>WNGF01001043.1_pt1 | contig 53185 bp, 49 predicted proteins | sample 5400641 | NCBI WGS metagenome assembly WNGF01 (sample SAMN13153371, study PRJNA577476) | soil metagenome | isolation source: 80 cm soil or saprolite under grassland replicate 2 | place: USA:California | collected 2016-06-15 | reverse complement strand
ACTCGGGCCATGCCCGAGGGAAAGTTCGACAGGGAATTCCTGCGGGGGGCGCTCGTCCTCACGGGCCGCTCGGAGGTCGATCGGCTCCTGCTCGTGTCCGACCACCCGCTCTCGCCCGCGGAGGTCCGCGGCCGGCCGATCAAGAAGAAGCTCGTCTACGCGGTGACGAGCGAAGGGATCGCGAACCAGCTCAAGGCGAAGAAGTACCTCGCGGTCCTCATCCCGCCGTACGAGTACACCCGCATCGAGAAGATCAAGGTGGCGGTGGTCGCCGTCCAGGCCGCCGGCCTCGTGCGCAACGGCGACACCATCCTCGCGCTCACCGGACCGGGCGAGGACCGGGTGATGGACACGCTCGTAAAGGTGGACATCGGCTCGGAGGATCCCGAGGAGAAGATCCGGGTGGACACGCTCGGCCTCCCGCCCGAGTTCTCCTCGCAGGTCGTGGAGAGCCTCATCCACACGGCGATGGAGATCGGGGCGGAGGGCTACGAGGGCCATCCGGTCGGCACCATCATCGTCATCGGCGACTCCACCGCGGTGATGGAGAAGAGCCGCCAGCTCACCCTGAACCCCTTCCAGGGGATCAGCGAGGCGGAGCGCAACGCGCTCGATCCGCCGATCCGCGACGCGGTGAAGACGTTCTCCGCCCTCGACGGCGCGTTCATCATCCGCGAGGACGGCGTCGTCCTCTCCGCCGGGCGCTACCTCCTCACCATGTCACGCGACGTGAAGGTGCCCATGGGGCTCGGCGCGCGCCACAGCGCCGCCGCCTCGATCAGCGCCGAGTCGAAGTGCGTCGCGATCACGGTCTCCCAGACGACGGGCTCGGTCCGCGTCTTCAAGGAAGGCCAGATCGCGCTCGAGCTGCGCCAGAAGCTGCGGCGCGTCTAGCACGCGTCGGTCGGTCCGCCGAGCGGCCGGCCCCGCACGCCTCCCGGAGCGGGCACTCGGCGCAGCGGGCCGGGTCGCGCCGCGCGGGGCACGCGCCGCTCATGCCGAGGTGGCAGAGGACGAAGTCGTGGCGCACGGGGTCCGCCGGGTCGATCTCGCGCAGCGCTGCGGTGATCTCCTCCGCCGTGCGCCAGCTCGCGTCGGGGCGGCGGGTGAGACCCAGGCAGCGGGCCACCCGGTGGACGTGCGTGTCGAGCGGCACGACGAGGGCCGACGGCGGGACGAGCCCGCGCCACGCTCCGAGGTCGACCTCGTCCGGCCCCCGCACCATCCAGCGCAGGTAGAGGTTCCAGCGCTTCGACGCGCCGGGGCCGGCCGCGTCGGGGAGGAGGTGGAGGAGACCCCGCGGGCCGCGCCCGCGCAGGAGCGCCGCCACGGCGGGCGCCTCGCGCAGCTCGCGCGCGAAGCGGGCGAGCGCCGGCCGCAGCGCGCCCGGGTCGCTCCCGCCGTCGCGGAACAGCGCGGCAAAGCGAGCGCCCAGCGAGCCGTGGCGGAGCGCGACCTCGCCGGCGGCGGCGGCGAGCGCGGCGACGTCGCGGGGTCGGTTGAAGCGGTAGACGGCGAACGCGAAGGCGTCCGGGTCGGGGTCCCGCGCGAACGACCGGACGAACGCGGCGGGCGACGACCCCATCGCCACGAGGATCCGCGCGAGCAGCGGCTTGAAGACGTCGGCGCGTCCGTAGGCGAGGCAGGCGGAGAAGAGGCCGGCGATCTCCTGATCCAGCGGGTCCGCGTAGCCGCGCGGCAGCTCCACCGGGTCCGCCGCGAGTCGGGTGGAGCGGTCGAGGCGGGCGTCGAGGCCTTCGAGCAGCGGCCGGAGCGCCGCGGCCCGGCGGGAGGAGAGCGCGTGCCGGCGGCGGCGCATGCGGTCCATATAACCCGTCGCCGTCCTCGCGTCGTCGTCACGGCCGCGAGGGCGGGTTCCGCCGCGCCCACGCCTGGAACCGCCCGGCGGCGCCGTGGAGCTGCCGCGACGGGGTGGCCCACGAGAACGCCCGGGCGATCCGCACGTCGCGGAGCGGCAGGACGCGGAGCATCCCGGCCGCGACCTCGAGCTGCACCGACCAGCGCGAGACGAACGCGACCCCCAGCCCGGCGACCGCGGCCATCTTGATCGACTGGTTGGAGCCGAAGAGCAGCTCCGAGCGCCGGACCGCCCTCGCCCCGAGCGCGCCCGCGAGCGCCTCCTCGACGACGGCGCGCGTGTTCGAGCCCGGCTCGCGCATGAGCAGCGGAACCTGCGCGAGATCCTGGCCCCGCGAGATGCGGCAGAGGTCGCGCGCCGAGCTCGCCGCGACCGCGACGAGCTCGTCCTCGAGGAAGCGCTCGAGGTGGACGCGCGGCGAGCGAAGGCGCCCCTCCACGATCCCGAGCGGCACGCGCCCGTCCGCGACCCACTCCAGCACGTGCGCGGTGTTGCTCACCTGCACGCGGAACGGGACGCGACCGTGCATCGCACGGTACCCCGCCACGATCGGCGGGACGACGTACGCGGCGGTGGTCATGGACGCGCCGAGCACGATCTCCTCGCCGACGGCGGGCTCGTCCCCGAGCGACGACTCGACCTCGCCGAGGATCTCGTGGAAGTGCTTCGCCACCTCGAGCAGGCGCAGCCCCCAGTCGGTGGGCGTCACGCCCCTCGAGGACCGCAGCAGCAGCGCGCGCCCGCACTCCTCCTCGAGGGCGCGGATCTGGGCGGTCACCGCGGGCTGCGACAGGTGGAGCAGCTTCGCCGCGCTCGAGATCTTGCGCGCCTGCGCGACGACGCGGAACGTCTCCAGCTTGCGTGGATCGAGCTTGCCCATGCGGCGAGCATAGCAAGCGATTCCGCTCGGGCACGAGGGCCATCAGCAGAACTGATAACGCATCCGTTCTTGGTGATCCCGTAAACGCGCCTGCGCCCGAGCCCGCGCCCGAAATAGCCGGGCTCGGACTCGGGCTCGGGGCTCAAGCCAACTGGGCCCCCGTCACAGCACCTTCACCCGCGCGATCTCCTTCCCGTCCGCGTCCACCGTGTGGATGGCGCAGGCGAGGCACGGATCGAAGGAGTGGATGGTGCGGAGCGCCTCGAGCGGCCGCTCCGGGTCGGCGATGGGGTTCCCGACGAGGGACGCCTCGTACGGCCCGGGCTGCCCCTTGCCGTCGCGCGGTCCGGCGTTCCAGGTGGACGGCACGACCGCCTGGTAGTTCTCGATCTTGCCGTCGCGGATCACGGCCCAGTGCGAGAGCGTGCCGCGCGGCGCCTCGTGGAAGCCGAAGCCGCGCACCTCGCCCTTCGGGAACGTGGGGAGGTTGCAGACGCTCGTGTCGCCCTTCCCGATGTTCTCGACGAGGAGCTTCCAGTGCTTCTGGACCTCGTCCGCGAACACGGCGCAGCGGACCGCCCGCGCCGCGTGGCGGCCGAGGGTGGAGTGGAGGACCGCCGGCGAGAGCTTCGCCTTGGCGATGCTGCCGGCCGTGGCGAGCACCTTGTCCACCCAGAACTTCACCCGCTCGTGCCCCTGCGCGTACGCGACGAGCATCTGCGCGAGCGGGCCCACCTGCATCGGCTTCCCCTCGAAGCGCGGCGCCTTCACCCAGGAGTACTTCCCGTTCTCGTCCCAGGCCGAGTAGGCCGGCTCCGTCTCCTCGGCGAAGGGGTGCTTCTGCCAGTCGCCCTTGTACCAGGAGTGCGCGATCGACTCGGTGACGTTCTCCTTGAAGTAGGGGTCCTGGAAGGACGCGATCGGCCTCACCGAGCCGATGTCGCCGTTCATGATCGTCCCGCCCGGCAGCGAGAACTTCGTTCCCTTCGCGTCGACGGGCAGGTCGGGGACGGCGAGGTAGTTCGTCACGCCCGCGCCGTACTTGAACCAGTCGGCGTACATCGCGCCGATGGCGCAGACGTCGGGGATGTAGACCTGGTGGACGAAGGTCGCCACCTCGTCGAGGAGCGTCTTCACCGCGTACAGCTTCTCCATGTTGAGGGCGGCGGGGCTGTCGAGGTTGATGGCGTTCGCGACCCCGCCCACGGCGAGGTTCTGGATGTTCGGCGTCTTCCCGCCGAGGATCGCCACCGCCTGGTTCGCCTTGCGCTGGATCTCGAGCGCCTGGAGGTAGTGGGCGACCGCGAGCAGGTTCACCTCCGGCGGCAGCTTCATCGCCGGATGTCCCCAGTACCCGTTCTGGAAGATGCCGAGCTGCCCGGCCTCGACGAACCCCTTGAGCTTCTCCTTCACGGCCGCGAGCGCGTGGCGCGAGTTGCCCGGCCAGCTCGAGAGGCTCTCGGCGAGCTGCGAGGCCTTCGCCGGATCGGCGGCGAGCGCCTTCGTCACGTCGACCCAGTCGAGCGCGGACAGGTGGTAGAAGTGGACGATGTGATCGTGCAGCCCGTGCGCCATCACGAGGATGTTGCGGATGAGCTGCGCGTTCAGCGGGATCTCGAGGCCGATCGCGTTCTCGACCGCGCGGACCGAGGTGATCGCGTGCACGGTCGTGCATACCCCGCAGATGCGCTGGGTGAACACCCAGGCGTCGCGCGGGTCGCGGCCCTTCAGGATCGTCTCGAACCCGCGCCACATCGTGCCGGTGGACCACGCCTTCTTCACCGCGCCGCCCTCCACCTCGAGGTCGATGCGGAGGTGCCCCTCGATCCGGGTGATCGGGTCGATCGTGACGCGCTTGCTCATGACACCACCCCTTCCTGGAGCGCGCCTGCAGGCGCGGTGCGGCTCGCCGGGACGGTGACGCCGGCGAGGATCGGGTACTTCCGGACGAGCCAGACGTAGGCCAGGGTCTCCGTCGCGATCATCCCGAACGTCACGAGCAGCTCGGGCAGCGACGGGAAGTAGACCCAGTTCTGGCCCGGGTTGAAGCCGGTAAGGAACGCGTCGATGCGGTAGAGCGACGCGCCCCCGAGCGCGAGGAGCGCGGCCTGGAGCTGGCCGGCGGCGCTCGCGCGGACCGACTGCTGTCGGAAGAGGAACGCCGCGCCGAGGAGGAGCAGCGTCTCTCCCCAGAAGAAGAAGGAGTGCATCCCGGAGCGGAGCGTGAGCCCGAGCCGACCCGCCGCCATGAGGCCGCCGAAGCGGACGACGACGAAGGCGACGATCGTCGCCCCGACGAAGACCCCGAGGCGCGAGAGGAGCTTCGTCTCGAGCGGTCGGCGGAACGCGGCCGAGGAGAAGATCGACTCGAAGGTGACGACGGCGTACCCCATCGCGAGCGCGGTGAGGAGGAACAGGAGCGGCAGGAGCGCCGTGTGCCAGAGCGGATCGAGCTTCGTCCGCGCGACGAGCAGGAGCGAGCCGAGCCCCGACTGGTGCATCGTCGGCAGGACGAGGCCGACCGCGACGACGAACGGCAGCGCCCGCTCGATGCGCGGCAGCCACGCCTTCGCGAGCGCGGCGCGATCCGCCCTTCCCTCTCCGGCCCAGCGCTCGAGCAGCGCCGGGGAGATCTCGAGGAAGAGGACGCCCGTGTAGGCCATCATGCAGAGCGCGACCTCGAGGAGCACCGAGGTGCCGTTCCAGTCGAGGATCGACACCGGGATGCGCCACATGTTCCAGAAGCGGCCGAGGTCGAAGACGATCGCGACGCCCGCGATGGAGTAGCCGAGGAAGCTCGTGACGAGCGCGGGGCGGACAAGCGGGTGGTAGCGCCCCTTGTTGAACACGAAGACGAGGAGCGCGAGCGCGTAGCCGCCGCTCGCGAGCCCGGTGCCCACCACCACGTCGAACGCGATCCACAGGCCCCACGGGTAGCCGTCGTTCATCCCGGTGGCCGCGCCGAGCCCGTTCGTGAAGCGGTAGAGGGCCGCGAGGCAGCCGAGGCCCCACACGACCAGCAGGATCTTGATGGCCGGGGTGAGGAACTTCCCTTCCACCGGCCGCGCCGGGGTGGTCATCGGGTCTCCTCCTTCGGGGGCGACTCCTGGCGTCGGTTCTTCCAGGTCACGAACGAGAGGACGCCGAGGAGCGCGATGGGCGCCGCGAACCCCTGGTAGATGGCGTGCTGCACGTTCTCGGAGAGGGCGGGCGCAGGCTCCTTGCCGAGCGCCGGCAGCCCGAGCGTCTCGAACGCCACCGGCGACAGGTAGAGGACGTTCGTGCCGCCGCCGTCCTCCTCCCCGTAGATCTTCTTCTGGTACGCGCCGGGGCGCTCCGCGATGCGGCGGCGCGCCTCCGCGAGCAGCGCGCCGCGCTTGCCGGCCGTGACCGCGTCGCGCGGGCACACCTCCGCGCAGGCGGGGCCCTTCCCCTCCTTGGCGCGGTGCCGGCAGAGCTCGCACTTCACGATGCGCGGCGCCGCCTTCGCCCACTCGAACTTGGGGACGTTGAACGCGCAGGCGATCTGGCAGTAGCGGCAGCCGACGCACTTCGTGACGTCGTACTCGACGACCCCGTGCTCGCCCTTGTGGAGCGCCCCCAGCATGCAGACCGAGGCGCAGGCGGGGTGGACGCAGTGCATGCACTGCGCCTTCACGAAGCCGGACTCCTTGTCGCCGCCGAAGCGGCGGATCACGGTGAGCGTCGTCGCGTTGAGGTCGACCGGCGCGTCGTACGCGGCGCCCTCCACCATGCGGACGTCGGGCGCCTTGCCGTTCGCCTCCTTGCACTTCGTCATGCACGCGCGGCAGCCGACGCAGCGGGTGACGTCGACGAGGAGCCCCTGGTCGTCCGGGGCGGGCCTCCGCTCGACCCTCGCCTCAGCCGCGCCGGGCGCCGCCGCCGCGACCGCGCCGGCGACGCCGAGCGTCTTCAGGACGGTCCTGCGGGAGATCTCGGACATCGGATCACTCCTTCCGTTCCTGCTGCTCTTCCGTCTTGTCGTCGCGGGCGAGCTTGCGCGAGGTGAGCCAGCCGGCACCGGCCGCGCCGCCCACCACGAGCCCCGCGACGCCGGCGGCGACGGCCGAGACCGTCCCCTGCTCCGGCGCGATGCCCGGGTACGCCATCGGCGCGGTCGGCTTGTCGATGGGCACCGTCGTGTGCATCGGGATCCGGAACGCGATCTCCTGCTCGGTGCAGCCGACGCAGGGGTGGCCGATGCCGATGGGCCACGCGCCGGGCATCTCGCAGAAGGAGAGGAGCGAGCAGTTGGCGTGGGTCTGCGGCCCCTTGCAGCCGAGCTTGTAGAGGCAGTGGCCGTCGCGGTGGCCGGGGTCGCCGTACGCCTGCGCGAAGCGGCCCGCGTCGAAGTGCGGCCGCCGCGGACAGTCCTCGTGGATGACGCGCCCGTAGGCGAACATCGGGCGTCCCTTCGCGTCGAGCGCGGGGAGCGTCCCGAAGGTCGCGAACTGCAGCACGGTGCCGAGCAGGTTGTAGGGGTTCGCCGGGCAGCCGGGGAGCGTCACGACCTTCTTGTCCTTCAAGATCATCGGCACGCCGGTCGCGCCGGTGGGGTTCGGGTCGGCCGACGGCACGCCACCCCACGACGCGCAGGAGCCGATGGCGATGACGGCCGCGGCCTTGTCGGCGACGCGCCTCAGCGTGTCGAGGGCGGTCTTGCCCGCGACCTGGCAGTAGATGCCGCCTTCCTTCTCCGGGATCGCGCCCTCGACGACGAGGACGTACCCGCCTCGCTTCACCGCGTCGTCGAGCGAGGCCTCCATCTGCTTCCCCGCCGCCGCGGCGAGCGTCTCGTGATAGTCGAGCGAGATGAGGTCGAGGATGAGCGCGGCCGCGTCCGGGTGGCTCGCGCGGAGCAGCGACTCCGTGCAGCCGGTGCACTCCTGGAAGTGGAGCCAGACGACGGAGGGCTTGTGCCCCTTCGCCACCTTCTCCGCCATCTTCTCGCCCGCCCATGCGGGCATGCCGACCGCGGCGGCCGCCGCGGTGCAGACCTTCACGAAGTCACGCCGCGAGAGCCCCGAGGGCTGAGCGACCGTGGTCGAGAGCGGCATCCGACGCCTCCTCGGGCGGGCGAAGAGTGGCCCGCGCCGTGGCCGTATCATCGCGCCGCACCCGGGCCGGACGTCCTTGACCACGATCAGTCAACGTAAAAATGTCGCGCAATGCTTGCGTAACGTAAGGACTTCAATATCTTACGAAACGCGCATAATTGTACCCGACCCCGGTCTACGTTGACCCGTGCGGTCCGGATCAGGATTCAGCGACAAACTGCCGCAGATTCCGACAGTTCACTACGCGGCGTGGCGCTGCGGACCGCTCTCCGGCACCGCGCCGCGGGCGCCGGTCAGGACGGGAAGCACCGCCCACCGCGTTCGTCATCTCGACGGCGACCCTTCCGTGCGGCGAGGTCCGGCGAGCCGCCTCTTGAACGAACCAGCTTCGGTCGAGACGGGTGATGCCGCGCTCCGACTGGCCGCCGCTTGACCGCGTTTCCACGCACCGCTAGCTTCGCGTGGCATCCGCGAATGCCCGTCCGCCGTCTCCATCCCGTCCATGTCTGGTCGATCGTGGTCGTCGCAGCCAGCGTCGCGGTCTACGCGCCGACGCTCGGGCAGGGGTTTGCGTACGACGATCAGGTGATCGTGGTGATGAACACGCGCATCCGGTCCCTCGACCGGATTCCCTCCCTGGTCCGCTCCACCGAGTGGGCGGGGAGCGGCATCGTGAACGCCGACTATCGCCCGCTCACCGACGTCACCCTCGCCCTGAACCACGCGGTCTCCGGGCTGGCGCCCTGGAGCTATCACGCGACGAATGTCCTCCTCCACGCGCTCGCCGCGGCGCTCCTGCTCGCGGTCGGTCTTCGCCTCGGGCTCGATACGACCGCCGCCGGCGCGGCGGCCCTGCTCTTCGCGATCCACCCGATCCACGTCGAGGCGATCGCGCCGATCATCGGCCGGAAGGATGTCCTCGCGACCGTCTTCGCGCTCTCGACCGTCCTCCTCCACCGCAGGGCGCTGCGCCTCGGCGGGGCGAGCGTCGCGTGGCCGGTGCTGGCGTTCCTCGCGGCGATGTTCTCGAAGGAGAGCGGGGTGGTCGCGGTCGGCCTCGTGGCGCTCCACGATCTCCTGCAACCCCGGCCGGACGGGGCGCCGTCCCAGCTCCGCCGGCGCGTCGCCCTGTACGCGGGATACGCGGTCGGGCTGGTCGGATACCTCCTCGTCTACCGGGAGGTCACCGCCGGCCTCGGCAGGTTGCCTCCGCTCGGCGACAACCCGACCGCGCACGCCAGTGCCGCCGTGCGCCTGCTGACGGCGGTGGCGGTCGTCGGCAAGGGGCTCGCGCTGCAGCTCGTCCCGATCGGCCAGTCCCCGGACTGGTCCTACCAGGCGATCCCCCTCGTCGGCTCACCGGCCGATCCGCGGTTCCTCGCCGCCTGCGCCGCGCTCGCGCTCTGGCTGGGCGCAGGGATCGCGCTACGCCGGCGAGCTCCCGTGGTCCTCGTCGGTCTCGCCTGGTATCTCGGCACGCTCCTCCCCGTCTCCAACATTCCGTTTGCGATCGGCACCGTGTTCGGCGAGCGGCTCCTGTATCTCCCGAGCGCCGGGCTCGCCCTCGTCGCTGGCGCCGGCCTGGTGGCGCTCGCCCGCCGGCTGCCCCGAATCCCTCTCTCCATGGCGGCCGCCGGCGCAGCGGTGGCGCTCTGCTTCGCCACGGTGTCGTATGCGCAGGCGTGGGGCGACGAGCTCCGGCTGTTCGGGCTCGCGGCCGAGCGGGTCCCGACCTCCTTCCGCGTCCACCTGATGCTGGCGGGGCTGCTCCTCGGGCGAGGCGCCGCGCCCGCGGCGCTGGCCGAGGCGGACCGCGCGGTCGCGCTGAACCCCTGGAGCTTCGGCGCCCACATGGTGCGCGCCTCCATCCTCCACGAGCTCGGGCGCGTCGACGATGAGGCCCAGGCGCGTCGCGCCGCCCTCCTGACGAGGAACGACGCGGACGTGCTGCTGCGGCCGCGCGAGTAGGGCCGTCGCCGCCTCGCGGAACCGCTAGAACCTCAGCTCCCGCGCCATGCGCTTCCGCAGCGCCGCATCCGGCATCGGCCCGAAGCCCGCTCGCAGGTTCTCCGCGACGTGCTCGGGGTTCGCGGTCGCCGGGATCACCACCGTGACCGCCGGATGCGAGAGGATGAACTTCAGGAACACCTGGCTCCAGGTCGCCGCGCCGATGTCCTTCGCCCACGCCGGGATCGCCCTCCCCTTCACCATCCGGAACAGCTCCCCCTCCTCGAACGGCCGCATGACGAGCACCGCCGTCCCGGTCTCCGCCGCCGCCGGCAAGAGGCGCGCCTCTGCCTCGCGCGTCGCGGCCGAGTACGGGAGCTGGACGAAGTCGAGCTTCTCGCCCCGCAGGATCCGCTCCAGCTCGGCGAACGCGCTCGGCGCGTAGTGGGTCACGCCGAGGTAGCGAAAGCGCCCCGCCGCCTTCCCCTCGCGCATCGCCGGCAGGTGCTCCTCCCAGTCGAGCAGGTTGTGGACCTGCATGAGGTCGAGCCGCTGGGCGCGCAGCCGCCGCAGCGACTCGCGCATCTGCGCCTCGCCGGCGATGCGGCCGCGGGTCCACACCTTCGTGGCGAGGAACGGGGCCGGCGCGGACGGCCCCGGAGAGAGCTTCACGAGGAGATCCCCCACGACCTCCTCCGCGCGCCCGTACATCGGCGAGGTGTCGATCACCCGTCCCCCCGCGCCGAGGAAGCGCCGCAACACCTCGAGCCGCGGGGTGCGCTCCTCCTCCGCCGCGGACACGTCGAAGGTGCGCCAGGTGCCGAGCCCGACGACGGGGAGCCGCTCGCCCGTCCGCGGGATCTTCCGGGACGCCATCTCCTCCGGCCCGCCCTGCCCCGCGCCCATGCCTGCCACGCCGCCCGCCGCCGCGAGGCCGATCCCCGCCGCGCCCGCCGCGATGAAGCTCCGCCTCGTCATGGTCATGGCTTCTCCATCCTCCGCTCCCGCCGCGCGAGCCAGAGCGCCACGGAAAGCGACAGCGCGGTGGCGGGGACCGCCGACAGCGCGAGCGCGCGCGGGCCGAGGCCCATCCCGGCGAGGAGCGCGTACGTCCAGGCCGCGAGCAGATCGCCGCCGCGGTAGACGACCGTGTCGATGAACCCCTTCGACTTGTACTTCTCCTCCCTCGGCACGACGGTGAACAGGACGTCGCGGGCGGGCCGCTCGAGCGCGTAGTGCCCCACGCGCCGCACCGCCTGGAGCGGCGCGAGCACCCAGATCGACGGGACCGCCGCGAGCGCCGCCAGCCCCGCGCCCGTCAGGACCGGGACGGCGGTGAGCGCGGGCCCGAGCCCGAAGGCCGCAGCGAGCCGCCCCGTCGCGAGCGACTGGAGCGCGAACGCCGACACGTTGACGGCGAAGTCCACCGCCGCGAACAGCGCGGTTCGCCGGGCGGAGTCGGGGATCGCCTCCGCCACCATGCGTGCCTGCTGGAAGTACAGGAACGTCGAGCCGAGCGTGAAGAGGAGCATCTGCGCGGCGAGGGCGAGGAGGTACGGCGAGCGGATCACGGCGGTGACGCCCGAGAGCACGGTCCCGCCCACCGGGCGCTCGTCGTGCCTCGTCGCGACCGCGACGGCGGCCGCGGGCGACCCCTCGGGCGCGTCCGGGGCATCCGGGCGCCGGTGCGCCCAGCGCGCGAGCGCGACCGCGGAGCGCGCGGAGAGCTCGAGGAGCGCCGCCGAGAGCGCGACGATGCCCGCGATCCCGATCGGCCCGACGAGGAGCCCGGCCGTCGCCGAGCCCAGGATCGCGCCGAGGCTCCCGCCCGCCGCGACGAACCCGAAGAGCCGCTTCCCCTGCTCTGCCGAGAAGAGATCGGCCATGAAGCTCCAGAAGACCGACACGACGAGCAGGTTGAAGACCGAGAGCCAGACGTAGAACGCGCGCGCGACGGCGACGGGCGACACCCCCAGCCGGAAGAGCGCCCAGAACGCGACGAGGTTCAGGAGGAAGAAGCGGTACACCGCCGGGACCGCCCGCGCGCGCGGGACCCGGGCGAACAGCGCGGAGTAGACGGGCACGGCGACGAGGAGGGCGGCGAACGTGGCGGTGAAGTTCCACTGGAGCGAGCCGACGCCGCTCCGGATCCCCATCTCCTCGCGGATGGGCCGGAGCAGGTAATAGCTCGCGAGCAGCGCGAAGAAGTAGGCGAAGCCGAGGACGAGCGCGCGGCGCTCCGCCGGGCGGACGTCCACGGCGCGGCCCAGGATCCCGGCGGCGTGCGCGCGGGCCTCCACGCCGGCGCCTACCGCTTCCCCGCGTCCTTGCGGAGCTCGCGCACCACGTGCCCGATCTCCGGACCGATGAGCTTCTCCCAGGCGAGGCGGACCGCCGCCTCGGACCCGGGGACCGAGAAGACGGCGCGCCCGCCCCACACGCCCGCCACGGCGCGCGAGAGCATCGCCGCCGCGCCGATCTCCTCGAACGAGAGCATCCGGAACAGCTCGCCGAAGCCGTCGAGCCGCTTCTCGAGGATCGCCGCCACCGCCTCGTAGGTGCGGTCGCGCGCGGCGATGCCGGTGCCGCCGTTCACGACGACCGCGTCCGCCCCTGCGGCGGCCGCCTCGTCGAGCGCGGCGCGGATCGCCGCCGGCTCGTCCTTCACGATCCGGTAGCCCGCAGGCGGTCACGACGAAGATCCGCACCGACCGCGGCGCCTCGTGTCTGTGCTCCACGTGCCCCATCGCTCACCTCGCCGGCGGCGCGACGTCCCCGCGCACGCCCTCGATCCGCTGCGCGACCGGCGCGGCGTCGAGCGCGTCAGGACCCTATATAACCGCCTCATGCTGGACAAGTTCGGCGTGGCCCGCGCGCTCCGGGAGATCGGGTCGCTCCTCGAGCTCGAGGGCGAGAACCCGTTCAAGGTCCGCGCCTACGAGAACGGCGCGCGCGCGGTGGAGGGGCTCGCCGAGGACCTCGCCGGGCTCGTCGCGACCGACCGCCTCCTCGAGGTGAAGGGGATCGGCGAGGCCCTCGCGAAGAAGATCGCCGAGCTGCACCGGTGCGGCTCGACCGACCTGCTCGAGCGGCTGCGCGCGAAGTACCCGCCCGGCACGCTCGAGCTGCTCCAGATCGCGGACCTCGGGCCGAAGAAGGTCGCCGCGCTCCAGGCGGCGCTCGGGATCCGCGGGATCGCGGAGCTGGAGGAGGCCTGCGTCGCCGGGAAGGTGCGCGGGGTGAAGGGCTTCGGCGAGAAGACCGAGGCGCGGATCCTCGAGGGCGTGCGGCGTCTCAGGACGCGCGCCGCCGACCGGCGGTTCCTCCTCGCGGAGGCGCTCGCCGAGGCGGAGCCGCTCCTCGAGTACCTGCGCGCCTCGCCCGCCGCCCTGCGCGTCGAGATCGCGGGATCGGCCCGGCGGATGTGCGAGACCGTCGCCGACCTCGATCTCGTCGCCGCCTCGCAGGACCCCGCCGCGCTCTCCGCACGGCTCGTGGCCTACCCACCCGTCTCGGAGACGCTCGCGCGCGGCGACACGACGACGACGGTGCGGCTCGGCTCCGAACTTCGAACGAACCTGCACGTCGGCCCGCCGGAGCACTTCGTGACCCTCCTCCACGCGTTCACCGGCGCGAAGGCGCACCAGGTGAAGCTGCGCGGCATCGCGCGCGAGCGGGGATACACCCTCGACGCGTGGGGGCTCTACCGGCTGCTGCCGCCGCCCGATCCCGCCGCGAAGGTGCCGATCGACGGCGAGGAGGCGCTCTACCGCGCGCTCGGCCTCGCCCACGTTCCGCCGGAGCTGCGCGAGGACGCGGGCGAGCTCGAGGCGGCGCGCGACGGCTCCTTGCCGGCGGACCTCGTCCGGCAGGAGGACGTCCGCGGCTTCGTCCACTGCCACACCACCTGGTCCGACGGGCGCGCCTCGCTCGAGGAGATGGCGCGGGCCGCCGAGACGCTCGGCGCCGAGTACATGACCGTCACCGACCACTCGCGGAGCGCGGGCTATGCCGGCGGGCTCGACCTGGACCGGCTCAGGATGCAGTGGGACGAGATCGCGCGCGTCCAGGAGAAGGTGAAGGTTCGGCTCCTGCGCGGCACCGAATCGGACGTGCTCGAGGACGGCGCCCTCGACTACCCGGACGCGATCCTCGAGCAGCTCGACGTCGTCGTCGCGAGCGTCCACTCCCGCATGCGGATGGACGAGGAGCAGATGACGCGGCGGCTGGTGAGGTGCATGGGGCTCCCGGTGTTCAAGATCTGGGGGCACGCGCTCGGGCGGCTCCTCCTCCATCGGGAGCCCTTCGCCTGCCGCGTCGAGGAGGTGCTCGACGCGCTCGCCCGCTCGCGCGGCGCCGTCGAGGTGAACGGGGATCCGCGCCGGCTCGAGCTCGAGCCGCGTTGGCTCCGCGCCGCCACCGCCCGGCAGATCTCGGTGGTCCTGTCGGTGGACGCCCACTCGGTGCGCGACCTGGGTTACCTGCACTGGGCGGTGGCGATGGCGCGGCGAGGATGGGTCCGGCGCGGCGAGGTGCTGAACGCGCGCCCCTTCGAGGAGTTCCGGCGAGCGGTGCGGCCGGCAGGATAGACGAACCGACCGGGCGCTCCCCACCCGCAAGTTGCTTGTTCCCCCGCCGGCCCGCGTCTACCCTCGCCTCCTTGGACACGAAGCTGCTCAGTTCGAGGCGGATCGCCGTCCTCGGCGTCCTCTCCACCGCGTCCGGGATGCCGCTCGGATGGGTGTACACGACCCTCCAGTTCTTCCTCGTCGCGCTGGGGATCCCGAAGTCCACGATCGGGCTCCTCTCCGTCGTCTCCTTCCCCTGGCTCCTCAAGTTCCTCTGGTCCCCGCTCGTCGATCGCTACGCGCTCCGCTGGCCGGGGCGGCGCCGGAGCTGGATCATCGTCGCGCAGCTCGCGCTCGCCGGGACCTTCGGCGCCCTGGCCGCCTTCGCCTGGCGCGCCCTCGGGGCAGGCGGCGCGGTCCCGCATGCGGCGCTCGTCATCGGCGTGTTCGCGATGACGATCGCCTTCTTCTCCGCCACGCAGGACATCGCGCTCGACGCGTACGCGGTCGAGGTGCTGCACGAGGACGAGCAGGGGCCGGTCTCGGGCCTGCGCATCCTCTTCTACCGGGTGGGCATGCTGCTCGCGGGCGCCTTCGCGGTGTCGGCGAGCGAGTGGCTGCCCTGGCCCGTCATCTTCCTCGGGACGGGCGTTGCGTTCGCCGCGTTCACGCTGCTCGTCCTCGCCGCCCCCGAGCCGGATCGCCCCGCGGTCGCGCCGCGCTCGCTCAGGAAGGCGGTCGTCGAGCCGCTCCGCTCCTTCTTCGCCCGCCCCGACGCGATCGGCATCGCGCTGTTCCTCGTCTTCTACAAGTTCGGGGACAACATGGGCGGGACGATGGTGAACCCGTTCCTGAAGGACCTCTGCTTCTCGAACGCCGAGGCCGGCGCCGCGATCAAGACGATCGGCACCGTCGCGACCATCGGCGGTTCGCTCGTGGGCGGGCTGCTGCTCCCGCGCATGGGGCTCGGGCGTGCGCTGTGGGTGTTCGGGTTCCTCCAGGCGGGCGCGAACGTCGTCTACTCCCTCGCCGCGGTGAGCCGGCACGTGCCGCTCGACATCGCCCAGTGCGCGACGCTGCCCGCCATCTCCGCCGCGACGCGCCTGTGGACCTACGGCGCGATCGCCGCGGAGAACGCCGCGCAGGGCATGGCGACCGCGGCCCAGGCGGTGCTGCTCCTGCGCATCTGCGATCGCCGCTACAGCGCCACCCAGTTCGCGCTGCTCTCGAGCCTGTTCGCGCTCGGGCGCTGGGCGTCGGGGCCGCCTTCCGGCTTCCTCGTCGAGCGGGTCGGCTACCCGACGTTCTTCGCGGCCTGCGCCACGGTGATGGCGCTCCCGGGCTTCCTCTTCCTCCAGCGGATCGCCCCCTTCGGCGGCCGCGAAGTGAAGCTCGCGCCCGCGGGCGGCGAAGAGCCGGCGCGCTGATTGAAGCTCCCGTTCGCCCTGAGCGTAGGGTCGGCGGAGCCGACCCGGAGTCGAAGGGCAGCGCGCCTCACCGCGCCGGCGCGAGGATCTCGACCGCGCCGACGCGCCCCGCCTCGCGCATCGGCGGCAGCCCGAAGTCGCGCAGCCAGCGGTCCGCCGCGGCCGCTTCGCCCGCCGGCCGGCACAGCCGCACCGTCCCCGCCGGCCGCCCCCGCCACGCGGCGGCGGTCGGCGTCGCGCGGTGGGTAAGGCCGTACACGCGGCGAGACTCGCCGCGCTCGTGGAGCGCCAGCCCCGCGTGCCAGACCGCCGGCCAGACCGTCCAGTAGTCGCCGGCGAGCACGTCGCAGCGCGCGGCGAGGAGGTCCGGCGTGAGCCGCCCCGCCGCGAGGTCGAGGTCTGCGCGCACGCGCGCGAGCGACGGCGGCCCGGCGACGGCGAGCGCCGCGGCCGGAACGAGCGCGAGCGCCAGGAGCCCCGCCGGCCGCGCGGTGCGGCGCAGGCGCGCGAGCGGCTCGGCGAGGAGCGACGCGGCGGCGAGGTGGACGAGCACCGCGGACGGGGCGAGGTAGCGCCAGTGGAAGGCGTTCTCCTCGACCCAGCGGAGCGACCCGGCGAAGAGCGCGTAGGCGAGCGCCGCCGCGAGGAGCGCCGCCGCGCGCAGCAGCGCGCCGGGCAGGTGCGGGCGCAGGGGCGCGAGCGCGAGGAGCGCCGTCCCGCCGAGCGCCGCCGCGACGACGGCCCCGCGCCACGCGCCCGCGTCGCGCCAGGCGTTCGCGAGGAAGGTGGCCCAGGCGCCGGGCAGCGCGGAGCGCGGCAGCAGCGCCACGTCGAGCCGGAGCGGCTCGTGGGCGAGCACCGGGTAGAGGCGCAGGAACGCCTGGCCGGCGGCGAGGCCCACCCCGAGGAGCACCGCGTCGCGCACGAGCCGGGTCCGCACGGTGCTCCGATCCTCCCCCTCGAGCCGGTCCACCGCCGCGCGCGCGACGGCGAGGGCGAGGAGCAGGATCCCGGTCGCGGCGTTCACCCAATGCGCGGCGACGACGAGGAGGCCGCCCGACGCGACGCGGGCCCAGCGCGCGCCCCCGATTTGCGGCGCGGGGTCGGCAAGCGCGAGCCCCGCCGCGGCGAGCGCTAGGGCGAGCCCGTACGGCTGATCGAAGAGGTACTCGAAGAGCCACGGGGCGGGCGCGGCAGCGAGGAGCCCCGCCGCCGCGAGGGCGCCGGCGAGTGGCCAGTCGCGGCCGGCCAGCACGTGCCTCGCGAGGAGCACGACGGCGCCGAGCCCCGCCGCGCCGAGGAGAAGCCGCTGCACGAGCAGGTTCCGGAGCGGATCTCGGAACGGGAGCGCGAGGAGCGGCACGAGCATGCCGTACCGCTCCTGGTCCCAGAAGAACGGGGTCCAGCGCTGGAGCGAGACGAGGACCGGGACGATGGAGTCGCCCTGCTCCAGGCGGTGCAGCCGGCCGAGATCGAGCAGTGCGGCGGCTACCGCCACCGCACCGAGGAGGATCGTGGCGCGGTGGAGCGGCCAGAGCCGAGGAAACATTGCGCGGATACCCCGTGAACGAGCCCGCGCCCGCGCCCGCGCCCGAAACCGCCGGGCTCGGGCTCGGGCTCGGGGCCCGCGGACGTTACGTCACTCGCTACCGCCCCTCCGCCCGCTCCTTCGCCTCCAGCGCGAGGGCGCGGACCGAGAAGCCGGGGGTCTGCGAGAGCTCGTCCGTCGCGACGGTCGGGAACGGCCTCGCCCGGGCGCGCATCTCCTCGAGCTTCTCGGGCGGGATCGAGGGCGAGCCGCGGCGGAGCCAGGGGTCCGCCTGGTACGACACGGGCGGACCGCGCAGGAGCCGCTTCTCGTCCCAGATCTGGGCGGACCGCTCGTATGAGGGCGGGGCGTGCTCGCCGGAGTCCATCCGGATGGCGTCCTTCGGGCAGGCCTCGACGCAGAACCCGCAGACGACGCAGCGCAGCTCGTCGATGACGAACTTGACCGGGTACTTCTCGATGGGATCGTCGGCGTACTCGCCCGCCTCGATGTAGATGCACTGGGCGGGGCAGGCGGTCGCGCACATGTAGCAGGCGACGCAGCGCGCCCGCCCGTCCTCGCGCGGCACGAGCCGGTGCAGGCCGCGGTAGCCGAGCGGGTAGACCTGGCGCTCCTCGGGGTACTGGAGCGTCGCGTTCTGCGACCAGCTCCGGTCGCGCGCGAGCACGTCAGGGTTCGCGTCGCGCGAGAAGAACAGGTTCTTGAAGAAGTGGCGCGAGACGATGCCGATGCCCCGGAGGATCTCCGGGAAGTACATCCGCTCGCGCAGGTCGGCTGCGTGGTTGCTGACGTTGTAGGGCATGTCAGTGTCCCGCGACGGCGTGGGCGCCGTGCTCTTCCTGGGAGGGGACGCGGCTCGCCGCGGCGGTGATGGCGCCGATGGCGACGAGGGTGGCGATGCCGATCCAGGTGAGGAGCTGGAGCGACGGATCGATGAGGACGACGGCAGCGGTCACGAAAACGTTCACGAGCGAGACCGGGAGGAGGATCTTCCAGCAGAGCTGCTGGATCTGGTCGTAGCGGAACCGCGGCAGGAGCCAGCGGATCACCATCTGCAGCCAGATCACCACGATCATCTTGACGAAGAACGCGCCCCCCGCGATCGCCCCGAAGGCGAGCGGCTGCAGGTTCGCGCGCAGCCAGCCCTCGAAGAAGATCGGGTGCCAGCCGCCGAGGAACACCGCGGCGACCACGCCGGAGAGGATGACGATCTCCACGAACTCCGAGAGGAACATGAGGCCGAACTGCATCCCCGAGTACTCGAGGAAGTACCCGACGATCTCGCTCTCGCCCTCGGGGAGGTCGAACGGCGCGCGCTTCGTCTCGGCGAACGCGCTCGCGAAGAACACCAGGAACCCGACCGGCTGGAGGAGGATGCCGAGCGCCGGCACCGGGCCGAGCACGCTCTGGCCCTGGGCGACGACCATCTCCTCGAGCCGCAGGGTGCGGAACGCCAGCATCGACCCGACGAGCGAGAGCCCGAGGGAGACCTCGTAGCTGATCATCTGCGAGCTGGCGCGGACCCCGCCGAGCAGCGCGAGCTTGTTGTTCGACGACCAGCCGGCGAGCGAGGTCCCGTAGACGGCGAGCGACGAGATCGCGAAGAGGTAGAGCAGGCCGGCGTCGGGGGCGGCCACCTGCAGCGCGACGCCCACGCGGCCGAGCGCGTCCTCGGCGCCGACGAGGTCCTTGAGCGCCACCGCGGGACCGATGGGGATGATCGCGAAGAGCGCGAAGATCGGGGCGAAGGAGAGGACCGGCGCGAGGTCGAAGAGGAACTTCGTCCGGAGCGCGGGGGTGAAGCGCTCCTTCGTGAGCATCTTCACCGCGTCGGCGACGAGGAAGGGGATGCCGCCGAGCGCCGAGCCGAACACGTGGATCCGGTTCGCGCCGATCCGGTTCTGGATGAGCGCCGACCACTTCCGCTCCGCGACGCTGAGGAGCGAGCCCGTGATCATGAGGACGACGAGCATCAGCGTGAGCAGGTTCGCGACCGCCGCGCCCCACGCCGGAGGCAGGCCGTGGTTGTAAAAGAACACGGCGAGCTGGCCGGCCACCCAGTAGAAGGCGGCGGAGAGCCCGACGAGGCCCGCGACGAGCGCGCCGAGGACGATGATCATTCCGACGAGACGGGTCACCTTGCGCCTCCTCTACGACGTCCGCGCGATCGTGCGCCGGTAGTCCTCGCCCGTCTCCGACGGAACGCGGTCGCGGTTGCCCGCCAGCCTTCCGTCCACCGTCCCGGCGGCGAGCGGCACGATCCCGAACCGCTTGCCGGCCGACGGCAGCCCGTCCCACTCGAAGTCGCCGAGCGCGCCGGCCACCGCCCCGCCCAGCGCCGCGAACACGTCGCGGCCGCTCGCGAAGCGGTACGACAGCCCGAGCTCCTTGCCGAGCTCGCCGGCGAGCGCCCAGTGTGGCCGCGCCTCGCCGCGCGGGAAGTACGCGAGCTCGAAGCGCTGCGCGCGCCCCTCGAAGTTGACGAACGTCCCGTCCATCTCCGAGTGCGGCGCCGCCGGGAGGAGCAGGGTCGCGTGGTGCGCGAGCGGCCCGTCGTTCGTGGCCTGCACGACGAGGTCCTCGGCGGCCTGGATCCGCACCGTCGCGACCGGGTCGGGCGTCTCCGCGCCGACCGCCCACACCCCGCGGAGCTTGCCGCTCGCCACCGCCCCGCCGAGCTCGGCGAAGGGGCGCACCGCGAGGCCGAGCGCCTGCGCGACGAGCTCGAGCCCCCTGCGGTTCGGGTTCTGGTCGGCCCGCTTCAGGAAGTCGTCCTGCCAGCCGTCGGCGCGGCCGCCGACGTAGACCTCGCGGATCCCGAGCGCCTCCTTTGCCACCGTCGCGGCGGCGAGCAGGTCCTCGAGCGCGGCGACGGGCGAGAGGAGGACACCGAGCGTCCCCGCCTTCGCGTGCCGGTCGAGCGCCTTCGCCGCGTGCTCGACGGCCACGCCGCGCGCGACGACCGCGCCCTGCGCGCCGCGCCCCTGGCGCGCGACGAGCACGCGCCCGGCGTTGAGCGGCTTGTAGGTGAGCCGCCCGTCGTCGCACATCCACTCCTGGTTCACCGCGTCGTTCTCGCGGGGCCGGTAGCGGTAGGTGACGTCGTTCAGGTAGTCGAGGAACGTGTTGCACCCGCGCGCGCAGCCGGTGCAGACCGAGCGCGCCGACGACATGAACCAGACCCGGCCGCGGAAGCGGAAGTCCGTCGAGGTGAGCGCGCCCACCGGGCAGATGTCCACCACGTTCCCAGAGTACTTCGAGTCGAGCGGGATGCCGGGGAAGGTGGTGATGCAGCTCTCGTTGCCACGTTCCGCGACGCCGAGCTGCGGCGCCTTCGCGATCTCCCGCATGAAGCGGACGCAGCGCGTGCAGAGGATGCAGCGCTCCTGGTCGAGGACGACCATGGGCCCGAGCTGGACGCGCTTCCCCTTCTGGACCTTCGGCACGTCGAGGCGCGACGGCTGCCGGTCGAACTTCATGTAGTAGTCCTGCAGCTTGCACTCGCCCGCCTGGTCGCAGACGGGGCAGTCGACCGGGTGGTTGAGGAGCAGGAACTCGAGCACCGCGCGCTGCTGGTCCTTCACGCGCGGCGTGTCCGTCTTGACGGTGACGCCCTCCGCCATCGTCATCTGGCAGCCGGGCATCAGCTTGCCCATCGGCGCGTTCGACATCTCCACGAGGCACATCCGGCAGTTGGCCGCGATGGAGAGCCGCTTGTGGTAGCAGTAGAAGGGGATCTCGACCCCGACCGACTTCGCCGCCTCGATGACGGTCGTGCCGGGCTTCACCACGACTTCCTTGCCGTCGATCGTGGCGGTGACGAATCCCGGGTTCTTGGGCGGCGGCGGCGGCGGGCCGGTCGGCTTCGGCGGCGCGGCCGCGGGCGCTGCGGGCTTGTTCTCTTCGGCCATCGGTGTCGCTCCGTACGTCGCGTGTGGGAATTCCGCGCCGCTACTGTTCCACCTCGCCGGCGATGTAGTTGATGCTGTCGTAGACGGGGACGAGGTCCGCGAAGAGCCGGCCCTTCGTCATGAACGGCAGCGCGGTCAGCATCGGCCAGACGGGCGCGCGCAGCCCGATCTTGTAGGGCCGGCCGCCGCCGTCCGAGACGAGGTAGAACCCGAGCTCGCCGTTCGGCGCCTCGGTGTACGAGTACACCTCGCCGGCGGGGACCTTGATCCCCTCCATGATCTGCTTGAAGTGCGCCATCGCCCCCTCGATCGTCCCGTAGACGAGCGGCTTCGGGGGAAGGACGTAGCGGAAGTCCTGGATGACGATCTCGCCCGGCTCGATCTGCTGGAGCGCCTGGCGGACGATGCGATCCGACTGGCGGAGCTCCTCGAGGCGGATGAGGTAGCGATCGAAGGTGTCGCCGTTCGAGCCCACCGGCACGTCGAAGTCGAGCCGATCGTAGACGAGGTACGGCGCCGCCTTGCGGACGTCGTAGGGATCGCCCGACGCCCGCAGGCACGGACCCGTGAACCCGAAGTCGATCGCGTCGGCGCGCGAGATCGCGCCCACGCCGCGGGTGCGGTCGAGGAAGATCCGGTTGCGGGTGAGGAGCGCGTTGATCTCCTCGCGCACCTCGGCGGCGCGGTCGAGCGTCCTGAGCGTGTTCTCGATCCAGCCCTCGGGCAGGTCGCGCGCGACGCCGCCGATGCGGCAGTAGTTCGAGGTGAGCCGCGCGCCGCAGAGCTCGGTGAGCCGATCCCAGACGAGGTCGCGCGCCTCGACCGCGAAGATCACGACCGTCATCGCGCCGAGCTCGAGGCCGGTCGCCCCGACGAGCGTCAGGTGGTCGCAGATGCGGTGCAGCTCCGAGGTGACGACGCGCAGGTACTTGGCGCGCTCCGGCACGTCGATCTTGCAGAGCTTCTCGACCGCGAGCGCGTACCCGACGTTGTTCACGATCGAGGACACGTAGTTGAGGCGGTCGGTGTACGGGAACACCTGCGTCCAGGTCGAGCTCTCGCAGCTCTTCTCGAACCCGCGGTGCAGGAACCCGATCTCGATCTTCGCGTCGGCGACGGTCTCGCCGTCGAGCTCGACCAGGATCTTCGTGACCCCGTGGGTGGCCGGGTGGGACGGTCCCATGTTGAGGACCATCCGCTTCGTCGGCATCGGCGCGTCGAGGGCGCTCTCCTGCTCGGTCTTCGCGACGTTCTCGTGCATCTCGTCGTCTCCCTAGTCGCGCGTCGCGGGCCCTGGCCCGCGGAAGAGGTCGTGCACCTCGCGCTCCGCGATGAGCGGCTGCCGGCCGCGGAGCGGGTAGTCCTTGCGGAGCGGGTGCCCGACGAACTCCTCGTAGAGGAGCAGGCGACGCATGTCCGGGTGGTTCGCGACGCGGATCCCGTACATGTCCCAGCAGTAGCGCTCGAACCAGTCCGCGCCTCGCCAGACCGACGTGACGCTCGGGAGTTCCTCGCCCTCGCCGATCTTCACGCGGAGCCGGACGCGCGCGTTGGCCTTCGTCGCGTAGAGGTTGTAGACGACCTCGAAGCGCGGGGTCTGCCCGAGGTAGTCGACCGCCGTGATGTACGGCGCCATGTCGAACCCGGACTGGTCCTTCAGGAACCGGCACACGTCGACGATCCGCTCGCGGCGGACGAACGCGCAGTCGTCGCCGCCCACGCCGACGTACGGGTCGTAGACTGCCTCGGGAAAGCGCTCGACGAGCGCGTCGATGACGGCCTTGGACATGATTCGCCCTCGCTACCGGACCGGATCCTGCCCGAGGATGGGCAACGGCTTCCAGTCCATGAGCTTGTGCGGCTGATCCTGGATCTTCTTCTGCAGCAGCATGATCGCGTCGATCACCTGCTCCGGGCGCGGCGGGCAACCGGGCACGTAGACGTCGACCGGGATGATCCGGTCGATGCCCTGCACGGTGGCGTAGTTGTCGTAGAAGCCGCCCGAGCTCGCGCAGACGCCGAAGGCCATCACCCACTTCGGCTCGGCCATCTGCTCGTAGATGCGCTTCAGGATCGGCGCCTGCTTGCAGTTGATCGTCCCGACGACCATGAGCAAGTCCGCCTGGCGGGGCGTGAAGCGAGGGGCCGCCGCGCCGAACCGGTCGAGGTCGTACCGCGCCATCTGCAGGCTCATGTACTCCATGCCGCAGCAGGCGGTGACGAACGGATACTGGAAGAGCGAGTACTTGCGGCCCCAGCCGACGCCCTTCGAGACGATCTTCTGAAGAAAGCTCTGCGCCTCGTCGCGGCGCGTGGCGATCACGGGGATGGTGTCGAGCTCCGATGCCATTACTCGCCCTCGCTCCAGTCGATGACGCCCTTCTTCCAGACGTAGACGAGGCCGGCGACGAGCGTGGCCGCGAAGATGCCCATCGACACGAAGCCGGGCCAACCGAGACCGGGGTAGCCCTCGCTCGGCAGCAGCAGCACGGCCCACGGGTAGAGGAACACCGCCTCGATGTCGAAGACGATGAAGAGGATCGCGAGCACGTAGAACTTCACGCTGAAGCGATCGCGCGCTGACCCGATCGGAATCGACCCGCACTCGAACGGGGCGTTCTTCACCAGGCTGTACCGCCGCGGCCCGAGCAGGCCAGCGAGCGTCAGCATGACGACCGCGAGGACGAATGCCGCGAGCAGCACCACGCCGATCGGGAAATACATCTGCAGGGCTGTCATATGTGGGTATGGGTAATGGTGAAGAGGCCCTTAAGTGCCTGCGCGGTCAGGGATTGTCAACGGGATTCCGCCCCTTGACATCGTGACTTGCTTCGGTAGACTGCGCCGCCGTTTCCCCAGTTTTGGCGACAGGATAGGTCCACAAAGTAAGGATCCGATCATGGGTTACGACTTTGGCGCCGTCATGGTGTTCGCGATCGTGGCCGTCGGGTTCGCCCTGGGCGGGATCACCCTGTCGCGCCTCGCCGGTCCCCGCATCCCGAACGCCGAGAAGGCGACCATCTACGAGTGCGGTGAGCGACCGGTCGGGGTGGCCTGGTTCAACTTCAACCCCCGCTTCTACCTCGTCGCCCTCGTCTTCGTGATCTTCGAGGTGGACATCGCCCTCACCTTCCCCGTCGTCGCCGTGTTCCGCGCCTGGGCGCGGGAGAGCGCGGCGTTCGCCTGGGTCGCGTTCTTCGAGCTCTTCCTCTTCACCGCGATCCTCGTCGTCGGGCTGGTGTGGGTCTGGGCGCACGGCGATCTCGCGTGGGTGAAGAGCCTGACCGGCGCGTCGACCCAGGCGCCGGAGCCGGGGTCCGATGCGCACCGCCGCCGGGCGGCCTGACGGAGCTCCGCACGTCTCTCTCCCAGAGGTGAACACGATGGCGGCACAGCAGATGGACTCCGGGGTCGGCGGCGACGTCACCCTCTTCCACACGAGCCAGCTCGACAAGCTCATCAACATGGCTCGCGAGAGCTCGCTCTGGTACCTGCTCTTCGGCCTCGCCTGCTGCGGGATCGAGATGATGCAGACGGGCGGCCCGCGCGCCGACCTGATGCGCTTCGGCGCCATCCCGCGCGCCTCGCCCCGCCAGGCCGACTTCATGATCGTGGCGGGCACGCTCACCTACAAGATGGCCGAGCGGGCGAAGCTCCTCTACGACCAGATGTCCGAGCCGAAGTACGTGATCTCGATGGGCTCCTGCTCGAACTGCGGCGGCCTGTTCCAGCTCGCGTACTCGGTGTGCAAGGGCGTCGACAAGGTCATCCCGGTGGACGTGTACGTGCCGGGCTGCCCGCCGCGGCCGGAGGCGCTCACCGAGGGGCTGCTGCGGCTCCAGGAGATCGTCCGGAGCGAGCCGTGGAGCACGAAGCGGCGCCCGAGCCCCGGCAAGACGGAGGTCGCGTAGAGGCCGTCGGCGACATCACCGCTTCACGTTGCGTGTATCGGGACGGGGCGGGCGCGGCGCGCGGGAGCGGCCGGCTCGCCTCGAGCCCTGATCAGAGGAACGAATGACGACTCAAGAGATCCATGAGCGGCTGAAGGCGCGGTTCGGCGATGACGTCGGGCCGCTGTCCGAGCCCAAGATCGACCCGGTCTGCGTCGTGAAGCGCGAGCGGCTCGTCGAGATCTGCCGGTTCCTCAAGACGGAGCCGGGCCTCGAGATGACCTTCCTCGAGGATCTCACCGCGGTGGACTGGCCGAAGAAGAACGTCATCGAGGTCGTCTACCACCTCATGTCGTACAAGCACCGCCACGTCCTCGCGATGAAGGTCGAGTCAGACCGCGCCGCGCCGTCCGTGCCGACGGTCGAGGGCGTCTGGAAGACGGCGAACTGGTTCGAGCGCGAGGTCTACGACCTGTTCGGCGTGGACTTCCCCGGACACCCGGATCTCCGCCGCCTCATGCTGCCCGACGACTGGATCGGCCACCCGCTCCGCAAGGACTACCAGGAGGCGGGCGGCTGGCACGGGATCTCGAACTTCCGAGAGAACCCGCTCGTCGAGCTGAAGCGGCTCGACGACGCGAAGAAGGCGGAGAAGGCCCCGCCGGCCGACCCGCAGGCCGCCGTGAAGGCTTGAGAGGAACCGACATGGAGAAGCTCATCCTCCGCCGCGTGGACCGTGACAACGAGGAGATGATCCTCAACTTCGGTCCGCAGCACCCCTCCACCCATGGCGTCATCAACTTCATCGTCGAGACCGACGGCGAGGTCCTGAAGCGCGCGATCCCGGACGTCGGCTACCTGCACCGCTCGATCGAGAAGATCGGCGAGATCGTCGGCTATCCGGGGTTCATGCCCTTCACCGACCGCGTCGACTACGTCGCCGCGATGTTCGCGAACGAGGGGTACGCGATCGCGGTCGAGAAGCTGCTCAAGGTCGAGGTGCCCGCCCGCGCACAGTGGCTCCGCGCCATCAGCTGCGAGCTCTGCCGCATCGCCTCCCACCTCGTCGGCGTCGGCACGATGACGATGGACATCGGCGCCTTCACGCCGATGGTCCACGGCCTCCGCGAGCGCGAGACCATCAACGACCTCATCGAGGCGCTCTGCGGCGCGCGGCTCACCTACAACTACCACCGCATCGGCGGCGTCGCCTTCGACCTGCCCGAGGGCTGGCGCGACCGCACCCTCAAGTTCCTCGACCACTTCGACAAGTTCCTCGTCGAGTTCGACCGGCTCATCACGTTCAACCAGGTGTACGTGAAGCGGCTCGGCAACGTCGCCGTCATCCCCGGCGAGATGGCCGTCGACTACGGCCTCGTCGGCCCGAACCTGCGCGGCTCCGGGGTCGACTGGGACCTCCGCCGCGACATGCCGTACGGCGCTTATCCGAACTTCAAGTTCGGGATCCCGGTCGGCAAGGGCTGGTTCGGCACGGTGGGCGACTGCTTCGACCGCTACTACGTGCGCTGCCTGGAGATGGCCGAGTCCTCGAAGATCGTCCGGCAGGCGCTCGAGACCATCCCCGACGGCGAGATCATGGCGAAGGTCCCGCGCATCATGAAGCCGGAGGCGGGGGAGGCCCTCGGCCGCGTCGAGTCCGCGCGCGGCGAGATGGCCTACTACGTCGTCTCCGACGGCACCGCCAAGGCCTACCGCGTGCGCGCCCGCACCGGCTCCTTCACCGCGATGGGCATCATCGAGGACATCTCGTCCGGCCTCATGATCGGGGACCTCGTCGCCCTCATCGCCAGCCTCGACGTCGTCGCCCCGGAGATCGACCGATGACCGCGAACGCCGCCCCCACGCCCTATGCCCCGAAGCGCAGCCCGAGATCGCTCGTGCTGATCACGCTCGCGGTCGCCGTCGTCCTGCCGGTCATGCTCTTCGGCGCGATCCTCGTCCTCTCCCCGCTCACGAAGCCGGCGATGCTCGGCGCGGTCGTCGACGCGCTCGGCGGGAACTTCGCCGCGTGGACCGCGACGCAGCGGCTCCTCGCCTACGGGGTCGGCGCCGCGCTCCTCGGCTTCATGCTCCTCAACTTCGGGGCGATCATCTCTGGCACCACCGTCTGGTGGGAGATGCGGGTCAGCTCCCGCATGCAGAGCCGCATCGGCTACAACCGCGTCGGCGCCGGCGGCTTCTTCCAGTGGATCGCGGACGCGGTGAAGCTGATCCTGAAGGAGGACCTCGTCCCCGCCGAGGCGGACTCGATCCTCTTCCGCGCCGCCCCGTACTTCGTCCTCACCGGGTTCGCGCTCACCTTCGTCGTGCTCCCCTTCGGCGAGAGCCTCATCGCGGCCGACCTCAACGTCGGCATCTTCTACATGATCGCGGTGACGGCGCTCGTGGTCGTCGGGATCCTGCTCGCCGGCTGGTCGTCGAACTCGAAGTGGGCGCTCTTCGGCGGCATGCGGTCCGCCGCCCAGGTCGTCTCGTACGAGATCCCCGCCGGCATCGCGATCATGGTCCCCGTGCTCATGGCGGGCACCCTGTCGATGCAGGGCATCATCCGCCAGCAGGGCGCCTTCCCGTGGCAGTGGTTCGTCTTCACGAACCCCTTCGCCCTCGTCGCCTTCGTCATCTTCTTCATCTCGCAGCTCGCCGAGGGGAACCGGACGCCGTTCGACCTCCCCGAGGCGGAGTCCGAGCTCGTCGCGGGCTACCTCTCCGAGTACTCCTCGTTCCGCTTCGCCCTCTACTTCCTCGTCGAGTTCGGGAACCTCTGGGTGATGGCGGCGGTCTCGGTGACGCTGTTCTTCGGCGGCTGGCAGGTGCCGTTCGCGGGGCCAGAGGTGTTCGCGGCGGCGCGCGGCGCGGGCCCGCTCCCCGGCCTGGGGTGGTGGGGCCTCGAGGTCCTCTCGATGGCCGTGTTCGTCGTGAAGACGCTGCTCTTGCTGAACCTCATCGTCTGGATCCGCTGGACGCTCCCGCGCATCCGCATCGACCAGATGATGACGCTCTGCTGGAAGTACCTCGTGCCGTTCGCCTTCGCGGCGTTCGTCGCGACGCTCCTGTGGGTCATGCTCGTGGCCCGCGTGCCCCAGCTCGAGACCGCGAGCGGCATCGCGCTCACGGTGGCGGTGGCCGTCGTCGCCGCGTTCTTCCTCAAGCAGACGAAGGCCAACATCTCGGCGGTCGGCGATCGCGTCGACCTGTCCAACTGGTGATCGGAGCCGGAACGACCATGGCCACGACGACCGTCCGCGAGTACACCGGAGCCATCAAGGACACGGTCGTGTCCTTCTGGCACGGCCTCTCCATCACCCTCTCGCACCTGGTGCGGCGCCCGATGACGGTGCAGTACCCGGACCGCACGCCGCTCGCGGTGCGCGACATGCTGCCGCCGCGCTACCGCGGGTTCCTCGAGGTGGATGCCGCGATCTGCACCGGCTGTCAGGCGTGCGAGCGCGCCTGCCCGATCGGCTGCATCCAGATCACGCTCGAGAAGGACCCGGCGAACCCGAAGGTGCGCGTCGTCACGCAGTTCGACATCGACGAGGCGAAGTGTATGTTCTGCGGGCTCTGCGTCGAGCCCTGCCCGACGGGCTCCATCCAGCACACGCGCGAGTTCGAGGGATCGCAGCGGAACATCCGCAACCTCGTCTTCCGCTGGGCCGACGCGGAGAGCCCGTTCCCGGTCTACAAGGTGGACAAGGCCGCGGAGTACTACCCGCGCGTGCCGCTCGGCTCGCTCGTGCGGGCGAGGCTCGAGTCGCACGCCTGGGACGCGCCGGCGCCGAAGTTCCTGCCGCCCCTCCCGCCGAAGCCGCCGGAGGAGAAGCCCGCGAAGCCGGCCGCCGCGGCGAAGCCCGCCGCGCCCGCAGCCGCTGCACCGGCGGCCGCCGCGCCCGCAGCAGCCGCCGCACCGGCGGTCGCCGCCCCGGCTCCGACCGCGCCCCCGCCCGCCGCCGACAAGCCGGGCACGCCCGAGACGAAGTGAGGCCCCACCGATGAAACTGAACTCAGGAAGAATCGCCCTCTGGTTCATCGCGACGGTGCTCGTCGGCGCCTTCCTCGTCTACATGACGACGGAGGTCATCCAGCCGGCCCTGCATCCCCTCGCCGAACGGCCGCCGGCGGGGGTCCCCGACGTCATCTTCTACGTGCTCGCGGCGCTCACGATCGCCGGGGCGGCGGGCGTCACGCTCTCGCGGAACATCCTCTACTCGTCGGTCGGGCTCCTCATGGCCCTCCTCGGCGCGGGATCGCTCTACGTCTTCCTCTCCGCCGACTTCGTCGCGGTGACGCAGCTCCTCGTCTACATCGGCGGCGTCCTCGTCCTCATCCTCTTCGCGGTGATGCTGACGAACCGCATCACCGAGGTGAACGTCTCGAACACGAGCTTCGGCCGGTTCGGCGGGGTGCTCCTGTTCATCTCGGTCGCGCCGGTGCTCCTCGCCGTCGTCTCGCTCACCCCCTGGCCCGCCGTCGCATCGGCCCCGCTCGCCCCCACCACCGAGGCCATCGGCAACGGCTTCCTCACGCGGTGGCTGCTCCCGTTCGAGGTCGCCTCGCTCGTGCTCCTCGCGACGCTCGTCGGCGCAGTCGTCATCGCCCGCAAGGAGATCAAGGCCGACTGACGGCCTGAGGACGCCCATGGTCACCCTCACCCACTTCCTCGTCGTCGGCGCGCTGCTCTTCTCGCTCGGCCTCGTCACCGTCGCCACCCGCCGCAACGCGGTCGGCGTCCTGATGGGCGTCGAGCTCATCCTGAACGGCGCGAACGTGAACTTCGTCGCCTTCAACCACTACGTGACGGGCGGCGTCTCGGGGCAGGTGTTCGCCCTGTTCGTCATCGTCCTGGCGGCCGCAGAGGCCGCGGTGGGCCTCGCCATCGTCCTGGCCATCTTCCAGACGTTCAAGACCATCGACGTCCGCTTCGCGGACCTCATGCGAGAGTAACGATGGAACACGCCAACATTCAGATGGTCGGCCACGCGGCCGAGGAGCTCGGGCGGCTCGCCGTCCACCGCGTCGGTTACCTGTGGCTCATCCCCTTCTTCCCGATCGTCGGCGCCGCGATCAACGCGGCCGTCGGCTGGAAGCTGCAGCGGCTGTTCGGAAAGAAGATCGTCCACCGCATCGCGGTCCTCGCGATGTTCCTCTCCTTCGGGACCGCGCTCTACGCCTTCCGGCAGATGCTCGCGCTCCCGGCCGAGGACCGGTTCCTCCAGAACACGCTCTGGAACCTGTTCACCGCCGGGCGACTCACGGTGGACCTCGGGTTCGCCCTCGATCAGCTCTCGATGATGATGGTGCTCATCATCACGGGGATCGGGGCGCTCATCCACGTCTTCTCGATCGGCTACATGGCCGACGAGCCCGCCTATTGGCGCTTCTTCTCGTACCTGAACCTCTTCGTCTTCGCGATGCTGCTCCTCGTCATGGGGGACAACTTCGCGGTGATGTTCTTCGGGTGGGAGGGCGTCGGCCTCGCCTCGTACCTCCTCATCGCCTTCTGGTACACCGACCCGGAGAAGGCCGCGGCGGGCATGAAGGCGTTCGTCGTGAACCGCTTCGGCGACTTCGGCTTCCTCGCCGGCCTGCTCCTGCTGTTCTGGGGTCTCGGCGGCGCGTGGCAGCCGCGCGACGGCGGCCTGCGCAACACCGACTACCTGCCCAAGGCCGAGCTGAACGCGACGGCGGGCGCCGCGAACGCGGCCCAGGCCGACGCGCTCGCGCCGCGGGTCGACGGCGTGAAGGTCGGCCCGACCATGAACTTCCGCGAGCTGCGCGACCAGATCGTGGTCGAGGGCACGGGGGTGAAGGAGGGGCTCCTCGCGAAGGAGGTGTGGGGCGTCCCGCTCCTCATGCTCATCGGGATGCTCCTCTTCGTCGGCGCGATGGGGAAGAGCGCGCAGCTCCCGCTCTACGTCTGGCTCCCCGACGCGATGGCCGGCCCGACGCCGGTCTCGGCCCTCATCCACGCCGCGACCATGGTGACCGCCGGCGTGTACATGGTGGCGCGGCTGAGCTTCCTCTACGCGCTGTCTCCCTCGGCGATGGGGTGGGTCGCGCTCATCGGCGCGCTCACGGCGATCTTCTCGGCGTCGATCGGCTTCTTCCAGTACGACATCAAGAAGGTCCTCGCCTACTCGACCGTCTCGCAGCTGGGCTTCATGTTCATCGGCGTAGGCGTCGGCGCGTACTGGGCCGGCACCTATCACCTCCTCACGCACGCCTTCTTCAAGGCCTGCCTCTTCCTCGGCTCCGGCTCGGTCATCCTCGGCTGCCACCACGAGCAGGACATGCGGAAGATGGGCGGGCTGAAGAAGCACATGCCCGTCACCCGCCTCACCTACCTCGCGGCGTGCTGGGCGATCGCCGGCTTCCCCTGGATGAACGGCTTCTACTCGAAGGACGAGATCCTCTGGAAGGCGTTCACCTCGGAGCACCTCGCGCTCTTCGGCCACCCGACGCCGTGGCTCGGCGGGTTCATCTACCTCGTCGGCATCATCGCGGCGACCGGGACGAGCTTCTACATGTTCCGCTCGTACTACATGACCTTCACCGGCGAGTACCGCGGCGGCGCGGGTCACCACGACGAGCACAACGAGGATCCGCACTCCGCGGTCGCGGCGCCGGTCCTCGCCTCCTCGCACGCGGTGCACGCTTCCGACGGCGCCGTCCATGCGGCCGCCCACGGTCACGTGGCGCCCGCGCACGGCCACGACGATCACGGGCACGCGCCGGCGCACGACGACCACGCGGCGGACGCGCACGGCGGGCACCACGGCGGCACGCCGCACGAGTCGCCCTGGACCATCACCCTCGTCCTGTCGCTGCTCGCGCTCGGCTCGTTCCTCACCCTGATCCTCGGCATCCCGATGGCGTGGACGCACCGGGCCCCGCTCCTCGAGCAGTGGCTCGAGCCGGCGCTCGCGGCGGGGGTCGCCTTCGCTGAGAAGCCGCACTGGATGGAGTTCGCGTTCCAGGGCATCGGCGTCCTCGCCGGCACCGTGGGCTGGTTCTTCGCGATGCTCCTCTACAAGGATGCGACGAGCGAGGTCCCGGCGCGGCTCAAGGCGCGCTTCCTGGGCTTCTGGACCGTCGTCTACAACAAGTACTACGTGGACGAGATCTACGCGGCCACGGTGATCAAGGGGTCGGTCGGGATCGCCCGCGGCTTCAGCCGCTTCGACGGCACCGTCCTCGACGGAGCCGTGAACTTCGCCGGCACGATCGGCCGCTTCCTCGGCCGGATCGACGCCGCCATCGACCGGATCTTCGTCGACGGCGCCGTGAACGCGGTCGCCGCCGCCACCCTCGGCGTCGGACGGTCGTTCCGGACCCTCCAGACCGGCCGCATCCAGACCTACCTCTACGGCGCGCTCGGAGGCGCGCTCGTGGTGGTCCTGCTCAACTTCCTCATCCAGTAGCCTCGAAGGAGCGTCGAATGTTCTTCTTCAACGAAGGGAACGTCCTCAGCTGGGCCACCTTCTTCCCGCTGGCGGGCGCGGGGATCATCGTCCTCCTGCTCGCGCTGAAGTTCTTCGCGAAGCTGTCCAAGAGGGCCATGGACGACGCGGCGCGCTGGATCGCGCTCGTCACGAGCGGCGGGTCGCTCCTCGCCGCCGTCGCGGCCTGGATCCTGTTCGACGGCGCGAAGCCGGGGGTGCAGCTCCAGCAGCACTTCGTCTGGATCCGCTCCTTCAACGTCGAGTACTTCATGGGGGTCGACGGGCTCTCGATCTCGATGGTGCTCCTCTCCGGGCTCATCTCGTTCGTCGCGACGATCGCCTCGATGCCGTGGTGGTCGGGCGCGAAGGCCGGCGAGATGGCCGGGATGAACGAGGACGGCCATGACGACCCGCACCACCCGAAGCACTTCTCGGTGCGGATGGTGCCCGGCTACATGGTCATGCTGCTCCTCCTGCAGACCGGCATGATGGGCACCTTCGTCGCCATGGACATGTTCTTCTTCTACGTGTTCTGGGAGGTGATGCTCCTGCCGATGTACTTCCTCATCGGCATCTGGGGCGGCCCGCGCAAGGAGTACGCGGCGATCAAGTTCTTCCTCTACACCCTCGCCGGCTCCGTGCTGATGCTCCTCGCGATCATCGGCCTCTACTACAACAGCGCGCCGGCCGCGCTCGTGGACGGCACCGCGACGGTGCACACGTTCAACCTCGTCGAGCTCGCGCGCCAGGGGCACGACGGCGTCTTCCGCCACGCCGCGCCCATCCTCGGGATGGAGTTCGCCAAGCTGGCGTTCGTCGGCCTCTTCATCGGGTTCGCCATCAAGATCCCGATGTTCCCGTTCCACACCTGGTTGCCCGACGCTCACGTCGAGGCGCCGACCCCCGTCTCGGTGATCCTGGCCGGCGTCCTCCTGAAGATGGGGATCTACGGCATCCTCCGGTTCAACTATCCGATCCTGCCCGACGCCACGATGTGGGCGGCGAATGCCATCGCGATCTTCGGCGTCATCAACATCGTCTACGCCGCGTTCGTCTGCCTCGGACAGACCGACCTCAAGAAGCTCATCGCGTACTCGTCGGTCTCGCACATGGGCTTCTCGCTCCTCGGCATGGCGGCGTTCACCCCGGCGGCCATCTCCGGCGCGGTCTTCAATCTCTTCACGCACGGCATCATCAGCCCGATGCTCTTCCTCATCGTGGGCGTGATCTACGACCGCGCCCACCACCGCGAGATCGCCAAGTTCGGCGGCCTGGCGCAGGAGCTGCCCGAGTACTCCGCCATCATGGGGCTCGCCTTCTTCGCCTCGCTCGGCCTCCCCGGCCTGGCCGGCTTCATCTCCGAGTTCATGGTGTTCTCGGGCTCCTTCCCGATCTTCACCGTCTACACGATCATCTCGGCGACGAGCGTCATCATCACGGCGGCGTACTACCTGTGGGCGATCCACCGGATCTTCCTCGGCAAGCTGAACCCCGTCTACAAGGGGTATCCCGATCTCAACTGGCGCGAGCGGCTCACCCTCTACCCGCTCGGCGCGATCGCGATCGTCCTCGGCTTCTACCCGCAGGCGATCCTCGGGCCGATCAACCTGACCCTCCACGCGCTCATCCAGAACCTTCGGCCGCTGTAGGCCGCGAGCGAGCCCTCGATGGAATCCCTCGTCCCCTTCGTCACCGAGAACCTGCGCTCCGCGCTCTGGTTCCAGCCGGAGCTGGCGCTCACGTTCGGGACCCTGTTCCTGTTCGTGATCGACCTCCTCTGGAAGAAGAGCCCGGCCCGCGTCGCCATCCTCGCGACCGGCGCGCTCCTCGTGCTGGGCCTGGCCGCCGTCCTCCTCGCGCGGCAGCCCGCCGACGCGCAGTCGCTCTTCAACGGCATGATCGCGAACGACGCGTTCGCGATCTTCTTCAAGTGGCTCTTCCTCGGCGCCGGCGCGCTCACCGTCCTCGTCGCGTCGCAGGGGAAGGACTTCCCCCCCGCCCGCATCGGCGAGTTCTTCGCGCTCCTCGTCGCGGTCGTGCTCGGCATGTTCCTCATGGCGAGCGCGACCGACCTCCTCATGGTCTACCTCTCCATCGAGCTCGTCTCGATGGTGAGCTACGTCCTCGCCGGCTACCGCAAGGGCGACCGCAAGGCCGCGGAGGGCTCGCTGAAGTACGTCATCTACGGCGGCGTCGCCTCGGGCGTCATGCTCTTCGGCATGAGCTACCTGTTCGGCCTCACCGGCACGACGAACCTCTCCGAGCTGGGACAGCGCATCCAGGCGATCCACGCGACCGGCGCGTCGCTCGCCGCGACGAAGATCGCGCTCGTGGTCGCGATCGTCTTCGTCACGGCCGGCATCGGCTACAAGGTGGCCGCGGTGCCGTGGCACATGTGGTGCCCCGACGTGTACGAGGGCGCCCCCACCCCCTTCACGGCCTTCCTCTCGGTCGGTCCGAAGGCGGCGGGCTTCGCGCTCGCGCTGCGCTTCTTCCACTCCGCGCTGGCGGGCCCCGGGAGCGGACCGGCCGGGTTCGCCGACGCGCTCGCCGGCATTCCGTGGCCGGCCGTCGTCGGAGTCATCTCCGCGGTCACCATGACCCTCGGGAACTTCACCGCGCTCGGCCAGACGAACCTCAAGCGGCTCCTCGCGTACTCCTCCATCGCGCACGCGGGCTACACGCTCATGGGCCTCTCCGCGGTCTCTGGCCGCGGCGTCCAGGCCGTCATGATCTACATGCTCGTGTACCTCGTGATGAACGTCGGCGCCTTCATCGTCGTGATCCTCGTCGCCGAGTCGACCGGGTCGGAGTCGATCCTCGATTACAAGGGGCTCGCCCGGCGCCACCCGCTCGCGGCGGTGTCCTTCGCGATCTTCCTGTTCTCGCTCACCGGGCTGCCGCCGTTCGCCGGGTTCGCCGGCAAGTGGTACCTGTTCTACGCGGTCTTCGAGCGCATCTCCGGTCCGGGCGGCGGCTGGTACGCGGTCCTCGCCCTCATCGGCGCGCTCAACACGGCGGTGTCGCTCTACTACTACATGCGGATCGTGCGGGCGATGTTCATCGACGCGCCGTACGTCGAGAACCCCGCCCCCATCCGGCCGCGCATCGCGTACCAGGTCATGATCGGCGCGGCCTCCGCCGCCATCCTCGTGTTCGGGGTGTGGTGGACACCGATGGTGGAGTGGACCGAGGCGTCGCTCCAGATCTTCCGCGGCTAGCGAAGCGCTCCGCCTGATGGACGCGGCCCGGTCGGAGATTCCGACCGGGCCGTTGCATTTTCAGTGAGGGTGCGCGCGATCCGTGGTCATCGCGTCGAGGTCGAGGTCGAGGTTTGGGTCGAGGTCGAGGTCCACGTCCACGTCGCTACAGCGGTGCCCAGTTGGCTTGAGCCCCGAGCCCGTGAAACGAGCCCGAGTCCGAGCCCGGCTATTTCGGGCGCGGGCTCGGGCGCGGGCGCGTTTACGGGATCAGTCCAACCGAGCAGCGCCATAGCCGTCCGAGGCCGGGGAGGGTCCCCCTCGACCGCGCGCAGCCGCATCGCTGCGGACGGATTCGCCCGACCCACGGAGCCGGCGTGCACGCGATGTGACAATCGCAAGCGCCGGTGGCGTCCGTCGAGCACGGCGCCGCCGCCGCGCGCGATTGGCACATCCGGGCGTGCGCCGGCGTCTGCGCTTCGGCGCCCTTCCGACAGTCCGGCGCCCGGTCGCGATTCTGCGGCGAGCACGGTCCGAGGGGGACCGTCCCCGGCCCTTCGGCGCCGCCACCCTTCTGTGGCGGTCGAACCCGAATCCGCCGCTACGGCCTGCGTGCCTCGAGCCTGGCGAGGTTGTCGTTCGGCATGGTGACGTCCCCGAGCTTGCGATCCGGGGAGACGTTCGGGCCGTGGTAGTCCGACCCCGCGGTCGGGACGAGGTCCAGCTCCTCTGCGATGCGGAGGTACTTCTCCCGCTGCGAGGGGACGTGATCGACGTGGTACACCTCGAGCCCGTCGACCCCCGCGCGCTGGAGCGCCACGAGCTCCGGCCGCTCGAGCTTCGAGACGCCAGGGTGGGCGACGGTGGTGGTCCCGCCCGCTCCGCGGACGAGCTGCACCGCCTCCGCCGCCTCGAGGCGGTACCGCGGGACATAGGCGGGGCGCCCCTCGCCCAGGAACCGATCGAACGCCTCCTTCACCGTCGCGACGGCGCCGGTCTCCATGATCGCGCGCGCGACATGCGGACGGCCGATGGTCTTCCCGCCGCTCCACTTCTCGATGTCCTCGGTGCGGATGCGCACGCCGAGCGGCGCGAGCTTCTCCACGATCTGCAGCATGCGCTCACGCCGCCGCAGCGCGAGGAGATCCTCGAAGTCCCGCATCGTGAGGTGGACCGGATCGACGAAGTGGCCGAGGAGGTGGATCTCCTTCGTCTCGAGGAACGCGGAGAGCTCGATGCCAGGCACGAGGCGGACGCCGTGCGCGACGGCGGCGGCGCGAGCCTCCTCGACCCCGGCCACCGTGTCGTGATCGCAGAGCCCCCACACGCCGATCCCGGCGGCGTGGGCGCGCGCCGCGACCTCGGCGGGAGTGAACTCGCCGTCCGAGGCGCGGCTGTGCGTGTGCAGGTCAATTCGCGCGTCGGTCATCCCAGGGTCGCCCATGATCCTCCACCTCGCCCGTGCTAGGATACCTTCGCTGAAGCGCCTCGGGGGAGGGGTCCGGGCGCACGGAAAGGCCCCATGCAGCACGTACTCCGGATCTCCCGAAAGATCGATTACGGCCTGCGCGCGATGATCTATCTCTCCTCGATCTCGCAAGATTCCGTGGTCCCGTTCCGCGAGATCGCGCGGCAGATGGACGTCCCGGAGGACTTCCTCGCCAAGATCCTAAAGACCCTCGTGGACCAGGGGCTCGTCCGCTCGACCCGTGGGCCGCACGGCGGCTACGCGCTCGCGCGCCCGCCGGCCGCGATCAGCTTCCTCGACGTCATCGAGGCGGTCGAGGGGCCGGTCGCGCTGAACGTCTGCCTCGACGGCGAGGACGCCTGCGGACACTCCACCGCCTGCACGATGGTCTCGGTCTGGCGGCTCGGACAGGAGCGGATGCTGGACGTCTACCGGCAGTCGAAGCTCTCCGATCTCGCATTCAAACCGGCCGACGACGGCCAGATCGGCCTCGTCCAGCTGTCGCTCCAGGCGGCGGCGCGGACGCCCGGCGGCATCTAGGCGGGGGGACACTCGGGCTGCGCCCTCGCGCCCCCCCGAGCCCCCCGCTCGCTCGAGATCTGTACCCGCGGTGAAGCCGCGCTCATCATTGGGGGCCCCCTGGGGGGCCGGGGCAGCCTCATCCGGCTGCCCCTGCGCTCGCCCGCGCATCATCGTTCGACGTTGACCTGTACCGCCTCGGCGACTAACGTCCGCCGCCGTCATGGCCCAGTCCCCGAAGGCCCCGTCTCCGAAGGCCCTCCGCAAGCGGTACCTGTCCCGTCCTCCGGTCGAGCCGATGCGGCTCCGACGCGGCATGACCGTGGAGGACCTCGTCGACGTGTACCGGCGCGCCGGCGCCTTCAACGGCGGGCGGCTCGCCGAGGGCTGCGACCTCTTCGGCCGGATGATCGACTCGGGCGCGACCGTCGCGCTCACGGTCACGGGCGCGATGGCCCCGGCGGGCATGGGCGGGGCGATCCAGGCGATGATCGAGGCGGGCTTCGTCGACCTCGTCATCTCGACGGGCGCGAACCTGTACCACGACCTCCACTTCGCCCTGAAGCTGCCGGTCGTCCAGGGCCACTTCCACGTGGACGACCGCGAGCTGTACCGCGCCGGCATCGAGCGCATCTACGACGTCTTCATCACGGAGGACTCGCTCCTCGACACGGACGCCTTCGTCCGGGAGGCGCTGGAGAAGGCGCCCGCCGCGCTGCGGGGCCAGGTCTCGACCGCTCAGCTCCATCACTACCTGGGCCACCTCGTCCTCCAGCACTCCCCGCTGCCGGAGAAGAGCTGGGTCGCCACCGCCGCGCGCTACGACGTCCCGATCTTCACGTCGTCGCCCGGCGACTCGTCGATCGGCATGAACGTCGCGGCGATGAAGCTCCGCGGCGGCGAGACGACCATCGACCCCGACCTCGACGTCCTCCAGTCGACCGCCATCGTCTACGACGCCGACGTGAACGGGGTCGTCATCCTGGGCGGCGGCTCGCCGAAGAACTTCTACCTCCAGACGCAGCCTACGCTCTGGCAGATCCTGGACCTGAACCGCGGTGGGCACGAGTACGTGCTCCAGATCTCGACCGACTCGCCGCAGTGGGGTGGGCTCTCCGGCGCGACGCCCTCCGAGGCCATCAGCTGGGGCAAGGTCCAGGCGAACATGATGAAGAACCACGTCGTCGTCTACTCGGACGCGACGGTGGCGGCGCCCATCGTGTTCGCCTACGCGCTCTCCACGCGCAAGCGTCGCAAGCCGAAGCGCCTCTACCGGCGCCTGCCCGCGATGTTCGACGCCCTCCGCCGCGCCCACGCGAGACGTCACCCCGGATCGGGAGCGATGCCGGAGCTGAAGGACGACGCGAAGACGAAGACGTTCGGCCCCGGGCGGGCGCTGCCGCGACGCTGAGCGCCGAGGCGCCCGCCTCCCCGCCCGCCCGCCGGGCGACGTTGTCCGCCGCCGCGCCCCCGGGTTGCCGCGAACCCCACCGGGGATGACCGTTTGGAAGTGAAGACGTCGCCCCGGCTGGACGAGAGCCCGTCGTTCCCCACCCCTCGTCAGATCGCCGAGCGCCTGTCCCGTCACGTCGTCGGGCAGGAGCGCGCGAAGCGCGCCCTCGCGGTCGCGGCCTACAACCACCTGCGGCGGACCGCGGTGCGACGTGGGCGCCGGGCCTCCGCCGCCACGCCCAGGAAGTCGAACGTCCTCCTCATCGGGCCGACCGGCTGCGGGAAGACGCACCTCGCGCGGCACCTCGCCCTGGTGCTCGACGTGCCGTTCCACGTCGCGGACGCGACGGAGTTCACCGAGGCCGGCTACTACGGGAAGGACGTCGAGGTGATGATCGCAGAGCTGCTCGCCCGCGCCGGGCACTCGGTCGACCAGGCGCAGCGCGGGATCATCTTCATCGACGAGGTGGACAAGATCGCCCGCCGCTCGCAGGGTCACCGCGCCGGCGTGGGAGCGCGCGACATCGGCGGCGAGGGCGTCCAGCAGGCGCTCCTCAAGATCCTCGAGGGGCGGGAGATCCTCGTCCCGATGAACCTCGCCCAGCACTGGCAGCGGCACGACGCGGTCACGGTGGACACGACCGACATCCTCTTCGTATGCGCCGGGACGTTCACGGACATCTTCGCCTACTCCGCCGAGAGCCGGCTCGTCGGGTTCGGCGCGCGTGACGCGCGGCGCGGCCCCTCCCGCCGCGTGCGCCAGAAGGACCTGCTCGAGTACGGGATGCTAGCCGAGTTCCTCGGCCGGCTTCCGGTCGTCGTCCAGCTCGACGACCTCGGGCCCGACGACCTCCTCGAGGTGCTCACCGGACCTCCCGACGCCGTCGTGCGGGAGGTGAAGGACCTCCTCGCCTCCGACGGCGTCGAGATCGCGTTCACCGACGGCGGGCTGCGCGAGATCGTGCGGTTCGCGACGGACCGCGGCGCCGGCGCGCGCGGGCTGCGGGCCATCGTCGAGGAGACCGTGTCCGACCTGCTCTTCGAGGCTCCCGAGCGTCGCGGGTCGCGGATCTCCATCGACGCGGGGTTCGTGCGCCGCCGGATGGAGCGGCTCGACCCGCAGCTCCTCAGGGAGTGACCGCCCCGGGCGCCAGGCCGGCGAGCCGATCGACGAGCGCGCGCAGCTCGGGATCCTCGAGCATGCGCGCGGCCCGCCCGGGATCGGCGGCCGCGCCGCCGGAGGCCTCGAGCGCACGCACGTGCTCGAGGAGCCGGGCGCTGTCGGGATCGAGCCGGCCCGCGGCGCGTGCGCGCCGCGCCGTCTCCACGGCGCGCTGCAGCGTGCGCGCCGTGTCCGCGTCGAGGCGGGCGATGAGGTTGTGGGTGCGGGAGAGGGCGGCGAAGTCGCTCCCTGCCACGCGCCGCGCGAGCGCGCGGGGCAGCGCGTTCCCCGCGAGCGCGACCGCGGAGAGCAGCGCCCACGCGGCGAGCGCCGCCTTCGCGCCGCCGAGGAGCGCGCCCAGGGCGCGGTCGGCCGGCCCGCGCACGACCGCCGCGATCCCGGTGGCGCGCAGGATCGCGGCCCCGGCGAGGGAGGCGAGCGCGAGGGTTCCGACGAAGAGCAGGACGGGCGCGACGTAGCGCGCCACGGGCGTGAACGTCCGCGCGAGCCCCTCCCCCACCGGCAGGGCGAAGGTGCGCGCGGCGAGGACCGCGAGCGCGGCCGCCGCGAGCGAGACGAGCTGGCGGAGCGCCCCCGAGGACGCCCCGAGGAGCGCGGCCACGGCGAGGATCGCCAGGACGGCGAGGTCGAGGATCAAGGAGTCGCGCTCACTTGATCTTGAACGGATCGCCCCTCGACCGGCCCAGCTCGAGGTGCTTCTCCACGGCGGCGAGCTGCTCCTTGAAGCGCGGGCTCGCCGGCTCGTACATGAGCGCGCTCTTGAGCGAGCGGTGCGCCGCGTCCCACCGCTGCCCCTGGATCTCGAGGAGCGCCGCCGCGTAGAACTTGCGGCCATTGGGGGTCGTCCCCATCTGCTCGTCGAGCTTGCGCTTCTGGTCCTCCTTCACCTGCGCCTCGTCGGCCTCGGTGAAGCGAAGCTTCTTCGCGCGCTCGGGCCCGTTCACGTCCTGCACGTACTTCGCCCGCTTCTGGTCGTCGCGAAGGATGGTGTACGCCTCGTTCACGCGCCGATAGATCCGGCCGACGAGCTCGCGGAAGATCGGGTCCGCGACCGCGGCGAAGCGGTCGGGGTGGTAGGCGCGCGATTCCCGGTAGTACGCGGCCTTGACGTCGGCCTGGCCGGCGCCCTGGGGCACCTTCAGGACGCCGAAGTAGTCGAGCTGGTCGAGGGCCGCCGCCAGCGCCTCCACCTCGATGAGGAACTGCTCGCCCATCGTGTCACGCCGCGCGCTGGCCGCGCGCGAGCTCCATCTCCGCGTTGTGGTCGATCGCCGAACGGATGTCCGCCTCGGTCAGGCCCGACGACAGGTTTATCGTGGTCGAGGTCTTCTGGCCGCTCTCGAGATCGGTCGCCGAGACGTTCACGATCCCGTTCGAGTCGATCTCGAACGTGACCTGGATCTGCACCTCGCCGCGGTACCCGATCCTGAAGCCGGTGAACTCGAACTCTCCGAGCAGCTCGCAGCCGTCGGCCCGGTTCGACTCCCCCTGGTAGACGCGGATCTTGACCCGGTCCTGGCCGTCTCGGCTCGTCGTGAACGTCTTCGACTTCTCGATCGGGATGGGCGTGTTCTTCTCGATGATCTTCTCGGTGAAGCCTCCCACCGTCCCCACCCGCAGCGAGAGCGGCGTCACGTCGAGCAGGTAGCTCGCCTGCCCGTCCTCCGCCGCCTTCGTGTTGAGGAGCGCGTGCGCCTGGATGGCCGCGCCGAGCGCCACGACCTCGTCCGGGTCGATGCCCGCCATGGGGTCCTTCTGGAAGTAGTGGCGGACCGAGTTGCGGATGATGGGGAGGCGCGTCGGACCACCCACCAGGATGATCGCGTCGACGTCCCCGGCGGTGAGGCGTGCCGACTGGAGCGCCTCGTCACAGACCTTGAACGTCCGCTGCACGAGGTCCATCACCATCTTGTTGAACTGCTCCTGCGTGAGCTTCTGGCCGAGGTCGAGGATCTCGCCGTCGGGAGACTGGCAGATGCCCGGCACCCGGATCTGGGCGACGCCGTCCCGCCCGACCTCGATCTTCGCGCGCTCGCCCGCCTCCTTGAGCATCTGCAGGCAGAACTTGTTCTGGCGGAGGTCGAGGCCGTGCTTCGCGAGGAAGTCGTCCGCGAGCCACGTCATGATCCGGTCGTCGAAGTCGTCGCCGCCGAGGTAGGTGTCCCCCGCGGTCGAGAGCACCTCGAACACGTCCTTGCCGATCTCGAGGATCGAGACGTCGAAGGTGCCGCCGCCGAGGTCGTAGACGCAGATCTTCTGCGAGATGTCCTTGCCGAACCCGTAGGCGAGCGCCGCGGCGGTCGGCTCGTTGATGATCCGCAGGACCTCGAGCCCGGCGATCCGCCCCGCGTCCTTGGTCGCCTGGCGCTGGTTGTCGTTGAAGTAGGCAGGGCAGGTGACGACCGCCTTCGTCACCTCCCGCCCGAGGGTCGTCTCCGCGATCGCCTTCATCTCCTTCAGGACGAGGGCGGAGATCTCGGGGATCGCGAAGATCTTCTCCTTCACCTGGACGCGGACCGAGTTGTTCGGCCCCTCGAGGATCCGGTACGGCATCACCGCCTGCGCCTTCTTCACCTCATCGGCGAAGAAGAACCGGCCGATGAGCCGCTTCGCCGAGTAGACGGTGTTCTCGGCGTTGGTGATGATGTTCTTCTTCGCGTCGTTGCCGACGAGGACCGTCCCGTCGTCGAGGAACGACACGACGGAGGCATGGGTGCGGTCCCCCCACTCGTTCGGGAGCACCTGGGGGGCCGAGCCCGCCTCCCCCATCACCACGGCGACCGCGCTGTAGCTCGTGCCGAGGTCGATTCCGACCGCGATGTCGTCGCTCATGGTTCGTCGAGGCGTTACGCCGGGTTAGCGCATCCTATCGGCGGCTCCGCGAACCTGTCAAACGGAGGCTCGGGAGCCCGGCCGTCCGGGACATGTCCCTGGCGTTCGCGCCCGTTATTAGTCTTGAGGTGGCGAGGGTGCTCCGCCGCCACCGAGTCAGAGAGGAAAGTGATCATGGGCGCGCTCGTCGCGATCCTCCAGAGCGATCCGAACCTGCTTCGATGCCAGGTGGCGCGGCTCGAGAGGCACGTCTCCCTCCGCGACGGCGACCGCCTCCCGGACGCGTACGGCTTCGGCCACTACGGCGCGGGCAGCGTGCTGCTCGGGAAGCGGCCCACCGGCGCCGCGCAGCCCCTCACGCTGGGGGACCTCGTCGGGCGGGTGGACTCGGAGGCGCTCCTCGTACACGCGCGGTACGCGACGGTGGGGAACGCGAAGGACGAGAACACCCACCCGTTCCGGTTCCGCAGCTGGCTGTTCGCGCACGATGGCACGATCGAGGCGTTCGACCGCTCGAAGGCCAGGCTCGCCGACGCCCTCCCCGATCTCCTGCGGCGGAACCTGCAGGGGGACACCGACTCGGAGCACGCCTTCATGTGGTTCCTGAAGCTCCTCAAGGACGAGAACCGCATCGACGACCTCGATCTCGACGCCGCCACCGCCGCGAGGGCGCTCGCGGGCACGGTGAGGCAGCTCGAGGCGTTCAGCCGCGAGGCCGGCGCCCAGCGGCCGAGCCGCCTCAACTTCGTCGCGACGAACGGTCGGATCATGGTGGCGAGCCGCCGCGGCGGGCCGCTCCACTATGCGCTCCTCGAGGGGATCGTCCCCTGCGCGCTGCACGAGATCGACCTGCAGACGCCCGAGAGCGACCCCCGCGTGCGCCCGCACCGTCGCGTCAAGGCCATCGCCTTCGCGAACCGGCTCCTCTCGCAGAACGGCTTCATCGACGTGCCGGAGGGGAGCGTGGTCGCGGTGACCCGGAGCCTGCAGGTCTCGGTGTCTCCGATCAACGGCACGTAGCGGTCAGAACGCGTCCCACGGGCGCGGCACGAAGAGCGCCTCCCACGTCCCGAGCGCGAACCGGTCGGTCATCCCGGAGAGCCAGTCGGTCGCGGCACGCTCCGGCGTCTCGCCCGGCCGGGCCGCGACGCCGAACCGCTCGCGCAGCCGCTCCGCGTCCTGGATGCACCACGACCAGAGGTCCCGCAGGATGCGCTGCGCCTTCACGAACTCGTCGTGGACGACGGGGTTCTCGTAGACCCGCATGTAGAGGAAGTCGCGGAGCGCGAGCAGCGCCGCGTGCACCTCGGGCGACATCTCGATGTGGCCGCCTCCGTCCACGTCCGAGCGCCGGATCACGTCGTGGATGAGCGTCCGGAAGCGGCTGCCGCGGTCGTCGCCGAGCGCGCGGTGGATCTCCGCGGGGACGTCCGCCTCCCCGAACAGGCCGGCGCGCACCGCGTCGTCGAGATCGTGGTTCACGTACGCGACGATGTCGGCGATGCGGACGATCTCCGCCTCGAGCGTGAGGGCCTTCTGGCCGCCCGTGATGAGCACGTTCCCCCGCCCCTTCGAGTGGCGGAGGATCCCGTCGCGCACCTCGGCGGTGAGGTTCAGCCCGTGCCCGTCGTTCTCGAGGACGTCGACCACCCGCGCCGACTGCACCACGTGGTGGAACCCCCCCGGAACCACCTCGGCGAGGAGCCGCTCCCCCGCGTGGCCGAAGGGGGTGTGGCCGAGATCGTGCCCCATCACCATCGCCTCGACGAGCATCTCGTTGAGCCGCAGCGCCCGCGCGATCGAGCGGCCCACCTGCGCGACCTCGAGGGTGTGCGTGAGCCGCGTGCGATAGTGATCGCCCTTCGGCGCGAGGAAGACCTGGGTCTTCCCGGCGAGCCTCCGGAACGCCTTCGAGTGCACCAGCCGGTCGCGGTCGCGTTGGAAGGAGGGGCGCTCGTCGTCGAGGGGCTCGGGCCGGGCGCGCCCGCCCGTCCGTGCCGAGCGGGCAGCGCGGGGGTGGAGGGTGCGGTCCTCCAGGTCCTCCAGCATCTCGCGGATGGTGCCGGTCATGCCTCCCCCCGTCTCTACCGCCCGCGAGCGAGCGTGTCACCCGTAGAAGCTCGCCTCCAGCGTGGCGATGAAGAGGTTCGAGAGGGCGTGGAAGACGATCGGCGCGGGAAGCCCGCCGGTGCGCTCGCGCAGCCAGCCGAAGAGGAGCCCCGGGAAGAAGGTTCCGAGCCGCCACGGCTGGAGCACGACGAGGTGGCCGAGCGCGAAGAGGATCTGCGTCCAGACGAATCCGCGCCCGAGCCGGGCGCCGAGCACGGTGATGCCCCTCCCCGGCGCCGTCCGCGCCCAGCCGGTCTCGATGAAGCCGCGGTAGAGCATCTCCTCCGGCAGCGCGACGACGAGAAGCTGGACGAGGGCGAGGAGGAGAAGGCGGTCGGGCAGGCGGAACGCGAACCGCGGCGCCCCCATGTACGGGGCGAGGAGGCGGGCCGTCGCGGGCGCGAGGCTCGGCAGCGCCTTCGCGTACAGCGCGAACCCCGCGGCGAACACCGGGAACACCACCGCGCCCGTGGCGAGCGCGGCGGCGGCGCCTTGCCCCCAGGCTCGCCACGTGCGCGCGTCGCGCAGGCCGTGCCACGGCAGGCCGTACGCGTCCCAGCCCTCCCCGCGGGCGCGGAGCCGCGCGTCGGGGAGCGTGATGAACAGGAAGGCGGCGACGCCCGCGAGGTTCGCGCCGAGGAGCCCCGTCGGATCGCCGAGCGAGAGGATCTTCGCCGCGGCGAGCCCTGCGACCGCGAGCGCCCAGGTCCGTACGAGCTCGCGCCGGCCGAGGGGCGGATGGGCCAACGCGCTAACCGTGCTTCGCCGCGATCGCCTTCTCGACGAGGGCGACGGCCTGCGCCGGGTCGAACGGCTTCTTCAGGATCTCGTCCGCGCCGAGGCGCCGGTACATGTCCACCTCCCGGTCGCTGATCCGGGACGACATGAGGACGAGGAACGTCTTCTTCCAGTGCGGGTGCGCCTTCACCAGCCGGCACACGTCCGCGCCGTTCAGCTTCGGCATGTACACGTCGAGGAGGAGCGCGTCCGGATCCGACTGCGCGAGCCGGCGAAAGACCTCCTCGCCGTCCGCCGCCGCAGCCACCACGAAGCCCGCCTCCTCGAAGGCGGTCCCGAGCGTGTCGAGCACCGCCTGCGAGTCGTCGACGACGAGGACCGTCTTCCGCGCGCTCATCGTGCGAGCGTTATACTTCAGATAAGCCATGGACCGTGAGCCGGCGGTCGCGGGACGTTTCTACACGGACGAGCCGGAGGCGCTCGCCCGCGAGCTGGACGGCTTCCTCGCCGTCGCCGCGGGCCGGATGGCGACGAAGGGGATCGTCGCGCCGCACGCGGGCTACGTCTACTCGGGGGCGATCGCAGGCGCGGTGTACGCCCGCGTGGCAGTGCCCCGGCAGGTCATCGTGCTCGGGCCGAACCACACCGGCCTCGGCCGCCCGGCCGCGCTCTGGCCCGCCGGAGGCGGGTGGCGCACGCCGCTCGGGCGGGTGCCCGTGTCGGCCGCGCTCACCGAGGCGCTCGCCGCGGGGCCGGGCGTCGAGATCGACCGCGCCGCCCACCTGCGCGAGCACTCCCTCGAGGTCCACCTGCCCTTCCTCCAGCGCTCGCGGCCGGACGTGGAGATCGCCGCGCTCTGCCTCGGCCCGCTCGACGTGAGCGCGTGCGAGGCGATCGGCCGCACCGTCGCCGAGGCCGCCCGCGGCGCGGGGGCACTCGTCGTCGCCTCCTCGGACATGAGCCACTACATCGCCGCCGACGCGGCCCGCGAGAAGGACCGCCTCGCCATCGACCGGATCCTGGCGCTCGATCCGGAGGGGCTCCACCGGACAGTGCGGCGCGAGGCGATCAGCATGTGCGGCGTCATCCCGGCGACCGTGATGCTCTTCGCGGCGCGGGCGCTCGGCGCGACGGGGGCGGAGCTCGTCCGCTACGGAAGCTCCGGCGAGGTGACCGGGGACGACCGCCAGGTCGTCGGGTACGCCGGGCTCGTGGTCGTCTGATAGCGCCGCTCGGTTGGACTGATCCCGTGAACGCGCCCGCGCCCGCGCCCGAGCCCTAACAGCCGGGCTCGGACTCGGGCTCGTTCACGGGCTCGGGGCTCAAGCCAACTGGGCACCGCTGTGAGTCACGAGATCGTCACCTGAGGTCATTTGCATCCGTTCATGCTGAGCGTAGCGGGCGCGGAGTCGAAGCACGCGCCGGTCGATTCGGGTGCCCTTCGACTTCGCGGCGCTTTGCGCCGCTACGCTCAGGGCGAACGGAGCCCGGCCGATCGCTCGTCAGATGGAGCGGCGACGGCGCAGCGCGAGCATCGCCACGAGAAGGGAGACCGTCCCGGCCGCCCCGCCCGATCCGCAGCCGCAGCCACCCGACGGCGGAGGGTAGGCCGCGCACATGCCCGCGATGTCATCCGCGGAGAGGGAGCGCTTTCCGACGTCACCCGCCGTGGTGGTGGGGCTCATCGTGCGCTCCGAGTACGGAAGCTCGCCCGCGGGGGGGGCCAGGAGGCAGGATGGGAGCCCAGGATCGCCGCACGGGTGGGCGAGGCCGCTGACGTGGCCGGCCTCGTGGGTCACCGTGGCCTGCAGATCGATGTAGTGACAACCCTCATCGCCGTACGAGGCGCAGACCTTCGCGGTCGAGACGAGCTCGGGATCGAGGCAGGTGAAGTACCAGCCATGGGGCGCGGGGGATGCGGAGGTGAGCGGCGAACCCACGGCGCTGCCGTCCCACCCGTTCACCTCCACGTCCGCGTCGATGATGCGCCCATTCCCGGGGTCATACAGGACGCTCGTCAGCGCGACGATGCTGTGGCTCGCGAACTTTCCGGTGTCCTCGAAGCAGTCGTAGAGTGCCCCGCAGTTGGCGTTCGGGTCGGTGAAGCAGGGGTCGTTGACGGCGAACGCATTCTGCGAGCACCACCCGCGGCGGAAGACGACCACGTTCTCGTTCGCGCCGACGACACCGGTCCTGATGTCGTCGATCACGCCCCCGTAGACGAACGTCAGATCGGCACAGGGCTGCTGCCACTCAGCGAAGCTCGCCTGGACGGCCGCGAGCGCCGGTCCGGCCGCGCCCTTGGGATCGCAGGACGGGGCGGTGTTCGGCCGCGCGGGATCGATCGTCGGATTCACGTGAAAGCCGACGACCGGAACGCGCCAGGACAAGGGCACCCCTGTCGTCTCGCTCTGCGTGCGCACGAACGCGGCAGCGACGCTGGCAGAGCCGAGCATCGCCGCCGCTGCGAGGAACCGTCGTGCGCTCACCGCGCGGCCCTCACGCGGCGCTCCAGCTCCGCGACGGGCATCGGCTCGACCTGCCGCTCTCCGGAGGGGATCTGGCGCGGCAGGACGAGCGCCCCGGAGACCCCCGGTCGCGCCTCGGTCCCCTCGATCCGGAACTTCCCGAGCGCCCACGCGGCGACGACGTAACCCGACCCCTTGCGTGCGAGGAAGACGACCACCTCCTCGCCATCGGCGAAGGTCGGCGCGGCGTCGACCGCGAGGGCGACCTTCCCGAGCGAGCCCCCCGGCACGACGAAGCGCACGCTGCGCTCGGGGGTCCCCTTCCACGCGCCGAGGACGTCGACGTCGACGTCCGTCACGATGCGCCCGTCCGCCGTCGCGCGTGCCTGCCGCGATCGCACGCGCCCGCGCACGACGACGTCGGAGGAGCGGGCCACGTCCTCGACGCTCGTCGCGACGAACGTCGCCGCGACGGCCGGCGTCGCGACGACGAGGAGCAAGGGAGCGAGCTGCCAGCGCATGAGGCCGCAGTCTAGCTATGGTACGTTCCGCCCGCCATGGACAAGCCCCGCGTTCGGTTCGCGCCGTCCCCCACGGGATACCTGCACATCGGCGGGGCCCGCACGGCGCTCTTCAACTGGCTGTGGGCGCGCCGCCACGGCGGCACGTTCATCCTCCGGATCGAGGACACCGACCAGGAGCGCTCCACGAAGCAGGCGGAGGCCGCGATCTTCGAGGGGCTCCGCTGGCTCGGCCTCGACTGGGACGAGGGTCCCGAGGTGGGCGGTCCGCACGGGCCGTACTTCCAGATGGAGCGGCTCGACCTGTACGAGTCGTACGCGGAGAAGCTCATCGCCGAGGGAAAGGCCTACGCGTGCACCTGCACGCGCGAGGAGCTCGAGATCGGCCGCAAGAAGGCGGAGGCCGAGAAGCGGCAGTACCGCTACCCCGGCACCTGCCGCGAGAAGCCCTACGACCGCACGAAGCCGCACGTCGTCCGCTTCCGCGTCCCCGAGCACGGCGTGACCGAGGTCGACGACCTCGTGAAGGGGCGCATCGAGACGCCGAACGACACGCTCCAGGACGAGGTGATCCTCCGCTCCGACCGGGTGCCGCTCTACAACTTCGGCGCGGTGGTGGACGACATCACGATGCAGGTGAACCTCGTCGGCCGCGGCGACGACCACGTGAACAACACCGCCCGCCAGATCCTCATGTACCGCGCGCTCGGCTACCCGGTCCCCCGGTTCGCCCATTTCCCGATGATCCTCGGAGCGGACAAGGCCCGCCTCTCGAAGCGTCACGGCGCGACGAGCGTCACCGCCTACCGCGACATGGGCTTCCTCCCCGCGGCGGTGGTGAACTATCTCGTGCGCCTCGGCTGGTCGCACGGCGACCAGGAGATCTTCACGCTGGAGGAGCTGGTCCGCGTCTTCGACCTCGAGCACGTCGGCCAGAACGCCGCGGTGTTCGACCCCGAGAAGATGGCGTGGGTGAATCACGAGTGGCTGAAGAAGGTCCCCGAGGACGATCTCGCGAGGAAGGCGCTCCCCTTCTTCCGCGCGGCAGGCCTCCCGGCGGAGGACGACACGAAGCTCCGGCACGTCGTGCGCGTCGCGCGCGAGCGCGCGAAGACGCTCGGCGACTACGCCCAGCAGTTCCGGTACTTCTACGCGCCGCCCGCCTACGACCCGAAGGCGAGGGAGAAGTTCCTCACGAAGGACACGCGGCCGATCCTCGAGGCCGTCCGCGCAGGGATCGCCGCGCTCCCCTCGCTCGACACCGAGCCGCTCGAGAAGCTGTTCCAGGCGGAGGCGGAGCGGCGAGGGCTCGGGCTCGGAAAGATCGCGCAGCCCGTCCGCGTCGCGCTCACCGGCGGAACGGCGTCGCCGGGCATGTACGACGTCGTGCAGATCCTCGGCAGGGACGAGACGCTGCGGCGCCTCGACGAGGCGCTGCGCCTCGCCGGCTGAGGCAGCCCGCCCCCCGCTCCAACGGCCGCGCGCCGGCTTCGCTCCCGCCCCGTCGGGTGCGCACCTTTTTCTCATTCGCAGCAGGAATCGAATCGGGTGCGCGGCGCGCCGGCACAGCGTGCTGCCCGGGGGGAGAGCATGGCACGGTGGAACGAGGACCAGGAGCGCTGGCAGGGGCACGGGGACCGCTACGGCGACGACGAGCGGCGCTTCCGTGCAGAGCGCGGCGAGGAGGGGAGCTGGCGCGGTCGCGAGCTGTCCGCCGACGAGGATCGCTTCCAGGAGTGGCGCGGGGAGCGATCGGGCGAGCGCGGCGGCGATTGGCGGGAGCGCGAGCGCTGGATGCGCGGGCGGGAGCCGGGCGCGGAGTGGGAGCGAGAGCCGGCGCGCGCCGACTTCGGCCGCGAGGTCCGCGAGCCGGGCGGCCGGTACGGTGAGCGGGGGTCCGAGAGCTGGCGCGATCGCGAATGGCGCGCCCTGGAGCGCGGCTCGTACGGTCGCCCCTACGGCGGTGGAACACGCCCCTACGGCGGCGGAGAGCGCTGGGCAGGGCGGAGCGGCTCGTATGGCCGCGGCACCGGCGAGTGGGGTGGGGACTACGTGACCTACGGGTCGCAGGGCTACGGCCCCGAGCGCGGCTACGGCTACGACCGCGAGCGGGAGGGGTGGGGCCGCCGCGACATGGGGCCCGGCGGCTGGCGCTACGGGGAGGAGCGTGAGCGTAGCCCGTTCGAGCGGGTCAAGGAGGGCTTCCGCAAGCTCACGGGCCAGGGGCCGAAGGGATACCGGCGCTCCGACGAGCGGGTCCGGGACGAGGTGTGCGAGCGGATCGCCCGCAGCGGCATCAACGCGATGGAGGTCGAGGTCGCGGTCGAGAAGGGGGAGGTGACGCTCTCCGGGTACGCGCAGAGCCGGGAGGACAAGCGCATGCTCGAGGACGTCGCCGAGGACGTGTTCGGCGTGGACGAGGTCCACAACCACGTCCGCATCCGCCGCGAGCAGGGCGCCGGAACGACCATGGCCGCGTCCTCGGCGCCGACGACCGGCACCACCGCGACCTCGGCGCAGCAGGGCACGGCGCGGGCGCCGTCGCCTCAGCAGCAGCCCGGCCGTCACTAGACACGGCCGTGTCCGCGCGCGGGCCGAAGGGCTGGGTCCGCCCCGACGAGCGGATCCTCGACGAGTTGTGCGAGCGCATCGTCCGGGCGGGCGTGGACGCGCGCGAGCTCGAGGTGTCGGTGAAGGACGGCGAGGTGCGACTCGAGGGCGCGCTCCCCGGGCGCGAGGAGCGCTCCCTCGTCGTCAAGCTCGCGCAGCGGGTCGTCGGGGTGAAGGCGATCGAGGCGGAGATCCGCGCCCGCGACGCGCAGGACGAGGAGATCCCCGAGACCTGGCACTGATCGCGCCCGCCGTTCAGGGGCCGCCGGCGCGCGGCTCCTGCTGCGACAGGCAGTGGAGCGTGCCGAGCCCCCACACGAGATCGAGCGCGTGGATGCCGACCACCGGTCGGTCGCGGAACAGCTCGGCGAGGATGCCGAGCGCGATCCGGTCGTTCGGATCGTCGAACGTGGGGACGAGCACCGCCGCGTTCGCGACGTAGAAGTTGGCGTAGCTCGCGGGGAGGCGCCGACCGTCGAACGTGACGGGCGCCGGCATCGGCAGGGAGACCACCTCGGGCCGGGTGCCGTCCTGCAACCGGGCGCGCTCGAGCCGCTCGCGGTTCTCCTCGAGCGGCCGGTGGTTCGGGTCGTTCGCGTTCGTCTCGCGGCAGAGGACGACGAGCCGCGGCGAGACGAAGCGGGCGACGTCGTCCACGTGCCCATGGGTGTCGTCGCCGGAGATTCCCTTCCCGAGCCAGACGGTGCTCGTCGCGCCGAGCACGTCGCGGAACACCGCCTCGTAGTCGTCCTTCGCGAACCCCGGGTTCCGGACCTGGACGTCCGGATCGAGGAGGCACTCCTCCGTCGTGAGGATCGTCCCCTCCCCGTTCACGTCGATCGCGCCGCCCTCCAGCACGACCGGGCGGCCCTGGTGCACGACCGGGAGGAGCGGCACGCCGAGCGCCTTCGCGGCGCGTTCCGGAAGCTTCGCGTCGTGCTTCCAGTCCGGGTACTTCGCCCACGCGTTGAAGCGGAAGCGGGCGACGGCCTTCTCGCGTCCGCGGAGCACGAACATCGGCCCTGCGTCGCGCGTCCAGACGCGGTCGGTGCGGAAGCGGCGGAGCTCGACGTTCGCGAGGGGGACCCCGGCGCGGCCGAGCGTCTTCTTCACCTTGGCCTCGTGCGTGGCGTCGTTCACTAGGAGGCGGACCTTCTCTCCCCGCGCGAGGTTCCGGACGATCTCGGCGTAGACCCACGGGATGGGCGCGAACCTGCCCGGCCAGTCCTGGACGTTGTGCGGCCAGGCGAGCCAGGTCGCGTCGTGGGGACCCCACTCCGCGGGCATGAGCTGCGGGCGCGGCGCGAGGACGGGCGGCGCCGCGTGCGTCGTCGGATCCGACATCAGTCGAGGAACCTCTTCTCGATGCCGCCGTACGCGTCGATGCGCCGGTCGCGGAGGAAGGGCCAGCCGCGGCGCACCTCCTCGATCCGGCCGAGGTCCACGTCGCCGACGAGGATCTCCTCGCGATCTGTCGACGCCTCCGCGACGACGAC
>WNGF01000596.1_pt1 | contig 53187 bp, 50 predicted proteins | sample 5400641 | NCBI WGS metagenome assembly WNGF01 (sample SAMN13153371, study PRJNA577476) | soil metagenome | isolation source: 80 cm soil or saprolite under grassland replicate 2 | place: USA:California | collected 2016-06-15 | reverse complement strand
GTTCATCGTCCCGCGCCGCTAGCTAGCGGCTGCGGGCCAGGTCGAGCAAGAGCAGCAGCGTGAGCGCGCCGCCCGTCGCGCCGAGGGTCATCGGCACCCAGCGGTCGACCTGCTGCGCGGCCGCGGTCGTTCCCGTGGCCACGAGCGCCGAACCGGCGGTGATCGCGAGCGCGAGCCGCCGCGCCGCGACCCGGATCGTCCGCTCGAGGGGTGAGATCCCGCGCACGTCCACCTGGAGCCGCTGTCCAGGCCGCGCGCCGCTGATCCGCTCGAACGACTCGACCAGCCGCTCGCCGCGCACCTTCAGCTTCTGCACGTCGTAGAAGAGCCGCTTCGGGTCGGCGCCGGCCTGGGCGCGCGCGAGGAGGTTCTTCATCAGGAAGCGCCCGACGACCGAGAAGGGGTCGAGCTCGGGGTCGAGCTCGGTCGCGGCGAGCTGCATCTGGGCGAGCGCTTTTCCGGTCAGCACGAGCGACGCCGGCAACCTCACGCCGTGCTGGGTCGAGGTGTGGGCGATCTCCTGCAGCAGCGGCCCGAGCGAGATCTCGCCAAGCGAGGCGTGCCGGTATCGGCGCAGCAGCTCCGTGAGGTCCGCCTCGAGCCCGGCCGAGTCCGCGTCCTCGGCCTCCGGGCCGGCCATGATCAGCACGACCTCGGTCATGAAGGGCACGTCCTCCTGCCAGAAGGCGAGAAGCAGGAGCAGCAGCTGGCCCCGCATCTCCGGCGAAAGCTCGCCCACCATGCCGAAGTCGAGGAAGTAGATCCTCCCGTTCCACCAGAGCATGTTGCCGGGGTGCGGGTCGGCGTGGAAGAAGCCCTCCACGAGGATCTGGCGGTAGTAGCACTCGAGCAGCTGCCGGGCCGCCTCGTGGCGCTCGGGCCCCGCGGGGATCTCCCGCACCGGGCCGCCCTGGATCTCCTCGAGCACGAGCAGACGACTCGTCGAGAGCTCCTCGTAGACCCGAGGCGCCCCCAGACGCGGGAAGGCGCTCAGGGCAGCGCGAAGGCGCTCGACGTTCTGGGCCTCGAGCCCGAAGTCGAGCTCCCGCCGGAGCGAATCGGACAGGTGCTCGACCGTAGCCGGCAGGTCGACGATCTTGCGTAGCGCCTCCCGGTTTCCGGTCTTCTGAGCGAACAGCTCGAGCAGGCTGAGGTCGCGCATGATGTCGTCCCGCGCGGTAGGTCGCTGCACCTTGGCCACCACGCGCTCGCCGTTGTCGAGCACCGCCCTGTGCACCTGGCCGATCGTTCCCGCGGCCAGCGGCTCGGGCTCGATGCTCGCGAAGACGTCCTCCCACGGCACGCCCAGCTCTTGCTCCATCACGAGCACCACCTTGTGCTCGTCGAGGGGCGTCACGCGGTCCTGGAGCGCGGCCAGCTCGGCGACGGCCTCGGGCGGGATCAGGTCGGGCCGGGTCGAGAGGATCTGGCCGAGCTTGGCGAAAGTGGGGCCGAGCTCCTCGAGCGCCTCGCGCAGCCGGCGCGCGCGAGCTTCGGGCGGATCGGAGTCGCGGCGCGTCTCGTTGAAGCCGTACTTGCCGAGGACCGTGGCGATCCTGGCGGCCCGGCCGAGCAGGCGCTCGTCGGCGGCGGCCGTCACGCCTCGTCCCGATGCGTCTGGACGATGACGACGGTGCAGGGCGCGTTGTGCGAGACGCGATTCGGCACGTTGCGCAGCAGGAACTCCCGGCGGCCGCTCATGCCGACGCTGCCGACGACGAGCACGTCTGCCTTCTCACGCCGGGCGGTCTCGACGATCGCCTCGGCCGGATCCTCACCGAGCACGACGGCGGAGCGGCCCCGCTCGCCTGCCAGACCCTCGACGTACTCGGCGAGCTCACGCGCGGCCTCCGCGCGAGTCCCGTCGTCGGAGAGCAGCACCCGGACGACGAACAGCTCCGCCTCGTAACGCTCGGCCATCTCGGTCGCGAAGCGCACCGCCCGCTCGGCCGTCTCCGAGCGGTCGGTCGCCACGAGCACGCGGCGCACCGCGAGCCCGTTGTCGCTCTTGCGACGCAGGCGCACTACGCCCTCAGCGCCCGCGCGAGGTCGTTGCGAGAGCCGATGCCGAGCTTGCGGTAGACGTTGCTCAGCTGCACCTCGACGGTTTTCGTGGTGACGAACAGCGTCTGGGCGATGTCCTTGTTCGAGAGCCCCTTGGCGGCGAAGTCGGCTACGCGCCGCTCGCTGGCGTTCAGCGACTCGACGCCCGAGAGCAGCAGCCGCCGCGGCCGGGCGCCGGTTGCGGCGACCTCCGTCTCGGCCTGCTCGATGAGCGGTCGCGCACCGGAGCGGACGGCCAGGTCGAGGCCTTCCTTCAACAGGTCTCGGGCTTCGGCACGCCTGTTTGCGCGACGAAGAGCCGCGCCCAGCTCGACCATCGTCCGAGCCAGCTCGAGCTTCGCGGACGAGCCCTGCAACACCTCGAGCGACTCGCGCAGCAGCTCGATCCCCGCCTCACCGCCTTCGGCAAGCCCCTGCACGCGCAGGGCGACGCCGATCGGCCGCGCGGCTCCCCAGGCCCGCGCCAGCCCGACCTCCTCGCGCGCAAGCTCGAGAGCCTCGTCCCGACGGTCCAGGGCCAACAACGCGAGTGCGAGGTGCGAGCGCCAGGCGAGCACTGCCGGATTGCGCATCCCGAAGGTCTCCATGCACCTGCCCAGTTGGGCGAAGTCGTCCCGCGCACCCTCGAAGTTGCCGCGCGCGAGCCGGACCCAGCCGCGCGCACCGAGGAAGAAGATCACATGTCCGCTCTCGGCCACCTTCTCCGGCAACCCGAGCTCGGCCAGCGTCCGCTCGGCTTCGTCGAGCTCGCCACGGTTGGTGAGGACGTCGGCCAGATAGGAATGGAAGTAGATCGCGCCCTGCTGGCTCGGCAGGTACGGGACGAGCTCGTCCGACTCCCGGAGGTCTTGGATCGCCGCGTCGAGCTCGCCGCGCTGTGCGAGCGTGAGGCCCCGGAAGCAGCGCATATTCGAAAGCGTCACGAGCTGGCCGCGCTCGTTCGCCGCGTTCATCACGGCCTCGAAGAAACGGTCGACTTCCTCGTCGTGCTCGGCGAACATCAGCGCGATCGCGGCGCAGGAGATGGCGACCGAGGGCATGCTCTCGATGAGCGCGGCGACCGCCTTCGGCTCCGCGATTCGGGTCACGGCGTCGCGGTTGGTGCCGCACCGTGCGTCGAAATAGCGCAGGGTCGCGACCATCACCGCGCGGCCCACCTCCCCGACGAGGGCGTCCTCGTCGATCCGCGCCATTCGCTCGCGCGAGACGCCGATCACCGCGCTGTCGAAGCCGGCCGAGTTGATCAGCTCGGCCTCGAGCAGCTCCCGCAGCTCGGGCTCCGAGTCGCCGAGCCGCTCGATCGCCTCGTCGAGGACCCCCACGGCCTCCGGGCCCCGGTTGAGCCGGAAGAGAGAGCGGCCGAGTTCGAGCGCGACCCGCGCGCGCCGCAGCGGCGTCTCGATCGAGCTCAGCGCCTCCTCCAGGTGCTCCGCAGCGGCGGCGATGTCCACGCGCTGCTCGGCGAGACCGAGCTCCAGGAGCGCGTCCACGCGCGCTTCCTCCATTGGGGGCTCGGCGACCGCGCGCCGGAGATAGCGGACGGCGGCCTCGGGCGCGCCGCGGACGAGCGCACGGTCGCCCGCGATCCGCAGCGTCTCGACGACGAAGCGGTCGCCCGCCGGCGGCACCAGGTCGAGGTGGGCGGCAATGCGCTCCGGCTCCGCCCCGCCCGCGCCGAGCAGTTCGGCCGCCCGCCGGTGGGCCAGCAAGCGCTCGGCGGGCTCGATCGACTCGTAGACGGCGGCGCGCACGACCGGGTGGACGAACTCCAGCGTCTGCGTCGAGACGCGCAGGAGATCGGTACGGGCGAGCGAGGTGGCGGCCAGGAAGGCGAGATGGCGGTCGTCGAGCTCGGCGAGCGCGGCTGCATCGCCGATCTCGGCGCCGTCGCCGAGCACGGCGGTGGCCACGGCGAGCCGCTTCGCCTCCGCCGGTAGTCGCGAGAGTCGCAGCGTCACCGCCCGGGTCACCGACCCGGGCCCGATCTCGCGCACCCGCGCGGCGTGCTCGGCGGTGGGCGAGAAGCCCTCGCCGTGCAGCGCGTCCAGGACCGCGCGCAGGAAGAGCGGGTTGCCGCCGGTGGCGGCGTGGCAGGCGGCAACGAATTCCTCCTCCGGCTCGACGCCGAACTCGTCCAGCGCCATCGAGCCCACCGACGCCACGCCGAGCGCCGTCGGGCGGATCACCAGCGCCGTCGGATCAGAGACCAGCTCCGTCAGGAGATCCTTCTCCAAGCTTTGCTCGGGCGGGCGCAGGCCGAGCACGACGAGCAAGGGCACCCCTTCGAGGCGCCGGGCCAGGTACGAGAGCCACCGCAGCGTGGGCGCGTCAGTCCAGTGCAGGTCGTCGATCACGATTGCCGTCGGCTGGCGCGCGGCCAGGTTCGCGGCGAGCCAGTAGAGCCCATGCAGCACTGCGAAGGAGACGTCGCCGGAGGCAGCTCCGGTCAGCTCGTCGTCCCCGAAGAGCCGGTCCGCCAGCCCTGCGGTACCCGCCATCACCTCGTCGCGCTCGTCCTGGCCCAGAGAGGCCAGGTACGGCTCGAAGAGCTGCCGCACGACTCCGTAGGCGAACTCCTGCTCGAGGTCGGCGCTGCGCGCAACGAGCACCTCGAAGCCGACCTCGGCCGCGAGCACGCGCGCCTCCGCCACGAGCCGCGTCTTGCCCATTCCGGCGCGGCCCTCGATCGCGATCACGCGGCCCACGCCTCCATGCGCCGCGTCGACGACGGCGTGCATGGCTGCGAGCTCGGCCTCGCGCTCGAGCAGCGGTGTGCGCGAAACCTGCATGTCCAGCAGCCGCCGCGGCGTGCGCGGCCTGACCTTCGTCTTCTGACGCGAGGAGAGGGAGGGAAACTCCGCGTGAAGACCCGGGCCCATGAGCTGGTAGAGGCGCTCGGGCCGGTCGAAGTCGGGCAGCGTCGTCTCGCCGAGGTCGCGCAGCTCCAGCTCACCCGGCAGGTCGTGCCGGATGAGCCCGGCGGTCGTGCTCGAGAGCAGTACCTGACCGCCGTGCCCCGCGTCACCGATCCGCGCGGCCTGGTGCACCGCGAAGCCGACGTAGCCGTCGCCGCCGAGGTTCGCCTCACCGGTGTGCAGGCCCATGCGCACCCGCACCTCTGACCCCTCGGGCCAGTCGTACTCCGCCAAAACGCGCTGTGCGGCACCCGCCGCCGTGACAGCCGCCCCGGCGCTGCCGAAGACAACGAAGAACGAGTCGCCTTTCGTGTCGATCTCGCTGCCGCCGGCCTCAATGAAGGCCCTGCGCAACAGCTTGTTGTGGACCGAGAGAACCTCACCGTAGCGGTCTCGCCCGAGCTCTTTGAGCAGGCGTGTCGAGCCCTCGATATCGGTGAACAGGAAGGTCACCGTGCCGGTGGGCAAGGCTGCAGAGGCCTCACGTGGTGCGGAAACGCTCAGTCAAATCCCCATTCGACGAACCCGGACGGCCAATTGTAGAGCGAAGCAGCGAAATCTCTGGGGTCGGTTTCGGGGTGCCGACAAGTTGGTGACAAGGACGGGGCGGCTCGGCGTCCGCCCCCGTCTGGCTTTATCGTCCGCGCGTGGCGACGGTAGTCGTAGGAACAGGGTTCGCCGGCGCGCTCCACGTCGAAGCGCTGCGGCGACTGGGGATCGAGGTGGCGGCGGCCTTTGGCTCTGCCGGCGATTTCGAGGCGGCGCTCGCCGACCCGGCCGTTGACTTCGTCCACGTGGCGACGCCGAACCACCTGCACTTGGAACAGGCCGGCGCAGCGCTGTCGGCGGGGAAGAACGTCGTCTGCGAGAAGCCGCTCGCGCTGACCTCGGCGGAGTCGGCAGAGCTCGTACGCCTCGCCGAAGCGACCGGCCTCGTTGCCGCGACCTGCTTCAACCTCCGCTTCTATCCCCAGTGCCAGGAGGCCCGGGCGGCCGACCTCGGCGAGATCCATCATGTGCACGGCGCCTACCTCCAGGACTGGCTGGCGCTGCCGGGCGATACGAACTGGCGCGTCGATCCTGCGCTCGGCGGGGCGCTCCGCACGGTAGGCGACATCGGCTCGCACTGGCTCGACCTGGTTCAGTTCGTGACCAGCCTGCGGATCCAGTCAGTCTGCGCCGATCTCGGGACCTTCGTTCCGGACCGGCCCACCGAGGACGCGGCGAACGTCTTGCTCCGCTTCGAGGGCGGTGCGCGCGGCTCGATGGTGATCTCGCAGGTGAGCCTCGGCCGCAAGAACTCGCTGACATTCCAGGTCGATGGCTCGGCCGGCTCCGCCGCCTGGAGCTCCGAACGCCCCGACGAGCTCTGGCTCGGCCATCGCGAGCGGGCGAGCGAGGTGCTCCCCCGTGAGCGCGGCTTCCTGCCGCCCGGTCACGTCGAAGGATATGCGGACACGTTCAGGCACTGCTTCGAAGCGGTCTACAGCGGTGGCGACTATCCCACCTTCGTCGACGGTCACGCCGCGATGCTGATCGGGGACGCGATCGCCGAGAGCCATCGAGACCGTCGTTGGGTCGATGTAGGATCGTGAGACCGAGTCGCTCGACGGGAGGAGACACATGAACGTAATCGCCGGGATCGATGCCGCAAGGCAGCGCTGGAACGTCCTCGAACACCCCTTTTACGCCCGCTGGGAGAAGGGCGAGCTGACCCATGACGAGCTGGCTCGCTACGCCGGCGAGTACCGGCACGCTGTCGTCGCTCTCGCTCGCGCTGCGCGCACGGCCGGGCTGCACGCCGAGGAAGAGGCCGCTCACATCTCGCTCTGGGATGATTTCTCGGCCGCCCTCGGCACCGAGGCCGCCGAACCGCTTCCCCAGACGCGCTGCTGCGCCTCGGCCTGGGCCGCCGCCGGCGACGAGCTCGGCGCTGCGGCGATCCTCTATGCGATCGAGTCGGGCCAGCCCGCGATCTCCGAGACGAAGCTCCGCGGCCTGGTCGGGCACTACGGCTTCGCCGAGGGCTCGGAGGCGGTCGAGTACTTCGTCCTGCACAGCGAGCGCGACCACGAGCACGCGGCCGAGGCACGGGCGCGGCTCGAGGAGCACGAGGACGAACGGCTCGTCGGCCTGGCCGAGGCGGCCCTCGCGGCCAACTGGGCCCTACTCGACGGCGTCGCGGCCTAGCTCACGGGCTCAACCGAAACGGCGGGTACTCGTCCGTCACCAGGACGAACGCGTACGCGCCCACGCGGTTGCCCCAGCGCAGCACTCCAAGCACGAAATCGAACAGCCCGCGGGGGTAGCGGCCGGTAAAGAGGATCGCGAACCACGCGATGATCACCGACACGAGCACCGCGAGCCAGAGGAAGAACAACACGATGTAGTGCGGGATCGCGAGCAGCCACTTCACCAGCGGGAGCCAGCGGTTCAGGTCGCGCTCGGCGTCCGGGTAGGGGATGTCGAGCTGCACCGACTGGCGCTCGTCGGTCGAGGGATAGCGGTCGTCCATCAGCGCGAGGTAGGCCGCGATCCGGTTCTCGAGCCGGAGCAGCTCGAGGTTCCAGTCGAACCACCAGCGCGGGTACTTCTGGCGGAACACGATCATCAGCAGCGGCGCCAGGAAGAGCAGGCCGCCGGCGCCGCCGCCCCAGCCCCACGCCCAGAAATGCTCGTTCCCGTACTTCGCGCCCTCGCCGCCGAGCGCGGCGGCCACGATCAGAATCGGGATCGCAACGATCAGCCTGAACGCCGTTGTCAGCCGGTTGAGCTCACGAGCCGGGTAATCGACCGAGAACTCCACCGGATACGCCCGCTGGCTGCCTGCCTCCATGGGGAACCTCCTACTCGACGTCGTCGGAGCCGAGCGCGCGCTGCTGCTCCAGGACCTCCCGCGCCGCGGCGAGGTTCTCCTCGTGCACGACGATCTCGCGCGGACCGCCGATGACGGACATCCCATCGCCGACGCCCGCCGCGTAGTTCGTCCTCTGCTGGATGCAAGGGATGCCTTCGCTCCGCAGGAGCGAGCAGATCAGCTCGGCCTCCGGCTCGGAGCCGACAGTCTCGAGGACAGCTAGCTCGGCCACAGGGTGTAGCTTAGAGCCGTCCGGCCTCGATGATGCGCTCAAGGAACTGCTGCGTCCTCAGCTCCTTGGGGTCGGAGAAGATCTCGGCGGGCGGGCCCTGCTCCAGAATCCGTCCGGCGTCGAGGAAGCAGACCCTGCTCGCGATGTCGCGCGCGAAGCTCATCTCGTGCGTGGCGATCAGCATCGTCATGCCGCTCTCGGCCAGCTCGCGGATCACGTTCAGGACCTCCGCGACGAGCTCAGGGTCAAGCGCGCTCGTGACTTCGTCGAGCAGCATCAGGTCGGGCCTCATCGCGAGGGCCCGCACGATCGCCACTCGCTGCTGCTGACCGCCGGAGAGGCGGTCTGGATATTCGTCGCGCTTGTCCGCGAGGCCGAAGCGCTCGAGCAGCGCCGCAGCCTCGTCCTCCGCCTGGGCCCGCGGCAGGCCGAGGACGCGCCGCGGCGCGAGCGTGACGTTGCGCAGCACGCTCATGTGCGGGAAGAGGTTGTAGGACTGAAAAACGATCCCGATCCGGCGCCGCACAGCGTTCACCTTCACTCCGCGCGCGGTGATCTCCTCGCCCTGGATCACGATCCGGCCCTCGTCCACCGGCTCGAGCAGGTTGACGCACCGCAGCAACGTCGACTTGCCCGAGCCGGAGGCCCCGATCAGGCACACGACCTCGTGCTCGCCGACCTCGAGATCGACGCCCTTGAGCACCTCGACCTTGCCGAAGGACTTGCGGACGTGCTCCAACTCGAGCGCGCTCACGCCGCGCCGCCTGCGAGCTGCCGCCTGCGGTCGCGCGCGACGAGCCAGTCCGTCAGCCGCGCGAGGGGGATCGTGAGCAGGATGAAGAGGAGCGCCGTCGCGAGGTAGGGCGTGTAGTTGAACGTCGCCGCGGAGTCGATCTGCGACTGGCGGAAGGCCTCGACGGGACCGATCAGCGCCACGAGCGCCGAGTCCTTCTGCAAGCCGATGAAGTCGTTCAGGAGGGGCGGGATCACGCGGCGCACCGCCTGGGGCAGGATCACGAAGCGCAGCGCCTGCGGGCGCGAGAGCCCGAGCGAGCGGGCCGCCGCTTCCTGGCTGCGGTGCACCGACTCGATCCCCGCCCGATAGACCTCGGCCACGTATGCCGAGTAGACGAGCACGAGCGAGACGATTCCCCAGAACATCGGGGACTTCGGCACGCCCGAGAGCTGGAGCGCCGGAGCGCCGAAGCCGAGGATGTAGATGACGAGGATCGTCGGGATTCCGCGGAAGATGTCGGTGTAGATGACCGCGAGTGCGCGGAGCGGGAAGAACACCGGTCCCGGCAGCCCCCGCAGCACCGCTATGAGCAGGGCCACCACGAGGATCAGCACCTCTGCGATGCAGAAGATCTTGATGTTCACCAGGAACGCGTGTGCGATCTCCGGAAACGACTCGCGGAAGATCTGGCCGTTGAAGAACTGGCGCTTGACCTCAGGCCAGCCGGGCGAGCTGACGATCGCGGCAACCACGATCGCAACGAACACGACCGTGCTGGCGATCGCGATCCCAACGCTGCCCTGACCTCCGCCGCGCAGGCCGCCGAGGATCCGCGAGCCGCGGCCGGAGTCCGCGCCGGCGCTCAAGCCGCGGGCGCTACTTCAGGACCGGGACGCTGGCCTTCGAGGAAAGCCACTCGCTTTGGATCTTCGCGAGGGTGCCGTCCGCCTTGAGCGAGGCGATCGCCTTGTCCACGCACGGCGTCAGCGCGCTGCCCTTCTGCAGCACGAGCCCGAAGTGCTCCTGGCCGCCGATCGACGGGAACTGGCCGACGACGAGGCTGTTCGGCACTTGCTCGGCACCGGTGATGTAGAACGCCGTCGGCAGGTCGACGACGATCCCGTCGATCTGCTTCGCCTTCAGGCCGGAATTGACGTCGTTGGAGGTGTTGTAGACCGACGGCTGCTTGCTCGGCTTGATGTTCTTCGTGACGTAGTCGTAGCTCGTCGTCCCGAGCTGGACGCCGAGCTTGTACTGCTTGACGTCGGCCGCGCTCTTCGCGTTCGTGATCGGGGTGCCCTTGACGCCGACGAGCGCCTGGTTGACGTTGTAGTAGCCGTCGCTGAAGTCGACGCTCTGCGCTCGCTGCGGCGTGAACGAAATCTGGTTGATGTCGAAGTCGAAGGTCTTCGCGCCGGGCTTGAAGGACTGGTCGAACGGGACGACGACCCAGTTGACCGCGTTGCGCGCGAAGCCGAGCCTCTTAGCCACCGCGTAAGCGACGGCGCTCTCGAAGCCCTGGCCGCTGGTCGGGTCGCCGATCTTCCAGACCGACCCCTTCGCGGGAGTGCCACCAAACCACGGCGGGAAGGCCGGGTTGTCGGTGCCGATCGTCAGCTGGCCCGCCTTGACGAGCGGAAGGTCGGCGACCGTGCAGCTGGTGCTCGCGGTGCTGCTGGAGGCTGAGGCGCTCTTCTTCGTCGAGGAGCCGCAGGCGGCCGCCAGGACGACGACGAGGAGCGCGAGAGCTGCGAGGGCGACCTTCCTCATGCCGCCACCCCCGTGAACTCCGGAATCACGTCTTTACCGTAGGCGGCCAGCGTTTCGTCCGCCCTTTCGGTCATCAGGTAGATGTCGAACTGGTCGGTGCCGACCGACTCGAGCTCGCGTAGCTTCTCGGCCACCTGCTTGGTGTTGCCGAGGACGCAGAAGCGATCGCAGATCTCGTCGGTGACGAACTCGCCGTGCTTCGCGCCCACGCGGCTGTGATCCTTGTAGTCGTAGAACTTGCGCGCCTTGACGAAGTCGGTCAGCGCTTCCGGGATCTCGTCCGATTTCTCGCCGTACTTCTCGATCAGGTCCATGACGTGGTTCGAGACCATCGCAGGGAACCAGCGCACCTGCTCGCGCGCCTCGACGAGGTCGTCGGAGACGTGGCTCGGCGCGCAGACGATGCACTGGAGCGCGTCCGGGTCGCGGCCCTCCGCCTCGGCGGCCTCGCGGGCGGTGGCCATGATCCACTGGATGATCTGCGGGTCGGCGAGCTGGATGATCACCCCGTCGCCGACACGGCCCGCGACGCCGAGCGCCCTCGGCCCATAGCCGGCCACGTGCATCGGCACATCCGGGAGCTCGTCGCGCACCCACGTCAGCTCGAGCTCCTTCTCGTTCCAGTCCACCTTCCGGCCGTTCATCAGGTCCTTGATCATCCGCAGGCGGCGCTCGAACTCGTCCACCTTGACGGGCTTCAAGCCGACGACGCGGCGCGAGGAGTCACCCCGGCCGATGCCCATCACCATGCGCCCGTTCGAGACGTCCTGCATCGTCGCGTACCAGCTGGCGGTGATCGTCGGGTCACGGATGCCGGGGTTCGTGACGCAGTGGCCGAGCTTGATCTTCTGTGTCTGCGTCGCGGCGATCGCGAGCAGCGCATAGCTCTCCTGCCAGAGGATGTGGGAGTCGTAGGTCCAGCCGTACTCGAAGCCCTGCTCCTCGGCCTTCTGCAGCACCTCGACGAGCCGCGTGTACGGCGGGTCCGGCAGGACGGTCACTCCGAAGCTCAACATCGTTGCCTCCCCGGTCGGTGGCAGGGGACGAGCATACCGTCCTGAAACCGCTCACAAATGGCACTTGGCGTCGCGCTCGTGCGCTTCTACTAGGCACTGGAACCGTTCGCTAGCCCGCGGCGACGCGGGCGATCGTCTTGTCCGCCAGCCGGTCGAGCGCTTGCACCGCCAGCTCGAGGTGCTCTTCCTTCGTGTCCTCGAGCTTCGTGTGCGAGAGGCCGCGCAGGCTCTGGACGAACAGCATCACCGTCGGCACTCCCGCACGCGCAACCTCAGCTGCATCGTGTAGTGGCCCGCTCGGCAGGCGGTGCGACTCGCCCGCCACCTCGCGGATCGCCTCATCGGCCAGCTCGATCAGGGCGTCGTCGAAGAGGATCGGCTCGATGCTCCAGATTCGCTCCCAGACGACCTCAACGTCCTCTTCGCCCGCGTAGCGCTCCGAGGCAGCCTTTGCCTCGTCGAGCATCCTCGCCAGCTTCTCCGCGTCCAGATGGCGCTGGTCGAGCAGGCACTCCGCGGTTTCGACCACCGAGGTGACGATCCCCGGCTTCGTCACGACCCCGCCCACCGTGCAAACCGCGCCGGCCCCGGTGCGCTTCGCGATCTCGCGGATCTCGAGCTCGAGCTTGGCGGCGCCCGCAAGCGCATCGCGGCGCTTGTCCATCGGGGTCGAGCCGGCGTGCGCGGCCTGGCCGGTGAAGGTGACCTGGTGGCGCTCGACGCCGAAGGTGCCGAGCACGACGCCCAGCGCGAGGTCGATCGACTCCAGCACCGGCCCCTGCTCGATGTGCAGCTCGAGGTAGGCCGCGGCGTTCTCCAGCTGGTTCCGCGCCTCCAGCGCCCGGTCGAGCTCTACCCCGTGCTCCGCCAGCGCGTCGGGCAACGGCGTCCCCTCTGCATCCTTCCGCCGCCGCAGCTCGTCCTGGTCGGCCATCGACCCCGCCGCAGCAGACGACCCGAACAGCGAGCGCCCGAAGCGGGCGCCCTCCTCGTCGGCCCAGTTGACCAGCCGCACGGTCACCGCCGGCTCACCCTCTTCTGCGAGGCGCCGCAGCACCTCGACCCCCGCGACCATGTTGAGCGCCCCGTCGAGCCAGCCGCCGTTCGGGACGGAGTCGATGTGGCCGCCGATCAGCACCTCGCGGGCGCTCGCGCCGCGCAGCGTCCACCACTGGTTGCCGGCCGGGTCGATCTCCTCCTCGAGCGGCAGCCCAGCGAGCTTCTCCCGCAGCCAGCCCCGCGCCGTCTCCCAAGTGTCGGTCCAGGCGACGCGCTGGGCTCCGTTCTCGTCGCCTGTCAGCTGGCGCAGCTCCTTCAGCTCGGCGACGGTTCTCGCGGGATCGAGAGGCACGGCGCGACTCTAACCTCCGCCTGCCGGGGTGTGGTAAGCATCGCCGATGGCCTCGTTTTCTTCTACGCTCGCCGCTGATCGCCAGAGGAGGCCGCGATGTCTGTACTGATCAAAGGCGGACGCATCGTCACTGCAGCCGACGACTACGTCGCCGACATCTACGTCGAGGACGAGACCGTGACGCTGATCGGCGAGTCGCTCGAGAACGCCGCGGACAAGGTGATCGACGCAACGGGCAAGTACGTGCTACCGGGCCTGGTCGACCCGCACACGCACCTGGACATGCCGTTCGGCGGCACGACGACGATCGACGACGTCGAGTCGGGCCAGACCGCAGCCGCCTTCGGCGGGACGACCTGCCATGTGGACTTCATCATCCAGCCGCAGGGCTCGACCTTCGCCGACGCGATCGCAGACTGGCGCGGGAAAGCGGACGGCAAGCAGGTGATCGACATGGGTTACCACATGGCAGTCACGGACTTGGCCGACGGCGGCACCCTCGAGGAGCTCGCCTCGCTCCCGGACGAGGGCATCACCTCCTACAAGCTCTTCATGGCCTACAAGGGCGCGCTGATGGTCGACGACGAGACGCTCTTCCGCACGATGGAGGTCGCCGCTAAGACCGGCGCGCTCGTGATGGTGCACGCCGAGAATGGCGATGCGATCGACGTGCTCGTGAAGCAGGCCCTCGCCGAGGGCAAGACCGAGCCCAAGTACCACGCGCTCACCCGCCCGCCCGAGACCGAGGGCGAGGCGACGAACCGCGCGATCCAGCTCGCGCGCGTGGCGGGCTCCCCGCTGTACGTCGTGCATGTCTCGTGCAAGGAGTCGATCGAGCCGATCGAGCTCGCCCGCGACAAGGGTTGGGATGTCTGGGGCGAGACCTGCACGCAGTACTTCTTCATCGACTACTCGTTCCTCGAGAAGCCGAACTTCGAGGGCGCGAAGTATGTCTACACGCCGCCGCCCCGGGCCAAGGAGAACCAGGAGCACCTCTGGAACGCGGTCCGCACGGACAAGCTCTCGGCGATCTCGACCGACCACTGCGCGTTCCTCTGGGACGGCCAGAAGTCGCTCGGCAAGGACGACTTCTCGAAGATCCCGAACGGCGGCCCCGGGCTCGAGAACCGGCTCCACATGATCCACGAGTTCGGCGTGCGGGCCGGCCGGATCTCCCTGAACCGGATGGTCGAGCTGCTGGCGACGAGCCCCGCGCGCCTGTTCGGGCTCTACCCACGCAAGGGCACGATCGCCGTCGGCTCGGACGCGGACATCGTCGTCTTCGACCCCGAGAGGCAGCTGACGATCACCGCGGCCAACCAGCACTCGAAGACCGACTACAACCTCTACGAGGGCACCGAGGTGACGGGCTCGCCGGAGGTGGTGCTGCTGCGTGGGCACGTGCTCGTCGAGGGCGACGAGCTGGTCGCCTTGCCGGGCATCGGGCAGTTCGTCGCCCGCGCCAAGTTCGGGCAGGAGCTGAAGTCCAGGACAGCGGTCGCCTAGACCGGCGGCTCCGGGTCGTACTGGATGTAGCGCCGCACCTCGCGGGCGCGCTCGGGCGACTGCAGGCGCGCGACGAGGTGGAGGGCCATGTCGATCCCCGCCGAGACTCCTGCGGCGGTGATCACGTCACCGGTATCCACGAAGCGGTCGTCCGGCCTCACCTCGATCTCCTTGCCTAGGGTCGGCAGCAGCTCGAGCGAGCCCCAGTGCGTCGTCGCCGGCCGCCGGTCGAGCAGACCCGCATCGGCGAGCACGAGCGAGCCGGTACAGACGCTCGTCACGAGCGCGCCGCTCTCGGCGATCCCGCGTAGCCAGGCGCGCACCTCCTCGTCGCCGAGCTGGACGCGGGTGCCGCGGCCGCCCGGGTAGACCAGCACGTCGAGCGGCGGCGCGGTCTGCCACGTCTCGTCCGGCAGGACCCGCAAGCCCTTCGCACAGGTCACCGGCCCGTTCTCGCGCGCGAGCGTGAACACCCGCACGCCGTCGTCGGGCCACTGTTGCGACCAGGCGGCCAGCACCTCCCACGGCCCGGCCCAGTCCAGCTCCTCGGCGCCGTCGAAGAGGGCGACGCCGATGACCACGTCTACCGCGTCTGCGGGAAGCCCAGGTCGACCTTTGAGGTGGCCGGGTCAGGCCAGCGCGAGGTGACGACCTTGCCGCGCGTGTAGAAATGGATCCCCTCGGGGCCGTAGATGTGCAGGTCGCCGAAGAGCGAGTTCTTCCAGCCGCCGAACGAGTAGTACGCGACCGGCACCGGGATCGGCACGTTGACGCCGACCATCCCGGCCTGGACGTCGTACTGGAACCGGCGCGCCACCCCGCCGTCCCGCGTGAATAGCGCGACGCCGTTGCCGTACGGGTTTTCGTTCACGAGCTTGACGGCCTCCTCGTAGGTCTCGACGCGGGTGACGCCGAGGACGGGGCCGAAGATCTCGTCCTTGTAGACGTCCATCCCGGGCTCGACGTCGTCCATCAGCGTGACGCCGAGGAAGAACCCGTCGCCGTCGGGCGCACTCTCACGTCCGTCGGTGACGATGGTCGCGCCTTCCTCCTGCCCCCGGTGGATGTATGAGGCCACCTTGTCGCGGTGCTCGCGCGTGACGAGCGGCCCCATCTCGGAGTCCGGGCTCATCCCGTCGCCGACCTTCACCTTCGGCAGGCGCTCCTTGATCGCGTCCACGAGCTCGTCGGCGACATGGCCGACGGCGACGAGCATCGAGACGGCCATGCAGCGCTCGCCCGCGGAGCCGTAGCCCGCGCTGACGGCGGCGTCCGCGGCCATGTCGATGTCGGCGTCAGGGAGGACGATCATGTGGTTCTTCGCTCCGCCGAGCGCCTGGACGCGCTTGCCGCTCTTCGTACCCGTCTCGTACACGTAGCGCGCGATCGGTGTCGAGCCGACGAAGCTGACCGCGGCGATCTCCGGGTGCTCGAGGATCGAGTCGACCGCGACCTTGTCGCCGTGGACGATGTTGAAGACGCCGTCGGGAAGACCTGCCTCCTTCAGCAGCTCGGCCGCCAGCATCGGGGCCGAAGGATCCTTCTCGGAGGGCTTGAGGACGAAGGTGTTGCCGCAGGCGATCGCCGGTGCCCACATCCACATGGGCACCATCGCCGGGAAGTTGAACGGCGTGATCCCGGCCACGACGCCGAGCGGCTGCCGGATCGAGTAGACGTCGATGCCGGTCGAGGCCTGCTCCGAGTAGCCGCCCTTCAGCAACTCGGGCATCCCGCAGCAGAACTCGATCACCTCGAGCCCGCGCGCAACCTCGCCCTTCGCGTCGGAGAGGACCTTGCCGTGCTCGAGCGTGAGCAGCCGCGCGAGGTCCTCCGAGTGGTCGTGCAGGAGCTCGCGGATGCGGAAGAAGAGCTCGGTGCGGCGAGAGAGCGATATCGTGCGCCAGCCCTCGAACGCCCGCTTGGCGGCCTGCACGGCCGCGTCGACCTCCTCCGGGCTCGCGAAGTCCACCTCGGCGCTCTGCACGCCCGTCGCGGGGTTGAAGACGGGGCCGTTGCGGCCGGAGGTGCCTTCGACGGGCTTGCCGTCGATCCAATGGGTGATGCGCGTGGTCTCGCCTGCCTGCTCTTGGCTGAACTGCTCAGCGACCTCGGTCATGGCGCCTCCCTTCGTCAGGCTGCCAGCCTAGATGATTGAGACCACGATCTCCCGCGCCCGCGACACGATCTGGCGTGTCTGGGCCGCTCCCACCCATCGAAGACCGGCGGAGCCGGCCTCCGCCGGGCGTCCGCTTCCCAGAGCTGCCAGCTCGCGCCCCGAAACGAGCGACCTCCTGGCCTCAATCATCTGCGCGGCGGCGATAGGATCGCTCCATGGCTGTCGAAGCGGGTCTCGACGCAAAGCGAATCCAGGAGCTGGACAAGCTGCATGTCCTGCACTCCTGGTCGGTGCAGGAGCAGATCTCGCCGATGCCGATTGCCGGCGCCGAGGGCCGCTACTTCTGGGATTACGACGGCAACCGCTACCTCGACTTCGCCTCGCAGCTCGTCAACGTCTCGATCGGCCATCAGCACCCGAAGGTCGTCGCGGCGATCAAGGAGCAGGCAGACAAGCTCTGCACGATCGGCCCGCCGATGGCGCACGAGACGCGGTCGGAGCTCGCGCGCCTGCTCGCGGAGGTCACTCCCGGCGACCTGACGATGTCGTTCTTCACCAACGGGGGGGCCGAGGCGAACGAGAACGCGATCAAGTTGGCGCGCTGGTACACGGGCCGCCACAAGGTGATCGCCCGCTACCGCTCCTACCACGGGGCAACCGCGGGCGCGATCACGCTCACCGGCGACCCACGCCGCTGGCCTGCGGAGCCGGGAATCCCCGGCGTCGTGCGGATGCTCGACCCCTACACCTACCGCTGCCCGGCCGGTCACCCCGACCCGTGCCCGGTCTGCTCGGGTGCACCGCACTTCGAGGAGATCCTCCAGTACGAGGGCCCGCAGAACGTCGCGGCCGTGATCATGGAGACGATCGTCGGGACGAACGGGATCATCGTCCCGCCGGACGGTTACCTCGAGTCGATCCGCGAGGTCTGCGACCGCCACGGGATCGTGCTGATCCTCGACGAGGTGATGGCCGGCTTCGGCCGCACCGGCAAGTGGTTCGGCTGTGACAACTGGGGCGTTGTCCCGGACATCCTCACCGTCGCCAAGGGGATCAACTCCGGCTACGTGCCGCTGGGCGCGATGGTCGTCAACCAGAAGATCGCCGACTGGGTTCAGGACAAGTACTTCGCGGGCGGGCTCACCTACTCGGGCCACGTGCTCGCCTGCGCGGCGGCGATCGCCTCGATCGAGGCCTTCCGGGAGGAGGGCATCGTCGAGAACTCCGCCGCCATGGGCAAGGTGCTGGCCGAGAAGCTGCCGCGCCTCGCTGAGCGGTACCCGTCGATCGGGGAGGTGCGCGGCAAGGGCCTCTTCTGGGGCCTGGAGCTCGTGCGCGACCGCGAGACCCGCGAGCCGCTGGTGCCGTTCAACGCAACGGGCGACGCAACGGAGCCAATCGCGAAGATCATGAAGGCGGCGATGGAGCGCGGCCTCTACCTGATGACGCACTGGAACGTCATCATCATCGCGCCGCCGCTGACGATCACCCGCGAGGAGCTCGACGAGGGCCTAGGCGTCCTCGGCGAGGTCCTCGGCGTCGCTTGCGATGCCGACTAGGAGGTTGCGCTGGCTTCGCCGGCGGAACCGTTTTCTCTTAGTTGACCAAACGTCCGGCGACGGTTCACGGCGAGACGTTGGACCGTCCCACGCATGGACTGAGCTACCCTCCAGGCTCCGCCGCCGAGGGAGCCGCCAATCAGCACGATCAGCATCGAGGCGCCGACGACGACCGCTGCCACCCAGCTGGTACACGACCTCGTTCCGTTCGCGCGCACGGATCTCGTCCCGCTCGAGGGGGAGCGCTGGGAGGTGCGGGTCGAGGAGAGCTCGGAAGAGGAGCTCGACGCGGTCCTTCACGCCGTCGCCCGCTGGGCTGCGGAGCAGCGGCTCGAGCAACCGCAGGTACTCGTCGACGACTCACCCGTCGAGCTGCCGTAGCGCCTAGTCCTCGAGTGTGAGCGGCAACGCCGCCGCCACGATCCGCCTGCCGCCCTGCTCGTAGATCACGTCGACGCTGTCGTTCTGCCGGTAGGTGCCGGCGACACCGAGGAAGAGCGACAGCCAGCGCCAGAAGCCGAGCTGCCCTTCGCGAGCGAGCCGCCGCTCGAAGACGAGCTCGTCCCCCTCGCGCCGAAAATCACGACCCGGCTGCTGGGCGACCCCGTTCACGAACACCTCGAAGCGCTCGCCGACTCCGGACGGAAGGTGCACGCGCGTGCGCTCGGCCATCGCTCGTAGAATGCCACCGGTGCCCGAGGCCAATCCTCACGTAGCTGGTGCGGCGGACGCCTCGGCCGCGCGGTACGTGCTGCCGGCGAAACCGGACGCGTAGCGTGCGCCGTTCGCTCGTCCTCGGTGTCGCCCTGCTCGCGCTCGTGCTCGCGGGTGCCGCTGCAGCTGGCAACGGCGGAGTCGCGCCGCCGGATTCCGCTTCGCCCAACGCGCAGAGCATCCGCGACATCTACTGGCTGATCCTAGGCGTCACGGGCGGGATCTTCGTGCTCGTCGAATGCACGCTGATCCTCTTCGTCATCCGTTACCGCAGCCGCGGGCGGCCGCGCGAGGTGGAAGGCTCGCAGGTTCGCGGCCATACAAACCTCGAGCTCGCCTGGACGGCCGGCCCAGTTCTGATCCTCGCCGTCATCGCCGGCTTCGTCTTCTACAAGGTCTCCGGCACGCACGGCGCGCGGGCAGCCGCGGTGGAGCAGATCCGGATCGAGGGGCACCAGTACTACTGGCAGTTCATCTACCCCAACAGGGCGATCGCGATCGATCACCTGCGGCTGCCGTACAACCGTGCGGTCCGGCTCGAGATCACCGGCGAGGACGTCAACCACAGCTGGTGGGTGCCCGCGCTTGGCGGCAAGATCGACGCCATCCCAGGGAAGCAGAACCACATCTCGTTCCGGGCGACGAAGCTCGGCACCTTCCGTGGCCAGTGCGCCGAGTTCTGCGGCATCCAGCACGCGGCGATGATGGCGCAGGTGGAAGTGCTGCCCCAGAACGAGTACGACGCCTGGGTGCAGGAGCGACGCAGCTCGACGGTCGACCTTGGCAAGGAGACCTTCGTCGGGGTCTGCGCGAAGTGCCACGGCCTCGCGGCCCAGGGTGACATCGGTCCGCCGATCGCGCAGAGCCCGCTGCTCAGCGACCGCACCGGCTTGACGAGGCTGCTCCGCCAGGGAGTGGGCACCATGCCCGCCGTGGGCAAGACCTGGAACGAGGCGCAGCTGAGCGCTTTGATGGCGTACCTGCAAAAGCGCTTCAAGCAGGGAGGCGCGAGTGGCGGCTAGAGCGGAACGGCCACCGGTCTCGATCATCGTCTCGCGCGGCCCGGTGTCGAGCTGGCTGACGACGGTCGACCACAAGCGGATCGGAATCCTCTACATCGTCACGAGCCTGACCTTCTTCGCGCTCGGCGGCATCCTGGCGCTGTTGATCCGGGCGCAGCTGGCGACACCGAACGAGCACGTCGTCACGCGCAACTCGTACAACGAGCTCTTCACGATGCACGGGACGACGATGGTCTTCCTGGTCGTCGTCCCGATCCTCGCCGGCTTCGGCAATTACCTGGTGCCGCTGATGATCGGTGCCCGCGACATGGCCTTTCCGCGCCTGAACGCCCTCTCGTACTGGCTCTTCCTGCTCGGCGGGGTCATCCTCTACTCGAGCTGGTTCGCCAACGGCGGCGCTCCGAAGGCAGGCTGGACCGGCTACGCCCCGCTGAGCGAGCTGCCTTTCACGCCCGGCCACGGGATCGACCTCTGGATCCTCTCGCTGCACGTCCTCACGATCTCCTCGCTTGCGGGCGCGATCAACCTGCTGGTGACGATCCACAACATGCGCGCGCCGGGGATGTCGTGGATGCGGATGCCGCTCTTCGTCTGGTCGATGGAGGTCTACGCGGCCCTGCTCGTGGTGGTGCTGCCGCCGCTCTCCGCGGGGCTGACCCTGCTGCTGCTGGACCGCCAGGTGGGCACGCATTTCTTCCTACCGCAGGAAGGCGGCAACGCCGTGCTCTACCAGCACGTGTTCTGGTTCTTCGGGCACCCCGAGGTCTACATCATGATCCTGCCCGCGATGGGCATCGTCTCCGAGGTGATCCCCGTCTTCGCGCGCAAGCCGATCTTCGGCTACACAGCGATCGCGCTCTCGACGGTGGCGATCGGCTTCTACTCCATGCTCGTCTGGGCCCACCACATGTTCTCGGTCGGGCTACCAGGCTACGTGCAGGGCTTTTTCATGATCTCCTCGATGATCATCGCCGTTCCGACCGGGGTCAAGATCTTCAACTGGCTCGCCACCACCTGGCGCGGGAACATCCATTTCGACACGCCCATGTTGTTCGCCCTCGGCTTCATCGCCGTCTTCACGATCGGCGGCCTCTCGGGGATCTTCGTCGCCGCCTACCCGGTCGACTGGCAGGTGACGGACACCTACTACGTGGTCGCCCACCTGCACTACGTGCTCTTCGGCGGCTCGCTCTTCGGGATCTTCGCGGCGCTCGCCTACTGGTGGCCGAAGATGTTCGGGCGCATGCTCGACGAGCGGCTGGGCAAGGTCAGCTTCTGGTTCATCTTCGTCGGCATGAACCTCACATTCTTCCCGATGCACATGCTCGGCCTGCTGGGGATGCCGCGACGCATCTACACCTACGACCAGGGCGGGCTCTGGGAGGGGTACAATCTCACGTCGACGATCGGCTCGGGCGTGATGACCGTCGGGATTCTCATCTTCGCGTGGAACATCCTGAAGACGTCGCACTCCGGTCCGCGTGCGGTCAACGATCCCTGGCTCGCGGACACGCTCGAGTGGTACACGACCTCGCCGCCGCCGCCGCACAACTTCGACAAAGTGCCCTACGTCTCGAGCCCGAGGCCGCTGCGCGACCTGCGCCGGCGGATCGCGGAGGCACGTGCCTGACGTGACCCCCGGGCCCTGGCTGCGCCTGACGGCGCTCGCCGCCGCGGCCGCGTGCTGCGCCGCTGTGGTGAGCGGCGCGCTCGGGCTCGGGGCAGCGCACCGCGGCCTCGCGGCGCTGGCGCTGCCGCCGCTCGCCGCGCTCGTCGCCGCGGCCTGGGTCGCGCACCGGCGGCTTCTCGCGCCGGCGCTCACCGCGCTCGTCTCGTTCCTCGCCGCTGCGCTCGTGACCCCGCGGCCCGCGCACCTGGCACTGGCTGGCCTCTCGCTCGCGTCCGCCGCGGTGGCCGCAGCCTGGTGCTTCGGCGGCGAGCCGGTCGCCCCGGCCTCCTGGCGCGACTACGTGACGCTGACGAAGCCGCGGATCATGTCCCTGCTTCTGCTGACCGGCGCGGCGGGCATGTTCGTCGGCGCTCAGGGTGTGCCGCCGCTCTCGATCTTCGCCGTAACGCTGGTGGGGCTGGCGCTGGCCTGCGGCGGCGCGAGCGCCCTCAACCACGTGCTCGACCGAGACGTCGACCGGCTGATGCGGCGCACCGGCCACCGTCCCGTCGCGGAGGAACGCGTCGCCCCGGCGAGAGCGCTCGAGTTCGGGCTAGCGCTCTCGGCCTTCTCGTTCGTGCTGCTCGCCTCGCGCGTGAACGTGCTGACGGCCGTGCTCGCCCTGGTCGGGAACCTCTTCTACGTGCTCGTCTACACGCGCTGGCTCAAGCGCTCGACGCCGCAGAACATCGTTATCGGCGGCGCGGCCGGCGCGGTGCCGCCGCTCGTCGGCTGGGCGGCCGTGACGGGGAGCCTGACGCTGCCGGCGCTGTTCCTGTTCCTGATCGTCTTCTTCTGGACGCCGCCGCACTTCTGGGCGCTGGCGCTCGTGATCAAGCGAGACTACGCGGCGGCGCGGATCCCGATGCTCCCGGTCGTCCGCGGAGACCGCGAGACGGCGCGGCAGATCGTCTGGTATTCGCTCGTGCTCGTCGCGGTGACGCTGTTGCCCTTCGCCTGGCACACCGCCGGCGTGCTCTACCTAACCGCAGCGCTGCTGCTCGGCGCGCTGTTCCTACAACTCGCCTGGCGGCTGCGCCGCGAGACGACAACGGCACGAGCAGGTGTGCTCTTCAAGTATTCGCTCCTCTACCTCGCGTTGCTCTTCGTGGCGCTCGCGGTGGACCCGCTGATCGGATGAGCGACGCCGAGCTCGAGCGCAAGAACCTGATCTTCGGCCTCGCGCTGTTCGGGCTCTTCCTGCTCCTGTTCGGGCTGACAGTGCTAGTCGCCCTGATCTACCTCGCCGTCGACTGAGGAGCACGGGGAAACCCCCTGGTTCCCCGGTGCTCCCCCTCCTTGCGCGCGGAAGCTCGGCTCCGGCGTTTCAGGAGCCGCCCGCTCTACGTTGGGTTCAAGCCGCCTTGTCGTTGTGAGCCTCCCACCGGGCAAAGCCCGGCTCCGGCGGCGCGGCGTCGCGACTACCCTGCGGCCGAGTAGCCCCTTGGTCCCTTAGTACGGTTCGCCCAGCCTCCTCCCCGAGGCAACCGTAACGAGAACTTCCGCACCCGTGGGTGCCGAAAGCGTGCCGAACCTGTGACGCCACTCGAGGGGATCTTCCTCGCCCGGCCCGACGCTGTCGGCGCCGGCATCCCGCTCGCGGTCAAGGACCTCTTCGACACCGCCGGCCTGGTTACGACATACGGCTCGATCCTCTTCGCCGAGCACGTGCCCACCTCAACGGCGAAGGCGGTTCGGCGGCTCGAGGCGGCGGGCTACGTCGACGTCGGCAAGACGAACCTGCACGAGTTCGCCTACGGGACGACCTCCGAGAACCCTCATTTCGGCACCGTGCCGAACCCGCTCGCCGCCGGCCGGCTCGCAGGCGGTTCGAGCGGCGGCTCTGCGGCTGCGCTCGCAGCCGGGCTCGCCGACGCAGCGCTCGGCACCGACTCCGGCGGTTCGATCCGCATCCCAGCGGCCTGTTGCGGAGTCGTCGGCTTCAAGCCGAGCTACGGGCTCGTGCCGCTCGAGGGCTGCTTCCCGCTCGCTCCGAGCTTCGACCACGCGGGCCCCATGGCGCGCGACGTCGCCGGATGCACGCGGATGATGGAAGCGCTGGCGCCCAGGCTCGCGCCGGAGGAGCTCGAGCTGGAGGACGTCGAGATCGGAGTCGCCTGGACAGAGCTCGCCGACCCGCAGGTGCGGGCCCGCGTCGAGGCGGCAGCGGAGCTCTTCCCGCGCCGGCGGCGGCTCGACGTGCGGCTGCCGGAGCACTTCGACGCCGCGTTCAGCCGCGAGGTCGCCGATGTCCACCGGGAGCTCTTCCTCGAGCACGCCGACTCGTACGGCGACAACGTCCGTCAGAAGATCGAGCGCTGCCTCGAGGTGACCGACGCCGAGTACGAACGCGCGACGGCGCAGCGCGAGCGCTACCGCGAGAGGCTCACCGAAGCCGCGGCGCAGGTCGACCTCGTCCTCACCCCGACCCTCGTCTGCGTCGCGCCGCCGGCCCCTTCCGACGAGCTTGCCCTGCGCGACGGGTTGATCCGCCTGACGTTCCCGTTCAACGCCACCGGCTGGCCCGCCGCCGCACTTCCGTGCGGCCCCGCGGAAGACGGGCTGCCCGCCTCGGTTCAGCTCGCCGCTCCGCCGGGTGACGATGCTCGCGTTCTGGCCACGGCTGCCGCATTAGAGCGATCTCTCTCCCGCGCCTGACGCCCTCGTTCGAGGGAGCTGCGACCGAGCGGGGGTGCCGCCAACTGACGCGGCCGTCGGCCCCGGCGGCCGGCTGCCGGGCTGGATCGCGTTCTAGACGCGCTCGAGCAACTGTCGGTCCGAGCGCCGGCGCTGGGCTCGACCTAGCGCGACGGCAATGCCACCCAGCGCAAGCAGCGGCCCGACAACGACGAGCGCGTAGATCAGGATCTCGAGCTCTCGGGCGAGCACCGACCCCGCGTCGTCGAGCGTGCGATCCAAGCGCCCGGGAGCCACGCTCGCCTTGTCAGTCGGGGTGACGAGCGTCAGCCCGACACGCGCGAGCTTGGCACGGCGAACGGTCGCACGATGCCTCTTTTGCTGCACCGCGAGCCGGCTCTTTTCGATCGATAGCCGGCGCTCGAGCTGCTGCCGTTCCGCCGGAGTAACGCTGCCTCGGAGCTGCGCCTCCAGCGCCGCCACGCCACGACGCAGCACCGCGATGCGCGACGTCTGAGCATCGGCTCGCTGTTGCAGGTCCTGCACCGAGATCTTCTGCGCCAGCAGCGTGCCGAACCCCGCAAACGTCGCCAGCGCTTGCTGCACTCGATCGATCGGGATCCGCAGCACGAGCGTCGACACGCCATGCCGGCCGGGAACGTCGAATGAGGCGGACGCGACGTAGCCGCCGAGCGACCGCGTCACGCGCATCGCCTCTTGCGTTCGCTCCGAGAGCCGGTCCGAGTCCCGGACGCGAAGGGTCAGGGCGGCGTCGTACTGCTGAAGGCGGCTCTGCGCAGGCGGGAGCGCGCCCTGCTTCGCGTCGAGTTCCGAAGGGGCAGGCAACCCTGCACTGGGAACGGTGGCGGGACCGAAGACGTGGGTCGTCGCCGTCGGGGTCTGGGCTTGAAGCGCGGCGTGATTCGAGACGCTGCCCGACCGGGAGTGGACGACGCCGATCGCGGCCGCGACGCTTAGCGAGCCCGCCAGAGCAGCGAGGCCGATAGCAGGCACAAGCTTTCGAACGGCGATGACAGGCCGCCGGCGAGGCGGTGGGGCGAGGGACTCGATTCGCTGGCGCAGCTCGATCGAAGGTCCCGGCTTGCCGGCCCTAAGCTCACGTGCGAGCTGCTCGAACCGGTCGTCCACGAGCTCAAGCGGCGACACCGGCGCTCACCTCCTTCTCCAGCTTCGCCAGGGCACGGCTGAGGCGGGTCGAGCAGGCCGTGGTGCTGATCCCGAGCACGCGCGCGGCGCCCTCGCCGTCCAGCTCGAGGACGACTCGCAATGCGACCACCTCGCGCTCGGCCGCCGAGAGCTGGGCCAGCGCGCGCTCCAGGGCCGGCGAGAGGCCGTCGCCGAAGACCGGATCGCTGGGCGCTCGCAGCTCGGCGACGGCGAAACGGCCCTCGCGCCGGCGGCGGCGATCCTCGGCGCGAAAGTGATCGAGCGCCGTCGAGCGCGCCAGCTGGCAGAGCCAGGTCCGCGCGCTGCCGCGACGCGGGTCGTAGCGGTGCCAGCGCTCCAGCGCCCGGGCAAAGGTCTCGGCTGTCAGATCTTCGGCCACGGTTCGGTCTCCCGTCAGGTACACGAGGAAGGCATGCACGTCGTCGAGGTGGCGCCTCGCCGCCTCGGCGAAGTCCTCCGCGCTCGTCCTCGCCTTCACAAGACCAATACGCCGCCACCGGCCCCCGGCGTCACATCACGTTGCCGAGCGGGCGGAGCCCTCGTAGACCGGGTCGCGGGCGAAGCGGTCGAGCTCGTCGCTGAGCAGGTCGACGGGATCGGGCGGATCGCCCGGCGGGAATGGCGCCGGCTCGCCATCGACCCCGACGCTGACGAGCCGATCGGACGGCTCGTGCTCCAGCTCGACCTCGCGCTCCAGGCGCGAGCGCAGCCACCCGGTGAGCAGGTGGGCCTGCGCCTCGGTGCCGGTGACCTTGATCCGCCGCACCTCTGCGATCCCGGGCCAGAGCGAGGCGAGCTGCTGCCGCCAACGGCTCGTTCGCGCCCAGGCGATGTCGGAGACCATCACGCGGTCGAAGACCTCGGCCAGCCGCGCGTACGGTCCCGGCAAGCCCGGCCACTCGGTGCTGTCGACGATCAGGCGGTCGACCACATCCACGAGCTCCTCGAACGGCCGCTCGCCGAAGGGCGGCAACCCGCGCCAGCGCAGGAAGACCGGCAGGTCCGGCAGCAGCAGCGGCTGGACGACGCTCGCCGGGACCAAGGCCCGGTTGCCACCGAGCCTGAGCCGAATCGTCTCCGTGCAGACCTGCCTGCCGACGCCTGCCGAGAAGCAGTGCACCTCGGCGGCTCCCTCGATGCCGTCGGCGCCGTTCGGGTCGGGAAAGAGCGCGATCGTGCGCGATGGGTGGCGCTCGGCGAGACCTGAGAGCACGTCCTCCGCCGCCTCGACCCACGCCTCGGGAACCCATGCCAGGTGGGTCATCACACTGGTGCGCTGGAACGGCTCGCCGGTCTCCGAGTCGACCCGCCGCAGCGCGAGCTCGCGGTCGATTTCCGCGATCGAGCCTAGCGCCGTCGCCACTGGCGTCCGTCCCGGCGCATGAGCTCGTTCGCGCCCGCCGGGCCCCACGTCCCCGCCGCGTAGTTCGGGAACGAGGGCCGGTCCCGCTTCCAGAGCGCCACGATCGCGTCTACCAGCGACCACTGCTCCTCGACCTCGTCGGCGCGCGTGAAGAGCGTGGCGTCGCCGACCAGGCAGTCGAGGATCAACCGCTCATAGGCCTCCGGGATCCCCGTGCGGAAGGTGCCGCCGTAGAGGAAGTCCATGTGAACGGTGCGCAGCATCATCCCCTGGCCCGGCACCTTCGCGGCGAACTCGAGCGAGACGCCCTCGTCGGGCTGGATGTGGACGACGAGCACGTTCGGGCGCAGGCCCTCCGAGTCGGGCTCCTCGAACGGGGGATGCGGCGCGCGTTTGAACTCGATCGCGATCGTCGTCTCGCGCCGGGCGAGGCGCTTGCCCGCGCGGATGTAGAACGGCGTGTCCGCCCAGCGCCAGTTGTCGACGTACAGCTTGGCGGCCACGTAGGTCTCGGTCAGCGAACTCGGGTCGACGCCGGGCTCCTCGCGGTAGCCGGGCACCTCCTCGCCCTCGATGTAGCCACGACCGTACTGGCCGCGGACGACGTGCTTGGGGCCCGGCGTGTGCAGCGCGCGCAGCACCTTCACCTTCTCGTTCCGGACCGACTCGGCCGTGAAGTCGATCGGCGGCTCCATCGCGGTCAGCGCGACCAGCTGGAGCAGGTGGTTCTGGAAGACGTCGCGAATCGCGCCGGCCTGCTCGTAGAACGCGGCCCGCCCCTCGATGCCGATCGTCTCGGCGACCGTGATCTGGACGTGGTCGACGAACTGTCGGTTCCAGATCGGCTCGAAGATCCCGTTCGCGAAACGCAACGCAAGCAGGTTCTGGACCGTCTCCTTGCCGAGGTAGTGGTCGATCCTGAAGATCTCGGTCTCCTCGAACTGGCGCACCAGCTCGGCGTTCAGCTTCTGCGCGGAAGCGAGGTCGCGCCCGAACGGCTTCTCGACGACCACCCGCGTCCAACCCTGCGTCGAGCGCCGCTTGCCGAGCGCGCGCACGAGCACCGGCAGCGCGCTGGGCGGGACCGCGAGGTAGTAGACCCGGTTGTCCGCGGTACCGCGGCTCTCGTCGAGCTCGTTCAGCGCCTCGACCAGGCGGGCCTGGCCGGCCTCGTCGGCGAAGTCGGTCGCGACGTAGCGCATTCCCTCGGCGAGCGGCTCCCAGACGTCCTCGCGAAGCTCGTCGCGGCCGAACTCCTGCACCGCCTCCTTCATCCGCTCCCGGAAATCGTCGTCGGATTCCTCGCTGCGGGCGACACCAACGATTGCGAACTTCTCCGGCAACAGGCCTCGCAGCGCGAGCGAGTAGAGCGCCGGAAAGAGCTTGCGGCGCGTGAGGTCGCCCGAGGCGCCGAAGATCACGAACGCGCAAGGGTCCGGCGTGCGCCGCAGCGTGAGGCCTTCGAGGAGCGGGTTCTCGGCGGTGACCGCCATCAGGCTTTCTCGGCGGGCTTGACCGCGTGACCGCCGAACTGGTTGCGCAGTGCCGCCGCGACCTTGGCGGCGAACGACTCATCTTGTCGCGACGCGAAGCGCGCGTAGAGGGCGGCGCTGATCGCCGGCGCCGGCACGCTCTCGTTGATCGCCTCGAAGACCGTCCAGCGGCCCTCGCCGGAGTCGTCGACGTAGCCCTCGATCTTCTCCAGGTCCTTGCCATCCTGTTCGAAGGCGGCGTACAGGAGCTCCAGCAGCCAGCTGCGTACGACGGAGCCGTAGCGCCAGATGCCGGCGATCTCGTGGAGGTCGACCTCGAACTCGGAAGCGTGCATGATCTCGAAGCCCTCGCCATAGGCCTGCATCAGGCCGTACTCGATTCCGTTGTGCACCATCTTCACGAAGTGCCCGGCGCCGGAGGGGCCGACGTGGGCGTAGCCGTCTGGGGGCGCGAGGCTGCGGAAGATCGGCTCCAGCCGCTGCACCGGTTCGTCGTCACCGCCGACCATCAGGCAGAAGCCGACCTTGATGCCCCAGATGCCGCCCGAGACGCCGGCGTCGACGAAATGCAGATTGCGCTCCGTGGCCTCAGCGTGCCGCCGCTGGGAGTCGCGGAAGTTCGAGTTGCCACCGTCCACGATCGTGTCGCCCGGCTCGAGGATCCCGAGCAGCTCCTGGAAGGCGTCCTCCGTGATCTGGCCGGCGGGGATCATCAGCCAGACGGCGCGAGGCGCCTCCAGCTGCGCGGCGAGCGCTGTGAGCGAGGCCGCAGTGGACTCGACCTTGGGATCGTAGGTCTGCACCTCGTGCCCGTCCTGCCGCAGGCGCCCGGTCATCCCCGCGCCCATCCGTCCCAGACCGACCATTCCAAGCTGCACTAGACGTCCTCCAATCTGATTCGGACGATTCTCCGCCCCCGCTCCTCGAGCGAGGCGAAGTCGGCCGCGGCTTGCGCCTGGATCAGCCGGCGGAAGCCGAACTTTCGGCCGGGAATCGCCACTTCCTTACCGGGCTCGTCGACGACCTGCACGAACAGGCCGGTGTTGGGGCCGCCCTTGTGGAGCTGACCGGTCGAGTGCAGGTAGCGCGGCCCGAGATTGTGCGTGACGACGCCGCCGGTCTCGGCGCGCGCCCGCTCGACGAGCGGCTGGAGCTCCTCTTCGCGCCTCGGGTCGATGAACGCCTGGATTGCGACGTAGTCGCCGGGCCGCGCCTGCTCGAAGAGCTCTTCAAGCGCCCCGCGCGGCTCCACGTCCGGCTCGCCGCCCGCGGTCAGGACCTCGTTCGTCTTGTCCTTCGCCGCCTGGACGTCCGGCTGGTCGAAGGGGTTGATCTCGAGGATCGAGCCTGCCACCGCGGTCGCGAACTCCCAGCGGTAGAACTCCTGCCCGAGCTCATAGGTGGCCGGTAGCCGCACCTCCGGCGCTTGCCGGTCGGGGCCGTCCGGCGTCTCCCCCGGCGCGGGGATCAGTCCTTTGCCCTCCTTGCCAGTCGACTCGGCCAGCAGCTGCTCCGCCCAGAGCCCGAAACCACCGGTGTTCGGATTGATCGTCACCTTGTCGCGGCCGTCCTGCCAGCCATGACCGAGCTCGAGCCCGAGCTCGAGGCCGGGATTGCCCTCCTCACCGTGGCACGCCTCGACCATCTCCTCCACTCGCTCGAGCAGCCGCTCCAGGTCGACCCCCATCAGCGCGGCCGGGACGAGGCCGAAGACCGACAGCGCTGAGTAGCGGCCGCCGATCGTGGGCTCGCCTTCGAAGATTCCGACGAAGTTGCGTTCGCGGGCCAGCGACTCGAGCTCCGAGCCGGGATCGGTGACCGCGGCGAAGAACTCGCCGCGCTTGCCGGCCTTGTTCCAGAAGTAGTCGAGGTGGCAGCGGGTCTCGAGGGTCGTGCCGGACTTGGACGCCGCGATGAAGAGCGTCGCGTCGAAGTCGAGCGTCTCGGCGCTGTGGCGCAGCATCGCCGGGTGCGTGGTGTCGAGAACCCGAAAGCCCTGTGCCTCGAAGGTGCGCCTGATCACCTCCGGGGCCAGGCTCGAGCCGCCCATCCCCAGGAGCACGAGGGTGTCGATGATCCCGGGCGCGGAGACCTCCTCGACGAAGCGCAGCAAATCGGCGATGCGGCTACGCATGCGCATCGGCTCGTCGAGCCACCCGAGCCACTTCGCCTCGTCGTGCCCGGTCCAGAGCGTGGCATCGCGCGCCCAGATGCGCTCGACCACCTCTGCGGGGGCCACCGTGCTCACTGTCTCGCTTCGAGAAAGCCGAGCACGAGCTCGTCGAACTCGCGCGGACGCTCGAGACTCGGCACGTGCGCGGTGTCAGCGATCCTCACCCGCCTGGCACCGGGGATTTCGCGCTCGAGCCGGTCCGCGATCCGGTGGATATCCGGCAGGTCCTCGTCGCCGACCACGACGAGCGTCGGAGCGGTGATCTCGCCCAGGCGCTCCGTCAGGTCAACGACCAGCGGCTCGTCCTCGGCGAGGCCCTCGACGGGCAGCTGGAGCTCGTAGGCGCGCCGCTGCATCTCGGCGACCTGCGCCCGTACCGACGGATCCACCTCCTCGGGACTGCGCTTGGGGCCGTCCACCCAGGTCCTCAGGGTCACGTCGACCGCAGCGTCGAGGTCGCCGCGGGCGAGAGCGGCCTCCTCCTCGGCGTCGGCGGCGTTCATCTCCTCCGACCATTCGTAACCCGGCAGGCCCGAGCCCACGAGCACGAGCGCGTCGACGAGCTCCGGCCGGGCGACCGCGACCTCGAGTGCGATCCGGCCGCCAACGGAGACGCCGACGAGCGAGGCGCTCTCCAGCCCGTGCCCCTCCATCAGCTCGACGAGATCCCGTCCGTCCGAATAGGGCCCGCCGGGCTCGAGCGGCGAGCGGCCGAAGCCACGCTGGTCGTAGCGCATGACGCGGTGCGAGCGGGTGAACGTCTCCCACTGGGGAACCCACATCCGGCTGTCGCAGATCCCCTCGTGGATCAGAACGATCGCCGAGCCGTCGCCCGCGACCTCCGAGTACAGATCCGAGCCTGTGGCGCTCAGGCCGAGACCAGCTCGCCGCGTTTGGCCCGCACGCCCTCGAGCAGCTCGGCGAAGGAGTCGGAGAACTTCTGCACGCCCTCCTTCTCGAGCACCCCGACCACATCCTCGTAGTCGACGCCGGCCTCGGCAATCTGCTCGAAGACGCGGCGCGCCTCGTCGAGATCGCGCTCCAGCGTGAGCGCCACCTGGCCGTGGTCCTGAAAGGCGCTGATCGTCTCCTCCGGCATCGTGTCCACGGTCTCAGGGCCGATCAGCTCCTCGACGTACATCACGTCGCGGTATTCGGGATTCTTGGTCGAGGTCGAGGCCCAGAGGCAGCGCTGGGTGCGTGCGCCCTTGGCGGCGAGCGCGTCCCAGCGCGCCCCGGCATGAAGCTCCTTGGAGCGCCGGTAGGCGAGCTTGGCGTTCGCGATCGCCAGCTTGCCCTTCAGCTCGTCCGGGGCCCCCAGCTCCTCGAGCCGCCGGTCGGCCTCGGTGTCCACGCGCGAGACGAAGAAGCTCGCGACCGAGGCTACCGGCCTGGGATCGCCGCCGCTCTCGACCAGCCGCTCGAGCCCACGCAGGTATGCCTCCACGACCTCGGCGTAGCGCTGCAGCGAGAAGATCAGGGTCACGTTGATGCTGCGGCCGCGGGCGATCATCTCCTCGATCGCGGGCAGCCCGGGTGCGGTCGCCGGAATCTTCACGATGCAGTTCGGCCGGTCGACGAGCTCGTGCAGCCGCTGCGCCTCGGCGATCGTGCCGTCGGTGTCGTAAGCCAGGTTCGGGTCGACCTCGATCGAGACGTAGCCGTCCTGGCCGGCGCCCCCGTCCCAGACCGGGCGGAACAGGTCGCATGCGTCCTGGACGTCCTTGATCGCAAGCCTCAGGAAGACCTCCTTCGGGTCGTCCTCCTCGGCGAGCACCTCGCGCAGCTGCTCGTCGTAGGCGTCCCCGGCGGAGATCGCCTTCTGGAAGATGGTCGGATTCGACGTCACGCCGACGACCGCGTCCTCGTCGATCATCCGCGCGAGCTTCCCGCTCCGGAGCAGCCGGCGCGAGAGGAAGTCGATCCAGACACTCTGCCCGAGCTCGGACAGCTGGTGCAGGCGTGATCGAAGGCGACGCTTGTCGGCCCGTGCGTCCGTCTGAAACGACCGGTCGGGCTCGTTTGGTTCTCGAGACGACGTATTAGCCATAGCTCTTCTCCCTTTCCATCTCTTCGATCTTTTCAAGCCGCCGCACGTACCGCTCCCCGCCGTCGAAGCGGGCGGCCACGAAGGCCCGCGCCAGCTCGGCCGCCAGCTCGGCGCCGACGACCTCGGACCCCAGGCAGAGCACGTTCATGTCGTCGTGCTCGACGCCCTGATGTGCGGAGTAGGTGTCGTGGCAGATCGCCGCACGAATCCCGGCGAGCTTGTTCGCGGCCACGGAGGCGCCGACGCCCGAGCCGCAGACCAGCACAGCGCGCTCGGCCTCGCCGCTCCGGATCGCCTCGCCGACCTCACGCGCCTTGTCGGGGTAGTCGACCCGAGGCTCGCTCTTGTCGGTGCCCAGATCGACTGCCTCGTGCCCGAGCGCGGCCAGTTCCGACAGCAGCCGCTCGCGCAGCTTGACGCCGCGATGGTCGAAGGCAACCGCGACTTTCATCAGGACCGTTACGTTACCCGGGAGTCGTCGTCCAAGGAGGTCAGGCCGCATGAACGACATCGAGCTCTGGCGCGAACTGGGACAGCAGCTGCGCGTTGATTCCATCCGCAGCAGCGCCGTGACCAAGTCGGGCCATCCGACCTCTTCGATGTCCGCGGCCGACCTGATGGCCGTGCTCCTCGCGAATTACCTCCACTACGACTTCGACGCGCCCGAGGATCCCCGGAACGATCACCTCGTCTTTTCCAAGGGGCATGCGTCTCCTCTGCTCTACTCGATGTACAAGGCGGCGGGCGCGATCACCGACGAGGAGCTCCTCACCTTCCGCACGTTCGGCAGCAGGCTCCAGGGGCACCCGACGCCGGCGATCCCGTGGGTGGACGTCGCCACCGGCTCGCTCGGCCAGGGCCTGCCCTACGGAGTGGGGATCGCGCTCGCAGGCAAGAAGCTCGACCGGCTTCCCTATCGCGTCTGGGTCCTGCACGGCGACAGCGAAATGACGGAAGGCTCGGTCTGGGAGGCCTTTGAGCACGCCTCCTTCTACGGGCTCGACAATCTCACGATGACCCTCGACGTCAACCGGCTCGGCCAGCGCGGCGAGACGATGCACGGCTGGGATCTCGACTCGTACGCCAACCGCGCGCGCGCCTTCGGCTGGAACGCGCTCGAGATCGACGGGCACGACGTGGAGGCGATCGACCGCGCCTACGCCGAGGCGGTCTCAACCGAGGGCGTCCCGACGGTCGTCGTCGCGAAGACGATCAAGGGCAAGGGCGTCAAGGCCGTCGAGGACAAGGACGGCTGGCACGGGAAGGCCCTCGAGGACCCCGACGAGGCGATCGAGGAGCTCGGCGGAGTGCGCCACATCGTCGTCGAGGTGGCGAAGCCCGAGATCGAGGCGGAGCCGCATCGCTTCGAAAGCGGACCGCTGCAGCTGCCCAGCTGGGAGCTCGGGGAGGAGGTGGCCACGCGGAAGGCGTATGGAGACACCCTCGTTGCGCTGGGCGCCGGCCGCGGGGACGTCGTCGCCCTCGACGGCGAGGTCGGCAACTCGACTTATGCCGAAGAGTTCGCGAAGGCATATCCCGAGCGCTATTTCGAGATGTTCATCGCCGAGCAGCAGCTGGTCGCGGCGGCCGTCGGCCTACAGGTGCGCGGGTGGGTGCCCTTCGCCTCGTCGTTCGCGGCGTTTTTCACGCGCGCGTACGACTTCATCCGCATGGGGGCGATCAGCCAAGCCGACATCCGGCTCTGCGGCTCGCACGCCGGTGTCTCGATCGGCGAGGACGGGCCGTCGCAGATGGCGCTCGAGGACCTCGCTGCGATGCGCGCGGTCCACGGCTCGACCGTGCTGTACCCCTGCGACGCGAACCAGACCGCGAAGCTCGTCGCGCAGATGGCCGACCGCGAAGGAATCGTCTTCCTGCGCACGACGCGGGCGGCGACGCCGGTCGTGTACGGGGCGGACGAGGAGTTCCCGGTCGGGGGAGCGCGTGTCCTGCGCGACGGCGACGACCTGGCGATCGTCGGCGCGGGGATCACGCTGCACGAGTCGCTGAAGGCGGCCGAACGGCTGGAGAATGAAGGCATCTCCGCCCGGGTGATCGACCTCTACTCCGTCAAGCCGGTGGACGGCGTGACGCTTCGCGCGGCCGCAGAGGCGACAGGAGGGCGCGTGCTCACCGTCGAGGATCACTGGCCCGAGGGCGGCATCGGCGACGCGGTGCTCGAGGCCCTCTCCGACGGCGAGACGCCCGCACGTGTGGTGCGGCTCGCGGTGCGCGACATGCCCGGCTCAGGCAAACCGGCGGAGCTGCTGGCCGCCGCCGGGATCGACGCCGATCACATCGTCGAGGCCGCACGCGCGCTCGTGGGCGCGGCCGTCGGCGCGCGCTAGCCGGAAAACGCGCCAGGAGGAAGCAGCGGGGCGGCGACTAGGCTTCGTCCATGGCCGTCGTCACCGCCTCCAACCTGCGCAAGGAGCTCGCCGGCTCGCTGCTCTTCGAGGGGGTCTCGTTCTCGGTCGAGCGGCGCGACCGGCTGGCGCTGTCCGGCCCGAACGGCTCCGGCAAGACGACTTTGCTGCGCATGCTCGTGGGCGAGAGCGAGCGGCACGGGGGCGAGCTCGCGTTTGCGAAGGGCACACGCATCGCCCTGCACGACCAGCGGCCGCCGCTCCAGGACGAGCTGAGCCTGCGCGAGTACGCGTTGAGCGGCGCCCGCGACCTCGTCGCGACGGAGGAGGAGCTGCGCGCGCTCGAGCAGGCGATGGCGTCAGGCGATCACGGCCCCGCAACGCTGCGCCGCTATTCGGATGCGCAGGGGCGCCTCGAGCACGCGGGCGGGTACACCTGGCGCGAGCGCGCGGCCGGCACCCTCAGGGGCCTCGGTTTTGCGGAGCGCGACCTCGACCGGCTGCTCGAGACCTTTTCCGGCGGCGAGTTGACCCGCGCCTCGCTCGCACGCGCCCTCGCCGGCGACCCTGACCTACTGCTCCTGGACGAGCCGACGAACCACCTCGACGTCGAGAACCTCGAGTGGCTCGAGCAGGAGCTCCAATCGCTCGACGCGGCCGTGATCCTCGTCGCGCACGATCGCTGGTTCCTCGAGGCCGTGACGACAGGGGTGCTCGAGCTCGAGGCCGGTCGCTCGCTCTTCTTCCCGGGACCGTGGCATACCTGGAGGCTCGAGAAGGCGGCACGCGCAGCCGCGGCCGCAAAGACGGCAGAGCGGGTCGGGGTGGACATCGCACGCCTCGAGCGCTTCGTGGAGCGGTTTCGGTACAAGAAGGCCAAGGCGAAGCAGGCCCAGGCGAAGCTGACGCAGATCGAGCGTCTGCAGAAGGAACGAGCCGGGGCAAGAGGAGACCTCGAGCTCCTGACCCGGCGCAGCCGCTCACTCGGATTCGAGTTCCTCAAGCCCGCGCGCAGCGGCCGCACGGTCGTCGAGGCGACCAAGCTCGGCGTGAGCGCAGGCGAGAAGGAGCTCCTGACGGACGCGACCTTCGCGCTCGAGCGTGGCGAGCACGTCGTGCTCGTGGGCCCGAACGGTTCCGGCAAGACGACTCTGCTCGAGACGATGCTTGGCGCACGGGACGCGCGCGACGGGACGGTTCGGCTCGGCCACGGAGTGGTGCCGGCCTACTTCTCGCAGCACGAGGTCGAGCTCGACGAGCGCGGCAGCGTCCTCGACTGCGCGCAGCGGACGACCGGTCTGACGCGGCCGCAAGCGCAGAATCTCCTTGGCCGCTTCCTCTTCTCCGGCTGGGAGCAGCACGAAAAGCCCGTCACCGCGCTCTCGGGCGGTGAGCGGCGGCGGCTTGCGCTGGCGCTCGTGGTCGCCTCAGGCGCGAATTTCCTCGTGCTCGACGAGCCCACGAACCATCTCGACCTCGAGAGCCGGGAGGCGCTCGAGACCGCGCTGGACGCATTCCCGGGGACGGTTCTGCTCGTCTCGCACGATCGCGCATTGCTGGATGCGGTCGCCCAACGCCTGCTCGCGATCGAAGAGAAGTCGATCAACTCCTATGACGGCGGCTGGGCCGAGTACGCGGAGCGCCGTTCCGAGCCCCCGCTGGCGCCGGAGCCGGTACGGGAACGGAAGGCGAAGCCGAAGCCGCAGCGCCCCCGCGCCGCGCGCCCCTCCGAGCTCGAGCGCCTAGAGAGCGAGATCGCGCGACAGGAGGAAGCGGTCGCCTCCCTCGAACGGCGGCTGTCGGAGGACTGGTCGGACGTCGCCACCCTCGCTGCGCATCGGAGCGCAAGAGACGAGCTACAGGGCCTGATCTCCCGCTGGGAGCGCCTCTTCGAGGAAGCTCAGGCGTGAGCCGGTCCAACGCGTTCCTCAGCTAAGCGTCGCCCTCGTCGAAGGTCGCGATGAGAGCCTCCGCGACGACGCGCATCGGCCGCCCCGAGAGCTGGCTTGCCTTGCGCAGGCGGCTGAACGCCTCGTCCTCGCTCAGCCCTTCTCGCTCCATCAGAAGCCCCTTCGCGCGCTCGATCGACTTGCGCGCGGCCAGAGCCTCCGCGAGCGAGTCCGCCTGCTCGCGCAACGCGCTCAGCTCCTCGTGGCGGGCGCGAGCGGTGCGAATCGCCGGCATCAGGTCTTGCTCGCGGAAGGGCTTGACGAGGTAGCCGAAGACGCCGGCCTCGATCGCCCGCGAGACGAGCTCGTCCTGACCGTAAGCGGTCAGCATCACGATCGGGATCGAGCGCTCGTCCAGGATCCGGCGCGCAGCCTCGATCCCGTCGAGCCGCGGCATCTTCACGTCGAGCACCGCGAGATCGGGCTGCTCGCTGCGCGCGAGCTCGACCGCCTCGACGCCGTCCTTGGCCTCGGCGCAGACCTCGAAGCCTGCGCGCTCGAGCAGCTGGCGCAGATCGAGGCGAATGATCGTCTCGTCCTCGGCGACGAGGATCCTCATTCGCGGGATCGTAGACTTCCGGGACGTGAGCACCTGCTGCGCGCGAGGATACGAGAGGTCCTTCGGAGCCCGAACAGCTCGCCGTGACGCCCGCCGCTACCGGCGGAAAGGGCTCGACACGATGGCGCAGCTGATGGTCGATGAGCTGGTCAAGCGGGGGATCACGGGCGCAAACGTGCTCGAGATCGGCGGGGGCATCGGTGCAATCGGGCTCGAGCTGCTCAAGCGGAACGCCACGCGCGTGACGATCGTCGAGCTCTCCCACGGCTACGACGAGGAGGCGCGAGCGCTCCTGGCCGAGAGCGGCTTCGAGGGGCGGATCGAGCGGCGCCACGGCGACTTCGTGGCGAGCGAAGAGGTGATCCCTCACGCCGACGCGGTCGTTCTGCACCGAGTCGTGTGCTGCTACCCGGATCCGGACACGCTGGTCGGCGCAGCCGCCCGGCACGCAGGACGGCTACTGGCACTGAGCTTCCCACGCGATACGTGGTGGATCAGGCTCGGGTCACGCATGGCCAACGTCTTCTTCCGCCGCGTCGGCTGGGCCGAGTCGTTCGTGCACCCGCCCGCAGCGATCTCCGGTGCGGCACAGGCGCAGGGCTTCGAGCCGGTGCACGGTCACTCCGGACGCCTCTGGCAATTCGCGGTGCTCGAGCGCACTTACGACACGACGGCGCCGGCGACCGCGTAGGACAGGCCGTCCGGCCCTGCGACCACCTGCCGCTCGGCCTCCGGCTCGACGAGCACGTAGCGGCCGAGCACGAGCGGCACCTCGTCACCTGCAACACGAAGGACGCCGCTGCCTCGAAGCGCGAAGTAGTGCTCCTCCTGCCCGGACTCGGCCTCGTCGTGCTCGAAGCCCTCCTGGTTGGGCTCGCAGTCGAACTGGTTGAGCTTGACAGCACGTGGGCCGAGCTCCCGCGCAATCAGCTTGCGGCGCCCTTCGAGGTCTGAGGTGTCGACGATGCGGTGGCTCATTGCGAGGGCTAGATGTTCACGCGCGAGAACCTGCGGGTCCCGACCCGCCCCCCTGCCATGGCGTTCAGCCTACCCCTCTGTTTCGCACACATGGGTGACGCGAGCGTGCCGGAAGTGCAACAAGACCCCGCTTTCACGCCGGGAAGACGACCTCCGCCCGCAGCCCGCCGTCGGATTCCAGCCTGAGGGTCCCGTCGAGCTCGTCCCGCACGAGCGCCCGCACGATCGAGAGGCCCGTGCCCGAGACCGGCTCGCCGTCCACACCGGTGCCGTCGTCGGCGATCGCGAGCACAACCTCGCCGTCGCGCCGCGCGAGCTCCACCCGGACCGACTGCCCCCCGTGCTCGAGCGCGTTCTGGAACAGCTCGGAGAAGACGAGCGCCAGCGCCGTCGCCCGGTTGCCCGCCAGCAACACCGGCTCGAGCTTCGCCTCGACCGCCTTCGTCGGCCCGAGGCCCTGCACCAGCATCGCTCGCAGCCGGTCGAGCAGCTCGTCCAGCTCGACGTCGTCGTCGCGCCGCTCCGTCAGTACCTCGTGCACCGCCGCGATCGCGAGAATCCGGTTGACCGAGTCGTCGAGCGCCTTGCGGGGATCCACCTCGTCGGCTCGCGCCTGCAGGCGGAGCAGAGAGGCCACGGTCTGCAGGTTGTTCTTGACCCGGTGATGGATCTCTTGCGCCAGCACACCGCGCAGCACTGCGCGCCCATGCTCCAGCGCAACCGCCGCGTGGCTCGCAATCGAGCCGAGCAGCGCGCGATCGTCGGCTGTGAACGGCGTGTTCCGATCGCACACGAGCTCGCCCACCTGCCTGCCCTTCCAACGCAGCGGCACCCGCACTGCATGCTTGCCAGCGCGTCCGTCAGGCCACACGACCTCGCCGTCCTCGAGCACCAGCGCCGCCCCGGTGGCGCCCAGCGCGTCCACCGTCGCAGCGACGATCCCTTCCAGCGACTCCTCGAGGTACAGCGACTCCGAGACCGCCTCCGAGATCCGCGCCAGCGCCTCGAGCTCAACCACTCGGCGCTGGGTCTGGGAGTAGAGCTTCGCGTGCTCGATCGTCTGGGCAACCTGCGCCGCGATCGCGAGGAGCAGATCGATTTCAGCCGAGGAGAACTCGCGCGGTTCCCTCGTGCGGACGTTCAACGCGCCCGCGAGCTTCTCGCGGGCCAGCACCGGCACGGCTAGGATCGACTCGTACTGATCTTCGCGGAGGTTCGGAAACGCCTTGAAGCGCTCGTCGAGGTGCGCCTGCGCGGGGATCATCACCGGCTCGCGCGACGACGCGGCCGCGCCCGTGATCCCTTCGCCCGGACGCATTCGTGGGCGGCCGGTCATCTCCTCGACTCGCGTCCCGTGGGTCGCGCGCAGCACGAGCTCGTCGGCCTGCTCGTCGTAGAGGTAGACGAAGCACGCGTCGGCGCCGAGCGCGTCGGCCACCTCGCGGGCGATGAGCGAGAGCACCTCCTCCAGGTCGAGCGTCGAGTTGACGACGGCGATCGTCTCGGTCAGCAGGCGCAGATGCCGGGCGGTCTCGTCCACCCGCCGATTGTAGGTAGCCACCGGTGGCCGTAGGCTTGGCGCCGCGCGCTTAGCACAGGCGCACACAGCAAGTTGGAGGCGAGCGGCCGCATCTTGTCAAACGGAGGTCGGGTGGCTTCTCCGGGGACTGACGGCAAAAGCCACCAGGGGAAGAGACGACAACCCGGCCTCCCCTTCTGACGTACTCGCCGATTGAGGCACCGTAGCGCTCGTGGAACCGACGGACCAAGAGGCGCGGGTCGACGTCGAGCTCGGCTGCGATTTCCGCGACCGAGGCGAGCTCGAAGGCCATCTCCCTCGCGCTCTCCAGCCATTGTGGAGCGAGCGGTGGAGGCGTCGCGCGGCGGCGGCGAGCTCCAGCGCGAGACCTTCGACCGCAAGCGGGGTCAAGGAGTCTGGCGCTTCGAGCTCGCGGGCGATCTTCGTCGCGATCAGCAGGCAAGCCCAGTCGCGCTCGAGAGCGACGTCCTCGTCCGCCGGGCTCTCGACGACTACGAGGCGTGCGCCCGTCCGGCCGAAGGTGTCCACGTGAGGCTCTTCCGGCGGCATCGTGATCACCGCGCCCTGGCTCGCGGTCCCGAACACGCGCGCGAACGCCTTGTCTACCGCGCCCTCCGCGACCACGGCGATGCAACCGTGTGGGTGGCTGTGTCGTGGCAGACGCCTGTCGGGAGCGAAGGTGACATCGCTGACGCGGAAGCCGCCGGCGTCCAGAGACGCGTGGCGCGTCGTGCACGCCGCGACCGGAATCGAGCCTTCGTCTCGCGCGACCGCCGTCGCCATGCGTCTGTATAGACGGGCACGGCCGACCTTCGTTAGGCGGCTAGGCCTCTACCTGGACGTTCCCCTGGACGTCCCATGGCCCGAAGCGGGGCAGGTTCGGACCATTGCAGAACGCCTCGTTCGCGCCTTCGTCGCCGAACCCCACAAGGCTCGACTGATCCGGCGTCGCGGTGCCGCCCTCGCCGTTGTCGAAGACCTGGAACCAGACGAACGAGCCAACGGGAACCGTCGGGTCGTTGCTGTACCTGACGACGCCGCCGATCTTGGCGCGGTTGTCGTCGTAGACGTTCAGGCAGGTGACGTCGACGCCGAAGTCGAACGACGTGCCCTCGACGACCTGGCGGTATTCGAAGTGACCGCTGCCGCCGCCGTCTGTGTACTTGCGAGCGGTGAACGCGAGCGGTTGGCTGACCACCTCGACATCGAAGGCATTCGGCAGCGGGATCGTCAGTGGATGCCGCCGCTTGCCGACACCACCGGCGCACCCGGCGCCGCGAGCGCGACGGGCACCGCGAGCGCGCCGACGAGCGCGGCGAGCACGAAGAGCGGGCGCATGTGCATTGAGTCCCTCCCGGTCGGTTGGTGTCTCGGCCCCAGGATGCGGGCCTCCGGGAGCGGCGTCTTGAACGCGCCGCCTCGCTTTAGAACGTGGCGGTTACCACTTGGAGCGGTGGCCGCGGCGGCTCGTGTAGAGGAGCTTCGCGGGAGCCGATCGCATTCCGGCCTGTTCGAACTGCTCGCGGTGACCGAGGCGACGCGCGACGCGGCTCGTCTCGGCCTGCTGCTCCGGCAGGACGAAGGTGATCGCGGTGCCGCTGCGCCCCGCGCGGCCGGTGCGGCCGGTGCGGTGGACGTAGCCCTTGTCCTCCTCGGGCGGATCGAAGTTGATCACATGGGTGACGTCGTCGAGGTCGAGGCCTCGAGCGGCCACATCCGTCGCGACGAGCGTCTCCACCTTGCCGCTCTCGAAACGGGAGAGCGCCCGCTCGCGCGCGCCTTGTGACATGTCGCCGTGCATGGCGACCGCGCGGACGTTGTGCCGCGCGAGCTTCTGCACGAGCCGGTCGGCGCCGCGCTTCGTGCGGACGAAGACGAGCGTCGACCCCGAGGAGCGGATGTGCTCGACGAGTGTCTCCACCTTCGTGTCGGCGGTCACCGACACGAAGTGATGCTCGATCTCACCCGGCTGCTGCGTCGTCGAGAGCTCGCCCTCGATGCGCGACGGGCTGTTGGTGTAGGCGCGGGCCAGTTCGCCGACATAACCGTCGAGCGTGGCCGAGAAGAACATCGTCTGGCGGTTTCGCGGTAGGCGGCGCACGAGCTTGTCGACCTGCGGCTGGAAGCCCATGTCGAGCATACGATCGGCCTCGTCGAGCACGAAGGTGCGCACCCCCGAGAGGTCGATCAGCCGTCGTGTCGCGAGATCCTCGAGACGGCCCGGGGTGGCGACGACGATATGCGCATTCTTGATGCGCTTGGCCTGCGAGCGGATCGGGACGCCGCCGTATGCGGCCGCGACGGCGAGCCCCTTGGCTCCCGCGAGCGCCTCGAACGCCTCGGTCACCTGGGCGGCGAGCTCACGTGTCGGCACGAGAACGAGCGCCGAGGGGCGCCCGTCCGCGGGCGTCGTCCGCTCCACGATCGGTAGGGCGAAGGCAAGGGTCTTGCCCGAGCCCGTGGGCGAGCGGACGAGGACGTCCAGCCCCTGGAGCGCGTCGGGCAGAACAAGCTCCTGGATGCTGAAGGGGTGCTCGATCGAGCGAGCGGCGAGCGCAGCCACGACGGGCGCGGACACGCCAAGCTCGCGGAAAGACAGGTTCGACATGTAGTTCGACTCCTTTTACGGGTTCGAGACTTGCTGACCTCGAAACACCCGAAGGAGGAACGAGAAGCTCATCTCACCGACCGGCGGTATTGCCGACCGTGCTCACACGGTAGCAGCGATACGCTGCCCTGATGCCGAAACACAAGCCCGAGCCGCTGACACGCGCCCAGAAGGAACAGCTCGAGACCGAGCTGGCCGATCTCGAGGGGCCGAAACGAGCCGCCATGGTCGAAGCCATCGCCACTGCGCGGAGTTTCGGCGACCTCTCGGAGAATTTCGAGTACCACGCCGCAAAGAACGAGCAGGGCCTGTTGGAGCGCAGGATCACGATCCTGCGGGACCGGCTTGACCGCGCTGTGCTGGTGGATGAGACGGTCGCGACGGACGATGCCGTCGGGGTCGGCTCGAAGGTCGAGGTCGAGGACGAGCAGGGTGCCAAGCTCCAGATCGAGATCTCGAGCGTCGGCGGCGTCTCGCCCGACTCGCCTGTGGGGCGGGCGCTGATGGGCGCGAGGACCGGCGACCAGGTGCGGATCGACGCTCCGAGCGGCGCCTGGCTCGCCCGCGTGGTCTCGGTCACCTAGTAGTACTAGTGCTCGGGTAGCACGAAGAAGGCGATCGCCGAGTACTGACAGGCGACGGCGACGATCACGAGGGCGTGGAAGACCTCGTGGTACCCGAACACGGTGGGGAACGGGTCCGGGCGGCGCAGCGCATAGACGACCGCCCCGGCCGTGTACGCGATCCCGCCGGTCAGCACGAGCACCGAGCCCGCGATCCCAACCCGGTCGAAGATCTGAGGGAAGACGGCCACCGCAACCCACCCGAGTACGATCCCGATGGCCGCAGAAAGCCAGGTAGGGGCGTCCACCCAGAGGAACTTGAGCGCGATCGCCGCCGCCGCGCCGATCCAGACGATCCCGAGCACGACGAACCGCCAAGGGCCCTGGAGGACGAGCAGGCCGACGGGTGTGTAGCTGCCCGCGATCAGCAGGTAGATGCCGGCGTGGTCGAGGCGTCTCAGCCAGCGTCGCCTGTGATCCGGCCAGGGAACGCCGTGATAGAGGGCGCTGGCGCCGAACATGACCGCGGCGCTTGTCCCGAAGGCGACCGCGGCCGCGCGGCCGGCGTCTGTATCGACCTCGAAGCTGAGCGCCACAGCGAGCGGAAGCGCCAGAAAGAAGGCAACCCGGTGCGAGACGCCCCGAAAGCGGGGCCGTGCGTCGCTAGCGGCCGCCACGATGGCGAAGGCGCGCTCGCCGCGGGGCTGACTCGGTGACGAAGACGACGTTCTGGGCTTCCCGCCCCGCGTCGGTGACCGCGACCTCGAAGCTGACGACGGCCTCTGCGCAGCGACCCTCCGGCCGCTTCCCACCGGCAAAGCCGGTCCCGAGGACGGACAGCCGCTCGCCCTCTTCCGTCTGGATGAAGCCGAGGTCCTTGACCTCGTTGAACCAGAGCATCGTTCCTCGCATCAATTGCCTTTCGCCGGAAACCACGGAGAGGCGCGCCGCTTGACGGAGCGCCCCCGCCCCCTTGCTGAACGGTAGATGGGACGCGTCGCGCCGGCCAGGTACTCGCTCTCTAGGCCGATCCAGGGTAGCAGCCGAGCGCATTCTCACTCGCAGGGACGCCTGGTCCGAGGGACGCCTGGTCCGGGCGACAGCAAGGGTGGCGAGGCGGGACGTTGTGGGTTTCCCGCAACCTCGATCGGTGCGGGTCCCGACGCCGAGCGCCCTTTCGCCCCCGAAGATACGGGCATGTTTACGAGCTACGGGGTTGTCTGGCGTGAAGGAGATTCGCCGCTTGCACGGGGGAAGCTCGAGCTGCTGCCGAGCTCTGTCAAGCTCGACGGGGTTGCAGATTCTCGTCCGGTGATTCGCGAGGTGCCATACGAGAACCTGGCGGTTGTTCGTGTCGGCCGGTCGAGCTCGGACCGGCTCGACGGGCACCCGAGCCTCTTGCTCGAGCGGCGGTCGGGTCAGTCGATCGCGATCGCAAGCGTTGCGCAGGCGGGCGTTGTCGCCGAGCTCGCCGAGAAGCTCGCTGCGCTGCGCCTGGGGAGCGCAGGCGGCGCGAGGATGACCGGCGTGGTCCTGCCGCTGAAGGAAGGAGCGCGTGAGGCGGCGAGCTCGTTGCTGGAAGCGGGACCGCCGTTCGATCCGGAGCGCATCGGGCTCGAGCATCACGAGGTGTTCCTCACCGAGAGCGAGGTCGTGTTCCTCTTCACCTCGCAGCTGGGAGTCGAGGCGCTCGAACCGCTGCTGGCAGACCCGGAGTTCTGGCAAGACGCGAGCGCGTGGGGCGAGCACATCGCCGGCCCGCCGAGGCTGGCGGAGAGCGTCTACTCCTGGACGAAGCCCGAGGCTGCCGAGAATGTCTCCTTCTTGTCGACGCCGGGCCCCGGCGACAGCGACGGCGGAGACATCTTCGACCGTTAAGAGGCGAGCAGCGAGCGAGCAGCCCGTGCCGCCACGATGTCCTCGCGCGCATGAACGATGACGATCCGCACGGGTGAGCCCGCCTTGCCGAGCTCCCCAGGGGCGCCGCCTCGTCGATTCGCCGTCGGGTCGAGCTCGACCCCGAGGAAGCGAAGCCGCTCGCAAACCCGTTCGCGGACCTGTGCGGAGCCTTCGCCGACGCCGGCCGTGAACACGAGCGCGTCGAGCCCCTCCAGGGCGACCGCCATCGAGGCGACTGCGCCCGCGACGCGATAGCCGAAGACCTCGAGGGCAAGGCGCGCGGTCGGCTCGACCGAGCGTTCGAGCTCCTCGGCGCGGGAAGAGCTTTCAGACAGCCCGAGCAATCCCGACTCGTGCTCGAGCATGCGGTCGAGCTCCTCGAGCGAGAGGTGGTGGCGCAGGAGGTGGAGGAGGGCGCCGGGGTCGACAGAGCCCGGCCGAGTCGCCATCGGCACGCCCTCGAGCGGCGTCAAGCCCATCGTCGTGTCGACGGATTGCCCTTTCCGGACGGCGGTCACCGAGCAGCCACCGCCGAGGTGGCAGACGACGAGGCGGTCCAGCGGGACCTGCTCGCTCGCCCACTGCACCGAGAGACCGTGGAAGCCGTAGCGGCGGATGCCCCAGTCCTCACGCGCCCGCCGGGGCAGGGCGTAGGTCGAGGCAACGTCCGGGATGGTCGCGTGAAAGGCGGTGTCAAAGACGGCGACGTGGGGGAGGTTGGGCAGCTCTGCCCGGGCCTGACGCAGCGCGTCGACGGCAGGCGTCATATGCAGCGGCGCCAGCTCGGTCAGCCGGATGAGCTCGGCCATGACCTCGTCGTCGACCTGCACCGGCTCGCGAAAGCGGGAGCCTCCGTGCACCACGCGGTGTGCGACGCCTGAGAGGTCAGGTGGCGTCTCGGCGAGCGACTCCACGTCCAGCGTTGTCTCGTCGGGCTCGACGACCGAGAGCTTCAGGCTGGTGGAACCGGCGTTGAGGACGAGGATCGCGTCCACGTGGCCTAGTACGGCCAGACCCAGTCGCGAATCTCCGGAGCGTCCTCGCCGTGCTCGCGGGTGTACGCCCGAGCTCGCAGGCGCATGTCCGCCATCTCCTGGCGCAGGCGTCCTGTCGAGCTCGCCAGTCCCGGCACCCTGTCGAGCACGTCCAGCACCAGGTGAAAGCGGTCCAGGTCGTTGAGCATGACCATGTCGAAGGGAGTCGTGGTCGTCCCCTCTTCCTTGTAGCCGCGCACGTGCAGGTTGTCGTGGTTCGTGCGCCGGTACGTGAGGCGGTGGATGAGCCACGGATAACCGTGGTAGGCGAACACGATCGGCCGGTCGGGCGTGAACAGCGAGTCGAACTCCTCGTCGGAGAGGCCGTGAGGGTGCTCCGTGTGCGGCTCGAGCCGCATCAGATCGACCACGTTGACGACGCGCACCTTCAGACTGGGCAGGTGCTCGCGGAGGAGCGCCGCCGCCGCGAGCGTCTCCAGGGTCGGGATGTCGCCGCAGCAGGCGAGCACGACGTCGGGCTCTCCCTCGTCGTCGTTGGAGGCCCACTCCCAGATGCCCGCCCCCCGCGTGCAGTGGACGATCGCCTCCTCGATCGATAGGTAGTTGAGCGCCGGCTGCTTTCCCGCGACGATCACGTTGACGTAGTCGCGGCTACGCAGGCAGTGGTCGGCGACGGAGAGGAGCGTGTTCGCGTCGGGCGGCAGGTAGACCCGGATCACTTCCGCCTTCTTGTTCACGACATGGTCGATGAAGCCCGGATCCTGGTGCGAGAAGCCGTTGTGATCCTGGCGCCAGACGTGCGAGCTGAGCAGGTAGTTGAGCGAGCCCAGCGGTCGCCGCCAGGGGATCCCGCGCGTCACCTTCAGCCACTTCGCGTGCTGGTTGAACATCGAGTCGACGATGTGGATGAAGGCCTCGTAACAGTTGAAGAGGCCGTGCCGGCCGGTCAGCAGGTATCCCTCGAGCCAGCCCTGGCAGAGGTGCTCGGAGAGGATCTCCATCACGCGCCCCTCGGGCGCCAGGTCCTCGTCGGTCGGCGCGGTCTCGGCGTCCCAGGCCCGCGCGGTCACCGCGAACACGTCGGAGAGCCGGTTCGACGCGGTCTCGTCGGGGCCGAAGAGGCGGAAGTTGTCGCCGTTGGCCGCGATCACATCGCGTAGGAAGCCGCCCAGCACGCGCGTCGCCTCGCTGAATGTCGTCCCGGGCTTCGTCACCTCGACGCCGTAGTCGCGGAAGTCGGGCAGGACGAGGTCGCGCAGGAGCTCGCCGCCGTTCGCGTGCGGGTTCGCGCTCATCCGGCGCTCGCCGCGGGGCGGAAGCTCCGCCAGCTCGGGCACGAGGCGGCCGCTCTCGTCGAAAAGCTCCTCGGGCCGGTAGCTGCGCAGCCACTCCTCGAGCAGCCTCAGATGCTCGGGATTTTCGCGCACGTCCGCCACCGGCACCTGGTGGGAACGCCACGTGCCCTCGACCTGCAGCCCGTCGACCTGCTTCGGCCCCGTCCAGCCTTTCGGCGTCCGTAGGACGAGCATCGGCCACTGCTGCCTGCTCGCTGCGCCTTCGTCGCGGGCTGCGCGCTGGATCTCTGCGACGTCGTCTAGCACCTCGTCGAGCGCGGCGGCGAAAGCTTGGTGCACGGCCTCGGGCTCGTCGCCGGCGACGATCAGCGGCCGCCAGCCGTATCCCTCGAGGAGGGAGAGGAGCTCCTTCTCCGGGATGCGCGCGAGCACCGTCGGGTTCGCGATCTTGTAGCCGTTCAGGTGCAGAATCGGCAGCACGGCGCCGTCGGTCCGCGGATTGAGGAACTTGTTGCCGTGCCAGCTCGTCGCGAGCGGGCCGGTCTCCGCCTCGCCGTCGCCGACGACGCAGGCGACAAGGAGGTCGGGATTGTCGAATGCGGCACCGAAAGCGTGCGCGAGCGCGTACCCGAGCTCGCCGCCCTCGTGGATCGAGCCAGGTGTCTCGGGCGCGACGTGGCTCGGGATCCCGCCCGGGAAGGAAAACTGCCGGAACAGTGCGCGCAACCCCTGCTCCTCCCGGCCGATCTGCGGGTAGAGCTCGCTGTAGGTGCCCTCGAGGTAGCAATTCGCGACGATGCCCGGCCCACCGTGGCCGGGGCCCGTGATGTAGATGGCGCTCAGCTCGCGTGCGCGGATCGCCCGGTTCAGGTGCGCGTAGACCAGGTTCAGCCCCGGGGTGGTGCCGAAGTGGCCGAGCAGACGTGGCTTCACGTGAACGGGTTGGAGCGGCTCTCGGAGCAGCGGGTTCTCGAGCAGGTAGATCTGGCCGACCGAGAGGTAGTTCGCGGCACGCCAGTACGCGTCGAGCAGGTGGAGCTCCTCTGTCGAAAGGGTGCCGGCGGCCGCGGAAAGGGTCATGCCGGCCGCTTCTTCTCGAAGATCACGAGCACGCTCAGCTGCTCGTAGCCGACGAAGCGGTGCTCTGCCCCGGCCGGCACGAAGACGGCGTGGCCCTCCCGAAGCTCGACCCGCTCGTCCTCGACCTCCAGGACGCCGCTTCCCTCAAGGACCACGTAGACCTCGTCGTCGCCGTGCGGCTGCTGCCGGTCGGGCTCGGGTGCCACGAGCACGTAGACGCCGAGCTCCAGGCCCGGGGAGCGGTGGACGACCTCGTAGCCGCCACTCGCGCCCACGAGCCGCTCCCGGGCGCCTGCGATGTCGAATGGTTGAGCAGCGCGGAGAACCGGCGCTTCGGATTGCTCGCCGGGCTCGCTCATCCAGGACTCCTTTCCTGCAGCGGTCTGGCCAACCAGCTTGCCAGAGGTGAGGGGCGGGGGGCGCGCTCACCTCCGTCGGGGAGAGTGTGCTCAGAAGACATGAAGCGAGACCTCCGTTGTCGGTTCCCGGGACTCTCGCCCGCGGAGCGCGCTGCCGGCATCCGCAGAATTCCTTCGGCCGCTGCCTCCCTTCCGCAGGCCTGCTGCGGCTTCACCGCAGCCGGCTACCAGCCTTTGAGCGCGAGCTGCCCTTCTCGGGCGCGGAGCCGGATGCGCGCGTCGACCGCAAGACAGCCGGTAGGCCGGGCGAGCACCGGATTGAGGTCGAGCTCAACGACTTCCGGCAGGTCCTCTGCAAGCCGGGAGAGCCGGAGCAGCAGATCGGCAAGAGCGCCGGCGTCGGCTGGGGCGGCACCACGGAAGCCCGTCACGAGCCGGCCCGCCTTGCCGCCGAAGACGAGCTCCTCGGCGTCGACGTCCGTGAGCGGCGCGATCCGGAAGGTGGCATCGCCGATCAGCTCGGCCAGGACGCCGCCCGGGCCGAACGCGACGATCGGCCCGAAGACCGGATCCTGCACGACGCCTGCGAGGAGCTCCGTGCCATCGCGCAGGTAGGGCTGGACGAGGACCGCGCCGCCGATTCGCGCGGCGGCGGTGCGAACCTGATCATCGTCCCTGAGGTCGAGCGCAACTCCACCCTGCTCGGTCTTGTGCGCTCCGGCGGCGGCCGTCTTCACCACCGCGGGAAGCCCCAGCTCCCGTGCGGCCGCGACGGCCTCGTCCGGTCCTGCCGCCGTTCGCTCCGGGACGAGGGGGATCCCGTACGACGTCAGCAGCTCCCGCATCGCCTGCGCGTCGAGCCACGCTTCGCTCGAGGCGGAGAGCGCGTTCTCGACGACCGAGCGCGCGGAGCCTGCGTCCATGCCCGCTGGGGACGGAATCGTCCCAACCGGTCTACGCAGCCACTCCGCGCGCTCGGCGGCGAGCCCAAGGGCCCGCGCTGCCGACTCCGGATAGGGGAAGACCGCGGCGTCGGCGTCGAGAAGCTCTGGTGGCGTGCCTTCAGCGCTCATCACGACAGCAAGCACGGGCTTGTCGGACGGAGCGCTCTCGAGGGCCGCCCGAATCGAGGAGGCAACTTCAGCGGCGCCGGCCACGACCGGCGGCACGAAGAGCACGATCAACGCGTCCAGGCGGGGGTCGGCGAGCAGCGGCGGGATCGCGTGTTCGTAGGTCGCGCCGATGGCGGAGCCGAGCAGGTCGACGGGGTTCGCGAGGCTACCGTCCTGTGGCATGAACTCCGACAGCGCCTCACGGGTCTCCTCCGCCAGATCCGGCAGCTGCAACCCTGCGGCCTCGCAGGCGTCGGCGCAGAGGATCCCGAGGCCGCCGGCGTTCGTCAACACACCTACTCGCCGCCCGCGGGGGAGGGGCTGGCTCGAGAGGAGCCCGGCCACGTCCACGAGCTCCTCGAGCGTGCGAGCGCGCAGCACGCCCGCCTGGTGGAAGAGTGCGTCTACGGCCGCCTCCGAGCCCGCGAGTGCCGCGGTATGGGAGCTCGCGGCCTTCGCGCCGGCGGCGGTGGCTCCCGCCTTCAGCGCGAGGATCGGCTTGCGCCGCGCGATCCTGCGCGAGAGGCGCGCGAACTTGCGCGGGTTCCCGAAGGACTCGAGGTAGAGCAGGATCAGGTCGGTGTCGGGGTCGTCCTCCCACCACTCGAGTAGGTCGTTCGAGGAGACATCTGCCTTGTTGCCGATCGAGACGAAGGCCGAGTAGCCGAGGCGCGTCGAGCTCTGCTCGAGGAGCGCGAGCCCGAGCGCGCCCGACTGGGACGAGAAGCCGATCCGGCCGGGCGGCAGGGCGCGCGGCGCGAAGGTCGCGTTCAGCTGCGGCTTGGTCGAGGCGATGCCGAGGCAGTTCGGGCCGACGAGACGAGCACCGTGCGAGCGGACGAGGGTGAGCAGCTGCTCCTGGCGCTCGAGCCCTTCGGCGCCGATCTCGGCGAAGCCGGACGAGATCACGCAGAGCGCGTGCACCCCCTTGTCGAGCGCCTCGCCGGCCGCGTCCAGCACCCGCGCCCCGGGGACGCAGATGACCGCGAGCTCGATCGGGTCGGGGATCTCGCCGATCGAGCCGTAGCCGCGCACGCCGGCCACGGCCTCGCCTCCTCGATTGACCGGGTACGCCGCGCCGGCGAAATCGGCCTCGATCACGTTCCGGAAGAGCTCGCCGCCGATCGAGCCGCGCCGCCGCGAGGCGCCCACCACGGCCACGCTCGCGGGCTCGAAGAACGGCCTCAGCGACGCCGTGACGGCGACGTGGTCGCGCTCCTCGACGCGCGCCTGAAAGCCCTCTGTGGGCGCGATCGGGAAGCTCACCTCGACCTCTCCGTGTTCGAGCTCCCGCGCGATCTCGAACCCGGCTCCGGCGAAGACCCCGAGCATGGCCTGGTTTTGGGCCAGCACCTCCGCGATGAAGCGGGTCACCCCGTGCGCGGCCGCTTGCGCGGCGAGCTGCTCGAGCAGGCGCGTGCCGATCCCTCGCCGCTGCTCCTCGTCCGCGACCACGAAGGCGGCCTCGGCGGAGCCGGGGTCGCGCAGCCGCCCGTAGTTGGCGATCCCGACGACGCGCTCGCCGAGGCAGCCGATCAGCGAGCCGCGCTCAGTCCAGTCCGGATCGAGGAGAGGCTCGACGACGCTGCGGTCCAGCCGTCGCGCGCCGTGGAAGCGCTGGTAGAGGCTCTGCTCCGAGAGCCCCCGGAAGAACTCCAGCAGCGCCTCCTCGTCCCCGGCGGTCGGAGGCCGCAGCCGGAGCGTGCCGCCGTCTTTGAGGATGACGTCGACAGCTCCGGCTGCCCGATCCTCGACGCTAAGCGCCAACCGCCGCCCCTTCACGGGTCAGCAGCTCGTGCCCCGTCGGCTCGGCCTCGAGCACGACCTTGAGGGCATCGGTGGTGGCTGCGGCGGCAAAGGTGTCGTAGGCCGCCATCGTCTCATCGAGCGGGAAGTGGTGAGTCGCGAAGGGCGTCGCGTCGAGCCGCCCGCTCGCGATCAGCTCGAGCAAGCGCGGTGTCGAGAACGTGTCGACCAGGCCGGTCCTGATCGTCACGTCTCGGATCCACAGGGTCTCGAGATGCAGCGTGGCCGAATGCCCGTGGACGCCGACGTTGGCGACGGTGCCCCCCGGCCGGATCAGCTCGGCACAGAGCTCGAACGTCTCCGGCACGCCGACCGCTTCGATCGCCACGTCCGCGCCGAGGCCCCCGGTCAGCTTCAGCACACGCTCGACCGCGTCCTCCACGCCGTTGTTGATCGCGACGTCCGCGCCGAACTCGATCGCCTTCTCCAGTCTCGAGTCGGCGAGGTCGATCGCGACGATCCGGCCAGGCGTGTAGAGCCTCGCGGTCAGGATCGCAGCGAGCCCGATCGGGCCTGCGCCGACGATCGCGACGGTGTCGCCGGGCCGGACGCCGCCGTTCAGGATTCCCACCTCGTATGCGGTGGGGAGGATGTCGGCAAGGAAGAGCACCTGCTCGTCGGTCAGCTCGTCGGGCACCTTGTAGACCGACGTGTCTGCGAAGGGCACGCGCGCCAGCTCGGCCTGGAGCCCGTCGATCAAGTGGCCGAAGATCCAGCCGCCTCCGCCGGTGCAGAGGCCGTAGCTGCCCTCCTTGCAAAATCGGCAGCGGCCGCACGAGGTGATGCACGAGACGAGCACGCGGTCGCCCGCCTCGAGCGTCGTGACGGCGTCGCCGATCTCGACGATCGTGCCGACGGCCTCATGGCCGAGGATCGTCCCCGGCTCGACCTCGGGCACGTCGCCCTTGAGGATGTGCAGGTCGGTGCCGCAGATCGTCGACGAGTCGATGCGGACGATCACGTCCGTCGGCTCCTCGATCTGCGGGTCCGGAACCTCTTCCCAGGCCCGCTTGCCGGGGCCGTTGTAGACGAGCGCTTTCATCTGATCCTCCTTTCGCTCGTCCAAACTCTCGCCCGCTGGCCCAGGCTCGGCATCAGCAGTAGCCCCGAAGACGGTGCGGGTTTACCGCAGCGCGAAGACGTCCGCGCAGTACGCTCACCCGATGGAGTTGCCGAGCCCGAGCGAGCCGCGCATGCGCGCCTTGCTCGAGGCGGGTATCGCACTCGCTTCGGAGCTTTCGCTCGACAGCTTGCTGCAGCGCCTGGTCGAGCTCGCCGCCGAGCTCACGGACGCGGAGTATGCCGCTCTCGGAGTGATCGACGCGGGCGGCTCGCGGCTCGAGCGCTTCCTCACGCATGGCATCGACGAGGAGACGCAAGCGGCGATCGGCGAGCTCCCTCAAGGGCGGGGGATCCTCGGCGCACTCATCACCGATGTGCAACCCCTGCGCCTGCACGACCTCACCGAGGATGCGCGTTCCGTCGGCTTTCCAACGAACCACCCGCCAATGAGCACGTTTCTCGGCGTCCCCGTGGTGCTGCGCGGCGTCGCCTACGGGAACCTCTACCTGACCGAGAAGGAACACGGCGCGGACTTCACCGAGGAGGACCAGGAGCTCGTGACGCTGCTTGCGGCGCAGGCCGCGG
>WNGF01001062.1_pt1 | contig 53276 bp, 42 predicted proteins | sample 5400641 | NCBI WGS metagenome assembly WNGF01 (sample SAMN13153371, study PRJNA577476) | soil metagenome | isolation source: 80 cm soil or saprolite under grassland replicate 2 | place: USA:California | collected 2016-06-15 | reverse complement strand
CGAGGAAGTAGGTCTCCTCAATCGCTTGGCGCTCGCCGACGATGGTGCGCTCGGATCGCGGGAGCGAGTCAGGTAGCGCTGCGCCGCTGGCTGCTGAATCTGCGGGCATTTTGCTCTCCCAGGTTAGCGCCAACGGAGAGCGCGGAACCTGGGGCACCCGATGCTCTTCTGAGGCGAGGAACGCTTCCAGCGAATCCGGAGTCGCCAGGCGCACAGCGCGGTGCGGCTCGGACGGCGTGGGAGCAAGCAGCATGGAGTGCGCATCGACGCCGAAGCCATAGTAGGGCAGGCGCTGCCAGTAACGGAGGTTGTGGCGTGACTGGCGGCCGGGGCGGGCGAAGTTGGAGATCTCATACTGCGCAATGCCCGCCTCGTTCAGCCGCTCGCAGGCGCGCTCATACAACGCAACGGTCAGTGCCTCGTCCGGAACGCTGTGGGCGTGATAACGCGTGCCTCCCGCAATGAGTTCGCGGCCAAGGCGCGAGTCGGCGTCCACCTCCAGCATGTAGACGCTCACGTGCGGCAGCTCGAGCGCAATGGTCTGGTCGAGCGAGCGCTCCCAGCTCTCTGCCGTCTGGTGAGGCAGCCCGGCGATGAGGTCGACGCTGAGATTTGTAATGCCCGCATCGCGCAGGCGAGCGATGTCGGCAATTGCGATCTCGCGGGTGTGCAGCCGGCCCACTGAGCGGGCCTCCTTGTCAATGAACGACTGCACGCCCATGGAGACGCGATTCACGCCGGAGCGCAGCAGGGCGGCCAAAACCCCAGGTGACAGTGTGCCGGGAGCGACCTCGACTGTGACCTCGGCCTGCCCGGGGTCCCCAGCAAGCCCGCATTTGGCTTGCTGGGGTGAGGGCGCGACCTCGAAAACCGAGGCGATGGCCACAAAGAGGCGGTCCAGCTGATCGGGCGAGAGCATGCTGGGCGTGCCGCCGCCGAGATAGATGGAGTCGAGCACGGGATCGAAGGCCGCTCCAAATTGATCAGCGAGTGCGGGCGCCCCGGCGATCGCCCGCTCCAGATGGGCCACGTAGCGGTCGAGGAGCTCGCGCGAGAAGACCCCCGAGGCAAAGTTGCAGAAGGAGCACTTGGTCCGGCAGAAGGGGACGGACAGGTAGAGCGCGGAATGGGCGGTGGTGATCACGGGAGAACGTCCAACGTAGTGTACTCGCGGGCACCTACCTCAATGTTTGCTGCGGCTGCACCCTGGGAGCACTGGACTCCATCTAAAATACGACGCCGGGAGAGAGTTGTTCCCCGCCACCCCACGCAGATATTCGGGTCCCCGGCAGGCCTGTTGTTGGGCTGCTGGGGCAGAGATCACCGGACGAGATACTCAGGACGAGATGGCCGCCGAAGAAGAGGTACTGGGCAAAGCATACGACAGCGGATTGATGCGCCGGCTGCTGCGCTATCTGGCCCCGTATCGGCTGCAGGTGGCCGTGGCGCTGGCGGCAATCATGCTCAAGGCGGGCGCCGACGTGCTCGGGCCGTACCTGATGATGATGGCGATCGACAAATACCTGGCGGCGCGCCCGGGCGGCCACTTCCTCTTCGACCGCTATCTCAGCGCCGACCCCATGATGGGCATCGCGCAGATCGGCGCCATGTTCCTCGGCGTGCTGCTGCTCGGCTTTCTCTTCGAGTTCACCCAGACCTACCTGATGCTGTGGACCGGGCAGAAGGTGATGTTCGACCTGCGCAGCCAGATCTACCGGCACCTGCAGCGCATGGACATAGCTTTTTTCGACCGCAATCCGGTGGGACGGCTGGTGACGCGGGTGACCACCGACGTCGACGCGCTGAACGATATGTTTACCTCGGGCGTGGTCTCCATCGTCGAAGACGTCTTTGTGCTGCTGCTGATTCTGGGAATCATGCTCTATGCGGAGTGGCGGGTGGCGCTGATCGCCTTCGCGGTGCTGCCGCTGATCGTCGTGGCCACTCAGCTCTTCCGCAAGTCCGTGCGCGAGAGCTACCGGCGGGTGCGCGTGGCCATCGCCCGCATCAACTCCTACCTGCAGGAGCACGTCACAGGGATCGTCCCACTGCAACTGTTCAATCGCGAGCGCAAGTCGTATGCAGAGTTCGAGGCCGTGAATGCGCAGCACATGGAGGCCTTTAAGGACACGATCTTTGCCTATGCGCTCTACTACCCCGTGGTGGAATTCCTGTCGTCCTTCGCCGTGGCCGGAATTCTCTGGTACGGCGGGCACCGCGTGCTCGCAGGGCTGACCACGCTGGGCACACTGACTGCGTTCATTCAGTACACGCAGCGCTTCTTCCGCCCCATCCAGGACCTGAGCGAGAAATTCAACATTTTGCAGTCGGCCATGGCCGCCGCCGAGCGGATCTTCAAGCTGCTGGACAGCGAGCCGGAGATCCAGTCTCCGGCGGTGGAAAAAGAACCGCAGGGCGCGGGTCGCATCGAGTTCGACAATGTATGGTTTGCGTATCGCAGGATGCCGAAGGAAGAGGCGGCTGAAGGTAACGAAGCTTCAACTTCTCCACTCAAACCAAAGGACCTCGATCGAGCACCAGCAGAGGAAGAAGAAGCGGAGTTGACCGCCTCGCTGGATTCGAACCGGGCACCAGCCCAGCCTACCCAACTGAAGGCCGGAGTCGGGCGACCCGATGGTGCAGATCAGGATTGGGATTGGGTGCTGCGCGGCGTCTCCTTCACGGTCGAGCCGGGCGAAACGGTGGCCATTGTGGGCCACACCGGCGCGGGAAAGACCACGCTGATCTCGCTGCTGCTGCGCTTCTATGACGTGCAGCACGGCGCAGTGCGCATCGACGGTGTGGATGTGCGCGAGATGAACCTGCAGAAGCTCCGCCGGCGCTGCGGCGTGGTGCTGCAGGACCCGTTCCTCTTCAGCGGGACCATCGCCGACAACATTCGCCTTGGCACCGCCGAGGTCACGCGCGAGGACGTGGAGCGCGCCGCCGAGGAGGTCAATGTCGCCGATTTCATTCGCTCGCTGCCCGAGAGCTTCGACTCGCTGCTGCAGGAGCGCGGCAACTCGCTCTCCACCGGGCAGAAGCAGCTGGTCTCATTTGCGCGCGCGCTGGCGCACAATCCGCGCATTCTGATCCTCGACGAGGCGACCTCGAGCGTCGATACGGAGACCGAGTTCCGCGTGCGCGAGGCGGTGACCCGCCTAGTCGAGGGCCGTACCTCTCTCATCATCGCGCACCGCCTTTCCACGATTCAGCGCGCCGACAAGATCATCGTGATGCACAAAGGCCAGGTGCGCGAGATGGGCACGCACCAGCAACTGCTGGCCGGGCGCGGCATCTACTGGAAGCTCTACCGGCTGCAGTACAAGGACCAGGAGCTGGGCATCGGTACGGCTCCGGAGCCCGCCGAAGCCACCGGCGACTAACATAATTTGAGGGGTCATCCTGAGCGAAGCGAAGGACCCAGCGCCGCACAACTCTCCACGCCGATCGCAAGGCCTTTCGGCCACAAATGCTGCTCCTTTCATGTAATCCGCAGGACGCGCCTGATATTCTGGGCCAAATGAGCGGCACCCCCAATGCGATTACGAGTCGCCCCCTGCGCGTCCTGCTCTCCGCCGGAGAAGCCTCCGGGGAGATGTACGGCGCGGAACTGATCGGGGCACTGCGCGAACTCTGCGAGGGAGCTTTTCCCACATCTGCCAAAAGCGGGCAGATATGGGGCACCGGCGCGTTGGAATTTTTCGGCCTCGGCGGCGAGCGCATGCGCGCTGCGGGCTGCGAGCTGGTGGTTGATGCGCGCGAGGTGGCCGTTGTTGGGCTATTCGAGGTGCTCAGCCACCTGCCGCGCATCTACGGCGAGTTTCATCGCTTGCTCGCCGAGGTGGACCGGCGACGGCCGGACGTCGCCGTGCTCATCGATTTTCCCGACTGGAACCTGCGCCTTGCAAAACAACTCCACCGCCGCGGAATTCCGGTGGTCTATTACGTCAGCCCGCAGCTATGGGCATGGCGCAAGTGGCGGGTCAAGCTGGTGCAGCGCTACGTCTCGCAGATGCTGGTCATCTTCCCCTTTGAATGCGATTTTTATGCGCGGCACGGGGTGAAGGTGGAGTTTGTAGGCCACCCGCTGAGCGAGTTGGACGCCCCACAAGTGAGTCGCGAGGCCTTCGCCCGGCACTGGGGCCTTGACCCCGAGCGGCAGTGGATCGCGCTGCTGCCGGGAAGCCGCCGCAAGGAGGTGCGCATGAACCTGCCGGCGATGCTTGCGGCGGCAGCGCGGCTGGGGCCGGAGTTCGAGTTCGTCATGCCGGTGGCCAGCACGCTGGAGCGGAGCTGGGTGGAGGAGCAGGTTTCAAAGTTGAGCCGCAATGCGGGCATGAGCGAAGCGGGAGCCCGCAGGCGAAGCGAAGGATCACTGCAAAGCCAAGATCAACTCCCTCACCCTGAAGGAATTTCTCCGATAGAAAGCTTCTCTCCAGTCAATTTGCGGTTGACCGATGATGCGCGCGGGAGTTTGCTGCATGCGCGCGTGGCTGTGGTGGCCAGCGGCACGGCCACTGTGGAGGCAGCTCTGATCGGCACGCCTTTCGTCATGGTGTACCGGCTGGGGCAACTCACGTGGACGCTGGGGCGGAAGCTGGTGAAACTTCCGCACTACGGCATGGTGAACCTGATCGCCGGACGCGAGGTGGTTCCCGAGCTGATCCAGGGGCGCTTCACCCCGGAGGCCGTTGAGTGCCACGTGCGCGTGATGCTGGAGGACGGCCCGGCGCGTCAGCGGACCCTGGACGCGTTGGCCGAGGTAAGCGAACGGCTGCGAGGAACTCCGGCTGCAGGCAACGAAAAGCCCGCGCAACGTGCGGCGCGGGCTGTATTGCGAATTGCTGAGACCGCAACGCGCGCGTCACGGTCTATCTAACGCAGTGCCTACGCCGCGCGTTTGCCGCGCCTGGACTTGGCGGCTGGAGAAACCCTCTCTTCCTGTATCTCCGGCGCGGCCTCTTCTTCCTTCTCCTCTGCCATCATCTGGTTCGGTTTGATCTTCTCGCTGAGGGTCTGCATCTTTTTGAGCGCGGCCTGTTCTTCCTTCAGGTTCTGCGATAGAAGCTGTGCCACCTTGTTGTGCTTCATCTCGCGAGCCATATCGATGAGCGACTCGTAGGCGCAGATCTCGTAGCTCTCGATCTTGATTGCCGCGCCGCAGTTGAAGACATCGATCAGGTCCTCCGATGGCTCCTCTCCGGTGAACGCCTCCTTCTCTTCGATCAGGCCGCGGATGCCGTGACACTCGGTCTCCACTGGTTGCTCATCCAGCAGTTCGAAGCACTGCTCCAGCCGCTCCACCTGGCCTTCGGTCTCCTTGCGGTGCTGCTCAAACGCCTTCTTCAGCTCCGGACGGGAAGAGTCGCCGGCGTTCTCCTCCAGCGCTTCGACCAGCTGATGTTCCGCATCCAACATGTCGTTCAGTTCGTGAATGAAAAGTTCGTGGCCTGTTTGCATCCAGCCTCCTCACACAGCAGAAACGTTTCTGTGCTGTAATTTCTTTTTTGGCGTGTTATGAGATTGGGGCGGGATAGCCTGGGGTTGCATTCTAGATGACGAAGCCGCGGGACGCGGCGCGAGCGGCTGAGCGGTTTTTCGGCGCGCCGGAAGCAGGCCTGTGCCTCCACCCCAGCACGTCAAAAACCGGTGCGCCGGCAACCCCTCTTTCCTCAATTAAAAATAGAGCAGCGCAGCATAGAATGGTTGGGCTTAGTCAAATCGGGTTGTGTAGCCATCAGGAGTCTAACCCCAATGCGATTTGCCGGACGGAGTGCGACGCGAGCCATCCTCCTCTTTTGCCTGACGGGGCTTTGCCCTGCCTGGCTGAGCGGCGCGGAAAAGCCGCGCATTCAGGCGGAGGACTACAGCATCGAGGCGACGGTTGCTCCCCAGAGCCACAAACTCACGGCCCGCGCCGTGGTGAAGTTTGTGGCGCTCGACGAAATCAGCATCGCCAGCTTCGAGCTGCACAACGCGCTCCGCGTTACCCGCGTCACGGACCAGCGCGGCAATGTGCTTACGGCCGAGCGCGTCTCGCAGGACTCGACCGTGCGCGTCGCCATGCCGGGCGGCATGAACAAAGGGCAGGAGGCGACACTGACCTTCGAGTACGAGGGCGCCGTGACCTCGGCCGACGACAGCCCCGTTCCGGGCTTGAAGCTGGCCTACGTGGGCGATCCGATCACCTATCTGCTCTACGCCGGGCGCTGGTTTCCGGTGACCAACTACGGCATTGACCGCTTCACCGCGCAGATGAGGATCACTGTGCCCCCGGAATACATGGTGATTTCCAGCGGTGGCCCGGCAGAGCCCGAGGCGAGGCAAGCAGCCAAAGGCGCTGAGACCAGGCCGTCGGAGGAGATCAATCAGCCTGCTCCGCCTATCGACGAGACTGCTCCTCCCAAACTGCAGCGGCGCGGGAGAGCTGCGCGCAAGCCGAAGGGCCCCTCCGCGCCGGCGAAGAGCGCCGGCACAATCGAGGAAGCGAAACCCGAGGCGAAGCCTGCGCCAAAGTCCGAGAGAAAGTCCGAGGCAAAACACGAGCCCGGCGCCAGGACCTTCCACTTCGTCTGGAACAAGCCGGGATTTCCCGGCACGGTAGTGATCGGCAAATTCGGAGACACCCCGGTGAAGGAAGCGGGGCTGACCGTGCACGTCTACTTCCTGCCGGATAAAGCGGAGCTCGCGCAGCTCTATGGCGAGACGGCGGCCAAGGAATTGGGCTTCTTCGTCACGCTCTATGGCATTCCCATCAGCACCGAGCTGAAGCTGGTCGAGCTGCCCGATGACTCCGTTCCCACCGCCTGGGCCCCGGAGATGGCCGCGCTTGCGGCGCGCAATATCAATGCAAAGTTAAACTACCGCCTGCTGGCCAATGCGGTGGCCCATCAGTGGTTCGGCGGCGTCATCAGCCCGGCGACGCGCAACGACTGGTGGATCCAGGACGGCGGCGCGCGTTACAGCGAGAGCCGCTATATCGAGTACGCCTCCGGCCGGGCCGGGGCGCAGGAAGCGGTGAAGGACATGGCGGTGGGCGCAATGGCCTACGACAGCGTTCCGCTGGGGCAGATCGGCACGCTGGACACATTCGATCCGGTCTTCCAGTCGATGGCCAACGACAAAGGCGGCATGGTCTACCACATGCTTCGCTGGGTGATGGGAGACCAGAAGTTCGATCAGGCGATGCGCACCCTCTTCGACAAATATGCCGGGAAATCCGTGGGGCTGAAGGAGCTGCGCACAGTGACCGGCGAAATTCAGGGCGAACCCCTGACGTGGTTCTTCTCGCAGTGGCTGGATTCGACCGGCGCGCCCGAGTTCAAAAACAAGTACACGGTCTTCCGCATCAAGAGCGGCTTCCGCGTCGTGGGCCAGGTCCAGCAGGACCTCGACCTGTTCCGCATGCCGATGGAGCTCAAGATCGACACCGATGGCAAGACTGAGACGAAGATCATCGACGTGGTTGGGACCAACTCCAGCTACACCATTGAGACCTTCGGCAAACCGCGCAAGATCACCATCGACCCCGACGGCCGCGTGCTGAAGAATTCCGGCGAGCTGCGCCTGCGCTCGGCCATCCTGCGCGGGCAGCAACTGGTGCAGCAGGGAAACCTGGCCGAGTCGCTGAAGGAATTCCAAAAGGCGATCGAGCAGAACCGCAATAGCTCGCTGGCGCACTATCGGATCGCGGAGGTCTTTTATCTGCAGAAGAACTATCAGGCCGCGGCCAACGCCTATCGCGACTCGCTCAACGGCGACGGCGACCCCAAGTGGACCGAGGTCTGGAGCCACATTCAGCTTGGCAAGATCTTCGACATCACCGGACAGCGCGAGCGCGCGCTGAGCGAGTATCGCCAGGCGCTACAAACCAACGACAACACGCAGGGCGCGCTGGAAGAGGCGCGAGCACACCTGGAAAAGCCATTCGAACGGGCGGACATGTAAGTCCACATCTGCCAACCAGAAGGTCAGATGCGCGCCACTACCTCGAGCCGTCGCGCGTGATGCGATAGCTGGATGCCATGCGCCGCGCCAGCCGCTCGGCCACTTCCAATGCACGCGCGCTGGTGAACGCCGAGCAGTGGATCTCGGCCTCATCGCCAGAGAAATACATTCCCACAATTGCCTCCGCCTTGGCGGCCGTGTCGCTCAGGTCGAGCGCGTGGCAGTTGCTCACGATCACCGTGCCGGGCAGGCAGATGCGATCGAGCAGGCAGAACATCTCGAGCTTGGATTCGAACTCGTCGGGGCCGGTCTCCATCACGATGTGCGCGCGCCGCGCCGCGTCCTCGATGCTCGAGGCGCACTCGATCCGGGCGAAGGCCTGCCCGGCAGCGGACGGATCGAGCGATCCGTCCGCGACTGCCTCGTCGAGCGACTGCCGGATCTCGCGCCGCGCCGCCTCCAGCGAGGTCGGGATGAGGTCTTCGAGCACCACGCGATAGCCCGCAACCGCGGCGCGCCGGGCCAGCGCGCGGCCCACCCTTCCCGCGCCGATCACGGCGATGACCTCGCCGGCACTCTCAGAGCTCTCATTCCGAGATTGGTCTCCGGCGGCCTTCGCCTCCGGATTTCCGGTTGGGCCTCTGCCGCCTGTTGGGGTCACCAGCGCGCCTGCTGTCGGGGTGCTGGGGTGATCGATGCGGGAGGGCAACGCTACTTCTCCTTCTCCAGGGCTTCCACCATTTTGGTGAAATTCGGATCGGAGGCGCGCATGTATTCGGCGAGCCTCTTGCGCTCCTCGGGTGCAATGAAGGTGGTGCCGGCGACGATGCGCCGGAGCGTGGCCGCGATGTCGTCCACGTAGTTCATCATTCGAATCAGTTCACCGCTCTGGGCCATGTAGCCTCCTCGAAGTATGGCTCTTCAACCCCAGCAAGCCAACTACAGGCTTGCCGGGGACCCCGCACGATCTTGCGCCTGTGGTCGAAGCCACGGCAAAGATATTCTCTGCGTTCCCCGCAGCTTCGTCAAAAGTCAACTGCCTCACCCTAACCAAAAGAAGGTTAGGATGGGGCACCCTGAAACTGTTTCCTCGAATCAAGCAGCCTGATCATGCTGCAAAGTTTTCTCCGGCAATGCTGTGGTCGGTCAGGTCGAAGCAGGGCTCGCGGTCGGTGACCTCGGCCAGCATCGCCAGCTTCTGTGCCAGCTCCGGCTTCAATGCGCCGGGCTGGTATCGCCAAGACCAGTTGCCGCGGCTGGAGCTGGGCGTATTCATCCGCGCCTCCGGGCCGAGGCCCAGCACGTCCTGCAGTGGGACCATGCAGAAATTCGCCGTGGAGCTCTGCGCCAGGCGCACCATGGCCCAATTGACACCGTCGCAACTGCTGCCCACGAGCGAACCTGCAGCTTTTTTCTCGTAGTTGCTCAAAGTCTCCCACCAACCCACCGTGGTGTCATTGTCATGGGTCCCGGTGTAGACAATCGTGTTGCGCTCGTAGCGGTGGGGGAGATAGATGTGCGCGCCGGGATTACCGAATCCGAACTGCAGGACGCGCATCCCCGGCATCTGCAGGCGCTCGCGCAACTCATTGACATCCGGCGTGATGACTCCAAGGTCCTCGGCGATGAACGGCAGGTCACCCAGCCGCTCGCGCAACACGCGGAAGAGGTCTTCGCCGGGGCCGTCCACCCAGCGGCCGTGCACCGCGGTGGGCTCGCTGCTGGGGATCTCCCAGTACTGCTGGAAGCCGCGAAAGTGGTCGAGGCGGATGACGTCGCAGCTCCCGAGCGCCCAGCTCATGCGCCTGACCCACCAATCGTAGCCACGCTGCTTGAGCTCGGCCCAGCGATAGAGCGGATTTCCCCAGCGCTGCCCGGTCTCCGAAAACGCATCCGGCGGAACGCCGGCCACGAAGTCGGGCTCAAGCGTCTCCGCATCCAGGCGGAAGGTATCGGGATGCGTCCACACATCGGCCGAGTCATAGCTGACAAAGATCGCGACGTCCCCGATGATCTTCACCCCACGATGACGGCAGTAGAGATGCAGCGCGCGCCACTGCTCAAAGAAGGCGAACTGCAAAAAACGCGACCGGTTCAGCTCATCGTGCAGTTCGTCGCGGAGCTCCGCCATTGCCTGCGGATCGCGATGCGAGAGCTCGCGCGGCCAGGTGTTCCAGCTTCGTTGTTCATGTCGCCGCCGCAGCGCCTCAAACAGCACGTAATCTTCCAGCCACCACGAGGCCTGGGCGACGAAGCGATTGAAGCGCGCATGCCCCTGCTCCGGCGCGTAGCGCAGAAACCAGTCCGCCGCCTCCTCGAGCAGCGGCATCTTCTCCCGCATCACGCGCGCGTAGTCGACTGGGCCCTCCCGGCTGTCGATCGCGTCCGCGCGCTCACGCGGAATCATGCCGCGCTCGGCGAGCCGCTCCAGGCTGATAAGCAGAGGATTGCCGGCAAAGGCCGAGGTGGAAGAGTAAGGCGAGTAGCCGTAGCCAACGGGATTCAGCGGCAGGATCTGCCACAGCCCCTGGCGCGCGGCGGCAAGAAAATCCACGAACTCGTAAGCCGCAGGTCCCAGGTCGCCGATTCCACCGTGGGAAGGCAGGGACGTGGGATGCAGCAAAATGCCGGCGCTTCGCCTTTTGAGCATGAGTTTCCGCGTATTACCGAGCGTGTTTCTGAACGTGTTTCTCAGAATGCTGCCGGGTTTTGCCGACGCACTGAATCAAACCGGTCCGCTGAACGGGCGGGCTCCTATGATGCACTGCCCAGGCGAGGAGCAGCGAACAAAAAAATACCAACAAAAAATGGGGAGGTCGCGCCTCCCCGTGTTTGTGAATCCGTCCCTACTGGTTGACCCTGCTGAGCGATTCAAGCTTCTTTTTGTCGATCACAATTCGGCCCTGCTTGTCCAGGCGCTCGCGCAAGGTGGTCACGTAGACCTCTTCTGCCTCAGCGCGTTTGCGATCGAGAAGCGCAGCCTTCATCTGGTCTTTGGTCAGGGCGAACTCAGCCTCGCTTGGGGGCGTCTTCTCCAGCAAGGCAATCACCGCGCCCTTCTGCCCAAGCACAACAGGCTTGCTGATCTCGCCGGGCTTCATCTCGAAGACCTCCGGCGCCGAGTTTGCAATGCTTCCAAGCTCCGGCACCTGTCCGTCGGGCGCGACCAGTTCGCTGGTCTTGACGGTTGCGCCCACTGCCTTGGCGGCCTCCCGCAGGTTGTGCGAGGCGCGCGCCTTGTCGCTGAGCTCCTGCGTCTTTTGCGCCAGCATCGACTGCGCCTTCTGCATCTTCAATTCCTGGGCGATGCGCTCCTTCACCTGCTCGAACGCCGGGGTGGCCGGCGGCTTCACCTCGGTCACCTGGGCCACGGCAAAGCCGCGCGCCAGCGCCACCGAAGCCGGCGCGGCGTTGGGCTTCATCCCGAAGACCGCCTCGGTAAACTGCGGCGAGGGACCAATGCCGGGCAGCGCGTCGTTGCGCGTAACAAAACCGCTCTCCTGCACCGTCAGGCCGTTGTCCGCCGCTGCCTTTTCCAGACTGCCGGTTTTCGCGGCGTTCTCCAGGCTGTGGGCCAGCTTCTGGGCCTCTGTCTGGTTCTTTGCGGCCTCGACCATCGGCTCAATCTCAGCCTTGACCTCCTCCAGCGTGCGCTGGTGGGCCGGAATGCGCTCGTCGACGCGGATGATCTCATATCCATAGCTGGTCGGGATCACATCCGAAATCTTCCCTTTGGGCATGCTGAAGGCGGCCTTCTCGATGTCGGGAGCCGAGCCTGAGCCCTGCACGAGCGTGCCCACCGAGCCGCCGCTCTTCGCGGTAGCAGTGTCGTCGGAGTACTTGCCGGCCAGCGCCGCGAAATTTCCTCCGGCGCGAAGCTGCTTGAGGACATCGTCGGCCTTGGCGCGAGCGGCCTCGGCCTGCTTGGCGTCCACCTTGCCATCCCTGCCGGGCAGCGGAAGCTTAATCAGAATGTGGCTGACCTTGGCCGACTCCGGCGAGCGGAATTCAGCCGCATGCTGCCGGTAGTAGCTGTCGAGCTCACTGCCCAGCGGCTTGGCCGGATGCGGCAACCGCGCCGGGTCCACTACGACATACCTGACCTTGCGCTGCTCGGGAATCGTGTTGGCGAATTCCTGCTGGTTCTTCTCAAAGAAGGCGCGCAGCTCGGAATCCTCGAGCTTCACCGACTTCTCCAGGTCGGCGGTGCTAAGCACCGCGTAGTCAAACTTCACCCGCGTCTTCTGCCTGAGGAACTCCTCGTGCACCTCCGTGTCGGAGACAAAGACCCCGGCGCCGATCACGGTGCGCAGCTTGCGCATGGTCAGGTCGTCGCGCAATGCCCGCTCGAAGTCGGGAACGCTGAGATTAAACTGGTTCGCCACCATGTCGCGATACTGATCGCTGCCCACGAATGAGCCGTCGGGATAGAGGATTCGGGCAAGCGGACCGTGCTGCATCTCATAGCGAAGGTCATTGTCGGTGGCGCGCAGCCCGAGCCGCTCTCCCTCGCGCAGATAGACCTTCTGCATCACCAGGGCGTCGAGCGCCTGAGGAAGGACGTAGTTCCTGAACTGCTCGGGAATGTGGCGCTGCTGCGAGATGTTGCGCGCCACCTTGTTCACGTCCTGAAGATTCACGTCTTGCCCATCCACGCGGGCAATGGCATCGCCGCTCAGGCTGCCGCGGCCCGTCAGGTCATTGAGAACATTGCCGGGAATAAGCGTGATCACCAGCATGACGCAGACGATGGACAGCAGGCCGACCAGAAGTGCCTTCTGGATGGGACCTTTGGTTTGCAGGAATCGAATCATCTTTCGTTACTCCGGGAATCTAAGCGACAGGCAAAAGAATTTTAAGCGTGAAGCGAAATTATAAACCAGCGGATCATGGCCAATAACCCGCGCCCGAGCTCTGCAGCTTTCTAGAGGGCGATCCGATAGGACTAAGCGCGTTGCTGCCCAATGAAAAAGTTTGCCCTTCGCTGCCGGAATTCCGCTTTCCGGCCCCTGTCGCCTTTCCTCTCTGGCTGGGGCATGGTGTAATGAAAGCTGACCATCTATGTCGCAGAAGAGACAGGGGCTTCGTCGAAAATGGATCGCCGCCGCCAGGCGGCTGCGCGAACTGCGCATGATTGCGCGCGGCGTCGCCGACACCAATCATGTGGTGATGGCGCACATCATCCCCATGCGGCGATGCAATCTGACCTGCACCTACTGCAACGAGTTCGACACAAGCAGCAAGCCGGTGCCGCTGGAAACCATGTTCCAGCGCCTGGACAAGCTGGCGGCCCTGGGGACCTCCGTGGTGACCATCAGCGGCGGCGAGCCGATCCTGCATCCTGAGCTCGATGACATCATCCGCCGCATCCGCAGCAACGGCATGATCGCCGGCATGATCACCAACGGCTACCTGCTGACCGCCGAGCGCATCCAGCGGCTGAACCGCGCCGGGCTGGACCACATGCAGATCTCCATCGACAACGTGATGCCGGACGACGTTAGCAAGAAGAGCCTGAAGGTCCTGGACAAGAAACTGCAACTGCTCAGCGAGCACGCCGAATTCCACGTCAACATCAACAGCGTGGTGGGAGGCGGAATCCATACGCCCCATGACGCGCTGGTGGTGGGACGCCGCGCGCGTCAGCTGGGCTTCACCTCCACGGTGGGCATCATCCACGATGGCGACGGCCAACTGCGCCCGCTGAACGGCGAAGAGCGGGAGGTCTTCTTCAAAATGCGCAAAATGGAGCGCAGGCACTACTCGCGCTTCAGCTGGTTCCAGACCAACATCGCCAACGGCAAGCCGAACGACTGGCGCTGCCGCGCCGGTGCGCGCTACATCTACGTCTGCGAAGACGGGCTGGTGCACTACTGCTCGCAGCAGCGCGGTTACCCCGGCGTTCCCCTGCTGCAGTACACCAAGGACGACGTGCGCCGCGAGTTCCTCACCGCCAAAGGGTGCGCGCCCAATTGCACCGTGAGCTGCGTCCACCAGATCAGCTACATCGATTTCTGGCGCGCGCCGCAAACCCTGCAGCCGCAGCCGCGCACCTCTCCCGACGTCGGCGAGCTGATCCAGATCGAGAGCAATTAAGATCCAGAACTACCAGCGATCCAGAGCAACCAGCGCACGCGCCTCCTCGCCACTCACTTTAAGACGAACAGAATTCGACGCCAATGCGCGGCTTGCTCGCCTCCCCGAGTCTGCGCGCCAATCTGGAGCACGAACAGCTCGGCCGCGAGTTGGAGTCGGCGCTGTTCAGCCACTCCAGGCCAACGCGCTGTTCGGTAATCGGACCGCGGTGCGCGCATCGTCGGCTCCTGGCGCGAGCAGCGGCCGCGGTCCACACCGTGCCTGTAGGCGTGCTGAGGCAGAGCGGCCGTTGCGCGATACAACTCAATTTGTTAGGATCAAAAAGGTCCAGAGCCAATCGGTGCCGCAATTTAACCGGCCTCATCAGGCGCCCGCATCCGGCCCGCCACAGTTCACCCCAAAAGGGCGCGTAGCTCAACTGGCAGAGCAACTGACTCTTAATCAGTAGGTTGTAGGTTCGATTCCTACCGCGCTCACCATCTTTACCCCTTGCAAACCCAGTGTTTTAGCGGTCCGGCTTGGCCTTTGATTTCTTGGGCAACCTGGCAGTCGCTGATTTTAATAACAACCGCACCCTGATCTTCCCGCCGTCAGAGCAGGTCACCGGTGGCAGCGGAACTGTCGTGCTGGGTCAGCCGGACCTGGCCAGTGGAAATAAAAACCAGGGCGGCTCGACCAGCGCTGTTACCCAGTGGCTACCGCAGGGCGTCGTCGCGTATCAGTAATCGCCGCGGGCGGGCCCCGGTGGCCCGGCTCCGGAGCCACGCCCCGGGCGGCAACCACGGGACCACAGGTGAGCGGCCTGCGGCCACTCCAGTTTTCAGTTGTTGAGTTTCCGGGAGCCGGTCAGCTCACGAGTTCAGCCAGATCCGTTGTTCCGAAATTAGAACGTATATCTGCTGAGCGGTTGCAGTAGAGCAGCCGGCACTCCCAGGGTCACGTGCAATTCGGAAATTGCCCCGCTATTGCATCGCACCGCCAGCGTATCCGGCGCTGATAAAATGGTGGTGCGATGATCCTACCGTTCGTCCGCGAGCTGCTTGCGGACGTGGAGGCGACCGAAGGTTTCCAGCGCGCAATCTCCCATCTGAAAGAGGGCCATCCGAGGGAGGGTGCGGGGCGCATACGTGTCTCTGGACTTACGCCTACGGCCCGGGCGCTGCATTACGCGCTGCTCCATCGGGCGCTCGGCCGGCCGCTGCTGCTGGTGGTGGGCGACAATCGCATGGCGGAAGAGCTGCTGCCCCTGCTGCAGAGCCTCTGCGAGATGACCGGCGCCGCCCTGCCCGACTCGGTGGCCTACCTTCCGGCGCTCGACGTGCTTCCCTTTGAAAATTTATCTCCCCATCCTCAGATCCAGGAGCAGCGCGCGCGTGCGCTCTGGCGCATCGCCGGCGGAACGGCGTCGCTGGTGATTGCGCCCTTTGCCGCCACAACGATTCGCCTGCGCGAGGCCGCTTATTATCGCGACCTCGCGCGCGTGGTGCGCAAAGGCGACTGGCTCGACCTTGAGGCGATGGTGCAGCACCTCAACACCGTGGGCTACCGCCAGACCGACGTGGTGGAGCAGCCGGGCGAGTACGCGCGGCGCGGCGGCATCCTCGACGTCTACTCGCCGGAGGCGGAGCGGCCGGTGCGCGTTGAGCTCTTTGGCGACGAGGTGGAGTCGCTGCGGCGCTTCGATCCTGAGTCTCAGCGCTCAGCCCCGGGCAGTATCGAGGAGACCGTGCTGCTGCCGCTCACCGAGACGCCGGTCAGCACGGAACTGCTGGCGGCCATTCATGCGCGGCTTAGCGGAAAACGGGTCAGCGGCGACGAGCAGGCGCTGGCAGAGGCCGCGCGCGCAGGCGGTCTGGCGGTCTTTCCCGGCTGGGAGTTCTTTGTGCCGGTGGCCGGAGCCGCGAACTGCGTTTTCGATCTGATGCCCGACTCCGCCGTGGTGATCGAGGAGCCTGAGAGGCTTGCCGCCGATCACGATGCCTGGTGGCAGCGGGTTTCCGAGGCGCACGAGCGCAGTGGCGTCGGCAACCTGGTGCGGCCCGACGAGCTTTATCTGCCGCCTGAGCAGTGGCGCGAGCGCGTGGCTGCAACGCGCGGGCTGGAGATCGAGCAGCTTGGACTGGAGTCGGGCGACGGGACGGAGCTGCTGCGCTTCCGCGCGCAGCCCACGCCGCGCTTTCATGGCGCCGTGCCCAAGCTGCTGGAAGAGGCCAAGAAGCGTTTGGCGGAGGGCGACCGAGTGCTGCTGGCTGCCGGATCCATGGGCGAATTGGAGAGGCTGGCCGACATCTTCAACGAGTACCAGCTTCCCTACCGGCTGGGAGCGCGCGCGAAAACGGCCTCGCTGAGCGAGGAGGCGCTCTACTTCAACGACGAGCAGGCGGCGACCGTGCTGGTGCACGGCTATGTGCCGGATGGAGTGATGCTGCCGGATGCGCGGCTGGTACTCTTCGGCGCCAACGACCTGTTCGACGAGTCGGAGGCCGCGCTGACACGGCAGCCTCGCGATCAGAGGCGCTCGCGGACCTCAGCGTTTCTCTCCGACTTCCGCGACCTTGCCGCGGGCGACTACGTGGTGCACGTGGAGCACGGCATCGGCCGCTACCAGGGCTTGCGCGAGATCCCGCAGGCGGACGGCTCGAAGGCCGAGTTCATGGTGCTGGAGTATGCCGACGCGGCGCGGCTCTATGTGCCGCTTACCCGGCTTGATTTGGTGCAGAAGTACCGCTCGGCCGAGGGAGCGCAGGTGGCGCTCAACCGGCTCGGGACGCAGCAGTGGGTGAAGACCAAGGCTCGCGTGAAGCGGGCCATGCAGGACATGGCCGACGAGCTGCTCAAGCTTTACGCGCAGCGCAAGACGGCAGAGGGCTTTCAGTACTCGGCGGACAGCCAGTTCATGCGCGAGTTCGAAGACGCCTTCGAGTACAACCCTACCGAGGACCAGGCTGCGGCGGCGGTGGACATCAAGAACGACATGGAGACGAGGCAGCCGATGGACCGACTGCTTTGCGGCGATGTGGGCTACGGCAAGACCGAGGTCGCCATGCGCGCCGCCTTTAAGGCGGTGAATGACAGCAAGCAGGTCGCGGTGCTGGCGCCGACTACCGTGCTGGCCTTCCAGCACTATGAGACCTTCAAGCGCCGCTTTGCGGCATTTCCGGTATCGATAGAGATGATCTCGCGCTTCCGCAGCGCGCGCCAGCAGAAGGAGATTGCGGAAAAGGTGGGGAACGGCAAGGTGGACGTGCTGGTGGGCACCCACCGCGTGCTCTCCCAGGACATAAATTTTCCCGACCTCGGCCTGGTGATCATCGACGAGGAACAGCGCTTCGGCGTCCGCCACAAGGAGCGGCTGAAGCAGTTGCGCAAGGAGGTGGACGTGCTCACCATGTCGGCCACGCCGATTCCGCGCACGCTTCACATGTCAATGCTGGGCCTGCGCGACATGAGCGTGATTGAGACGCCTCCCCGCGACCGGCTGGCAATCCAGACCGTGGTGGCCACCTGGGACGAGAAGCTGATCCGCTCGGCGATCGAGCAGGAGCTGGAGCGCGGCGGGCAGGTCTACTTTGTGCACAACCGCGTGGAGTCGATCTACGAGATTGCATCCAAGCTGCGCGAGCTGGTGCCCGCGGCGCGAATTCTGGTGGGCCACGGGCAGATGGCGGAAGGCGAGTTGGAGAAGATCATGCTCGCCTTTATGCGGCACGAGGCGGACATTCTTGTTGCAACGACCATTATCGAAAACGGGCTGGATATTCCGCTCTGCAACACCATCCTGATCAACCGCGCCGACCGTCATGGGTTGAGCGAACTTTACCAATTGCGCGGAAGAGTGGGCCGCAGCAACCGGCGGGCCTATGCCTACCTGCTGGTGCCTCCCGACCGCGAGCTGAACGATGTGGCGCGGCGGCGGCTGGCTGCGTTGAAGGAGTTCAGCGACCTGGGCGCGGGCTTCAAGATCGCGGCGCTCGATCTCGAGCTGCGCGGCGCCGGAAACCTGCTGGGCGGCCAGCAGAGCGGCCACATCGAGGCCGTCGGCTTTGAGCTCTACACCACCATGCTGGAGCAGACGATACGAGAGCTGAAGGGCGAGCCGGCGCATGAGGCGCAGGAGACGGCGCTGAACCTCGGCCTGAATATTCGCATTCCGGAGCAGTATATTCCGGAGGAGAATCAGCGGCTGCGCATCTACAAGCGCACCGCGGCCGTGACCGATCGAAAGCAGCTCAGCGACGTGGAAAGTGAGTTGCGCGACCGCTACGGCGAACCGCCGCAAGCTGTTCAGCATCTTCTACAGTATGCCGAGCTTCGGCTGACATGCCAGCGGCTGGGCGTGGCCGGAATCGAGCGCAAGCGCGACCAGGTGAGCGTGCGCTTCAGCCCAACGGCCGAGGCCGACCCGCAGAAGATTATGCAGCTTGTGGCGCGGCATAAAGGCGTGGTCTTTACGCCGCAAGGTGTGCTGAAGTTCTCGCTCAAGGCGGCGCGTCCGGACGAGGTGCTGAACGGACTGCGCAAGCTTTTGGAAGGCTTGGAAACGGAGTTGACTCCGGCGTGAGCTGCTGTGTGGCCATGTGGTGCGCGACTGCGAGCCGATGGGGTAGGATTAGTGCGAGATTAGTCTGTAGTCATTTTGAAGCGAATGGGAGACCGCCCCAGCGGCCAAAGCGGGCCCGCTGGGGACCGTGGAGACAGCGGACAAAATCATGAAGATGAAAATTCGCAAAGCGGTATTCCCCGCCGCGGGTCTGGGCACGCGGTTCTTGCCGGCAACCAAGGTCATGCCCAAGGAGATGTTGCCGGTCGTGGACAAGCCAATCATCCAGTACGGCGTGGAGGAGGCCATCTCATCCGGCTGCGACGAAATCATCATCGTCACCGGTCGCGGCAAGGTCTTGCTCGAGGACCACTTTGATATCAGCTTCGAACTGGAGCACTCGCTCGCGCAGCGCAACAAGTCCAGGCTGCTGGAGACCGCGCGGCAGGTGGCGCGCATGGCCCACGTCAGCACCTGCCGGCAAAAGGAGCCGCTCGGGCTGGGGCACGCCGTGCTGATGGCAAAGCGCCTCGTCGCAGGCGAGCCGTTTGGTGTGATCCTCCCCGATGACTTGATCGACTCGCCCGAATATCCGTGCCTGCGCCAGCTGATCGATGTCTTCGATGAAAAGCAGTCCTCGGTGATTGCGACACAGATCGTCGAGGGCAAGGCAATCAGCGCCTATGGCGTGCTGGACGCGAAGCCCGTGCCGGGATTCAATGGCAGGCTATTTGAGATCAACAACCTTGTCGAAAAGCCGAAGTTCGAGGATGCGCCTTCGAACCAGGCCATCATCGGCCGCTACGTGCTCACGCCGCGCATCTTTGACATGATCGAGAACCTCACGCCGGGCGCCGGCGGCGAGCTGCAGTTGACCGACGCGCTAAGAATGCTGCTGGCCTACGAAAAAGTCTACGGACTTGTGATCGAAGGCAAGCGGCACGATGCGGGCGACAAATTCGGCTTCCTCAAGGCGACCGTGGAGTACGCATTGCAGCACGAGGAGCTCGGACCGGCGTTCAAACAGTATTTGCTGGAGTTGGACATCGAGCGGGTCTCGCAGGGACAGGCCAAAGCCGGAGCCGAAGCCGAAAAGGTCTAGGCCGCGCCACACCTAAGTTTGACGAAACCTTCTCCGTTCCGCTCGCATCAGATTTTGCCATGCTGCTTTACTGGTTTGTCCGCTGGTTGATCAGCGCCATCCTGCTGCTGGTGGTCTCGCGCGTGGTGCCCGGCTTTGAGGTCGCCGGTTTGGGCCCCGCGCTCGTCGCCTCGCTGCTGATCGGGTTGGTGAACGCCACGCTCGGCTTTTTCCTGAAGATCATCACCTTCCCGCTCTCAATCATTACCTTCGGCGTCTTCCTGCTGGTGATCAATGCGCTAATGCTGCTCTTCGTCTCAGGATTGGTACGCGGCTTTGTAGTGCGCGGCTTTGCGCCGGCATTCTGGGGCGCACTGCTGCTGGCGATCCTCCACATGCTGATGGCCTGGTTGACGCCGCTATAAGCCACAGATGATTGAAATCATTCTTGCGAAAAGGTTGCGCTCACAACTGGTGTAGTGTGCGCACCAGCTCCGGGAGATCGGAGCACTGCTGAAAGGTCCTGATTGCCGCGATGCCGGCGGCTCCGGCTGCAGCGCACAATGCGGCGCGCTCGCGATCGACGCCGCCCAGGGCAAAAACCGGAAAACCCCGGCGCAGCCCGCCCGCCTCGATCTTGGCATTGGCTACGAGTTCCGGCCGCGCTGCCCGGCGCAACTCCTCCAACCCAATTCCCTTTTGGACCGCCTTCGTTTGCACCGCGGCAGTCTCTGTTGCACCGTCCACCGCGCGGGACTTCTCAAAGATCGGCGCGAGCACTGCGAAATCGGCCCCGTGCGCTTCGGCCAGCCGAACGTCTTCCGCCGAGTGGCAGGAGACGGCAACCAGAAAATCTCTGCCCGGATGATGACCGGCGGCCAGTGCGCGCGCGTCGCTGGCAGCGATGTCGTCTCCTGTCAGGTGCACACCGTCGGCACCAACGGCGAGGGCCACATCTGTGCGGTGGTTGACGAGCAACCGCGTTTGTCCTTCACCGCGAATTACGCGCAGCGCCTCGCGCGCGAGCGATTCAAGTTCGCGAACGGCGAGAGCTTTTTCGCGCAGTTGGATGTAGTCCACGCCGGCGGCTGCGGCCAGGCGAATCGTCTGCAGCAGTTGGCTGCGGCGCTCGGCTTCGCCTCCGGCAAACTGCGTTCGATCGGTGATGTAGTAGGTCAGCACGGGAAGTCAGATTGCGAGAGCGGCGGTCCCAGGTTAGCGCCGCAAAAGACGCGGCGCGGAAACTGGGGCACCGATGGGATCGATCATTTCATGTGCAGGCCGCCGTTGACGTCGAGCACATGTCCGGTGATGTAGGCTGCCTCATTGCCGGCGAGGAAGCGAACGGCGTTCGCGATGTCGAGATCGGTCCCCACCCGGCCCAGCGGAATCAGCTCGGTGACCGATTTCTTCTGCTCTTCGGTCATGGCGTCGGTCATGGCCGTGACGATGTAGCCGGGCGCAACGGCGTTGACGGTGATGTTGCGCGAGGCCACCTCGCGCGCAACGGAGAGTGTGAAGCCGATGAGTCCCGCCTTCGACGAGGCGTAGTTCGCCTGTCCGGCTGCGCCAATCTCGCCCACGATAGATGCGATGTTGATGATCCGGCCCCAGCGCTGCTTCATCATCCCGCCCAGCACGGCCTGCGTGAGCAGAAACGGCGCGGTGAGATTGGTGGTGAAGATGTCGTCCCAGTCGGCGCGCTTCATGCGCAGCAGCAGTCCGTCGCGGGTGATGCCGGCGTTGTTGACGAGGATGTCGATCTTTCCCATCTGCGCGGCGATGGCCTTCACCGCGGACTTGATTGCGTCCTCGCTGGAAACGTCCAGCGGAACCGCCGCTGCCTTGCCGCCCGCGCTCTCGATCTCCGCGACGGCGTCGTTGAGTTTTTCTGCATTGCGCGCGGCCAGCGCCACGGTTGCGCCGGCCTTGGCCAGCGTGACGGCGCAGGCGCGGCCGATCCCCTGGGATGCTCCGGTGACGAGCGCCACGTGTCCCTGCAAGGACTCCATAGATCACCTCGGTGTGCAATTGGAACCTAGCGGATTATAGCTGAGGCGAGACCCAACCTCTGGTAACAGTCACGCGCGAGGCGCTCGCACGCTTCTGCCAAAGGAGGGCGGGAGTGAGGCGCCAATTCAGATGAGGGGCGGGCGCGTAGTTGGAACAACGCGGGCTAGCTGATCTGCCCCGAGATCTGCACCTCGGACTCTTCGCGCGCAGGAGGGGCCGCGGGCGCGCCGCCCATTCTGGGGGCAAACAGCACCTTCATGATCGGCGGGGGCACGATGGTCGTGATGGCGGTCATCATGATGACCAGCGCGTAGGCGCGCTGCGAGATCATGTTCATCTGCAGTCCGATCAGCGCCACGATCAGCGCCACTTCGCCGCGCGGTGTCATGCCCACGCCTACCTGCAGCATACCGCGCCATCCTTCGCCCCAGGAGGCCAGGCCGCAGCCGAGGACCTTGGTGACGATGGCCAGCAGCGAGAGCAGCAGTCCGGCGACGATGACCTCGCGCGAGAAGACCGAAAGATCCAGGCGCGATCCCATGGTGAAGAAGAAGAACGGCACCAGAAACTGGTTGATGGCCTGGGCGCGCGGCTCCAGGTTCCATCGCGGCGAGTAATCGGCAAAGGCTAGGCCGGCGAAGAAAGCTCCGATGATGGCGGCCATTCCGATGTGGGTGGCCGCGACCGAGAGCCCGAGGCAGAGCGCCAAGGAGAGCACCAGCGGGGCGTCGTGGGTCTGCATGCCCTCAATGCCCGATTCGAGCCGGTCCACCACCTTGGGGGCGACGAAGATCATGAACAAGGCGAAGGCGATTGCTTCACCCGTCACGATGCCGAGATGCAGCCACTGCGTTCCGCCTCCGCGCACGGTGCTGACCAGCACCCCCAGCAGCAACATGCCCAGGATGTCATCGAAGACAGCCGCACCCAGGATGATCCGGGCCGAGCGCGACCGATGCGCATTCAGGTCGCGCAGCACGCGCATGGTGATACCGACGCTGGTGGCCACCATGGCCGCCGCCACGAAAACCGCCTCATGCGTGACCTCGTGGCGCGCCCGCAAGAACAAAAAACCTGCCAGAAAGGGCAGGATGACGCCGGCAATGGCAACCTGCATGCTAACCCGGCCTACGCGGATCAGGTCGCTGGGCGAGGTCTCAAGTCCAACGGTGAAGAGCAGGAAAACGGCGCCGATCTCGGCGATGGAGTAGATGGTGTCCCCAGGAACCACGAAACGGGTGGCGTAGGGTCCCAGGACCACCCCGGCCAGAATTTCGCCCAGAACGGCCGGCAGATACATCCGTTCAAACAGTTCACCAAACACCTTCGCCCAGACGAAGATGGTAAACAGTTGCAGTAGAAGTGAGTCGGCTCCGTGGGGCATGTCTGTTGTCCGTGCTGCATAGCCCCTATGCGAAATGAGGGCAAATGGGGCGCCAAACCGCGGCGATACAAAACAATTTTGCGGTAGGGAGGGCAAATCCTGCGAGGAAATTCGAATGCTGCGGCTGGAATTCGCGCAGCGGAGGTCCAAACACGAATGGTGCACCCGCGCTCTGCCCCAATAAGCCAACAGCGAACTTGCCGGGGCGGAATGCTGTCGTGGCCCGCGTTGGCCGGCAGCGGCGGAAGCGCTGCTCTCGATTTTTCACCAACCAACTCTGAATTTATGCCATGGTAAAAGTTGGTATCCTTATCAGATAGAAGAATTCCTAAGAGGACAGGCACCTGTGAAGGCATGGTTGAGGGCCGCGCTTTTTTATTGGCTTGGTGTCATTATCAGCACGCTTTGTGCAATTGTGCTGGCCAAGCTGTATACCGGAACCGGGTGGAAGATCGAGGGTCCACTATTATTTGCGATCACGCTGGTGGTCCTGGCGAGCCACTTCGGAGCGGCAATCAGCGTCGCCGGCGCACTGCTCGGCGCGGCAATGTTCGCATTCTTCCTCTATAATCCTGAGAATTCATTCCGGGTCACCAGCGAGACGGACCGCTCCACTCTGGCCTGGATGGTGCTGATCTCGGTCGCGCTCTCTTACCTGCTGTATCCCACACGCAAAGTGCGTGCTGCCGCTTCCGAACGAGAGCTCAATAGCCGGAGCAACGGCAATTCCCCTCAGAGCGGCCATCTCCGCGAGACCCGCCGTGAGATTGAGCCGGCTCCCGCGCTGGCCAACAAGGGCGAGAGTGGCACCGGCTGCGAGGTCGGCAATAGCCACACTGGCTCTACCCCCAGAGGCTAACCGCAAGCATAACTCTGTTGCAACAAGGTTGTTGGAACTGCTGATTTTCATCGAGAACCCGCATTCGGAGAAGCTGGTAATCCGGCCGGCTTTGCGGCACAATCTAGCGCATGACCGCTCCTGCTTCTGACGCTCCCACCAACTCTCAGCCCGCCTCCTCTGAGTCGCTCGCCGAAGCCGCGTCCGGCGAGCCGCAGGTCTACTGCATTCACGGCGCCGATCCCGAGGTCCAGGCCTACGCCATGGCCAAATACTCGCGCTCGGCGCTCTCGATGAGGGAGTCGCTGGCCGAGCTGAACGAGCAGAAGGCGGAGAAGTTTCTCAACACCTTCTACTTTCAATACGGCCACCGCTCCATCGCCGACCTGGCGCATCTCGCGATGGCCATCGAGCGGCTTTCGATTTTGGCCGCAACAGTAGTCGTGGATGAGACACGCTGGGACGGACAGGAGCGCTCCACGCGCTACCAGGACTTCCAGAAGAGCGGCCACTACACGCCCGCGTTCAGCGATCCCGCCGACCGGCAGCTCTACGAGGAGAGCATCGCGTTTCTTTTCTCGGAATATCGCAAGTTCAGCGAGCTGAATTTCGAGTATCTGCGCTCCAAGACTCCCAAGCCGGAGGAGATGAAGCAGGACGCCTATGAGCGCACGCTGCGCGCCCGCGCCTTCGACATCGCGCGCTATCTGCTGCCGCTGGCCAGCAACACCTCGCTGGGACAGATCGTCAACGCGCGCACGCTGGAGATGCAGGTTTCGCGGCTGCTCTCAAACCCCTGCGAAGAGGTGCGGCTGCTGGGCGAGCGCATGAAGCAGGCCGCTCGAGGAGCGGTGTGGGACGTAAATGCGGAAAGGCGCCGCGCGCTGGTAGAGGCCATCGCCGCGCAGGATGCCGAACTAGGCGAGCGTGCCCGCGCCGAGCTGCTGCGCGAGATCAAAGGCTCTCCCACGCTGGTCAAGTATGCCGCGCCCTGCGAGTACGAGCTGGCCACGCGGCGCGAGCTGGAGCAGGCGGCGTCCGAGCTGATGCACGCCCAGGAGCTCGAGCTTGCGCCGGAGGTCGACCTGCTGGATGAAGACGAGCCGCTGGAGATCGAGCTGGCGACCACGCTGCTCTATGGTGAGTCGCGCCACCGCTATCGGCAGTTGCGCGAGGCCGTGGAATCGCTGAGCGAGGCGCGGCGAGAGGAGATCATCGAGCTCGGCATGCGGCATCGCGGACGCCACGATGAGTTGCTGCGTCCCTTCTGCGCCGGGCAGCGCTTCCGCTTCGACATTCTGATGGACATCGGCGCCTATCGCGACCTGCACCGCCATCGCCGCTGCGTGCAGATCCACCAGGAGTACTGCTTCGACCACGGCTTCGACACTCCGCGTGAGGTACTGGAGTCGGGCCACGACGACATTTATGCGGCGACCATGCAGCGCGCCGCCGAAGCCGGCCAACGCCTGGCGGCCTCGCTCGCCGCGCGCGGAGAATCCACGCAGCCCGCGCAGTACCTGCTGCCGCTGGCCTACCGCACGCGCACGCTCTTCAAGATGGACTTCGCCGAGGTCGTCTACATCAGCGAGCTGCGCACCGGAGTGGCGGGCCACTGGAGCTATCGCAGTGTGGCTTACCAAATGTATGAACGCGTCGCCGAACGCCACCCCGCGCTGGCCGGCTACTTCCGGGTGACAGACATCCACCAGCCCGTGGATTTGCTGCAGCGGTGACGGAGACTGTTGGAGAGATGGCGACATAACGCCAGCTATTCTCGTGGATTCACCGATGGCCTATCTTCTTGCATGTCGCCCGGTCCGCCAGGCGTGAGGTGAATAGAAATATTGTTTGCCTTAATGGTGCCAGCCAAACCGTAGCACTGCTCTAGCGTAAGCTGGCACGTTGAATCAATTTTTTCAATAGCTAGCGACATCATTACATTCTGGTGACTGAAGCCGCGGAGTTCCAAGCTGTCATCGGCTGCCGATATGTCGAGAATGAACTCGACCACCACATCTTTCGCCAATACATAATAGCCAGCCTTGTCTACCTCATGCGTTATCTCCCAAGTGTGAATTGTGAGCACCGAGGGGGAGGTTCGGTTCAAAATCAGGCTGACGATTTCTGCATCATGGAAGGTTGGCCAGTACCCAAACCAGTCATGCAGTTCCTGCGCCCCTGCTATCGCTTTTAGGCCATCAGGCAAAGGCATTCGCTTACTGCCCTGCTTCGACGGTAAGTTTCAGACCCATCGCTTTCGTCACGGCAACCAACGTAGACCACCGCGGATTACCGCGCGCGGATAGCGCCCTGTAGAGGCTCTCGCGTTCGACGCCCGCAGCTTTTGCCACTTTCGCCACGCCGCCCCTGGCCTCCGCCACCCTGCGCAGAGCCACAAGCAGGACACCGGGCTCTTCCATATCTTCCAGTGCGGCTTTCAGATACTCGGCGGCAAAGTCCGGGCGCTGGCGCACCCTCACCATTGCTTCATCATGCGAGATGCTGGGCTTGTGTTTCATGGGTCGTGTACCGCCGAACTTCGATCACCGCAGAAGTGTAATTTTATAAGTTACAGGCGTGCAAGTGGTGCTGGCGATAACGGGGCTTCTGTCCAACCATCCCGAGACGGACATTCCGGCGTTCTCCTCTGCGCCCGCGCATGCTATTCTCATCCCCAGTCGTCCTTATAAAATTGCAATAGCCGCGGCGCCTCAGCGCGCCTAGGGCAAGGAGTGCTCATGACCGAAGACCGGTCCCGCGCAATCGACTTAGCGCTCGCTCAGATTGAAAAGCAGTTTGGCAAGGGCTCCATCATGCGTTTGGGCAGCAAGGGGCCCATCGTTCCCATCTCGGTGATCTCCACCGGCAGCATCTCCTTTGACGCCGCGCTGGGGGTGGGCGGAGTGCCGCGCGGCCGCGTCATCGAGGTCTTCGGCCCCGAGTCCTCCGGCAAGACCACAATCAGCCTGCAGATCATTGCCGAGGCGCAGAAGGCCGGCGGCATGGCGGCGTTTGTGGATGCCGAGCACGCGCTTGATCCGGCTTATGCCAAGCGGCTTGGCGTGGACGTGGACAACCTGCTGGTCTCGCAGCCCGACTACGGCGAGCAGGCGCTTGAGATCACGGAAGCCCTCGTGCGCTCCGGCGCGATCGATGTGCTTGTAGTGGACTCGGTTGCGGCGCTGGTGCCCAAGGCCGAACTCGACGGCGAGATGGGCGACAGCCACATGGGGCTGCAGGCGCGGCTGATGTCGCAGGCGCTGCGCAAGCTCACCGGCACGGTCAGCAAGTCGCGCACCTGTTTGATCTTCATCAACCAGATCCGGGAAAAGATCGGCGTGATGTTCGGCAATCCCGAGACCACCACCGGCGGACGCGCGCTCAAGTTCTACTCCTCGGTGCGCGTCGATATCCGCCGCATCGCGGCCATCAAGGATGGCGACCAGGTGGTGGGCTCGCGCACCAAGGTCAAGATCGTCAAGAACAAGACCGCCGCGCCCTTCCGCGAGGCCGAGTTTGACATCATGTACGGCGAAGGGATCTCCAAGGCCGGCGACATGCTTGATTTGGCGGTGGAGCGCAATATCGTAGAGAAGTCCGGCGCCTGGTACAGCTTCGAGGGCGAGCGCATCGGACAGGGCCGCGAGAACGCCAAGGCGTTCCTCAAGGAGAACAAGGACATCTCGGCGAAGATCGAGCAGGCGGTGCGCAAGGCAATGGGACTGGACCGCGCAGCAGCCGAAGCGCCCGCCGAACCGCAGCCGGTCTCGCCGCGCGAGCTCGCCGCTGCCAAGGCCGCCGTTCCGAAGAAATAGTTAGAGCAGGATTCTGAACAGAAAAGTATTTTGAGGGTGCCCCCGTCCTAACCTTCGGTTGGTTAGGGCGGGGTAGTTCCACCCCAGCACGCCAAAGACAAGCGCGCTGGGGCCCCCGGGTTGTTGGTTGCTTTGGCTGTTGTTCTTGAGTTTGGTCCCTCAGGCGCACGCTTCCTGCGGCATCGCCGGAGCTGGGAATGCGCTTCTGAACGATTGCTTCAGCGACTCTCCCAGGCCATTGCTCTTCAGCATATCGACCATCGCCGGGCTCGGATGCGTGATGCGCACCTGCTTGCCCCTTTCCTCGGCCAGCGCCAGCACCGCGGCGAGGCTCCAAAGACCGGTGAAGTCTGCGCTGCGCACGCCCGCCATATCGATCGTCAGCCTGTCGAAGCCGCCCAGCAGCAGCACCGCATTGCGCCGGAATACATCGGTTTCTTTTCCCTCAATCAACTGGCCATGGCAGGCCATGGTGACCCGGTCGCGGCCTGTCCTAACTTCCAGAATGAGATCCATAAGATTTCCTCTTCCCCATGATTATTGCGATCAGCCTAGGAGAGAGACGTTGCAGAGTGATCAATGGTAAGTGAACAATTTGTGAAGCAGTTCGATTGCGGCAGCCGGGATAAGTCCAGCCGCTCCTGCTGCACAGATGAGCGCTGCCGGTGTACTCAGAAGCGAATCGCAGGAAGGCCCGATTTCGATTTGCCTCGGGCCGAATTGAGCAGAGTGGCTGCATCGGGAGTGCCTTCCGCGCCAGTACGGCTTGCTGTGTTGCCTCGTATGAGGGCCGGGGCATAAAATTGGCCAGCTCCGGCTTTCAGACGCGCAGACATGACATGCGTTTGGATCGGAGCTCACCGAGGGACATTGCGAGTCATTGCGATCTATCCCGGAACCTTCGATCCGCCGACCAACGGCCACCTCGACCTGATTCAGCGGGGCGCGAAGATATTCGATCAGCTCGTTGTCGCCATCCTCGGCAACTCGGAGAAGACCCCGCTGTTCACCCTGGAGGAGCGGCGTGAGATGCTGGTCGAGTGCACCGGGCAGTGGCCGAACGTCCGGGTTGAGTCGTTCCAGGGCCTGCTGGTGGACTATGCCCGCAGTCTCGGTGCGCAGGCGGTGCTGCGCGGCATCCGCGCGGTGAGCGACTACGAATACGAGCTGCAGATGGCTTGGATGAACCGCAAGCTCGATCCCAGCCTGGAGACGGTCTTCATGATGCCCGCGGGCGCCTACTCGTACCTGAGTTCACGGCTGGTGCGCGAGATCGCCTCGCTCGGCGGCACGCTTGCCAGCATGGTTCCCGCCTCGGTGGAGAGCAGGCTGCGCGCGCGTCTTGGGGTTGCCGGGCCCCCCATCTCCGGGCGCAAGTAAATTCCTGCTCCCGGACAGCAGCTCCGGAGCGAGATATCATCGAAAGCAGAGAGGTGCTTCCCAGTGTCGACCACCACCGCAGGAACTTCCCCCTTCACCGCGCGCATCGGGCGCATCGAGATCTCGGCCACCATGGCCATCAACAATGAGGCCACCACCATGCGCGCCCAGGGCGTCGACCTGGTGGACTTCGGCACGGGCGAGCCGCACTTCACCACCCCGGAGCACATCAAGCAGGCCGGCATCGAGGCCATTCAGAAGAACTTCACCAAGTACACGCCGGTGGCGGGAATCAAGGAGCTGCGCGAGGCCATCGCGGCGCGCCACAAGGAGGACTTCGGCTCCAACTATTCCTGGGACGAGACCATTGCCACCACGGGCGGCAAGAGTGCGCTCTTCAATACCTTCCAGGTGCTCATCGACCACGGCGATGAGGTCATCATCCCGGTGCCCTACTGGGTTTCGTTCAAGGACATGGTGGAGTTCTGCGGCGGCAAGTGCAACTTCATCCAGACCAGCGCCGAGGAGAACTTCCGCCTCACGGTCGCCATGGTGGAGAAGGCCCTCACGCCGCGCACCCGGATTATCCTGCTCAATTCGCCCAATAATCCTTCTGGGGCGGTTGTCTCGCCCGAGGACCTGACGGCGATCGTCAAGCTGGCGGCCTCGCGCGGCATCTACGTGATGAGCGACGAGTGCTACGTGTATCTGGATTACACGGGCCACTGCTTCTCGCTGGGATCGCTCACCGAGTACAAAAACTCCCTGCTGCTGATGGGCTCGCTCTCCAAGACCTATTCGATGACCGGATGGCGCCTCGGCTTCGCGATGGCGCCGAAGAGCGTGATCGGCCAGTTGCAGAAGCTGCAAAGCCAGTCCACCTCAAACCCGACCTCGATCGTGCAGAAGGCCGCGCTGGCCGCGCTGACCGCCTCCCAGCAGTGCGTAGCCGACATGCGCGCCGAGTTTATGCAGTTGCGCGAGCGCATGGTGGCCGGACTGCGCGCCATCCCCGGCGTGAAGTGCAATATGCCGGAGGGCGCGTTCTATGCCTTCCCGGACATAAGCGCAGTCGCCACGCGCGCCGGCATCGATACCAGCGAGCTGGCCTCGCGCTTGCTTCGCCAGGCCCACGTGGTCGGCGTCCCCGGCGAGGCCTTCGGCATGCCCGGACACATCCGCTTCTCCTACGCGACCTCGGCCAAGGAGATCGACCGCGGCCTGGAGCGGGTGAAGACGTTCTTTGCGTCGTTGTAGAGACATCACAATTCATGTTCACGCCCTATCCAATGCTGCTGCTGCCGGAGTTCCACGAGCGCGTGTGGGGCACGCGCGATCTGCGCCCGTATTTCGGGCTCCCGGTGGAAGGCGCGCCGGTCGGCGAGGTCTGGATGACCGGCGAGCAGTGCCGCGTCGCCAACGGTCCGCTGGCGGGCGAGACTCTGGGCGACCTGGCGCTGCGCTTCGGGGCCGAGCTGACGGGCGAGGCCGCACCCCTGGCCAAGCGCTTCCCACTGCTGATCAAGTTTCTCTACCCGCGCCAGAAGCTCAGCGTGCAGGTGCATCCCGACGATGAGGGCGCGCGGCGCGTGGGCGAGGTCTGCGGCAAGACCGAATGCTGGTATGTGGCGCGCGCCATCTCCGGCGCCCAGGTCGGGTTGGGCCTGCGCGCCGGCATCACGCGCGAGATGTTTCGCATGGCCATCGAGGCCAACCAGGCCGAACACATGCTCAACTGGCTCGACGTGAAGGCCGGCGAGATGATCTATGTCGATGCGGGCACGGTGCATGCCATCGGGGCCAATGCCATCTTCGTGGAGACCCAGCAGAACTGCGACATTACCTATCGCCTCTACGATTACGGACGCCCGCGCCAGCTCCACCTGGAAGAAGGCATGGCCGCGATCCGGGAGAAGACCAATGCGGGCTGGGTTGAGCCGGAAGTGGGCGAGAGCGCCCCACATGCGGCTTCGGTTGGCAGAATGATTTCCGAGGGAGCGCGCCCCACTCGGCCTCTCACCGCGCCTCCTGCGCCGGCCCACACGGTGCTGGTCTCCTCGCCATATTTCGCCGTGGAGCGCTACAAGCTCGAGGGCCCTGTTGTGCTTTCCGGTGCCGTGGGCAAAAGCTCGGTGCAGGTTCTGGTCTGCCTGGAAGGCGGTGCGGTGGTTGAGTATGATGTCGGCGGCGCCCGCCCCAGCACGCCAACTGCGGGCTTGCCGGGGACCCCGCAGCTAGTGACCTTCACGCGCGGGGAGGCCGTGGTGATTCCCGCTGCGCTAAGGCAGGTCACGGTACGTCCGCAGTGGCAGGCGGAGCTTCTGCGCATGACGCTGCCCTCGCATCCGGTCGGCGAGCCTGTTACCACGATGCGCAGTGCCAACGAGCCCAGCAATCACGCGCCGCACTTTCATGAAGCCGAATAGACGCGCGCTCCGTGCACACGAGCGATTCGAGGAGCAAAGATTGATCCGCAAGACGTCGAATCGGGGAACATCGAATCGGGAAACATCGAGTCGGGGAACAAGGGCGAAAAGCCGCGGGGTCCCCGGCAAGCCCGCAGTTGGCGTGCTGGGGCGGAAGCCGGAGTTTTACCCGATTATCCTGGCCGGAGGCCGCGGCACGCGTTTTTGGCCGCTCAGCCGCAAGAGCTTTGCCAAGCAACTGCTGCCGCTCAACTCCGCGCAGTCGATGATCCAGGAGACCATGGAGCGGCTGCTGCCCGCCGCGCCCGCCGCGAACTTCTGGATCATCACCAACGCCGACCTGCGGCCCAACATCGCGCGCCAGTTGCCCAAGCTGCCGCGCAAGCAGATTGTGGCCGAGCCCGTGGGACGCAACACCGCGCCTGCGATTGGCCTCGCGGCCTTCATCCTGCATCGCCGCAATCCGAAGGCGGTGCTGGGACTCTTCCCCTCCGATCAGGTGATCGTGGATGAAAAGAAATTTCGCCGGGACCTCGAGACCGGCAGTGAGCTGGCCGCAGCCGGCGAAAACATTATCGTGATGGGAGTGCGGCCCACCCGCCCCGAGACCGGCTATGGTTACGTCGAGGCAGGGTCCGCCTATCACCCCAGCAAGCCGAAAGAGGGCTCGCCGGGGACCCCGACCCACGGCGAGGTGGTGCGCGTGCGCTGCTTCCACGAAAAGCCGGCCCGCGAACTGGCCGAGCAGTTCGTGGCGGCGGGCAATTTCTACTGGAACAGCGGCATATTCCTGTGGTCGGCCGAGACGCTGGTCAACGCGCTGCGGCAGTATCTTCCCGCAACCGCGGCGCAGCTGGAAAAGATTGCCGCCGCTTGGGGCACCCCGAGCTTCGAGGCCACCTTGCGCAAGCTCTATCCCAAGTGCGACGACAAGAGCGTGGACTACGGAATCCTTGAGCCGCGCTCGGGCGGCGGTGAGCAGGGCTCGAATATCTACTGCATCCCGGCCGATTGGGGCTGGAATGATTTGGGCTCGTGGGCGGCGCACTTCGAACACCGCCTGGGCCAGCGCGAGCAGGCGCTGCTGCGCCGCGCTGCGAGAGCTCCGAAGGCCGGAGTGGCGAAGTCGGGAACAAAATCCGCGCCGCACCACGACAACAATGTCATCACCGCCGCTGACCACTTCACCTTGGACGCTCACGGCAACTACCTGCATGCTCCCGGCAAGTTCGTCGCAGCCGTCGGCGTGAAGGGCCTGGTTGTGGTTGATTCCGGCGACGCGCTGCTGATCACAACCATCGAGCGCTCGCAGGATGTGGGAAAGATCGTCAAACATCTCGACCAGCAAAAGCAATCCAAGCTGGTGTGAACGGGTGGAATCTAGCGCGCGCCTTTAGCGAAACCAAATAGCAGCCATCGGCTGTAATAAAAGGGAAGATTATGGACGATCCTGTCGTCGCAGCTGCTCAACTTGCTTTTTCCTTGCGGCTCAGAGACACGAACGATGTTTCCGCGAATACAAAGAATGCTCAAGCCATCGCAAAGCGTTGGCGTTCTGCTGTCCATGAACTCGATCCCGATCGGTTTCACATTGAAGCTATAGTGACGCCCGAACTCGATCAAAAAATTGACGTCGTTGACACGGCAACCGCGTGCGCCTATGAGTTTAAGGTCTCGGGAAAGAATGCCCCGGCGGAATTTTACAAAGATATTGTCACAGTCATTATCTGGAATCAGAAGCGGAATAAGAAATTGTCCAGTCTGGTGTTTATCACGGAAGAGGGGTGCGGGCGGCCATTTCTCGATGCTCCGATGCCACGAGCATACATCAAGCATTTGATGGAGGAAGGATTGGCAGTACGCGTCGAGTACGTGCGACATGAATGATTAGAGGCCCTCGTCGATGAACCTGTTATGAGGAACTCATAATTGCCAGAGCAGATCCACTTCGGCACCGACGGTTGGCGCGGCATCATCGCCGACGACTTCACTTACGCCAACGTCCGGCGCGCCGCCCGCGCCGTCGCGGCCTACATTCATCGCAACGAGGACCCATCGCGCGGCGCGCTCGTGGCCTACGACACGCGCTTCGGCTCACAGCGCTTCGCGGCCGTTGCGGCCGAAGCCATCGCCGCGAGCGGGATTCGCGTGCAGCTTGCCAGCCGCATCACGCCTACACCGGCGCTCAGCTACATGGTGCGGAAGCTGGGTGCTGCAGGCGGCGTGATGATCACCTCCAGCCACAATCCGTGGAACTGGAATGGTCTGAAGTTCAAGGCGAGCTACGGCGGGGCAGCCTCGCCCGCGATCATGAAGGAGATCGAGGCGCTCATCGACTCGGCGCCCATCGAAGCGTCTTCGATCCAGGGCGGGGGCGGCAGCGTCATCGAGACCGATTTCCTCCCCGACTACATCGATGCAATCAAGTCCTTCGTCGATCTGGAGGCCATTGCGCGGGCGAGGCAGAGGTTCGCCATCGACGTGATGTACGGCACCGGCCGCGGCATCCTCGCGGGGATCTTCCGCGAGCTCGGCCTGGAGCACCTCGAACTGCACGGTGAGGTCGATCCACTTTTTCCCGGGATGAATCCCGAGCCCATTCTGCCCCACCTGCGCGAGTTGCAGCAGGCCGTGGTGGCCCAGCGGTGCGCCGCCGGACTGGCCACGGATGGGGATGCCGATCGCATCGGCGCGGTGGACGAAAACGGGGAGCTTGTGGATGCGAACAAGATCTTCTGTGTGCTGGCCGAGTGGCTGCTCAAGCGCAGGCAGTGGCCCGGAGCCATCACGCGCGCCTTCAACACCACGCGCATGCTCGACCGCATCGCACGTGCCCACGGCCGCGAGCTGATCGAGCACGGCGTCGGCTTCAAGCATGTGGCCGCGCTCGTGATGGAAGGCAAAGAGGTGCTGATCGGCGGCGAGGAGTCGGGCGGCATCGGAGTTCCGCGCTTCCTGCCCGAGCGCGATGGCACGCTCAACGCGCTGCTGCTGGCCAACGCCATGGCCGATGAGCGAAAGCCGCTGGGTGTTCTGGTCGAGGAGCTGCAACAGAAGTATGGCCGACACTACTATGGGCGGCGCGACTTGCACTTGGCCAAAGAGGTAATGCAGAGTGCCTTACAGCGTGCTGCCGACAGGCCCGGCCGGCTTGGGCATCTCCGGGTGTTGCGCACGGAGGACCTCGATGGGATGAAGTTCTTCCTCGATACATGCAGCCCACACGTGCCCGGGCGTGGCAAATATGGGGAGGAAGCGCCCGGAGCCGAGGCCTGGGTGCTGCTGCGCGGCTCCGGCACCGAGCCCCTGCTGCGCGTCTACTGCGAGGCCGCCACGCCCGAGACAGTGGAGGAGATTCTCGACGCCGCCGTTCGATTTGTGCACGAGCCCGCACAAGCGTGCGAAGGCATGTCGCGCCCTTGATTCCACCCCAGCAAGCCAACAGCCGGCTTGCTGGGGTCCCCATTACCTCCCCACATTTGCCGACCGCGGGCAAATGTGGGCCGCCGAACTGTCGATGTGTGGTGAAACTATGGCTGCTGTTCGCGAACGGTAAGCTTGCCGACGATCAGTTCGTCGATCTCCATGCGCTTCACCCGCACCTTGCCGATGGTCAGGCATCCGATGGCCAGAGCGCCGATGGCGAAGGCCCCCACTGCCACGGCGCCCATGGCAACCGCACCCAGGGCCGTGGCGCCCACGGCCATTCTCTTGTGAACTACCTGATTATTGCGATTTCGTAGAAACATGAGCTCTCCTTGTTCTCCTCCCCACATTTGTCAACCGCAGGCGAGTGAGGGGCAACGTTGTGGTTTCAGCAATCCCAAGTACCGGTCAGTGGGATGCAAGTTGTCCTGCAATGTTATCCTCTCAGCGAGTACAAAGTGGTGACTAGCGCATGAACAAAATGGTGATCTCGAACCTGCTGCACCGGCCCTTACGCACCTTAATCAGCATGTTTGCGATCTCCATCGAGGTCACGCTGATTCTGCTGATCGTGGGCCTGTGTCTGAGCATGTTGCGCGACAGCGCCGACCGGCAGAAGGGCATCGGGTTCGATGTCATGGTCCAACCGCCGGGCTCCGGCTTTCTCACCGGCCTCACGGGAGCTCCAGTCTCCATCAAAGTCGCCGACAAGCTGCGAACGCTGCCACACGTGACCGCGGTAGCGCCCATCGTGGTGCAGATCCTGACCGCGGGAAACGTGGAGGTGGTCGACGGCATTGACCTGGACCCCAAGTCGCCGAACAACTTCGACAAATTGGGCAGGCCGTTCCACTATTTTTCCGGTGGGCCGTTCCAGGGCCCCTATGACATGATCGTCGACGATCTGTTCGCCACCCAGCACAAAGCCAAGATCGGCGACAAATTCGATCTGCTCAACCAGAGCTTCCGCATCTGCGGCGTCGTGGAGCACGGCAAGGGTGCGCGGCGGTTTATTCCGCTGGCAACGTTGCAGGACCTGACAGGCTCGATCGGCAAGGCCAGCATGTTCTACGTCAAGACCGATGCGCCGGAGAACGCAGACGCCGTGGTCTCCGAGGTCAAGGAGGTCCCCGGCATGGAGAAGTACGTGGCGCGCTCGCTGGCCGAATACGCGTCCTTGATGACCGCCGGGAATGTCCCGGGGTTGACGGGCTTCTTCAACATCGTCATCGCCATCGCCGTCATCATCGGCTTCATCGTGATCTTCCAGTCGATGTACACCGCGGTGATGGAGCGCACTCGCGAGATCGGCATATTGAAGTCGCTCGGTGCGACCAGGCTGTACATCGTTAGTGCGGTGCTGCGCGAGTCGTTTCTGCTCTCGATCGGCGGAGTGCTGATGGGGCTGGTGCTCACCTTCGTGGCAAGCATCGCGATCAATTACGCGTTTCCGCTGCACAAGCTGGTGTGGGACAACCACTGGGTGGTGCGCGCCTCCATCATCGCCGTCGTCGGCGCGCTGCTTGGTGGACTCTATCCGGCGCTGGCTGCTGCCCGCAAGGACCCCATCGAGGCGCTGGCCTACGAGTAGCATAATTTTGATGGTGCCGCACTCAAGCTACCTTTGCTCGAGTGCGGAAGTTAACAACCCCACTCAACGAAAAGAGCGTTGAGTGGGGCACCCGAGAGTTCTACCAGCCTAACCTGTGGCGTGTTCGCCCTGCCGCAATGCCTGCTCGATGCGGCGGTCCGGTATCAGCCAAATCAAGGCGATGAAGACATAGAGGACTTCGGCGAGCCAGGGCGCGTGGAAGGTGATCGCGATCGCCACCAGATATACGACCGGGGACAGCTTGCCCTTCCAGTCGTTGCCAATGGCCCGCTTCAGCAAAGACCCAGGCCCCTGTGCGGCAATGATCCGCTGCTGGAGGATGTAATAAGCGCAGGCCGCCATGAGCAGTACTGCGCCATAGATGGCGCTGGGGGCCGGTGCAAAGTGGTTCTGCCCCATCCAGCCGGTGACAAAAGGAAACAGTGAGAGCCAGAAGAGCAGGTGCAGGTTGGCCCAGAGAATGCCACCGGTCACGCGCGAAGTGGCGTGCAGCATGTGGTGGTGGTTGTTCCAATAGATGCCCACATACACGAAGCTCAGGACGTAGCTGAGGAAGACCGGCAGCAGCGGGATCAAGGCCCGCGGCTCGGGGCTCTGCGGCACCTTCAGCTCCAGGACCATGATGGTGATGATGATGGCAATGACGCCGTCGCTGAACGCCTCCAGACGGCCTTTGTTCATTCCGACCTCCACACCGCATACCGCTTTGAAATCACAACCGGTTCTGCTCTCCGGGCCGGCTCGGCTGCGCTCTGCTATGGTATACTTCCAGAGATCGGGAAGCGGGCCGACCCGAGGGGGCCGAGAGTCTCCGCCGGGCACCCGTGCGCTCTGCCGCGTTGACTTGAACTCCGGCATGCGCTACCGTAAGAACTTCCGGCTGTCCCGCGGTTACCCGCCTGACGGTGCTCTGTCTTAAGCAGATCGCATCGGCCTTCATGGGCCGGTTTTGCCACGCCCGGGGCCCCGGCAGGCCCGCAGTTGGCCTGTTGGGGTGGATGCGGTCCTGCTGACAGCGTGACCTGTGCGCATAGTGCAGAAGATCCCCAGACCAAAGTCCTGGATCTTCCATCCCCTTCACGACGCCAGCTCCTGATGGAGAAGGTTTTTTGAGGGCGCAGCGGTGCTCGCCGGAGAGTTTTAAAAGCAGGCGCTGCCGGTCATCTTCACAGCCGGGTTTTACAGCTTTTTGCATTTTTGGGAGAGTTTGGCATGTCAACGTATTTCCCCAAGGGGGAGATTGCGCGCAAGTGGTACGTGGTGGATGCGGACGGGCAGACGCTGGGACGGCTCTCGACGCGTGTGGCCCGCATCCTGAGCGGCAAGGACAACCCCCGCTACACACCGTTTCTGGACACCGGCGACCACGTGGTTGTGATCAACGCTGCCAAGGTGAAGCTGACGGGACTGAAGGCCAACGCCAAGGTCTACCGCCGCTACACCGGGTGGCCCGGCGGCCTGCGCGAGGAAGAGTTCACCAAGCGGCTGGTGCGCCGTCCCGAGCTGATTGTGGAAGATGCCATCAAAGGCATGCTGCCCAAGAGCAAGCTGGGCCGCGCCATGGCCACCAAATTGAAGGTTTATCGCGACGCGAAGCATCCGCATGAGGCGCAGAAGCCTGAAGCGATTGCGGCGGTGGTTTAACGCTTCTGCGCCTAACCAATTTCTAAGGACTGAGATCGAATGGCTGAACTGGTTCAATACTACGGAACGGGCCGCCGCAAATCGAGCGTGGCCCGCGTCTTCCTTCGCCCCGGCACCGGCATCATCAAGGTGAACGGCAAGGGCTTCGAGGAATACTTTGTGACCGACGTGCAGCGCATTATCGCGCGCCAGGCACTGCTTCTCACCGAAACTGCGCACAACTTTGACGTCATCGCCAACTGCTCGGGCGGCGGCGTAACGGCGCAGGCCGGCGCGGTGCGCATGGGTGTGGCGCGCGCGCTGCAGGAGTTCAACCCCGAGCTGCGCGCCAAGATGAAGGCTGCAGGCCTGATGACGCGTGACGCGCGGCAGAAAGAGCGCAAGAAGTACGGCCAGAAGGGCGCGCGCAAGCGCTTCCAGTTCAGCAAGCGCTAGGGCGTCGAGGGTGCCCCATATCTGCCTGCTGTTGGCAGATGTGGGACCTTCAGCTATCCCCACATTTGCCGACAAAAGGCAAATGTGGGCCACCATCGGTTTTGCTATCACGCCCTTTGCCGCAGGTTCCGGCGGTCGACGGCGATAGTCCAGGCGGAACCAAAAATCTTCCCACCCGCGAATACGGGCGGGCAACGGGAATTGAATTGTCTGGCGCTTGATCGAAATGGGCGCAAGCAGGCAATGCAAATCCATCCAAGGAGGTACAGTGGCCAATATCACTATGAAAGAGCTGCTCGAAGCTGGCGTGCACTTCGGGCATCAAACCAAGCGCTGGAATCCGAAGATGAAGGAATACATCTTTGGCGAGCGCAACGGCATTTACATCATCGACCTGCAGAAGACGCTGAAGATGTTCAAGGAAGCGTCGAAGTTCGTGCAGGACAACGCCGCCGAAGGCCGCACCATTCTGTTCGTTGGCACCAAGCGCCAGGCGCAGGAAGCCGTGGCCGAAGAGGCCTCGCGTTGCGGAATGTTCTACATCAACCAGCGCTGGCTGGGCGGACTGCTTACCAACTGGGTCACCGTGCAGAAGTCGGTGAAGCGGCTGAAGGAGCTCGATGAGATGGCCACCGATGGCCGCTACGAGCTGCTGCCGAAGAAGGAAGTGGTAAAGCTCGAGCGCGAGCGCAAGCACCTGCAGGCCAACCTGGCGGGCATCAAGAGCCTGAACCGGCTGCCGGACGCGATCTTCGTGATCGACTCCAACAAGGAGGCGATCGCCGTGAAGGAAGCGCGCAAGCTGGGCATCCCCGTGGTGGCCGTGGTGGACACCAACTGCGATCCGAGCGAAGTGGACTACATCATTCCCGGTAACGACGATGCGCTGCGCGCCATTCGCCTCTTCGCCTCCAAGGTCGCCGATTCGGTGGTGGAAGGCTCGCAGGCGATGAGCGACAAGCAGAGCGCCGAGCTGGCAGCGGGCGTGACCGCCGCCGAAGTGGAGGCCCCTGCAGCGACCGAAGCTGTCGCCGTGGGCGCCGAAGACCTGAACATGGAAGAGGTGCTCGGCAAGGGCGTGCGCAAGGTCGAGGTAGGCGCCGCGGGCAGCGACCTCGAGGTGGAATCGCGGTAAGCCGCGCAGCTTCGAGAGTGTTCTTGCGAGTGTGATTTGAAGATGATTTCTGAATAGCGGTTTCGTGAAAGCGACCCGCGCTGTAGAGTCTCCGGCGCGGGTCGTTTTGCGAGAACGAAAGCTTCTTAGTCAATCTGCACTCATTCCTGGGTCCCCAGCGTGCCCGCAGTTGGCGGGCTGGGGCAGAAGAAAGGTTTTTGCAATGGCAGAGATTACGGCAGCGATGGTGAAAGAGCTCCGCGACAAGTCCGGAGCGCCGATGATGGACTGCAAGAAAGCGCTCACCGAGGCCAACGGCGACCTGGAGCAGGCCATTGTGGTGCTGCGCAAGCGCGGCATGGCCACGGCCGCGAAGAAGGCGGCGCGCTCCACCAGCGAAGGCGTGGTGACCAGCTACATTCACGCCGGCGGAAAGATCGGCGTGCTGTTGGAGGTCAACTGCGAGAGCGACTTCGTCGCCCGCACCACGGAGTTCCTGGCCCTGGTGCACGACATCGCCATGCACATCGCCGCCGTCGATCCGCGCTACATCCGCAGGCGATGGCCAGTGGCAAGCCGGCCAACATCGCCGAGAAGATGGTGGCGGGCAAGATGGGCAAGTTCTACGAGGAGGTCTGCCTGCTGGAGCAGCCCTTCATCAAGGACCAGGGCGTGACCATCTCGCAGCTGATCGCCACGGTGATCGGCAAACTGGGCGAAAACATCACGGTTCGCCGCTTTGCCCGCTTCAAGGTGGGCGAAGCCACCGAGACCATCGCCGCCACCAAGCCGCAGGCTGCAGAGGCGGCGGCGGAGTAGCTCAACTCAAATCGAATGGGAAACTTGCGGGGCGGAGCAATCCGCCCCATCTTTTTGCCGCATAAGTTCGGCTACTCGCGGCGGCGTGACTATGCGATCCTTTAGCGATGAAAATCGACGCCAAGCCGGTCGAGCAATTCGTCGCAGCATTGAATAGCAGAGGTCTCCAGCCGCTATTCGGACGTGATGTCCCGCGAGAGCTGCGCACCAGCGAAGTGCTTGAGATCAGAGATATGTACGAATGGAAAATCCGCGCCGCGGCTGAGAACCCGTGGATACCGGCCCTCGAAGCAAGAATTCCGTTTCAGCTTCCGCCGCTTTACCGTCTTCTGATTACACAGTTCAGGTTTGCTGAATTCGAGGTCGGCCCGGTGCTGTTCTTCGCCAACACCGGCACAGATGTGTACAACGAGCTCTCCCGCGCCATGTTCGCGGCCCAATACCTTTCTCCATTCTTGCTGGAGCGTGGGTTCGTGCAGTTTGGGAGACAGGCGGGTGGCGGCTATGATCCGGTGTGTTTCGACGGAAGTCGCCGCAAACGAGGCGATGCTCCCATAGTCCAGATTGACCATGAAGATGTGCTGATTCGAAGCCGGCTTCGCGTAATTGCCGAAATAGCTCCTTCTTTCCAAGCCTTTGTCGAGCAAGTAATGGTGGGAAAATTCCCGTCTCAATGAACCCCTGCGCGGCAGGCTGACGGGCGCTGCCGGATCGTTTACACTCGATAGGGTACCGAAAATATGCCTACTCCCGTTTACAAGCGGATCCTTCTAAAGCTCTCCGGCGAGGCACTGGCGGCGGGCCAGGGCTTTGGCGTGGACGGCGCCCGCGTCAGCGAGATCGCCGCCGAGGTGGCCGACGTGCACCAGCTCGGCGTCGAGATCGGCCTGGTGGTCGGAGGCGGCAACTTTTTCCGCGGCGTCAACGAGCAGGCCCGGGAGATGGACCGCGTCTCGGCCGACCACATGGGCATGCTGGCGACGATGATCAACGCGCTGGCCTTGCAGGATGCGCTGGAGAAGATCGGGTGCGATACGCGCGTAATGTCAGCGATCGACATGCACCAGGTGGCGGAACCGTTCATCCGGCGGCGCGCCATCCGGCACCTGGAGAAGGGACGCGTGGTCATCTTCGGCGCCGGTACCGGCAATCCGTATTTCTCCACCGACACCGCGGCCTCGCTGCGCGCCATGGAGATCAACGCCGAGGTCATCATGAAGGCCACCAAGGTCGAGGGCATCTACGACTCGGACCCGGCGCGGAACGGCGACGCGAAGATGTTCGACACCATCAGCTTTACCGACGTGCTGAAGCTGGGGCTGGGCGTGATGGACGCCACCGCCATCAGCCTCTGCCGCGAAAACGCCCTGCCGATCCTGGTCTTCAACCTGAACACCCGAGGCAACATTCGCCGCGCCGTTCTGGGTGAAAAGATCGGCTCGATTGTGAAGGCGTAGGTCAGCTCGCATGGTGGGAATTCAATAGGGCCGCAATTCCCACTTCTGCCAAAATCGGGCAGAAGTGGGGCACCAAAACCTGTCCGGGGTTATAATCGCTTCGTTTTAGACGGAGTTCATCCATGTCGAACAACATAGCGGCACCGCCCGCGTTGAAAGAAGCATTCAATCAGCTCAAGGCCCGCATGGACAAGGCCGTAGAGGCCTTTCGCAAGGAGCTCACCACGCAGCGCACGGGACGCGCCAACGTGCACATGCTGGACAGCGTGCACGTGGAGGCCTACGGCTCCATGATGCCGCTGAACCAGGTGGGCAACATCAGCGCGCCGGAGCCGCAGATGATTACCGTGCAGCCCTGGGACACGTCGCTGGCTGGGGCGATCGAGAAGGCCATTCGTACCGCGGACCTGGGTTTCAATCCGCAGAACGACGGCAAGCTGATCCGCGTTCCCGTGCCGGCACCCACCGAGGAGCGCCGCAAGGAGATGGTGAAGCACATGAACAAGGTGCTGGAGGAGCACCGCACCGCCATCCGCAACGTGCGCCGCGACGGCAACGATGAGATCAAGAAGGCATTGAAGGACAAGAAGATCTCCGAGGACGAAGAGCGCTCCCTGCTGGAGCAGATGCAGAAGATCACGGATGAAGAGATCAAGACGATGGAAGAGATGTTCAAGGCGAAAGAGAAGGAAGTGATGCAGGTCTGAGGCGTGCGCGCAGACTGCAATGAACAGCCCTCCGGTGATCGGCCGGAGGGCATTTTGTTGGAGCGGCACTGCTGTCACTCCCACCTTAGCCGCGCAAAACCCGGGGTCCCCAGCGCGCCCGCAGTTGGCGTGCTGGGGTGGAAACCCGCGCGGCGGAAGGTGGGGCACCGAACGTTGTCACGCCGCCAGGCGGCTGGAGTTGTGGCGGCCCGGAGCTTTCGCCTTTCTGAGCAGTGTGACTGCCACGCCCAGTCCGGTGCCGATTCCCGCGGCGAACGCCGAGAGCCTGCTTCCCCGGGGTCTGCGCACGGCGCCAGCGGGGCCCCCGGCAGGCCCGTATTTGGCTTGCTGGGGTTGATCGACGTGCTCCGGCCGGACGCCGATGCCGACGGCATAGCCGAGGGCGCGGCGCACTCCCGGAATGCGCCAGAACAGCCGGATCTGCCAGGGCGCGCGCAGCGGACCTGTGTTCTTGAAGGCCCTCTCGAAGCCTTTGTGCAGGAAGGCCTGCGCCGCCTGCGTAATGCGAGTCGGCAGCTCGCGCCGCTGCTGCACGGCTGCGAGATCGGCTTCGGTCACGCGCCCCTCCCGCAGCGGGCCTGCCAGGATGTTTGCGGCGGCGACCGCGTCCTGGATCGCCAGATTGATTCCCACTCCGCCGGCCGGAGACATAGCATGCGCCGCATCGCCAATGCACAGCAGTCCCGGGCAGTACCAGCGCTCCAGGCGATTGAGTTGCACGGTGAGGACCTTGACCTGGTCCCAGTCCTTCAGCTCTGCAACCCGGCCATCCAGAAATGGAGCGATCTGAGCGATGGTCTTGCGGAAGTCGTCCAGCCCGCGCTGCCTGATCTCCTCCACCGAGCCTTTGGGGATGATGAGCCCGGCCTGGAAGTAATCGGCGCGGTCGATCAAAATCAGCGCCTTTCCGTAATTGACCGTGCCGAAGACGCGCTGCGGGTCGCCGTGCCGGCGGCTGATGCGGAACCAGAGCACGTCGAAGGGAACGCCGAATTCGCGCAGCGGAAGCTGGGCAGCTTTGCGCACGATCGAGTGGCGGCCATCGCATCCGATAACCAGGTCAGCGCGCACGTGCAGCGGCTGCTGTGCCGGGCCGAAGGCCAGTACTCCGGTGATCCGGCCGTTGTCGTGTGAAAGCCCGACGACTTCGTGCTGCATGCGGAGATTGAATGTGGGAAAGAAGATCTGCGCCCGGTCGGAGAGGAACTTGAGGAAGTCCCACTGGGGCATCAGCGCGATGTACTTGCAGTGCGCGGGCACGTGCCGGAAATCCGGACCCTGGAATGCGTAGTCGCCGATGACGCCGCCGACCGAGGTCACGCGCTGGTGCGGCAGGCGCAGAAGTTCTTCGAGCAGGCCGAGCTCATGCATGACTTCGAGGCTCGACGGATGCACGGTGTCGCCGCGGAAATCGCGAAAGAAGTCGGAGTGCTTCTCCAGCACGGTGACGCGCACGCCCTTGCGGGCGAGCAGATAGCCGAGCATGATGCCGGCCGGTCCGCCTCCGGCGATACAGCACGTGGTCTCAAGCGTGTCGTAGTTGCTCATAACATCCGCGCTCCTCTCGGGGTCCCCAGCGCGCCCGCTATTGGCGTGCTGGGGCGAAGACGGGAGTTTACCGATGTCCGCAGATTAGGATGCCACAGGGCGGCAAACCGATGCGCTGATATAACAGCATTCAATAGACGTGCCCAATTTATAATGCCCGCATGGAGCGCGTAGTTTACACCGCCTGCCCGCATGACTGTCCCGATGCCTGCTCGGTGCTGGTGACGATTGCGGATGGGCGGGCCACACGCATCGCCGGCAATCCGGCGCATCCGGTGACGCGCGGCTTTTTGTGCGGCAAGGTGGCGAACTATCTGCAGCGGGTGTATTCGCCGCAGCGGCTGCTCTATCCCATGCGCCGCGTTGTGCCAAAGGGCGTGGGCGGCGCGGAAGCCTTCGAGCGCATCGGCTGGGACGAGGCGCTGGGCGAGGTTGCCGGGCGCCTCGAGCGCGCCGCGGCAGAGTTCGGCCCGGAGTCGATCCTTCCCTACTCCTATGGCGGCACGCTGGGACAGATCCACGGCAACGGAATGGACCGCCGCTTCTTTCACCGGCTGGGGGCCTCGCAACTGGACCGCACCATCTGCTCGGCAGCGGGAGAGATTGGGCTGATCTCGGTGAACGGCGCCAAGTACGGCGTGCCTCCGCAGGACTATGCTCATGCGCGCTACATCATCGCCTGGGGCGCGAACATCCACGGCAATAACATCCACCTGTGGCCGTTCATCGAAGAGGCCCGGCGGCAGGGCGCAAGGCTGATCGTCATCGACCCGTACCGCACGCGCACGGCGCGCGTCGCGGACCGGCATCTGGCGATCCGTCCTGGGACGGACACCGCGCTGGCGCTCGGCATGATGCACTGCATCATCGGAGAGAACCGCTACGACCGCGAGTTTGTCGCCTGGCACACGAGGGGCTTCGATGAGCTCTGCGACCGCGCCGCCGAGTACACGCCGGAGCGTGTGGCCGCGATCACCGGGCTTCGCGCGGAGGAGATCGTGCGGCTGGCGCGCGAGTATGCGAGCACGCAGCCGGCCGTCATCCGGCTCAACTACGGCGTGCAGCGTGGCGAGCACGGAGGCATGGCAGTGCGCGCCATTTCGATGCTGCCGGCGATCATCGGAGCGTGGCGCTGGCAGGGCGGCGGGATGACGCTCTCCACCTCGGGCACATTCAAGCTGAACAAGACGGCGCTGATGCGCCCCGATCTGATGACGAAGGCACTGGGGCGGCCGGCGCGCTCGCTGAACATGAACGAGCTCGGAAAACTCTTATTGGACTCACAGCTTGCGCCGCCGGTGAAGGCGCTCTTCGTCTACGGCTCGAATCCCGCGGCGGTGTGTCCCAACCACAACCTTGTGGTGGAGGGCCTGAAGCGCGAAGACCTGTTCACGGTGGTGCACGAGCAGTTCCTCACCGACACGACCGACTATGCGGATGTTGTGCTACCGGCGACGACGTTTTTGGAGCACAAAGACCTGGTGACCTCCTATGGGCACCTGTCCATTCAACTCTCCGACCAGGCGCTCGAGCCGCAAGGCGAGGCGTGCAGCAACACCGAGCTCTTCCGCAGGCTGGCCGCGCGCATGGGCTTCGACGACGACTGCCTGCGCGCAAGCGACGACGAGCTGATCGACGATGCCTTAAGCAGCGGAGACAAGTTTCTGCAGGGCATTACGCGCCAGGCGCTGGAGGCAGCGCACTGGATGGAGCTGCAGGTGCCGCGCGACCACCCGGATTGTCCCGGCGCGTACCTCCCGTTCGCCAACGGCTTTGCCACCCCGAGCGGCAAGGCCGAGCTGTTCAGCGAGAAGCTGGCCCGCTCGGGTGCAGAGCCGGTGGCAGCCTACACTCCGGCGCGCGAATCGCGCTTTGGTGAGCTGGCGGCGAAGTATCCTCTGGAGCTGCTGGGGCGCAAGCACGACCATTTTCTCAACAGCACCTTTGCCAATCAGGAGTGCCAGCAGAAGCTGGAGCGGCGCTTCGAGCTGCAGATGAACGCGGTGGACGCGGCCGAGCGCGGGATTGCGGACGGCGACGAGTTGCGGGTCTACAACGGCCGCGGCGAGCTGAGGCTGAGCGCGCGTGTGGACGACAGCGTTCCACCGGGCGTGGTGGCGTCCTATCTGGACTGGGCGCGCACCTCGCCGGGAGGCAACAATATCAACGCGCTCACCAGCGACCGGCTGAGCGACATGGGCGGCGGTGCCACATTTTACTCCGTGCTGGTCGAGGTGGAGAAGCTGTAGAACAGGGCCTCCTTTCCGCGATCTGTCCGATCCAGCCACTTCGTGCAATCGCATAATTTGGCTTGTCTTTCCGTACCCGGTCGGGCATGCTGCTCTGCATGCAGAGTAGCGCAATCTGTCCCAGATGCGGATTGTGGATGTTCGAGGGCGTTTGTCCCGCGTGCGGCACAGCGGGTCCGGACGACGCTGCTCCGGCCCCTGCGGGCAAGCCTCCCAAGCCCCTGGTACGAAAATCTTCCCCATCGCTCTGAATGCGATCAGCATCGTATTGTTTCTCAGCAGCTTTGCCCTGAAATATTACCTCGGCACCAAGAACATGCAACGGAACATGGAACGGCGCGCAGCACAGATCATCGCTGCCCGGCGCGGAACTCTAATCGCGCGGCCCGACCAGCTGACCGGCAGCGGCCGCATTTATCTTGTGCAGATGGGCGCCCACAATGCGCCCTATTCGCTGCATGACTTTGCGGAGTGGCTGCGCTCCAAGTATGGCCTCGATGTAGAGATTCTTCCGTCCGTCGCGTTGGACCGCGCTGCCTGGGACAGGGGCCGCGGGCAGTATGTCGCCGAGTTGCTCACTGATCAGCTCAAGCGCGAGCATCCCTCCCTTGCGCAAGATCCGCAAGCCTATCTGATCGGCTTCACCGATGCGGACATGTATCACGTGAGTAATATCTGGAAGTCCGCATTCACCCACCGCGACGGGCGCGCCGCCGTGGTTTCAGCCGACGGCATGCAGGACAGCATGTGGTTGCGTCGCATTCTGCTCAGAGACGTCGGAGTCCTCTATTGGCATCTGGCGCTGAACTATGATCCCGCCAGCCTGCTCCAGCAAGACATCGATCCTGATCTTCCACTGGAGGACATCTACGAATCCGATCTGAATCCGGAGCGCACGCAATGGGGCCGCTCGGAAGGAGAGCCCTGTATGTTCTTTACATACTCGGCAAAGAGTGGAATCGGACCACAGCCCGGACATTTGATTCGATCCTGCTTCGATATCGACGACGACGCGATTACCCGCGACAAATCCGCAGAGGTGTTCGAGGTTGACCTCCGCCTAGGGCTACTGCTCGACAGGCACACCGATTTCTATCTGCCGGATACCATTCCGATTCAGTTTCAGCGCGCCACCCGCGATGGCTGGCCAAAGCCGATGGGCTTTGGCATTAGCGGCAGCCACAACTACGACAGCTTTCTCGGCTGCGACGAAGACATGCGGACGGTCACGATTTACGGGGCCTACCACAATTTCAACCTGAAGCGCGTGCCATCCTGGCTGTCATCACTTTGGCTGGCGAAGTATGTGGATGCGGACTACTCCGGCAGAATGGCCGAGATGCGCTGGCGGACGATCCATTTCGAGCACTTCGAATTGAAGCGCTACAACGGCGAGGTTGAGACCTATCTGCCCTGCGGTGGGGGATCGCCGCCCTGTTACCAGGTTGGATTTCGCAACGCACGGGGAGAAGCGCTGGTCTTCGAGCGCGATAAGCAGCGCAAACTAACGAGTCTGGAGTCTCCGAATCACAATGAGCTGCGCTTCACCTACGACGATGCTGGCCGCATCGCCGAGCTCGGCGACAGCCGCGGACGCAGAGTGGACTACGCCTACGATGCCGGCGGCCGCCTAGTGCGCGTCAGCTACCCTTCGGGCGAGGTGTTGTATTACGAATACGACAACACGCAGCACCTGCTGACGTTCTCTTCCGCGCCGGATGCAAAGACGAAACCTGTGGTCCTGCTGCGCAATGAGTACGAGCACGGCAGGATCAGCAAACAGACCTTCAGCGATGGAAAAGTTTACACATACACCTACCAGCTCGGGGACGATGCCGACAGTATCCGGGGAGCCACGGTACTGACGCGACGGCGTGACATTCGAGGTCGACATAAGGGAATCGGATTCGGCGGTGCGCGAACGGCAGGCGCAACATAGCAAGACCTCATAGGAGCCGAAGCGCTTGCGCTCATAGCGTCGAGAGCAGCCGCCCTGTATAATTAGGCTTCCGCGGCACCAGACTGACATACGAGGGCCCCGCCATTCTTCGCACTGCCACAGACTGCGCCGCGTTACCCCAGCACGACATGCGCGCCGGGGACCCCGCCGTGCCGTTGCCGGGCCGCTGGATTCGCCGCGCTCCGATTGTGCCCCGCGTCCTGCGCCTGTTTCTCCTCTCGTTGATCCTGCTGCTGATGAGCACCCTGGCCTCGGCCCAGCAGACTCTCGTGGAAGACATTCGTATTCACGGCAATCGCCGCATACCGGCGGAGACGATTCGCGCGCGCATGTTCATCCGGCCGGGCGACGTCTACGATGCCGCGGGGATTGAGCGCGACTTCAATGCGCTGTGGAATTCCGGCTATTTCGACGACCTGCGCTTCGAACGTGAAGAGGGCACGAAGGGCCTGATTCTGCACATTTACGTGAAGGAAAAGCCCACGATACGCGAGATCAAGTACCTGGGGCTCACCGCAGTCACGCAGAGCGAGGTGCTGGACAAGTTCAAGGAGCTGAAAGTCGGCCTGACCCAGGAGAGCCCGTTCGATCCCACCCGCGTAAAACGCGCGGAGGTGGTGCTGAAGGAGATCCTGGCCGCGCACGGCCATAAGTTTGCGACCGTCACCACCGAGATCCGGCAGATTCCGCCGGCAGCCGTGAGCATCACCTTCAACATCAAAGAGGGTCCCAAGGTCAAAGTCGGCAAGATCACGTTCGAGGGCAACAAGAAGGTCTCGTCGAAGTACCTGCGCTCGGCCATGAAGAACCTCAAGCCGATCGGCATCCCCCACTCGATCATCCTGGAGAACCTGTGGTCGCGCACCTATGACGCCACCAAGCTGAGCGAGGACGCCGAGCGCGTGCGCCTGGCCTATCAGGACAAGGGATACTTCAAGGCGATTGTAGAAGACCCCAGGACGAAGGTCCGCGACGTGAACAAAGTCGCCTGGTACTTCCCAATACCGCAACACGTGAAGCTGGTGGACATCACGATTCCGGTGGAAGAAGGCGATCGTTACAAGCTGAAGGAGATCACCTTCAGCGGCAACAAGGCGCTGAGCAATACGGCCAGCCTGCGCCGCCTCTTCAAGACGCGCGATGGCGAGTGGTTCAGCCGCGCCGATATCAGCAAGGGCCTGGAAGAGCTGCGCAAGGCCTACAGCACGTTGGGCTACATCAACGAGACCAACATTCCGAACACGGAAGTGGATGAGGCCAACAAAACGGTCACGCTGAAGATCGACGTGGATGAGGGCAAGCAGTTCTTCGTGCGCCGCATCGAGTTCAGCGGCAACACCACCACGCGCGACAAGGTGATCCGCCGCGAGCTGGCGCTGGAAGAGGGCCACGTCTACAACTCCCACCTCTGGGAGATCAGCCTGCTGCGCCTGAACCAGCTGAATTACTTCGAGGCCCTGCGTCCGGAGCAGGACTCCGAGGTCCGGCAGAACGTTGCAGAAAGCACGGTCGACATCGATCTGAAGGTGAAGGAAAAGGGCAAGAACTCGATCGGCCTCAACGGCGGCGTAAGCGGCCTGGCCGGCGCATTTGTGGGGATCACCTACGAGACCAACAATTTTCTCGGCCTGGGCGAGACCTTGTCGGTGGCTGCCTCGATCGGCAATTACCAGCACAACTACATGTTCGGCTTCACCGAGCCTTACCTGTTCGACAAGCCGATACAGGCCGGCATGACCGCATACTGGCGCACCTTCCGCTACAACCAGGCGCAGCAGGCCGGGATCAATCCCTCGCTCGTACAGGGCAGCACGAACTTCAGCGCTCTGCAGAACTTTTCGCAGGAGAGCAAAGGGTTCACGATGTCGGGCAGCTATGCGGTGCGCCGCTCCTTCAAGCGCTTCGGCCTCACCTACTCGTACGACAACTCGGACCTGAGCCCCGGCTCGGCTTCCTCGGCGGCGATGCTGGCAGGCCTCGCGTTCCGCAATGACATATCTACCGTGTGCCCCACGACTTCTAGTGCGGTTTCGCCCTTAAACGTAAATCCGCTTACCCAATTCCAGTGCCCCTACCTGCAGGGCATCACGACCAGCAAGCTCGTCCCGAGCTTCAGCATGAACACCATCGACAGCCCGCTGCGGCCGCACTCGGGGCGCAGCTACTTCCTCGGCGTGGACATAGCCGGGATCGGCGGCAACGTCTCCTACCTTCGTCCGATCGCCGAGTTCAAGCAGTTCTTCCCCATGAAGGGCCTGCGCAGGAATCCGTTCGGAAACCAGACCTTCGGCGTACGTGTACAGGGCTCGTTCATCGCGGGCTTTGCGGGCAAGACAGCGCCCCCGTATGAGCGCTTCTATCAGGGAGGCGACACTGACTTGCGCGGCTTCGATGTGCGCTCGGTCTCGCCCGCGGCGTTCATCCCCGACGTCGCAACGATAACGCTTACAAACCCGGACGGCAGCATCCCGCCCTTCAACCCGAACAATCCGCGCCAGGGCCCGTTCACGGTTACCGTGCCCATCAACCGCCTGGTCTATCCTGGCGGCGACACCAGCATTGTGGCCAACGTGGAGTACCGTATTCCGATTGCCGGGCCGCTGGTCTTCGCGTTCTTTGTGGACGCCGGCATGGATATGGCGGTACTCCAGTCGCAGTTACGGATGAACCCTGCTCTCGTAAACACCCTCAATAATCAGCCCTTTGGCTGCCCGGAGCCCAATGCCAGCTTTACCGGATGCAACAACACGCAGTCGCTTGCATTCAGCCAATACCTGCATCCGGTGGACCACACCAACTACGTCTTGCGCATGTCGACCGGCGTCGAGATGCAGATCATGCTGCCCATGGTGAACGCGCCGTTCCGCCTCTACTACGCATACAACCCATTCCGCGTGAACACAACCACGCCCAACACCGCGCTCATAACGCGAGACATGTTCCCGCCCGGCGATGCTGGAGACACTACGTTCCTCAATACGCTGTCGGCGTTCCCGCAGGAGTTCAGGCTTCGCGAGCCGCGCAAGACCTTCCGTCTGACGGTTGCGACGACGTTCTAAAGCTGGAGTAATATGTCGGGAAAATAGGCGCAAACGGATACATCTTGGGTTTGACCCTGTCTTCCTGCCCACCTATAATCAGGAACATCCGTTAGAGGATTTTGGATAAGAGCTGGAGCCTGGAAGAGGCTCGCCTGCCTGCTGAAAGTCCTGCGGAATCCCCGTGAGCTCCCACCGGAGCTGAGGCTAATCTTACGATGAACTTCCATCTTGCGCGTTTCAACCGGACCGCACTGCTGGTCACAGTCGCGGCGCTGACACTTGTTCTCGGCCTGCCTGTCCTTGCTCAATCGGCTGCAACGGCGCCCGCAGCGGCGGCCGCCACCGTAGCTTCGTCCGCCGGCAAGGTCGGCATCGTTAACATCCAGCAGGCGATCGTGACCTCCAACGAAGGCCAGCGCGACTTTGCGGAGCTTCAGAAGAAGTTCGACCCCAAGCGCCAGGAACTGGAAGTCCTGAACAAGGAAATTGAGGAGCTTCAGAAGAAGTTCAACACCCAGGCCGAAAAGCTCAACGACGAGGCCCGCGCCGACCTGCTAAAGCAGATTGATTCCAAGAAGAAGCAGATGCAGCGCAACTACGAAGATGCCAATGCGGACGTTCAGGCGCAGCAGAACGAGATCGCCAACCGCATTGGGCAGAAGCTGATCCAGGTGCTGGACACATACGCCAAGGAACACGAGTTTTCGGTAGTCCTGGATGTGAGCGGCCAGGCGAGCCCGGTGCTGTGGGCTGCCGCCTCGGTCGACATTACCAAGCCGGTGATCGACGCCTACAATGCGCACTCCGGTGTTCCCGCGCCGGCCAAGTCCGCGTCTGCGGCCCCTTCGGGAGCGGCCCCGGCGGCTTCCGCTGCCCCTGCGAAGCCTGCGGCAGCCGCACCGGCGGCCCCGGGCAAGCCTGCGGTTTCCAAGAAGTAGAGCACCCGGAGCGGACCTTCGCTCCTGCCTTCAAAAGAGCTAGAAAATCGCCCAGAGCCGCTCCCGGAACTGGGCGATTTTATTTGTGATCTGGCGTCACAGGCCCCTGTGGAAATCCGGTGAAAATCTGTGCGATAGGGGCTTATGAACAGAAGGTTTCAGCTACAAGAACGGTCTTGGACTGGCGCGAAACAATATAAGTAGCTTTGTTTTCAGCGGCTTGAATGATATTAGCGAATTTTCTTGACGAACGTCGCAAGCATCAGTTTTCGGAATCATCCCAGGAGTTTTGCACACATCCATGTTTGCAAATCTTTCATCCTTTGTGGTCCAGAGTCGGAATCGCGGGTTCGGAACGGCCCTCAGCCCTCGTCGCCGGAGACGCGCAGCACGGCCAGAAAAGCCTCCTGGGGAATGTCCACTTTGCCGATTCGCTTCATGCGGCGCTTGCCTTCCTTCTGCTTCTCCAGCAGCTTTCGTTTACGCGAAATGTCGCCGCCGTAACACTTTGCGATCACATTCTTGCGCAGTGCGGCGACCGATTCGCGGGCCACAATGCGCGACCCGATGGCGGCCTGAATGGCGACCTCGAACTGCTGCCGGGGAATGAGCTCGCGCATCTTGGAGACCAGCGATTTGCCGCGCTCGTAGGCATGGTCGCGATGTACGACGATGGAGAGCGCATCGACCGGGTCGCCGGCGACCAGAATGTCCAGTTTCACCATCGGCGACTCCCACCATCCCGACAGGTGATAGTCGAGTGAGGCGTAGCCGCGAGA
>WNGF01000592.1_pt1 | contig 53300 bp, 44 predicted proteins | sample 5400641 | NCBI WGS metagenome assembly WNGF01 (sample SAMN13153371, study PRJNA577476) | soil metagenome | isolation source: 80 cm soil or saprolite under grassland replicate 2 | place: USA:California | collected 2016-06-15 | reverse complement strand
CAGGAGCACGAGCCGGATGCGCGCGGCCGCCACGACCACATAGTCAAGCACAACCCGAAAGGAGTAGCCTTGGTCGATCCCGAGGGACAGTGTTTCCCAGCCGACATCGATGAGGGGATAGGGCGATGAAGCCGACGCGCCGCGAATTCATGAGAACCACAGGGGCGGGAGCGCTCGGCGCGACCCTGCTCCCGGCCGCCATACGAGGCCAGGCGCCCGGCGTATCGAGCGGCAAGGTCTACGACGTGGCCGTCGTGGGAGCCGGCGTGTTCGGGGCGTGGATCGCCTACCGTCTGCGGCAAACGGGTCGTCGCGTCGCGCTTCTGGACGCCTACGGCCCGGGCAACGCCCGTTCCAGCTCCGGCGGCCAGACCCGCGTCATTCGCATGGGGTACGGCGACCAGGAGATCTACACGCGCTGGTCGATGCGCTCCATGGAGCTCTGGAAATCGCTCATCGGCCAGGCAGGCCGGGCGTTCTTCCAGCCCACGGGGGTGCTCTGGATGGCCCGCGGCGAAGACCCGCTGACGACCAAGACGGTGGCGACGTTGAAGCGGCTCGGCGTACGCCACGAGCGGCTGGAACGATCGGAGCTTGAGCGCCGCTGGCCGCAGATCGACTTCGGCCCGAACACCTGGGCCATCCACGAGCCCCAGAGCGGCATCTTGATGGCCTTCCACTCGGTCCAGGCGGTGGTCCATATCGCGATGGAAAAGGGAGTCGAGTACCTCCAGGAAGCCGTCGTCCCGCCGGAAGGCAAAGGACGTCTTAGCGCGATCGCGACGCCGTCCGGAAAGACCGTCCAGGCGGGCACCTTCGTCTTCGCCTGCGGTCCCTGGCTGCCGAAGCTGTTTCCCGATCTGCTCGGCGAGCGCATCTTCCCGACGCGTCAGGAGGTCTTCTACTTCGGCCCACCTCCGGGCGACGAGCGCTTCCGCCCGCCGGCGATGCCGGTCTGGGTGGATTTCGCCGAGGAAATCTACGGCATACCGGATGTCCGGGGGCGCGGCTTCAAAGTCGCCCCCGACCGCCACGGCCCCGCCTTCGACCCCGACACGGGGTCGCGCGTCGTCACGCCCGAGACCCTGGCGACCGTCCGAGAGTTCGTCTCCCGGCGCTTTCCCGGCTTGAAGGACGCGCCGCTGGTGGCCGGCGAGGTGTGCCAGTACGAGAACACGTCCAATGGCGATTTCCTGATCGATCGCCATCCCGAGCGGGAGAACGTGTGGTTGGTGGGCGGCGGCTCGGGCCACGGCTTCAAACACGGTCCTGCGGTGGGCGAGTACGTCGCCTCGCGCATCGTGGAGGGCGGAAAGGTGGAGACCCGCTTCAGCCTGGCCACCAAGGAAAAGTTCCAAAAACGAGCGGTGTATTAAGACGCTGGGGAAGGCCGGGGTCCGTCCGGCGTCCGATCCCCTTCAATGCGCCGCGGCTGCCGACCACCCGTACAGCCGATTGGCATTGCCTCGCAGCGCGTTTTCGCCCATCCGGATCGCCGTCTCCAGATCCACGACCCCGTCTCGAACGAGGCCTGTCAGGGCAAGAGCGAGTGCTTCGCGAGCCGACCGCGAGAGGGTCACGTGCTGTAAGTCGGCGCCGACCGGGACGGTAGGATAGGCGGCGACGTCCGTCGAGAAGAGAAGCTTATCCGGTGCGAAGGTCAGAACCTTCCGCAAGACGTCCGCGAGATCGGGGATGGGGTAGAGGAACGTCATCGCCGACATGTCGTACCAGACGTGCGGCTTCAAGGCGAGGTACGCCGCGTACTCGACGAGCGGCGCTCCCCCGTGGATCAGCACGAATTGCGTGTCGAAGTAGCGCACGTCGGTGAGGACCGAGTCGAGATTGCGCACGTCCGACTCCATCGCCCGCAGGAACGGCGGCACGCCGAGCGAGGAATGGATGTGGACGGCGAGCTTCCGCTGCCCTGCGGCGATGAAGATACGCCGCGCCAGGAAGTCCTGCAGGGCGAGATACTCCTCGCGCGCGAGCGGCGCCGCGCGGCCTCTGGCGTACAGCGAGGCCGCCCGCTCCTCCGGCACATCCTCGAAAACGAGCGTACGCAGGTAGGCGTCCCAGAATTTGACCGCGACCGCGCCCTGGTCCTTCCACCTCGAGAGAGTGCGGTCGACAAACGCCAGGTAGCCCGCGAGGTCTTGGGGAAGATCGCCGAGTCCCGCCTCGTTGAGGAATCGCTTCAAGTTCGACTGCACACTCGTGATGTCGGTCCGGTGCCGCGGGCTGCGGGCCATCAAAGCTTCCGCGGGGAGGGGGTACAGGAGGTTGGTCGCGTGAGGCACCCATCGCAGGCGCCGGCCGTCCGTCCCCTCCGGGAAGGGCTGATTGACGAGCGCGATCTCCGTTCGAGTGAAATCCAGATGGTCCATCCAGTACCCCTGCACACCGCGGCGGGCGATCATTGCGGCGCGAACTTCGATCGCGCGCGTGGCGGCCGCCGCGACGTCCCCGCGCTCGACGGTCACCCCGAACCGGTCGCGCAATGCCTCCGTGTATTGCGAGCTGCGGAGGCCGAGCGGTGTCATCGAGTCCATCTTGGGGTCGAACTCGCCCTTTCCGAGCAGGTGAGTGTGATTGTCGATTGCGCGAACGCGATCGAGCCGCGCCGCAATCTGGCGAAAGACGGGATTGGCATGCCACGGCCGCAGATTCGTCTCCGCGCCGGCGTCGGCGAGCGCAAGGATGAGCAGAATGGGAGCAGCCGTCATCGGGCCTTCCGGGGGGCGAGATTCTATCGCGCAATCCCAACGGACGCTTCGAGGTCTGAAACCTCGTCAGCTTCCGCCGGCTTCGAGCAATCGCCGGTATCTTCGCTCCGCTTCACGGCGAATCGCGGGCAGGACGAGCCAACGGATCAGGACGATGCCGGCGCCGGCCTTGCGCCAATAGCTTCGAAACTTCCTGCGCGCCTGCTCGTCGGTCGCCAGGGCGCGCGTCCGGGTTCGGGCGATCGTTCGCGCCGGCGCCATGGGCTCCGCCTCGATCGTCCACGCGATCTTGACCAGGCCGGGCTCGGCAAAGTCCGCGAACTCATCCGCCGGAATCGGCCGGAACTTCACGTCCGCAAGCCAGGGCTGCGTGACTGCGCCCGCCACCAGCTCGCGCCCCGGCCGGCGGGCGAGAATTCCCCAGCCTATCGCCGTCGTCTCCGCGAGCAGACCCTTCGGCCAGGCCGGCGGCGGCGCCTTGCTGCCCATGATCTTCCCTCGCAGCCAGAAGATCGCGTGCACGACCGGGATGGAAGGAAGGTCGAAGTTCTCGGCCACTTCGAAGACGATCTCCGCCGGCGCGCGCACGAGCGTCTCGTGTTGCTCCGACACGTCGGCGTGAGGCATGAACCGATCGATCAGCGGCGATTCGCCGGCCACGACCGCATTCTCTCAACTCGGCCTTGGGGCCGAGGCGCCGTGCCCTCGGCGCGGGAGGTTCTCTAGCCCGAATGAAGTGACCAATGGAAGGTCCGTGCGTATCCTGGAAACAGGAGGGGACATGAGGACTTTCGCCGCGTTCGTTCTCTCGCTCTTTCTGCTTGCGGTGGGAACGCCGGCGGTTGCCGGGCTCGCCGGCGACAAGCCGGAGAAGCCCGTCAAGGAGAAGGACAAGTCGAAGCCGATTCGTCGGGGACTCGAGGAATGGTACGCCCGCAACAGCGAGGCGTTCAGGAACAAGGACCTGACGGCGGTCATGGCCCTGCGCACCGACGACTTCCAGACGACGACTCCCGAAGGGCAGGTTCGCACGCGGGCCGATATGGAGGCCTACACGGTCCGCCTCTTCGGGATGATCGATCATTTCGAGACCTTGGAGTTCGAGATCGGGACGATCCAGCTCGAGGGCGACCTGGCGAGCGCCGATGTCACGCAAAGGACCGTTCGCGCGCAACGCCTGCCGGACGGACGGCTCCACCAGATGGAAGCCAGGGCGGTGCAGACAGAACGCTGGAAGATGACCGCAGACGGATGGAAGCTCTACCGGGTGGATCACGTCCGCGACCGCGGGATCCTGGTCGACGGCAAGCTCTACCAGCCTGGACGCTGAGTCGCTCCGCCAGTGCCGAGCGCCGTCTCCTGGCGGTTAGACGTCGGCGTGGGGGATGGTTACTGAACGCGCCCGCGAAGCATGCGCAGCGCTTCTGTGGCTGATCTCTGATTCGGGTTCAGCTCGAGAGCCTTCTCGTAGCTCTTGATCGCGGCTTCTGTGTCACCCCTGGTCCTGTAGGCCTCGCCGAGGCTGTCGTGAGCGTTGGCTGACTGCGGGAACGCGGCGACGTTCAGTCTGAAAATCTCGATGGCCTGATCCAGGCGTTTGGTCGCCATCAGCTCGTAGCCGAGGCTGTTCAACAGGTCCTCAGGATCAGCGTAGGCGTTGATGGGATCGGCTTTCCACCGTCTGTACCGTTCGGCGGCCAGCTTGAAGTCGTCGACCGATACGGCCTCCTTCAACAGCTCCGGAAGGGATCTCGTCGCGACGTGGTGGAGGGCCGCGTTCAACGCCGGGTCGTTGTTGGCGCGGTAGTCCTCGAAGGTGAGGTCGGCGGCAACCTGCGGAGCGGTCCACGGACGCCGATCCCTCTCGTCGCCCTGCCACCAGAGGGTCGAGACCCGCACGGTGATCCCGCTGTTCGGGAGCGTGATGCGGCGCGAGTCGCCGTAGGAGTTCACTTTACCGCCCGTGGGCTCCCCGACGAAGATGGTGTTCGTGTACTTCTCCAGCTCGTTCACCAGCATCTGCGCTGCCGACCAGGTGCTTCTGCCCACGATGGTGAAGAGGCGTTCCTTCTGGTCCACCTTCTGCGACTTGATGATTCCGAGCAGGAGCGGGCGGTTGAGCCCTCCGTTCCCGCCTCGGTTCAGACGGAGGTCCAGGACGAGCCGCTCGACCGGTTTGGCCTCTACGAAAGCGAAGAGGCGCCTGGCGAAAGCTTCGACCGTCTCATCGTCCTTGTTCCCGACCTGGTTGTATTGCACGTAGACGGCCCGCGCGTCCGGCAGGTATTCGAACCAGAACTTGTTCCGGGAATCCTTGAGCCACAGGGGTACGGGCCGCGCCGCGCCGTCGCGCGCGTCGACCCAACCCGGTTGGGACAGCCAGCTTGAGTCCGTGTCGGGGGACATCATCTCCGCGGGCGCCGCGGGCCTCAGCTTCGCGACCCTCTGTTGGCCGCGGCTCTCGACCAGGAAGGGGGCACTTTCCATGTCTTCTATCAAGCCCAGAGCGTGAAGCACTTCGGGCATCGCCAGCAGGAACGGGGCGAAGAACTTCACGTCCATCTCGTTGTCGCGACCGATCAGCTCGCGCACGGAGTCGTAGGCCTTCTCGACCGGGGCGTGTCCGATCGCCACGACACGCGAGCCGACGAGGTCTGCGTGCTCGCGGGCCGCTGCACGGACATGGAGGCCGTCCTGGAACAGGTAGAGCTTGACCGGGTAAGTGCGGAAGCCGATCTTCGGGTCTCGCGTCGGCGCGATGTTGGTGTGCCCGTCGCCGACCATCGCGACGATCCGGGCCATCTCGACGATGATCTGGTGCCGCGCGAGCGAAGGGATGCGCCGGTCGAGCTCTTTGACGGCGCTCTCGAACTGGTCGCGCGTCATGGTGTGGAAGAGATTCTTGTGGTCCTTCGGCATCTCGGCGGCCAGGAATCGGAGATCCTCGCGCCATTTGTCGGTTTCCGATTTCGCGTGAGGCGGCGCCGCGGCTTGCGCCTTGTCCTGGGCGAGGAAGGAGGGGCTGACGAAAAGAAGGGACAGCACCGCGCCCAGGACGAGCTTGCCGGGCGTCACCATGTCCGTGAGACGCGCGCCGAAGCGAGAAGTTCCGAAACGAATCCCGGGTCCGGGCTAGGTCAGGTCCACCCAGATCGACTTGACCTGCGTGTACTCCTCGAGGGCGTGGTGGCCGCGCTCGCGGCCGAAGCCGGACTGCTTGTAGCCGCCGAAGGGCAGACCCGGATCGTAGAGGTTGTAGGTGTTGACCCAGACGGTGCCGGCCTTCAGGGCCTTCGCGGTGCGCAGGGCCTTCTTGATGTCTCGGCTCCAGACCGCCGCCGCGAGGCCGTAGATCGTGGAGTTGCCGACCGCGACGGCCTCGGCTTCGTCCTGAAAGGTGAGTGTCGCGAGGACCGGCCCGAAGATCTCCTCTTTGGCGATCGTCATCGACGGGGCCACCGCGGTGAAGACCGTGGCCTCGAAGAAGGCACCCCGGCCGTTGACCGAAGCCCGGCGGCCGCCCGCGAGAAGCTTCGCGCCCTCGCTCTTGCCGGCTTCGACGTACCGCTCCACGGTGTCGCGCTGTTTCTCGGAAACGAGCGCGCCCAGGCGCGTCTTCGGGTCCATCGGGTCGCCGGGCGTCATCTTCTTCGCTCGGTCGACGACCTTTTCCAGCAGCGCGTCGTGGACCGACTCCTCGACTAAGAGGCGCGAGCCGGCCGAGCAGAGCTCGCCCTTTCCGTAGAAGATCGCGTTGACCGCGCCCTTCGCGGCGGCTTCGAGGTCGGCGTCGGCAAAGACGACGTTGGGCGACTTGCCCCCGAGCTCCATCGAGACGCGTTTGACCGTTCCGGCGGCGGCCCTCAGGATCGATTTACCCGTCGCTGTTTCGCCGGTGAACGAGATCTTATCGATGCCGGGATGCTCGGCCATCGCCTGGCCAACGACCGCACCCGGGCCCGGCACGACGTTGAAGGCGCCCGGCGGCAGGCCCGCCTCGGCCAGAAGCTCCGCGAACATCAACGAGGTCAGCGGCGTGACGGAGGCGGGCTTCAAGACGACGGCATTGCCGAGCGCCAGCGCGGGGGCGATCTTCCACATGGCCTGGAGCAGCGGGAAGTTCCACGGCGTGATCGCGCCGACGACGCCGACTGGCTCGCGCAGAGTGAGCAGGAAGGCATCCGGCCGGCCGGGATACGTGTCGCCGTAGAGCTTGTCGGCGTACTCGCTGAAGTACGCAAGGCAATCGGCGGCGGCGGGCATGTCGATCTTGCTGGCCTCGAAGATGGGCTTGCCGTTGTCCATCGTTTCGACCCGGCCGAACTCCTCGGCGCGCGCGAGGAGCTTCTCGGCGGCGCGCTTCAAGATCGCGCCGCGCTGGCGCGGCTTCATGGCCGCCCAGGGGCCCGACTCGAAACTCTTCCGCGCGGCGGCGACCGCCGAGTCGAGGTCTTCTGAGCCGGCCTCGGCGACATCGGCGATTCTCTCGCCGGTCGCGGGGTTCGTCGTTTCGAACCGCTTCCCGCTCGCGGCCGGAACGAACTTCCCGCCGATGAAGAGGTCGGTCTGGAGCTTGAGGGACGTCTCTGCAGACATCGGAAGGTGCTACGTTCTACGTGCGACGTTCCAGGTTAGGGCACGAAAACGTAGAACGTCGCACGTCGCACTTTGCATGTCGCACGTTGAAGATTGCACGTCGCACCCTATTTCCCCTTGAACTTCGGCACGCGCTTCTCCTGGTTGGCCGCGATGCCTTCCTTGGCGTCCTCGCTCTGGAAGAGAAGCTGCTGCAGCTCGCGCTCGACGGCGAGCGCGGACTCGGCCGGCAAGTCCCAGCCCGTCTGGACCGCGCGCTTGATGCGGCCGACGGCCTTCGAGGCCTTGTTCGGTGGCACGAACTGGCGGGCGTAGTCCATGATCTGCTGCCACCAATCCTCGGGGGTCGCGTCGATGATCTGGTTGACGAGACCCAGGTCGTGGGCCTCTTCGAACGAGAAGGTGTTGCCGGTGACCATGAGCTCGATCGCCTTCGACTTGCCGACGATCTTCGAAAGGCGCATCGTGCCGCCGGTGCCGGGCAGCACGCCGAGAGTGACTTCCGGCAGGCCGATCTTGCCCGAGTCCTTGCGCGCGATGCGCAGATCCGCGGCCATCGCGATCTCGAGGCCGCCGCCGACGGTGTGCCCGTTCAAGGCGGCGATCACGAGCTTGGGCGTGTGCTCGAGACGCAAGAGCGTCTCGTTGGCGTGCAGGCAGAAAAAGTACTTGAAGCCCGGCGTCACGGCGTTCAGCATGCCGATGTTGGCCCCGGCCGAAAAGAAGCGGTCGCCCTTGCCGCGCAACACGATCACGTGCACGTCGTCGTCGAAGCGAGCCTTCAAGATCGCCTCGTCGAGCTGTCGGTTCATCGCATACGTGTAGGTGTTGGCCGGCGGGTCGTCCATCTCGATGACGGCGATGCCCTCCGAGGCGCGGTAGTGGACGATTTCCTGGTCGTGGTCGGGGCTCGTCCAGTCGCGAGTCTTGGCGGGGGTGCTCATATCCAGTCCTCCTCGGAGTTTTCGGGCGAGCGATCCTATCAGACCGCTGTCGGATCGACCCAGTCGGACGAGCCGTCCGGATGGAACTCTTTTTTCCAGATCGGCACCGTGGTCTTGATGCGATCGATCGCGGCGCGGCAGGCGGCGAAGGCTTTCTCGCGATGGGGGGACGTGGCGACGATGGCCACGGAGGCCTCACCCACGCCAAGCAGACCCACGCGATGGACCATGCGGATGCGCACCTCGGGCCACTCCCGGGCGAGGCCGGCTGCGATCTTCTCCATCTCGGATTCCGCCATGGGGCCGTAGGCCTCGTAGCGGATCTGGGTCGTCGCCCGCCCCTGGTTCTCGTTGCGCACGACGCCCACGAACAGAGCGACCGCGCCGTCACCGGCCCGAGTTTCGGTGAGCATCGAGGCGACGTCAATCGGCTCGGCTGTCAGGTACATCGATTTTGGATTTTAGATTTTGGATTTTGGATTTGGAGCAGAAATTGGGCCTGATTTCAATCCAAAATTAAAATCCAAAAACCAAAATTGATTCATCCCCCCGCCACGGGCGGCAGAAAGGCGATCTCATCGCCCTCCGCCAGAGACCGATCGCCGTCGGCGTATTCACGGTTGACGGCGGCCGGCGGCATGGCGGGGAAGCGTGCGAAAAGCGGCACCTCCCGGGCGAGCTCGCTCCAGAGATCCCGCACCCGGGCGCCTTCGGCAAGCCCCCGGGACTCCTCGTCGCGTCCGGCGGCTTCTTTAAAAGAGGCGAAGTAGAGGACCCGTACGTTCATCGGGCGCAGTCTAGCCCGCCTGATTCACGAACGATTCCGGCCGTCCCGCGGATCTTTTCCGGGATGCAGCGTCATCCCTCCTGGTCTGCGTGACCCGGGCCGGCCTCTTGCAATCTGACCGACCGGTCAGTTAGAATGGACGGCCATGGCGCGCATAGCCCCTGCGACCGAGGCCGAACGGAGACTTTCGCTCTTGAAGGCCGCCTTTCGCGAGGTCGCCGAGAAAGGGTTCTCCGACGTGACGCTCGAGGACATCGCGATCCGCGCGGGCGTCTCGAAGGGCGTGACCCTCTATTACTTCGACTCGAAGGAAGACCTCTTCCGCCAGCTCTTCGGCTGGCTCATCGACTCGATCCATGCCCGGATGCGCGAAGCCGTGGCGCGCGCCGACGACCCGGTCGCCAGGGTCCGCGCGCTCGTGGCCATCATTTTCCCTTCGCCGGGAAAGAACCGGGCCTTCTTCCGCGCCTACATGGACTTTTGCGGCCTGGCGGCGCGGCGCGAGTCGTTCCGCGAAATCGGAGAGCGTTTCTACGCCGGCTGCCTCGAGATCGATCGGAGCATCGTGGAGGACGGAATGCGGCGCGGCGTCTTTCTCGTCCGCGACCCGGCCGAAGCGGCCGCGACGATGCGGGCCCTCTTCGACGGCCTGATGATGCGGTGGCTGACCGAGAGAGATCCCGAGGGCGTTTTCGTCACCTACCGCGAACGCTGCGAGCGAGAGCTTCTGGCCTATCTGCTTCGCCCCGGGGCCTCCCGGGAAGGGGGAAAAGCATGAGAACGGAACGCGAAAAAACGCGGGAGGACTCCCGAGCCGACCGGACGCCTTGCGCCAACGAGGGCTGCCCGCGGCAGGCCCTTCCTGCCGAGCGCTTCTGCGAGACCTGCGGGCTCGAACGATCGCTCTACCGGCGCGACCTGAGAGCGCAGCGTCCGGCCGCAGCGCGCTGAAGCTGGCCCTTCGCTGCCCACGGTAGAATCGGCCCTGTGCCCGACCACAAGCTGAAGACGGTCTTGTTGGCCGTCCCGCGCGGCTTCTGTGCGGGCGTGGTGCGGGCGGTGGAGATCGTCGAGCTCGCGCTCGAGTGCTTCGGAAAACCCATCTACGTCCGCCGGGAGATCGTTCACAACCTGCACGTCGTCAAGAATTTCGAGAAGCGCGGCGTGCGGTTCGTCCGGGAGCTCTCGGAGGTCCCGGACGGTGCCACAGCGGTCTTCTCGGCCCACGGAGTCTCGCCGGCGGTGCGGGCGGCGGCCGCTGCCCGGCGCCTGCACATCATCGATGCGACCTGCCCGCTGGTGACCAAGGTGCATCTGGAGGCCGTCCGGTTCGCGAAAGTCGGCTACCAGATCCTCCTGATCGGCCATGCCGGCCACGAGGAGGTCGAGGGCACGACAGGAGAGGCCCCCGGTCGCATCACGCTCGTCTCCTCCGCCCAAGAGGCGGAGACCGTTCCCGTAGAGGACCCGGAGAAGGTTGCGTTCATCACGCAGACGACGCTCTCGATGGAGGACACGCGCCCCATCGTCGAGGCTTTGAAGCGGAGGTTCCCGCGGATCCAATCGCCGGCGAAAGACGACATCTGTTACGCGACGCAGAACCGCCAGATCGCTGTGCGCGCTCTCGCGAAGCTCGCGCCCGTCATTCTCGTGGTCGGGTCGCGAAATTCCTCGAACTCCAACCGCCTCGTCGAAGAAGCGGAGCTGGCCGGTGCGCGGGCTTATCTCGTCGATGACGTCGCGGGCATCGATTCCGCCTGGCTTGCCGGCATCGAGACGGTTGGCCTGACCTCGGGCGCTTCGGCGCCGGAGTTCCTGGTCGAGCACATCGTGCAGTGGCTCTGGGATTTCGGGGCGACGGACGTGCGCGACCTTCTCACCGTGCGCGAGGACGTCTCGTTCCCCCTTCCGCCGGGGCTGGCGGAGGCCAAGCGCGACGCGGCCGAGCCTATCCCGTCCTGAGATGGCGATGAAGACGGGCCGGCTCAAGGGACGGGTCGCCTTCGTGACCGGAGCCTCCCGCGGAATCGGCGAAGCGATCGGCCGCCGGTTCGCGGAGGAGGGCGCACGCGTGGCCTTCGCCGCGCGCGACGAGCTGGCGTGCCAGCGCATCGCCGAGGATGTCGCGCGCGCGGGCGGGGAGGCGATCGCGCTCGGCTGCGACGTCACGCTGCCCGTCTCCGTCTCGAACGCGATCGCGTCCGTCGTCGCGAAGTGGGGCCACATCGACGTTCTCGTCAACAACGCGGGCCTGGGCGGCCCGACGCCCTTGGACGACCCCGACGACATGCGCTGGAACGCGATCCTCGCCACGAACCTGACGGCCGTCTTTCGCGTCACGCGCGAGGCGGCGCCCTTTCTGCCGCAGGGCGCGCGCGTCATCAACTTGTCCTCGGTCCTGGGCCGCTTCGGCGCGCCGGGTTTCGCGGCCTACTGCGCCTCGAAGCACGGCGTCATCGGCTTGACGAGGGCGCTCGCTCTCGAGCTCGCCCCGCGCCGGATCACGGTCAACGCGATCTGCCCCGGCTGGGTCGAGACCGAGATGAGCCGCAACAGCTTCAAGGCGATCGGCAAGAGCCACAACGGTGGCGAAGAAGAGGGCCGCGCCGCGGCGGCCGGAATGGCGCCGCTCGGACGCGTCCTCGATCCCGACGAAATAGCGGGAATCGCAGCCTACATCGCCGGCCACGACGCCCGGTCGCTGACGGGACAGGCCATCGTGCTCGACGGCGGACAGGTGATGCCCTGACGCCGAAGGGAGAGTCCAAAGCCCAAAGTCCAAAGGAGCGAGGAGGAACGAATGACGCGAGAACAGTTCTTAGAGGCCCTCGATGAGCTGGTGGCGGCGAAGCACTTGTTGAAGCACCCCTTCTACAAGCTCTGGAGCGAGGGGAAACTGACGCGGACGAACCTGCGCGAATACGCGATCTCGTACTACCCGCAAGTGGCGGCGTTCCCGCGCTATGTCTCGGGCGTGCACTCGGGCTGCGAGGACTCGGCGCTGCGGCAGGAACTGCTGGAGAACCTGATCGAGGAGGAGCGCGGCCGCGAGAATCATCCCGCCTTCTGGCGCCGGTTTGCGACCGCCCTCGGCGCCGCCGACGGGGATCTCGACCCGCGGCCGCGCACACCCGAGGTCGCGGCGGCGATCGGCGAGTTCTCGCACGCCACGCGCGCGGGCTCGACGGCCGAGGGCCTCGCCGCCCTCTACGCCTACGAGTCGCAGATCCCGGAGATCGCGAAGACGAAGCGAGAAGGCCTGAAGGCCTTCTACGGCATCGAAGAGGGCGAGGCGACGCGGTTCTTCACGGTTCACGAGGAGGCCGATGTCTGGCACCGGCAGGTGGAGAGAGAGGCCCTGGGCCGGGTCGCCCGGACCGAAGGGGAGCGGCAGAGGGCTCTGAAGACCGCCGGCCGCTGCCTCGACGCCTTGAACCGCGCCTTGGACGGCGTGATGCGGGAGAACCGGCTCAATTGTTGAGCTTTCCGCTCCCGTGATCCGAGCGATCTTTTTCGACGCCGGCGCGACGCTCGTTCATCCCGATCCGCCGGTTGAAGCGGTCTATGCGCGCGAGCTCGCCACCGATGGGTGCGCCGTGTCTCCGGAAGTGCTCGCGACGGCGCTCGGGCGCGTGTGGGAAGAGGTGCGGAGCGACAGCCCCTCGAACCGCTACGGCGGCGTGCGGGGCGAGGGGGCCTTCTGGCGGGCCTTCCTGGATCGCGTGCGCGGCGGCCTCGACGGAGGCCGCGTCTCGGAGACGGCGTTTGGGCGGCTCGCGGATCACTTTCGCGATCCTCGATCGTGGGCCGTCTATCCCGACGTGGTCGGAACGCTCGACGCGCTGGGGCGGCAAGGCCTGACCCTGGGGGTGGTCTCCAACTGGGACTCGCACCTGCCCCGCCTGCTCGACGCGCTCGATCTCTCGGGCCGCTTCGCGGCGATCGCGGTCTCGGCGATCGAGGAGACAGGCAAGCCCGATGCCGAGATCTTCCATCGAGCGTGCGCGCGCGTCGGCGTCGCGCCGGCCGAGGCGCTCCACGTCGGCGACTCTCTGGCCGAGGATTACGAGGGCGCTCGCGCCGCGGGCCTGGCGGCGCTTCTGCTGGACCGGGACGGCCGTTACCCCGAGGTCGTGCACCGCATCGAGAGCCTCGAGGAGCTCAAGTCCTCTGCTATTCTCCGCGCGCCAGTTTCATGAGACAGCTCTTTCGGACGAAACCGATCGCGGAGTACGCCGCCGAGGGGGAGGGCCCGAACGCTCTGCGCCGCGCCCTGGGCGCCGGCGATCTGATTCTCCTCGCGATCGGGGCCGTCATCGGCGCCGGGATCTTCTCCTCGATCGGAACGGCGGCGGTCGGCGAGACCCACGCCAACGGTGAGGTCGTTCGCTTCGGCGCCGGCCCGGCGCTCGTGCTCTCGTTTCTCCTGCTCGGCGTCGTGTGCGGTCTCGCGGCGCTGTGCTACGCGGAGCTCTCCTCGATGATCCCGCAGGCAGGCAGCGCCTACGCCTACTCGTACGCGACGCTCGGGGAATTCATCGCCTGGATCATCGGCTGGGACCTGATCCTCGAGTACGCCGTCGGCAACGTGGCGGTGGCGATCGCCTGGAGCGGTTACTTCAACTCGCTCCTCTCGGGCTTCGGGTTGGCCCTGCCGGGATGGCTCACGCACGGCTACCGCACCGCGCTCTTGAGCTCGGACCCCGCCGTGCACGGGCTTCTCCAGAGCGCGCCGCGGCTCTTCGGCGTCCCGATGCTCCTCAACGTTCCCGCCTTCCTGATCGTCGCCTTCGTCACGTGGCTGCTCGCGATCGGCGTCAAGGAGAGCGCGCGGGCAAACGCCATCATGGTCGGCATCAAGCTCCTCGTCCTGGCGTTCTTCGTCATCGTAGGCCTCAAGCACATCAACACCGCGAACTACCGCCCCTTCGCTCCGAACGGTTGGCGCGGGATCCACCAGGGCGCCGCGATCGTTTTCTTCGCCTACATCGGCTTCGACGCGATCTCGACGGCCGCCGAGGAGACGCGCGATCCCCAACGCAACATGCCCCGCGGCATCCTCGGGGGGCTCGCGATCTGCACGGTGATCTACATGGTGGTCGGGGCCGTGGCGACCGGGATCGTGCCCTACAAAGAGCTCAAGGCCGCCGACCCGCTCGCCCGCGCCCTCGAGGTCGCGGGGATGCCCCAGGCGAGCTGGATCGTCTCGGCGGGCGCGGTGGTGGCCCTGACCGCAGTGCTGCTCGTCTTTCAATACGGCCAGCCGCGCATCTTCATGGCGATGGCGCGCGACGGGCTGCTGCCGGGGTGGGCGGCCCGGATTCATCCGAAATACCGGACGCCGCTGACGAGCACGATCGTGACGGGGGTCGTCGTGGCAGTCGCCGCGATGGTGTTCGACGAAAATGAGATCTACGACCTGACGAACATCGGGACGCTCGCCGCGTTCGCGATCGTGTGCGCGGGCGTGCTCGTGCTCCGCGGGAAGCAGCCGGAGCGCGCCCGGCCCTTCCGCGTGCCGATGGTCTGGGCTGTTGCGCCGCTCGGAGCGGCGGCCTGCTTGTACGTGATGGTCGGACTGCCGGTGCAGGCCTGGGAACGGTTCGCCGCCTGGCTCGTCATCGGCTTCGCGATCTACTTCCTTTACAGTCGGCGCCACAGCCGGCTGCGTGCGGGCGCCTGAGCGAGCCGGGGAAATTTTCGTGCTGCGGGCGTGTTTGCGCCTCCGGAGGTGAAGGCATGATTCGAAGATGGTCTGTGGGGCTCGCCGCGTTCGGATTTGCGGCCGCGCTTTGCGCCGAGGTCGCGACGCAGAAGTACGACTGGAGACCCGTCAACGGCGTTCAGGAGGTCCGCGTCGAGTCGAACCGGGTGGTCCTCTCGCAGCTCGATTTCGACTGGGGCCAGAAACTCTCGCCGCTGCGCTCCTCCACGGCCCGTGTGGTCGCGCGTGTGGACAACGACGGCTTCATTTCCCAGGAGATCGGCGTCGCGATCGCCATCTTCGACGCCGCCGGCAACCTGATCGGAGCGGGCAGCGGCGGGGTGAAGCTCGGCTACCTCTCCAAGGGCGAGCGCGACTCGTTCACGATCCGTTTCCCGTACGTTTACCGGAACCTGGACAACGCCGCGAGCTTCATCGTCTCGCTCGAGACGAGGGAAAAGCCGCCCAAACCGACAAAGGCTCCGGCTCCGAAGTAGGCGCCCCCTGGGCTCGAACCTGCCGCGAACCCCGGGACGTCGCGACTGGCGTACCCGGTCAGCTCGGCGTAAGCCTGGCCGCGGATCGGGCGACTGGCGCGCGAACCGTCCACCCGGCAGGCTCCCTCCCAGTAGGTCACGCCGGTGGACTTGCCCGTGACGAGCTCCTGGTCGGCGAGCACCGGGGTGATGCTCGCCTCGAGCCCGATCGAAGCAACGGCCAGACGCCAGCCGGCCGGGTAATCGGCGCCCGAGCGGGGCGAGCGCCAGCTGCCCGTCGACTCCAGGCGAACGTCCGACCAGGCGACGTGGCGGGTCGGTCCCGATGCGGGCACGAACGTGCCCGAAGAAGAAGGTGTGGCCGAGCCGTCCTTGCGCCGCATCCGGTAGAGCATCAGCTCCGAGCCGTCGGAGAGCTGGAGCGAGAACCAGTCCCAGCCGGCGGCCTCTGCGGGCAGCGCGCCCGGGCCCCACTCGTGGTCGAACCAGGCGGCGCCCGCGAGGGTCTCGGCCCTTCCCATCGCTTTCCGAGTGCCGCGCGCCGCGAGCCGCGTGATCGAGACGTAGCGCGAGAGCTCGTTCTCGCCGGTGCCCTTTCGCACAATGCCGCTTATGCCGTGGAGAACCGGAGGCTTTTCGGAAGTGAGCGCCAGCTCGAGCTCGGCGCCGTCGGCCGACGCACGGAGCCGGTGCACGCCGTCCTGTTCTTTCGCCGACCAGTCCTCGTTGACGACGTCGAGGCTTTCCTCCCTGGCGCCGGCGATGCCCGGCAGGCCCAGGTGCGCCTTCTCGTCGAATCGGAAGGTCTTGCCTGGCACGTCTGTCCAGGCGAAATGGGCGAGATGGAACTGGCGCAGGCGGAAGAAGACGAGGAGAAATCCGTAAGAACGCCCGGCTTCGCCGGTGAGATGCCCCGTGTAGTACCACCACTCGATGTTCGCGGCCGGATGAGAGCCGTGATCGCGGGGGAAGGAGAGGGGTTCGCTTCGAGGCGCGGAGGCGGCGCCGAGAGAAAGTACCGCGGCCAGGAACAATCGGGTGATCGGGTGATCCGGTGATCGGGTGATTGACCGGAGCAAGCCCCGCCGTGCGTCGTTCACCCGATTACGCGATCGCAGATCGCCCGATCTCATCATTCCTCCGCGAGAGCGGCGGCGGGGTCGACGGCGGCAGCCAGGCGCCCGGGCAGGAGACCCGCGACCAGGGAGGCGGCGAGCACGAGGGCGACGGCTCCCGCGAGGGTTCCCACAGGCACGTGCGTCACAACCGTCCATCCGAAGGACTGCGGGTTGATGACGGCGAGCAGCAGCGCCGCGAAGCCCGCGCCCCCCAGGAGCGCCGCCGCCGTGCCCGCGAGGCCCGAGAGCAAGGCCTCGAGCACCGTCGCCATGCCGATTTGTTCTCGCGAAGCGCCGATCGCGCGCAGCAGTCCGAAGGAACGCCGTCGCTCCACCGTCGAGGCGAAGAGCGCGTTGGCGATGCCGAGCACGGCCACGGTCACCGCGATCCCTTCGAGAGACTTCGTCACGGCGAAGGTGCGGTCGAAGATCTTGAGGACCTCGCGCTTCAACTCGCCGCTGGTCGTGACCGAGAGCGCGTAGCGCCCACCCGCGGCGGCGAGCAGCCGGCGCCGCAGCTCCCGTCCCTCCACGCCCGGAGCCGCGAGAACCGCGAGGCTCGTGACGCGGTCGTCGTCGAAAAGCGACCGATCGAGCTCTCGATCCAGGACGACCGTGCCGCGATCGTTCGAGAAGTCGCGGTAGACGGCGGCCACGCGGAAGCGCCGGCGGCCCTTCGGCGTGTCGAGCTCGACCGTGTCGCCGACGTTGACGTCAAACCGCCGTGCATACGGCTCGGAGACGAAGACCTCGCCTTTCTCGCGCGCCTCGCGCGCTAGAGCCGCTCCGTCTCGGCTGCCCTTGAAAGGAATGCCGCCGACGCGCCAGGCCACCCGGAAATCGCCCGAGACGATGGTGAACGGCCGCCCCCGCGCGTCGGTCGCCGACCGCACGCGGACCGGATCGACAGCGGCGACGCCGGCGATTTCCTCGAGAAAGGGCACGACCGAGGGCGGCAGGTCTCCCACGACCGAGCCGAGCCGGTCGGAGGCGGCCCGAACGAAGAGATCAGCGCGCAGCGTCGTCTCGACCCAGACGCGAACGGTCTCGCGAATCGAGGCGACCGTCACGATCATGGCAAGCGTCATGCCGAGAGACATGGCGAGCGCCGTCACGGCAATGGCGTTGCGGGCGAGCGAGCCGCCGAAGAAGCGCGCCGCCAGGCGGCCCGGCGCGCCGGCTCCGCGGGCGAGCGGCCGGGCGAAGCCTTCCGCCGCGGCCGAGACGAGCAAGGGACTCGCGAGCGAAAGGGCGACCACGAGGAGACCAACCGCCGCGAAGCCGAGCCAGGGAAAGCCGCCGATGGGACCCGCGCGCGCACAAAGCGCCGCGGCGGCGAGCGCGGCGGCCGCGCCGAGAGCGCGCCGGCCGAGAGACCTGCGCCTCACGCTCTCGACCGAGCCCGGCCGCATGGCCGGCGACGGTTCGATGCGCGTGGCTTCCGCCGCGGGCAAGACCGTGGCCAGGAGGGCGGTGATCATCCCGACGGCTGCGGCCAAGAGCGCTGGCTGCCCGAAGCCAGTTCCCGCGAGGAACGCCGTGGGAGCATAGATGCTGCGCACGGTTCCGCCGACGGCCGCGAGCGCCACGCGGGAGAGGAGCAGGCCTCCCCATTCGCCCAGCAGCGTGCCGGCCGCGCCGATGGCGAGCCCTTCCCCCAGGAAGACGCCGAAGATGGCCGAGCGCGAGGCACCGAGAGCACGCAGCGTGGCGATCTCGGGCCGCCGGCGCAGGACGGCGATCGAGACGGTGTTGGCGATCAGGAATGCTCCGACGAGCAGCGTCAGCGACCCGAGCGCGTTCAGGTTGAACCGAAAAGCGCGGACCATGCGTTCGGCGGTTTCGGCCCCGCGGCCGGGCGGCTCGACGGAAAGGCCGGGCGGCAGACGCCGAACGACCTCCTCGCGCACGGCGTTTTTGTCCACGCCCGCCTTCAGCGCGACGTCCACCCGGTCCAGGTAGGCTCCGCGCCCGAGGAGGCTCTGCGCCGTGAAGACGTCGGTGATCAGGATGTCGCCGCCCGAGGCGCGCGCGACGCCGGTCAGCTCCAGGAGCGCGCCGACCGTGGCTTTCGCTGGCACGCCGCCGGCGATCAAGCGGACCGTCGAGCCGACTCTCCAGCCGTGTCGGCGGGCGAGGCCCTCCGGCACGAGCAGCGTCTCTCGGGCAGCGAGACGGCGGACCGCGGCCGCGTCGGCCGGGCGCGTGATGCGGATGTCGCGCACGGCGGCATCGCCGGGCAAGTCCACGCCCAGGAGCTCCACGACGCCGCCTGCCGCATCGTCGACGACGGCCGAGCCGTGGACGGCCGGCGCGATCGTCCCCACCCTCCACAGGAAGGAGAGGCCCTCGAGAGCCGCGAGGGGCACCCCGCGCACTCCCGTCACGACGAAGTCGCTCCGACCGGCGATCGTCGCCGCCGCGTCCCGAAACGACTCGGTGACGCTGCGGTTGGCGTGATGAATCGCGGCCACCGCCGCCACGCCGACGGCGACCCCCAAGACCGGAAGCAGCACCCGGAGGGGATGGCGCCTGGCCGGACCGATGACGAGCGCCTGCGCGATCAGCCGCGTCGCTTTCATCCGGCACGGATCCTTCCGTCCGCGATCTCGACCACGCGGCCCGCCCGTCGCGCCGCGGCCTCGGAATGTGTGGCGAGGATGAGCGTCACGCCGCGCTCGCGGCGGATCTCATCCAAGAGCGTCAGGACCGCTTCGCCGTTCTGGCTGTCCAGGTTGCCGGTCGGCTCGTCGGCCAGCAGCAGGCGGGCGCCCGTCACCAGGGCGCGCGCGATCGCGACCCTCTGCATCTCGCCGCCGGACAGCTCGTAGGGGTGAGCGTCGCCGCGGTGTCCGAGGGCGACGCGCGTCAGAAGGCCTGCGGCGCGCTCCTCCGCGTCGGGCTGGCCGTCGAGATGGCGCGGCAGCGCGACGTTCTCGCGGACCGTCAGATGGGGCAGCAGGTTGAAGAACTGGAAAACCACGCCCACATCGCGACGGCGGTAAAGGGTGAGCGCGCGCTCGTCCGAGTTCTGAAGCTGACGGGCGCCGACCGAAAGGGTGCCCGCCGTGGGACGGTCGATGCCGCCGAGCAGGTGCAGGAGCGTGGACTTGCCGCTGCCCGACGCGCCGACGAGCGCGAGGAACTCGCCGGGCGCCACGTCGCAGTCCACGCCGTCGAGCGCGACGACCGGGACGGCTCCCTCGTAGACCTTGGAGACGCCGCGGCAAACCACACGCGGCGGCGCGGGAGCTTCGGAACACGACACAGCGGCGAGAATATCGGATACTTTCGCGAATGCTTCCCCTCGTGCGGACCTGGCGGCAGCGAGCCCTCGTCTTCGCGCTCGCGCGGCGGGAGCTTGCGGCCCGCTACCGGGGCGGCGCTCTCGGGTTCTTCTGGTCGCTTTTGAACCCGCTGCTCCTGCTCGCGGTGTACGCCACGATTTTCCGTTATGTCTTCGCGCCGCGAGCCGACGTGCGTCCGTACGCGCTCTTTCTCTTCGGCGGCGTTCTCGTCTGGGGCTTCGTCTCGGCGGCGCTGCTCGACGCCTCGGAGACGTTCCGGGCGAACGGACCGCTGCTGCGCAAGACCACGGTCGCGCCCGAGGTTTTTCCGGCAGTCGCTCTGGCCGCTCGCCTCGCGCACCTCGTCCTGGCGCTGCCCGTGCTCGCAGCGGCGATCGCCTACGCCGCGTGGCGAGGAAGCGCGGCGCCGGGGCTCGCTCTCGTTCAATTCCCCCTCGTGCTTCTGCTGCTCGCCGGTGCGGTTCACGGCCTCGCGCTCCTCATCTCGTCGCTGGCGGTGCACTTCGGGGACGTTCGCGATCTGGCCGCCAACGTCCTGACGCTCGGCTTCTTCGTCACGCCGGTCCTCTATCCCGCTGAAGCGGTGCCGGAGCGCTTCCGAGCCCTTCTGCGCCTGAATCCCTTCGCGGCCTACTTTTCTGCGGTGCACGACAGCGTGTTCTTTTTTCGCAGGGTGAGCGGAATCGAGTGGGCCTGGATGGCCGGGACGGCCGCGGTGCTGCTCGCGGTGGGCTCGGCCGTTTTCGAGCGCTTGCGCGACTCGATCGCGGAGGAAGCGTGAGTGCCGTTTCGGTCCGCGGCGTCACGAAGCTCTACCGTCGCTACGGCAGAAAGCATTCGGTCGGGACTCTGAAGTCGGCGGTCCTTTCGGGCCTCGGCGGCAAGGCGCTCGCGCCGGACGACGCGGTGCCGGCTCTCCGCGACGTGTCGTTCGAGATCGCGCCGGGCGAGTCCGTGGGCATCGTCGGCGCCAACGGGTCGGGAAAGTCCACCCTCTTGAAGCTGCTGGCCGGGATCCTGAAGCCGACCGCCGGTCAGATCGCCGTGAACGGCCGGCTGGCCGCGCTGCTCGAGCTCGGCGCGGGCTTCCACCCCGAGATCTCCGGGAGACAGAACCTCGAGATCAACGGCCTGCTGCTCGGCCTGACCAAGAGAGAGATCGCCGCGCGGTTCGACGAGATCGTGCGGTTCGCCGAGATCGAGGAGTTCCTGGACGCACCGGTCAAGACGTACTCGTCGGGAATGGCGGTGCGGCTCGGCTTTTCGATCGCCGCGCACAGCGATCCGGACGTGCTTCTGGTGGACGAAGTCCTGGCCGTGGGCGACGAGGCGTTCTCCCGGCGGTGCCTCGAGAAGTTTGCGGAATTTGCGCGAGCGGGCAAGACGCTTCTTTTCGTTTCGCACGACCTGTCGCTCGTGGCCGAGCACTGCCGCCGCGCGGTCTGGCTCGACCGCGGGCGCGTCGCCTTCGATGGCCCTTCCGGCGAGACCGTAGCGCGGTACCGGGAGGCGGTCGCGGAGCAGGAAGCGGGAAAACGGCTGAACGTCGAGAGTCGAGAGCTCAGAGTCCCGAATCCAGCCTCGACCGCGAGAATTGGATCAGGCGCCGCGATCGTCGAGAACGTCCGGCTGCTCGACGCGGCCGGGAGCGCGACGGCGCGGCTTCAGTCGGGAGACGCGGCGGCGCTCGAGATGGACGTGCGCGCCGCCCGGCCGCTCGACGATTTTGTCTTTGGCTTCGCGATCAACACCGTTTCCGGTGCGGCGGTCTTTGGCTCCAACACCTACATCGACGGGTGGGCGGCGGCGGAGCTTTCCGGCGCGGCGAGCGTCCGACTGGAGCTTCCAGCCTGCGCGCTGGCGCCGGGCGTCTACAGCGTGGACGCGGCCGTGCATGCGCGCGACGGGTCGCCGTACGACTACCGACGCGACGTGCTGCGATTCGAAGTGAGGGCCGACCGCCCCGCGGCGGGCGTCTGGAACCCGCGCAGGAACTGGCGCGTCGAGGGCGGCGTCCGCTGGAAGTGAACGGCGGCCGGCTGCGGCGCGCGCTGCGCCGCCGCTTCTCGCGCGAGGAGGCGGAGGGCCTGACGCTGACCGTCGGCTTTGCCGCCTGCGCCCTGATCGTCCTCCTGTTCGGTCTGCTCGTGCGCGAAGTGTTCGAGGTTTCGGGAACGGACCTGCTCGACCGAAACGTCACGCTGTGGGTCCGCGGCGTGTTTCTGCCCGGCAGTGTCGGCGCCGCCCGCGCCGTCTCGCTCTTCGGAAGCTGGATGTTTCTGGCGCCGGCCACGGTGACGGCCCTCGTCGCGCTCGTTCTCAAGAAGCGAAACGTCTCCGCGATCCTCTTTTCCTTTTCGGTTGTGGGGGGGTTCGGTCTCGAGACGATCTTGAAGCTCGTGTTCCACCGCTTGCGGCCGACCCTGGTGCCGCCCTACGTTCACGAGATGACTTACGGCTTCCCGAGCGGTCACGCCACGATGGCGACCGTCTTCTTCGGCGGGATCGCGGCGATCGTGTTCCATCTCACGCCCAGGCGGGCCCCGAGGGCGATCTCCGTCGTCGGCGCTGCGGCGATGATCCTCAGCGTCGCGCTCTCCCGCATCTACCTCGGCGTGCACTGGCTGACGGACGTGGCCGGGGGCATTCTGGTCGGCCTCTTCTGGGTCGTCGTCTCGGCCACCGCCACGGAAATGGTCGCCGCCAGGCGGCAACGGTAGCCGGGGCTAGAATGCCGACGCCGATGCGCAGCGCGTTTCTCCCGTTCGCCCGCCCTGCTCTGGGGAAGGAGGAGATCGCGGAAGTCGTGGACACGCTCCAGTCCGGCTGGATCACCACCGGCCCGCGGGTGGAGCGTTTCGCCGCCGCCTTCGCCGATTACGTGGGCGGGCGCTTCGCGGTTCCAGTCTCCTCGGCCACGGCCGGATTGCACGTCGGGCTGCTCGCGCTCGGCGTGGGTCCGGGCGACGAGGTCATCACGACGCCTTTGACCTTCGTCGCGACGCTGAACACGATCGTCCACTGCGGCGCGACTCCGGTCTTGGCCGACGTCGACGCCGCGACGCTCAACATCCGCGTCGAGGAGATCGAGCGCAAGATCTCGAAGAACACGAAGGCGATCGTGCCGGTGCACTATGTCGGGCAACCCGCGGACCTCGATCCGATCCTGGAGCTCGCGGCGGCCCACGGTGTGGCGATTCTCGAGGACGCCGCTCATGCGGCCGGTTCGGAATACAAAGGCCGCCGGATCGGCTCCTTCCCGACGACCTCCGTCTTCTCCTTCCATCCGAACAAGAACATGACGACGGGCGAGGGCGGCATGGTCGTGACCGAAGACGAAGCGGTCTTCGAGAAGGCTTCGCTCTTGAAGTTCCACGGAATGGACAAAGAGTCCTGGAAGCGGTTCGCCCGGGCGGGGAGCCCCCGCTACGACGTGGCCGTTCCCGGATACAAGTACAACATGATGGACATTCAGGCGGCCCTGGGCCTACACCAGTTGAAGCGCCTCGACGGCTTCCTCGCCGAGCGCGAGCGCCTCGCCCGGCGCTACGACGAGAAGCTCTCGGGTACCGTGGGCCTGATTCTCCCGCAGCGTGTAGCGTATGCCGTGCGCCACGCCTGGCACCTCTGCACGCCGCTCGTGGACATCGACCGTCTGACGATCGACCGCGACCGGTTCATGAGCGAGCTCAAGACCCGGAACATCGGAACCGGGCTCCACTACACGGCCGCGCACGAGTTTTCGTATTACGCGTCGCGGTTCGGCTGGAAACCGGAGGACTTTCCCGAGGCGCACTTCGTCTCGGAGCGCATCGTCTCCCTGCCGCTCTTTCCGGGCCTGTCCGACGCCGATCAGGACGACGCCGTCGCCGCGATTCGGGACGTCCTCACGGGGTTCGCCCGGTGAAGGTCTCGGTCGTGGTACCGGTCTACAACGAGGAGGGCAACCTTCCGGAGTTTCTGCGGCGCTTGACCGCCGTGATGGATGGGCGCGGTGAGCCCTACGAGGTCATCCTCGTCAACGACGGCAGCCGAGACGGCTCGCTCGCGGTTCTCTTGGACTGGACGGCCAGGCGTCCCGATCGGATTCGTGCGGTCGACCTCTCGCACAACTTCGGCCAGCATCAGGCCATCCTCGCCGGATTCCGCGACGTGACGGGCGACGTGGCCGTCACGCTGGACGCCGATCTGCAGAACCCACCCGAGGAAATCCCCAAGCTGCTGGCGAAAGTGGAGGAGGGCTACGATGTCGTGGGAGGCGTGCGGCGGGGCCGGCAGGACTCGATCTTCCGGCGCGCCGCCTCGCTTGCCGTGAACCGGATGACCGTCGCGATCACGCGGATGAAGCTGACGGACTTCGGCTGCATGCTGCGGGCCTATTCGCGCGAGATCGTCGAAGAGATCAACCAGTGCGACGAGGCCTCGACGTTTCTGCCGGCTCTTGGCCAGAGCTTCGCGCGCCGGCCGACCGAGATCGAGGTGGCCCACGCGCCGCGCACGGCGGGAGAGTCGGCGTACTCGCTCTACCGTCTGATCCGGCTGAACTTCGACCTAATGACGGGGTTCTCCGTCGTGCCGCTCCAGCTCGTCAGCTTGATCGGGACGCTCGTCGCTCTCGGAGGCATCGCGTTCGGCATCTTCCTTTTGGTGCGGCGGCTCATCGTCGGCGCGGAAGTCGAGGGCGTCTTCACCCTCTTTGCGATCCTCTTCGCCGTCCTCGGCATTGCGATGCTGGGTCTCGGCATCGTGGGCGAATACGTGGGGCGGATCTATCAGCAAGTGCGCGGCCGGCCGCGCTTTCGCGTGCGGGCCGTGTATGGTTTGAACGCGGGATCTTCGAAGAAGGAGGCGACGCGATGACGCGAATCGCGGTGTTCGCCTATTCCGACACGGGTCACGGGTGCCTGAAGTTTCTGGTCGAGCGCGGCGAGAGCGTCGTCTTTGTCGGCACGCACGCGGACAACCCGGTCGAAACCGCCTGGTTTCCGAGCGTGGCCGAGCTGGCGAGGAGCAAGGGAATCGAGCCGACTTTCATCGCCGAACCGGACGATCCGAGCCTGGTCGCGAAACTCGAAGAGGCAGCGCCGGAGCTGATTCTCTCGTTCTATTTTCGGCACCTGCTCCCGGCCGAGGTTCTCGAGCTGCCCCGCCTCGGAGCCTTCAACGTGCACGGCTCGCTCCTGCCGAAGTATCGGGGCCGCGCTCCGGTCAACTGGGCCGTCTTAAACGGCGAGACCGAGACCGGGGCGACGCTGCACGTGATGACCGGGAAAGCGGACGCCGGCGACATCGTGGACCAGGAGAAGGTCGAGATCGGGCCGGATGACTCGGCGCTCCAGGTCCAGCGTCGCGTCACGGCGGCTGCGGTCGAGATCCTGAAGCGGCGCATCGAAGAGCTGAAGGCCGGCACGGCGCCGCGCCGGCCTCAGGACGAATCCCAGGCCACGAAGTTTCCGCGCCGGCGCCCCGAGGACGGCCTGATCGACTGGTCCCAGAGCGCCCAGCGCGTTCACAACCTCGTGCGCGCCGTCGCGCATCCCTTTCCGGGCGCCTACACCTACGTCTTCGGCGCGGGGAAGACGTACGTCTGGAAGACGCGGCTGCCTCACCTGGGCGCGCACGACACGTTTCCCGGCCAGGTGCGGCGCGAGGAGGGCCGGCTTCTGGTCGCGTGTGGAGACGACCGCTACGTCGAGGTCCTCTCCCTCCAGCGGGAGGGCGGCGAGATCGCGCAGGCGCGGGACTTCCAGCTCGATCTCCGAGACACGCGATGAGGGTCCTCATCCTGGGCGTCAACGGCTTCATCGGCAACGCCCTGACCGAGCGGATTCTCTCCACGACGGATTGGTCTGTCTCGGGCCTCGACGTCGGCAGCGACAAGATCGCGCCCTTCCTGGGACACCCGCGCTTCACGTACCTCGAGGGCGACATCGCGATCAACAAGGAGTGGATCGAGTACCAGGTCAAGAAGTGCGACGTGGTCCTGCCGCTCGTGGCGATCGCGAACCCATCGCTCTACGTCAAGGACCCGCTCGCCGTCTTCCAGCTGGACTTCGAAGAGAACCTGCGAATCGTCAAGCAGGCGGTTCAGTACGGCAAGCGCGTCGTGTTTCCCTCGACTTCCGAGGTCTACGGCATGTGCCCGGACCGTGAGTTCGACGAGGAAGCCTCGCCGCTCGTCTACGGGCCGATCCGCAAGCAGCGCTGGATCTACTCCTGCTCGAAGCAGCTGCTCGACCGGGTGATCTATGCGTACGGCGAGTCGGCCGGCCTCTCCTACACGCTCTTCCGGCCATTCAACTGGATTGGTCCGCACCTCGACGACGTGGACTCGCCCAAAGAGGGCTCGAGCCGCGTCCTGACCCAGTTCCTGCACAACATCCTCTACGGCCTGCCGATCAAGCTCGTGGACGGTGGTACGCAGCGGCGCTCCTTCACGTACATCTCGGACGGCATCGATTGCCTCATGAGAATTCTCGAGAACGAAGGCGGCTGTGCCGAGAGGGCGATCTTCAACATCGGCAACCCGGCGAACGACCTCTCCGTGCGCGAGCTCGCGCAGAGGCTCGTCGCGACGGTGGCGGCGCATCCCGCCTACGCCGAGAAGGCCAGGCAAACCGACATCGTCGAGACATCCTCGAAGGAATACTACGGGGACGGCTACCAGGACATCATGACGCGCGTGCCCTCCATCCACCGAGCGCGAACGATCCTCGGGTGGGAGCCGAAGGTCGGCATGGATGAGGCACTCCAGCGCACGGTCGCTTTCTACCTCACCAAACGACCGACCCGACCGTGAGCGCGCTTCGGGTCGCGCTGAAAGTCGACTGCGACACCTATGTCGGGACGCGCGAGGGGATTCCGCGCCTGCTCGATCTCTTCGCGAGGATGGGGATCCGCGCGACGTTCTTCTTCTCGTTCGGGCCCGATCGCTCGGGCGTCGTGGTGCGGCGCTTCTTCACGAAGCCCGGCTTCTTCAAGAAGATGCTTCGAAGCCGGGCCGGCTCGCTCTACGGCGTCAAGACCGCGCTCTACGGGACGCTGCTGCCCGCTCCGATCATCGGCGAGCGCTGCGCTTCCGAGATCGCGTCGGTCGCCGCGGCGGGCCACGAGACGGGCGTCCATGCGTGGGACCACGTCGGCTGGCACGACGGCCTGGACCGCTGGCCGCCCGCAAAGGTGCGCGAGCAGGCCGGCCGCGCGCACGCGGCGTACGAGCGTCTCTTCGGTCGGCGCGCGCGGTCCGCGGCCGCCGCCGGCTGGACGGTCACCGCAGCGTCGCTCGAGGTCGAGGAGGAGCGAGGCCTGCTGTACAGCTCGAACACCCGCGGAGGAGAGCCGTTCTTTCCCGAGATCGGCGGGCGCGCCTTCCGAACGCTCGAGATTCCCTCCACGCTTCCGACTCTCGACGAGACGCTCGCCTGGGAGCACCTTCGCGACGACGGCGACCAACGCGCCTACTACCGCAACGCCGTCCGCGGCACCGAAGCGCATTCGATCCATGCCGAGGTCGAGGGCCAGTCGAAGCGGCCGCTCTTCGAGCAGATCCTCGGCGACTGGCGCGCCGCGGGCGTCGCGTTCCTGACGCTGGAGGACCTGGCCGCCGAGGCGCTCGCGCGCCTCGACACGATCCCCGTTCGCGCGCTCACGCGCACGGCTCTCCCCGGCCGCGCCGGCACGGTGGCCACGGGCTGGCCGTAGCGAACATGCAGAGGTCCGGCGGACGCCTCCGGGCGCTTCTCGGTCTCGGCTTCGCGGCCGCGCTCGCGGTGCGCCTGGTCTTCGTGGCGCACTTTCGCGAGAACTACGACATGCGCTCTCTGCGGATTGCCGCGGAAGTCGTCCTCCGGGGCGGTGTCCTTTACGGGGAGACGGCGCGGTACAACTACGCCCCCCTCTGGGCGTACGTCCTGGCTGGAATCGAGTTGGTGTCGCGGGCCGCCGGTCTGACGTTTTCCGCCTGCGTTCTGGCGTTGTTTCTCGTGGCGGACCTCACCACCGCCTGGCTCGTGTACGGACTGGCATGCGAGCTCGGCCGGCCACCGTCGATTGCGGCAGGCGCCGCGCTGCTGTTCTTCGCAAACCCCGTGTCCGTTTTCGCCTCCGGGTTCTTCGCGCAATTCGACCAGCTTGCCATCCTGTTCTTGCTCCTCGCGATCCGCTTTGCGGTGCGTCCGCGGGCCAGGCCGCTCGCCGCGGCCGGCGCGTTGTCGCTGTCGCTGCTCGTCAAACACGTCACCTGGTTCCATCCGCTCCTCTTTGCGGCCCGGCGCGAGGCGCGGTGGCGAGGCGGACCCGTCTCGCTTCTTGCTTACGCCGCTTTCGGGCTCTCCTTCCTTCCGTTCTGGCCTGCGCGGCGCGCCATCGTCGCGCAGGTGTTCCAGTACCGGGGCATGGGCGAGCCCTATGGAACGGAGTTCCTCCGCTTCTTGCCTGGATTTCCGATCTGGGGCACGACCGTGATCTTTGGGGTGGTTTCGCTCGCCGCGGTCGCCCTGCTGCGCCGGGTCGAGCCCGCGCGAGGCAGTCTGATGCTCTTCTTGACGACGCTCCTCGTCCTGCCGGGAGTCTCGCCGTACTATTTCGTCTGGCCGATCGCTCTCGGCTCTCTCTTCAGCGGCCCGGGGTATCTGGTCTACACGATCGTCGTGACGGGCTTCTTCATTCATTCGCCCGACGGACTGGGAGTCGAGCTCGCTCACCTGCCCGGCTGGGCAGCCGTGTGGTGGTCGGGCGCGTTCTGGCTGCTGTGGGAGATTCGCCGTCGACACCGGCAGGACCGCGATCGACCGAAACCGCCCTCCGCTAGCCGGAGCGGGCGGCCGGCCTCTCGGCTGCGATTCCGAAGTTGATCATCGCAGGAGCCAGAAGGCGGTCGAAACGCTCGAAAAAGGGCAGAACCGCGCGCGCGCCCGGAATCTGCCATGGGAAGAGGTGGCAGCCGCGGCTCGCGACGATGGCAAGTCCCCGCTCGGCGAGGACCGCACGTGCCTGCCACGGAAAGAGCCAGATCTCGTTGCCGCGGAACTTGCGCAGCCCGAGAGCCTCCGCGAGATGGAGCACGGGAAACCAGAGCCGGTTGGGGCTCGTGACCACGAGCAGGCCGCCCGGCGCCAGAACGCGCGCCATTTCCGAAAGCGCCGCGCGCGGATCGGGCGTGTGCTCGATGCATTCGGACGAGACGACGAGATCGAAGGCGCCGTCCGGCAGCGTCAACCGGCAGGCATCCTGCTGCGCCCAGGCGCAGCCGGCGCGCTCGCCCGCCTGCCGCGCGAGCGCCTCGGAGATGTCGCAGACCGTCAGCGCTCCGGCCAGACCGACGAGGACTCGACTGATCTCGCCCGTGCCGCAGCCGACCTCGAGCGCGCGCGGGAACGGCCGGCCGGGCGGCAGCAGGCGGCGGATCAAGCGAACCCGGCGGTCCACGTCGTAGGCCGACATGAATCGGGCGAAGTCCTCGCGGAGCTCTTCGTAGTAGAGCTCGCTCTTGCGATCTCGAGTCACCGGCCGGACGGACCGGACATCCCGGCGTCCGACCCGCAGCGAACCGTCTCCTCGACGATGAAGCGCGGCCGGGCGCGCACGTTGTCGAAGATGCGGGCCACGTACTCGCCCAGGATGCCGAGGTAGAGGAAGAGGATCGCGAAGAAGAGCGTGTTGACGACGAGAATCGAGGCCCAGCCTGGCACCGCCGTCTTGAGCACGAGGGCGACGTAGAGGACGTAGGCCGTTTCGCAGAGGCAGAGCAGCGCGGCGAAGCATCCGCCGGCGACCGCCAGGCGCAGCGGCGTGCTCGACATGGCCGTGATCCCCGTCACGGCGAGAGAGATCATCCGCGGCAGCCGGTAGCTCGTTTGGCCGCGCGCCCGCGGCGCCGCCACGTAAGGCACCGAGGCGGAGCGAAAGCCGAGCCAGGGCACGAGGCCACGCAGGAACAGGTGGCTGTCTCCGACCCGGAGCAGCTCGCGCACCACGGCCTGGTCGAGCAACCGGAAGTCGGACATGCCGGGCGCGACCGAGGGCGCGAAGCTCTCGCCGCTGACCAGGCCGAGAAGACCGTAATAGAGGCGGGACGTCGCCTTCTTGAAGGGCGAGATGGTGCCCGCGTCGGTGCGGACGGTCGAAACGACTTTCGCGCCGTCGGACCAGGCCGCGAGCATTTGGGGCAGCAGCGCCGGAGGGTGCTGGAGGTCGGCATCCATCGTCACGACGGCCTGCCCTCCGGCCTCGGTGAGGCCCGCGAGCAGCGCGTTCTGATGGCCGAAGTTGCGGGAAAGCTTCACGCCCGCGATCCGCGGATCCTTGCGCGCCATCTCGGCCACACGCTGCCAGGTCCCGTCCGTGCTGCCGTCGTCGACGTAGATCAGCCGCCACGACACGGCGGTCGGCGCCAGCGCGTCGCGGATCGCCTCGAAGAGAGGAACGACGTTATCCTGTTCGTTGTGGGCGGGGACGACGATCGAGAGAGTCTCGGCCTTCGGCGGAGGCGAAATCAACGTCAGCGATTTTAGCACCGGCCCGGCACCGGACCGGCCCTGGTCCCGCGCCGAGCGGGTCGCCGCCGCCGCCACGGCGCTTCTCGCGGCGGCGATTCTCCTCGCGCCGCTCTCCGAGGGCGTGCCGAAGGCCTACGACCTGCGCGATCATCTCGGGGTCACGGCTCAGGTCTTGAGCGGCTTTCGTGCCGGCGACCTCTACCCGCGGTGGCTCGCCGAGTCAAACGATGGCTGGGGAGAGCCGACGCTCGTCTTCTATCCGCCCGGCCTCTACTTCGTCTCGGCGCCCCTCGCGGCTCTGCTCGGAGGCGATCCGCTCTCGGGCCTCTTCGCGGCGCTCTTTCTCTTCGCAGTCGCCGGCGGTGCCGGGGCCTTCGTCTTCGTGCGCCGGCGGTTCGGGACGGCAGCGGGTGTCCTCGCCGCCCTGGCGTTCTCCCTCACGCCGTTCCGGGTTTTCGAGGTCTACGGCGCGGGGCTTTACTCGGCCTTTGCGGCGGCGAGTTTGCTGCCTTGGGTGCTTGGCGCGCTCGAGGACGCCGCCGCCGACGGCGCGCTCTTAAGAGCGCGGACCGGAGCGGTCGTCTGGCCCGTTCTCTTCGCGGCGATCGTGCTCTTGAACCTCCCCGCGGCGGTCCTGCTCGCGTACCTGGTGGCCGGCTGGCTCGCCGTACGCGCTCTGACGACCCGCCGCGCGCACGGGGCGCTGCGCGTCGCTGCGGGGGGCGCGTGGGGGAGCCTGATGGCCGCCGTCTACCTCGTCCCCGCGCTGGCCGAAATGTCTGCTGTGCAGGTGCCGCATCTTGGCAGCGGGATGTACCGCGGCAACTTCCTCTTTCAGTCGGGCGGCTCGGGGATGAGTCCGGGCCTGCAGAGCGTCTTCGATCGGATGGGGATCTTTCCCGCGCTCGCCCTGGCGGCGGCGCTCGGCGGGATGGAGGCCGCCCGGCAGCGCAGCTTGCTCCCGGCCGGAGACGCGCGGCGCGCCTGGACCTTGCTCGTGGCGGCCGTGGGAGGCGCCTCGCTGTTCCTCGCGACGCCGGCGGCGCGATGGGTCTGGGAGTGGCTTCCGGTTCTCCAGAGGGTCAACCTCCCCTGGCGATTCCTCGAGCCCTTGAGCGCGACGGCGGCCTGCGCGGCCGCGGCCTCCGCGAGCCTGCTCGCGCGCGAGAAGGCGCTGCCGCGGACCGTGCGGCTCGCGGTCCTGGCGTTTCTCGTTCTGCTCGCCGCCGTCGGTCTGGCGTTTGACGCGTCGCTGACCGCGGTCAATGGCAAGATCTCAGCGGCCGACTGCCGCGCCGCCATCCGACAGTTCGCGCGCAAGGAAGGCTACTTTCTGCCGAAGGGGGCGCGGCCCTCCATCGAGCTCGCCGGCGCGCCGCGGCTCGCCTGCGACCGGCCGTGCCGCGTGGCCGTGCTCGAGGAATCTCCGGCGCGTCGCCGCATTCACGTGGCGGCAGAGGCTCCGATGCATCTGGCGGTGCGCACCTATTTCTTTCCGGGCTGGACGGCCGAGCGAGGAGAGGGCGCTTCGGCGCAGCCTCTTCCGATCGGCGCGGAGCCGGGCACGGGCCGAATCGTGGTCGACCTGCCGGCCGGCGAGAGCCTCGTCGTTCTGCGCTTCGGGACGACGGCGGCGCGCCGCGCGGGCGGCGCGGTGTCCGCGCTTGCCCTCCTGGCCTGGGTCGCCTGGCTCGTCAAGCGGCGGAGCGGGCGCGGGACAACATGAGCGCGACGCCGATCGACGCCAGCGCCGCTATCTGAAGCGCGACTCCCCGGGCAAAGGGTCGGCGGTCCCACCAGAAGCCGACGCGATGCTGGCCGGGCGGGACGGCGACGGCCAGCTCGCGGGCGTTGGCGACGAACACCGGGACCGGCCGGCCATCGAGCATGGCCTTCCAGGTTCGAAAATAGGTGCGTGAAAACACGACGTGGCCGGGCGCGCTCGCCTCGACGTCCGCCGTCGCACGGTCGGCGCGGATCTCGACGGGCGCCACGCGCGCGGGGACAGGCTCGGCCGGCGAGGCGGCGCTGGGCGCGCCGGGAAGAAGGATGTCGGTCTGCGGGTGAAAGGCTTCCGTGCGCAGGATGTCGAGCGCGCCCGAGAGCGAGGCGACCCGCCGGTCGCGGGAAGCCCAGCGAAGCTCCGCAAGCGGCTCGGAGAGCTCGGAGAGCCGCAGTCTCCGTCCGGCCACGGAGAAGCCCGTGACCGGCTGAAACTGCGGGTAGGCGACGGCTTCTTCGGCCAAGACCCAGCGCGCGCCGAAGGCGCGCAGCAGACGGCTCTTCTCAGGCGGCGTCGAGACCGTGAGCGCCTCCCCGGCCAGACGGTTGAACCAGCCGTAGGATCCGTCGGTGTCGGGGTCGAAAATCCCTCGCACGCCGAACGCGGAGCCCGTGCCGGGATTGAGCTCCTCAATCTGGACGCGGGCAAGCTTTCCGAGCAGCGGCGGCAGCTCGGGATGCGACGAGCCGCCCGCGACGGTGGAGAATTCCGGGATGTTCGGATCGACGTAGAGACGGCCCGGCCCCTTCAGGTGGCTTGAGACGGCTGGGGGACGCGCCAGGTCCCTGTCGTCCGCCGAGACGAAGAGCGGCAGCGCCCAGGAGAACGCGAGCGCAAGCGCCGCGAAACCGAGCAGGTAGCCCGACAGCCGCGTCGAGCGGGCGAGCACGACGATGCCCCCGACGGCGGCGACGGCCACGAGACCGAGAAACGCGTCGCCTCGGAACACGTCGCGGATCGCGGGGAGCAGGAGGGGCGCCGGAAGCGTCAAGACGCCCAGGGCGGGCGTCACCAGACGGTCGAGAAGACCGCCCTCTCCGGAGATCAGAAACGCGGCGGCGAAGACAGCCGCAAAGACAGCGAGCACGGCTCTCTCACGCTTGCCGACGGGCCGCTCTTTAAACTGCGCGGCAAAACCCGCAAGGAGCGCCGCACAGAGCGTCGTCAGCAAATAGAACTTGATCGGGTATCGGAAGCGGCGCAGCGCCGGGACCTGATAGAGCAGGCGGAAGAACGGGAGCTGGCTACCGAAGGCAAGCAGAAGCGAGACTCCTCCGAAGGCCGCGAGCCAGGCGCGTTTGCCCGACCAGAAGTCCCTGCGGGCAGCCCCGCAAGCCAGAACCAGAACCGGCACGACGCCCAGCGTCACGCACCAGATGTACACGATCTGACCCCGGTGGAAGATCCATTGCCAGTGCTCGCCGGGACCGAGCACTCCAGGGTTGCCGTCGAAACGAGGGAAGAGCCACTCGGGAAGCCGCCAAAGACCGAAGGGGGAGGCGCTGAACGCTCGAAGCGAGTAGGCATGCTGGCCGCGGTAGGTCAGCGGCAGGACGTCCAAGAGGGGCAGCAGGAGGGGCGCCGAAAGCAGGAACGCGACCAGGCCCGCCGCGGCGCCGCCGCCGGCCAGAGCGGCCAGACGCGCGCCAGCGTCTTTTGGCTCCGCAAAGCACTCGACCAGTCCGAGAGCTCCGCAAAAGAGCACGGTCAAGAGGGAGATCACCGGCTCACCGGCGAGAAACTGAAGGCCGAAGGCGAGGCCGAGCGCCGCCGCGGAGCGAACGAGGCGTTTGGCTCCGGCCGCCCGGACGAGGTCCAGAGTCGCGGCCGCGCACCAGGGCAGCCACGCGGCGGCTGCTCCCGAATTGGCGAAAGCCGAGGCGTAGGACAGCATCATTCCGGAGAAGGCATACGTCACGGCCGAGAAGAAAGCCGCTCCCTCCCCCTGGCCGAGCCGCGCAGCCAGCGCGCGCGCCCCGAAGAAAGCCCAGAAGATGTGGAGGATGTAGTGCAGGTTGAAAGCGGATGCGGGGGAGAGGACCTTCTCGAGCAGGAGCGTGGGATAAAGCAGGACGGCGTTCGGGTTGGCGAGCAGGGGTTGACCGCCCGAGGCGAACTCGTTGACGAATGGAACTTCGCCCGCGCCGAGCGACTGCATCGCGACGCGCCGCCACGGCCAATGCGTCATGTGCGCGTCGCGGAAGACGAGACGGCGTTTGCCGAGGATCTCCGGCAGGAGAGGGAGACAGAACAGCAGCACCACCGCGAGGCCGGAGAGAAGGACGCGGCCGCGCTGCGACATGATCGCAGTGTAAGGGTGTCGCCGCCGTGGTCCCAAGCGGAAGTGGCTACAATGTCGTCGATGCCGCTGGCCCCGACAGGCGATCCCGGCCGCCGGGCGCGCCGGGTCGTCCTCGTCGGTTTCGCGCTCGTGACGATCTGGTTCACGGGCGTGTTCCCGCCGTTCGTGAACCCGAACGAGCTTTCGCGCCTCGACATGGTGTACGCCGTCGTCGAGCAGGGCACCTTCCGGATCGACGATGCGCTCCACGTTCTGGGCGGGCACGAGGACAGGGCGTCGTCGGGCGGTCACTTCTACTCGAACAAGGCGCCCGGCCTCGCTCTGGCAGCGGTTCCCGTCTACCGGCTCTTGCGCGTCGTTTTCGCGGCGCCGCGCTCCGGCTCGGCGCTGCTCCTCGTTCATGTTCTGCCGCTTTTGACCGTGTCGCTCCTGTCGGTGGTGGCGCTCGCGCGTCTGGGCGAGCGGCTGGCCGCAGTCGCGCCCCGCGGGGCGGCGCTGGCCTTGCTCGCCGTGGCCTTCGGATCGTCCTTCCTGTACTACGCGCGGACCTTCTTCGGCCACGCCTGGTCGGCGGCGCTCCTGTTTTTGGCCTGGGACGTCCTGCGCACGGCCGAAGAGGCGACGGCGCGCAAGCGCGTGAATCTCATCGTCTTCGCCGGAGGGTTCCTCGCCGGGTGGGCGTTTCTCTCCGAGTACACGGTCGCGCCGATCGTGCTCTGTCTCGTGCTGCGGGCTGGGGCGGGCGGAGCGTGGCGCCGGCTCGCGGTCTTCGCGGCCGGCGCCGGGGTGCCCGTTCTCGTTCTGCTCGGCTACCAGGCCATTTGTTTCGGCTCGCCGTTCGTCCCGTCCTACGCGCGTGAGGCGTACCCGCGATACGCCGAGCTCGCGCGAGAGCGCTTCCTGGGCTTCGGTCTGCCCGACCCGGCGACGCTGCTGAACTTTCTGGTCCATCCGGCGCGCGGCGTTCTCGTCTTCTCGCCCTTCTTCGCGTGGGCGGCCGTGGGATTCGTTCGGTGGTGGCGCTCGCGCGAGGACCGCCCGGACTGTCTCTTCGCGCTCGGGGCCGTCGTCTCGCTCCCGCTGCTGCTCTCGGCCTACCCGAACTGGCACGGCGGCTGGTCGCTCGGGAGCCGCTACCTCGTACCGGTCTTCCTCCTCGCGACGCTGGCTATTGGCCGCGGGCTCGACACGCCGCTCGCGCGCGGGCTCTTTCTCGCGGCGGTCGTCTTTTCGGTCGCGCAGCACCTGCTGCTGACGCTCACCTGGCCGAGCTTCCCGCCGGACGTGCCCGGACCCGTCTCAGCCGGCTCTCGCTGGTTCCTCGAGCGGGGCTGGGTGGCCGCGCACCTGGGTCCGGCCGGCCCAGCCGGCGATGTGTTCTCCGTCCTGCTGATGCTCGCGGTTCTCGTCGCGGCCCTGGCGGCCTGCGTGCGCCCGGCGGAGCCGATGACGCCGCGCCCGCTGCCATCCCTGCTTCTCGGTCTCGTCCCCCTCGCGGTTCTCCTCGCGCGACCCGCCGAGCTCGGTTTTTCGGCGCGGCTCTGGCGCGCAGCAATTTACGGCAAGTTCTCCGGCCACGACCCGACGCGCGAGGAGCTCCGGCGAGTTGCCGCGACCGCCTCGGCACCGGAGGAGCGCCGCAAGGCGGCCAATGTTTGGAAGGCCTACGGAGCGGGGCCGCCGCTTGCCCTGCCGGAAACCGCGGACACCGTCAATCCGTGATCTCGAAGAGCTTCCACTGCGCCACGAAGCGGTCCCCGCGGCGCACCGCGCTCTTTGACCGATAGAGCAGGCGGAAGTGAGAGAGCGGCGGGAGGGAGACGCCTCCGGCTTCGAAAGCCCGGCCCTCGAAATCGTAGAGGCGCGCCTGCAGCGTGCGAAAGTAGTCGGGAGTGGGAAGAAGGCCGCGGCCCTCGCCCTTCAACAGAGGCGGGCGGCCGAGCGTTTCTGCGTAGTCGTTCATCCGCGGCAAGACGTCGGCCGTGAGCACCCAGCGAGCCCGGCGCGTTTTCGCGATCGCGAGCGCCTCCTCCTCCGTCCGCGCGAGAAAAAAGCGCAGGCCGTCGGAGAAGCCGTAACCGAAATTGTTGCCGACGACCGGCTGCTCCGCAACGTAGAGGATGAGGTGGCCGAGCGTCCAGGGGGCGATCACCGACGCGGCTCGCGAGAGCTCGGGCGGGTACGGGGGCGGGCCGAGCAGGCGCGCGTCGTAGGCATCCACGGACCGTGGCAGCTCCGCGCGCATCCACTCGAGCGCCGCGAAGAGCTCGGATCCCGGCACGCGCACGGTTTGGACCTCGCGCCGGAGCCCTTCGGCCATCGGCATCGCGAGCACGATCGCGGTGACGACGGCCGCGGCCGGCGCCACCAGCGGCTGGCGCGGGAGGAGCTTCTCGAGCCGCTCTCCCACGAACCGCGCGGCCTCCAGCAGGCACACGGCGGCGAGCGGCGCCGCGTAGTACACGTTGAGCTTCTGCGACAGCGAAAGAAAGAGCGTCACGGTTCCCCAGACCGCGAGCACGATGTGCGTGGCCGGGCGCTCGCGGCGCAGCGCACGGAGGGCCCACGCGCACACCGCGAGGGGGACGAGGAAGAACGCAGCCGAGAGCTGGCGCAGCGCCGGCCCCGGGCCTTCGGCGAGCAGAGGCTGAGCCTCGAAGATCCCCTTCAGCCAGTTCTTGGGATACGCGAGGTATCCGCCGTCGCCCATGATTTCCTGCGGGGTCGAGCCGGCGGCGTAGCCGAGACCCCGGAATAGGCCGGCGGCGAGCCCGGCGGAGCGGGGCAGCACGGCCGCGCCGAAAAGGGCGATGAGCGCGACCCGCCAGGCGAAGTTTCTGCCGCGCCGCTCGCCGCGCGCGAAGACGACGGCCGCCTCGCAGAGGATCGTGCCGCCGGCGAGCGCCGCGAGAAAGAGCGGCTGGAACCAGCCGAAAGAGATGTAGGTGAAAGGAGCGCGCCGGGGACCCAGCCAGAAGGCCGCGCCCGCAGCGGCGACGGTGGCGGCCAGTCCGAGCGTCACGGCAGCCTCGCGGAAGATGGCTCGCCGTGCCAGGGCCGCCTCGAGAAAAAGCGACAGCGCCAGAACCGCTCCCCAGTAGATCGCGCCCTGCCACGTCAAGACGGCGACGCCGAGGGCGAGTCCCGTCCCGATTTCGGCCGAGACCTTCGCCCTGCCGTCCGGCTCGTCGCGCCCGCGGAGGAAGAGCACGAGGATGAGCAGACCGAAGAACGACTCCGCCACGTGCTGGTCCGTGTGCCCGTACTGCGTCCAGAGCAGGTGCCCCGGGCAGAGTGCGACGAAGAGAGCCGCGACGGCGCCGCCGGCTTCGCCGTACAGGCGTCGGCCCAGGAGGCCCGCGAGCAGGATCGCCCCGGCGGCGAAGGCGAGCGGGACGCTTGCGGCACGGCGCTCGACCGCGGCCGCGGTCGCACCCGGTCCGTCGAGGACCCGCGCCGGGGTGGCCAGCGCCACGTCGAAGAGGGGCGGCCAGATCGGCACGCCCCCGTCGGGAAAGTTCATGAGCGGGTCGAAGAGGATGGTGCGCGGATACCGTGCGACGGCAAAGCGCGCGCGGCGCATATGGTAGTTGTCGTCCGACCCGAGCGGCCGGACCGTCCCGCCCTGTGTGAGCTGCTCTTTCGTGTAGAGCCGGAGCCGGATGCCGATGGCCACCGCGATAGCGACGCCGAGCCAGAACACCACGCGCCGCCACTTCATCGCTGCGGCCATTATGAACGAGGTCGCGTATCATCAATGCAAGCCGTGAAGCTGTCCGTCCTGATGCCCGTGTACAACGAGGCGCGCACGATCGATCAGATCCTCCGGCTGGTCGCCGCGGTTCCGATCGAAAAGGAAATCGTCGTCGTCGACGATGGCTCGACCGACGGCACGCGGGACCAGCTGCGCGACTGGGACGGGCGAGAGGGCGTGCGTGTCATCCTCCACGAGACGAATCAGGGCAAGGGGCAGGCTCTCAAGACCGCCATCGGCGAAGCGCGCGGCGAGATTCTGCTCGTCCAGGACGCGGACCTCGAGTACGACCCGGCCGACTATGCGGCGATCCTGCGCCCCATCGAAGCGGGCCGCGCCGACGTGGTGTTCGGCTCGCGCTTCCGCGGCAGCGCGGAGAACCGCGTCCAAAACTTCTGGCACACCGTGGGCAACCGCGTCTTGACGCTCGTCTCCAACGTGTTCACCGACTTGAACCTCACGGACATGGCGACCTGCTACAAGGCGTTCCACCGCCGCGTCGTGCCAGCGCTGGATCTCGCGTCGCGGCGCTTCGGTGTGGACGCCGAAATCACGGTCAAGGTGGCGCGCGCCGGCTTCCGGATCTTCGAAGTGCCGGTTTCCTATTTCGCGCGCAGCCGCGCGGAGGGCAAGAAGATTCGCCTGCGCGACGGCTTCTCGGCGCTCGCGGCGCTCGTGCGTCACACCTTCGAACGGCGGCCGTGACGGGGAGACCGCGCGTCGCGCTGGCGGTGGCTCTGCTCGCCTCCGCCGTCTCCGTTCTGTTCGTGCTCGACCACACGCGCGAAGACTCGCTCTCGGCCGACGAACCGGTGCACATTCTCTCGGGCTGGCTCATGGCCGTCTCGCGCAACGCCATCGTCAACATCGAGCACCCCCCGCTGATGAAGCTCCTCGCGGGAACGGCCGTTTCGCTCCTGCCTCTGCCGCCGCCGCCCGAGCGTGTGCCCCTGGGCGCGTCGTTCACGGAATTCGGCCACGGGGTTCTGTTCGCCAACGGCGCCGCCTCGGCCGATGCGATCGCGGCAGCGGCGCGCGCGCCGTTTGCGGGAGTGCTCGTCATTCTGCTCTTGCTCGTGTACCTCGCGGCGCGCTCGCGTTATGGACCGATTCCGGCTCTCTTTGCCGTGGGTCTGCTCGCCTTCGACCCGAACGTGATCGCGCATGCCGGCGTCGTGCACACGGATCTCGGGGCCGCCGCAGCCTTCACGGCGGCGGTGATCGCCTGGGAGGCCGCCCTGTCGCGCCCCCGCGCCGTCTCGCTCGGCCTGGCGGCGCTCGCGCTCGGTCTGGCCCTCGTGACGAAGTTCTCGACCGTTTATCTGTTGCCGATCTTGCTGCTCCAGGGTCTCCTGCGCACGAAGTCCGAGCCGTCGCCCAGCCGGGCGGTCGCGCGGCTCGCCGGGCTGTTCGCCGTGGTGGGCGCGGGCGGGGGAGTCGTGGTCTTTGCCGTGTACGCGCACGTTTGCGCGCACATCGACCCGGCGGTCCAGCGCCAGGTCATCCACGAGATGGTGGCCGGCCGCGGCGCCCCCTCCCTCTCGCGATCGATCGAGGATGTCGCGCGCCTGTCGCCTCCCATCGGTCAGTATCTCGGCGGGCTGGCGTCGGTCGCGCGGCAGAACGCCGTGGGCGGCGGCGTCAACTACTTGAACGGCCGCGTCTCGACCGCCGGGTTTCCCGCTTACTTCTTCGTGGCTTTCGCGCTCAAGAGCACGCTCGCGTTTGTCGCCCTGACGCTCGTGCTGCTCTTTGCCCTGGTGCGGGACCCGCCGACGCGGCGCGAGGCCGCGCTCTGGCTGCTGCCGGTCGCCGTGCTCTTTCTCGCGTCGATCGGCGCGAGCTACAACATCGGCATCCGGCACTTGCTGCCCGTCTACCCGCTTCTCGCGCTCGCGGGGGCGGGAATCCTGTCGCGGCTGCTCGCGGCGGGCCGGCGGGCGCCGGCGCTGTTTCTGGCCGCGCTGCCGCTTCTCTCTCTCGCCGAGACCCTCGCCGTTCGGCCGCACGAGCTCTCCTATTTCAACGCGCTCGCGGGCGGACCGGTCCGAGGCCGGCGGATCCTCTCGGACTCGAACGTGGACTGGGGCCTCGACTTGAAACGCCTCGCCGCAGAATTGAAACGGCGCGGCGTGAAGGACCCGACGGTCGTGTACTTCGGCGGCGACGACGTGTTCGAAAGAGTCGGCGTTTCAGACTTCGCGGCCGAACCTCGGGTGCGGGGACGGCTGGTCGCTCTCTCGGCCTTTCAGCAGGCCGTGGGCCCCGAGTTTTACGCGTATCATGGCGCGCGCGAAGTCGCGGGGGCCCTCGAACGATTGCGGCGGGAGGTGGCCGCGCGAGGCCGGCCCGCCGGGCGCATTGGCTACTCGATCGACCTGTACGAGCTCTCCGGGGAAGGGACTCCTCGCCCATGAAGCTGACCGTCGTCATGCCCGTGTACAACGAGATCGGCACGATCCGTCAGATCGTGCAACTCGTCTCGGACGTCCCGATCGAGAAGGAGATCTTGATCGTGGACGACGGCTCGACCGACGGCACGCGCGACGTTCTCAAGGAAATGGATGGAAAGAACGGCGTGCGAGTGTTTTTGCAGCCGAAGAACCTTGGCAAGGGAGCGGCGGTCTCGGTGGGCTTCCGCTACGCGGCCGGCGACGTGGTCATCATCCAGGATGCGGACCTCGAGTACGACCCCAAGGAGTACGTGAAGCTCATGGGACCGATCGCCGACGGGCACGCCGACGTCGTGTACGGCTCCCGCTTTCTGGGCGGCGGACCGCGGCGAGTCCTCTACTTCTGGCACACCATCGGGAATCGGATGCTCACCCTGATCTCCAACATGTTCACGAACCTGAACCTGACCGACATGGAGACCTGCTACAAGATGTTCCGCCGCGAGGTCGTTCAGTCGATGACGATCGAGTCGCCTCGCTTCGGCATCGAGCCGGAGATCACGGCCAAGGTAGCGCGGCGCGGCTACCGCATTTACGAAGTGCCGATCTCCTACTACGGCCGCACGTACGAAGAGGGCAAGAAGATCGGCGCCAAGGACGCGCTCTCGGCTTTCTGGACGATCTTGAAGCACGCCGTGCGCGAGACGGAGGACCCGAAGAACGTCGGCCACGTCACGCTGGCGCGTATGGCGAAGCTCGAGCCTTACAACCGCTGGCTCGTGGACCGTTTTCGCAACGTGCTCGGCAGGAGGATCCTCGAGATCGGCGCCGGCTTCGGAAACATGACGCGGCACCTGACGGAGGCGGAGCTGCTCGTCGCTTCCGACCTCGACCCGGTCGGCGTCGAGTACATGAAGGGTGTCTTCCGCGACGAGCCCAACGTCCGGGTCGCTTCGTACCGCTTTCCGCTCGACCCGGCGGCGCGCGACGAGATCCGCGCGCTCCGCGTCGACACGATCGTGTGCCTGAACGTTCTCGAGCACATCGAGGACGACCGAGCGACGCTCGCCGATCTCGAGAAAGTGCTCCAGCCGGAGGGCAAGCTCGTGCTCCTGGTGCCCGCGCTCCAAAAACTGTACGGGACCCTCGATGTCAATCTCCGGCACTTCCGGCGCTACGAGAAAACGGAGCTCACGGAAAAGCTGGCCACGGCCGGCTTTTCTTTGGAGGACTGCCGTTTCTTGAACCGGCCGGGCGTTTTCGGGTGGTACCTCAACGGCAAGATCCTGCGCCGCCGCGTGCTGCCGCGAGCGCAACTGCAGGCCTTCAAGCTGCTGCTTCCCCTCCTGCGCCGCGAGGAGTCGCATCCGCCGGCTTTCGGGATGTCGCTTCTCGCCATCGGCCGGAAGACGGCGGAGACGGAATGACGGTTACGGGCGGGACGGCGCTTGGCGCACGAGCAGGACCGAGCCGGGAACGCTTTCGAGCGAACGCACCGAGCCGCCGCGGGCCAGCAAGTCCGTGAGCCCGGGTTGAATCAGGAGCGGGGGCAACAGGACGTAGGTCTTGGCTCCCGGCGGGACGGAACGCATCTGCCGATCGAGCCTTTCGAGGTCGGCGGAACCCGGCAGCTCGGCGGGAATCCAGCCGGGATGCTCTTCGAGCTCGGCCGGGAGGCCGATCAGGCGCGCCGAGAGCTTTCCGCGGTCCGAGGCGAGGCGCGCCGGAAGGTAGAGCGCGCTTCCGGTGACCACCAGATCGCTCGAGCTCGTCTGTCGGCAGAGCCGTTCGGCCGCTTCGACGTAGGGCGGCGTCGTCCGGGGAACCTCCAGCAGGAGAAATGCGCAGGAGACGATTCCCGCAGTCGCCACGGCGGCGGCAGCGACCCGCGCGAGCCGGCTCGACGTGCCCGCGGCCGCGAGCCCCCAGAGCCAGATGGGAAGGACGACAAGCTCGCTGCGTCCCGCAAACGCGACCGGCCGGAGGGCAGAGACGGCGAGGATGCCGAGAAGCGTCAGCAGCGTGACGGCCGCCGCGTCTCGGGCGGAGCGATCGTCCGGTCGCATCGTCGCGACGGCGATCAACGCCAGGAGACCGCCCGCCGCGGCTCCCCAGAAGAGGATTCCCGGCAGCGGGCCTCCGAAGGGCGCCGGGACGCGCCCGGCGCCGCCGAGTGCCGACAGAAAGCCGGACAGCGAGGCCGTCAGGGGCTCGCGCATCCAAGCCGTGGCCGCCGCGGGTTGTCGGGCGAGAACCGGCAGCCAGGGCAGAAAGAGAACGCCGCCCGCCGCGAGCGCGGCAGCGGAGCGGGCCCGACCCCGGGCGAGCGCCACGACGGCGACTGCCGCGGCGAGGAAGAGAGCCAGATAGTGAGTGTAGAGCGCGGCTGCCGCGACGAGCGCCGTGGCCGCCAGGCGACCGGGCCGCTCGTCGCCCTGGAGCGCGAGCAAGAAGAGCGCCATTCCCGAAAGTCCGAGCAATGCGTAGGGCCGCGCTTCGCCCGCATAGAGGAGCAGAGGCGGCGAGGCTGCCGCGAGCAGAACGTAGCGCCGCCGGGCGCCGGCGTCCGGCAGTTCGCGGGCGGCGAAGAAGAGCGCCAGCGCCGCGGCGAAGGACAGCGAGCGCAGAAGAGCATCCGGCGCGGCGAGCCGCTCTGCTGCCAGAACCAGCGGGCGAGCCATGAGATAGAAGAGCGGAGGCCCCGAGTCCAATCGCAACGCGTCGATCAGCCGCGCCCAAGGAAGCCGCGCGACCCAGACACTGAAGAGCTCGTCGTGCCAGAGCGGCCGAGCGACGAGCAGCGCAAGGCGCGCGAGCGCTGCCGCGCCGACCGCGCCGGCGACGACCACGACGAAAGCCGGCCGGCTTGGTGATTTCTGTTCGATGCCCTATCCTAGCTGGAACACGCTAGAGGAACGATTGAGCCAAGCTGCGCCCCAGGCGCCGACACCGAGGGGTCGCACGCTCGCGGCCGCTGCTCCGGGGTTGCTGTTCGCGCTGCTGCTCGTCGTCGTCTATGCCGACCCGCTCTTCGTCCGGCGTAACTTCGCCGGCCGCGACCTGCTCGGCTACCACCTGCCCGTGGAGTCGGCCCTTCACGACGCCTACGCACGCGGCCGGTTGCCGGTCTGGCTCGCGGAGGTTTCCGGCGGGCGCCCTCTGGCCGCCAATCCCAATACCGGCGCTTTCTATCCCGTCAGGCCGCTCTTGGCGCTGTTTCCCTTTCCTTTGGCCATGCGGATCTATCCGGTCTTGCATTGGGCCCTGGCGGGGCTCGGGATGCTCGCGCTCTTGCGATCGCTTGCCGCGTCGCGCGGGGCAGCCTGGCTGGGAGCCGTTGCCTACGCGTTTTCCGGGGTCAGCGTCTCGGAGGTCTTCTACACCAACATTCAGCCGGGCATGGCGCTGCTGCCCTGGCTGCTGTGGTCGGTGTCCCGACCGACCCGGCCGGCGTTTCGCACGCTTTGGCTGGCCCTCTTCCTCGGCCTCGACTTGCTCGCGGGCGACGTCTTCACGACCGGCCTGGCGATTGCGGGAGCGCTTCTGTGGATCTTGGTCGAGGAGGAGCGGCGCGGCCGGCTGCGACGGTTCGGAGAGCTTGCCGCGGCGCTCGGGCTCGCCGCGCTCGCCGCCGCGCCGCAATGGGTCGCCGCGTTGGCCTGGGCACCCGAGACCAACCGCGCCGTCGCGGGGCTGACGATCGGCAGCGCCGTCCAGATGTCGCTGTCGCCATGGCGCCTTCTGGAGCTGGTGGTGCCGTATCCCTTCGGGGAGACCTGGCAGATCGACCAGGCGGCCGCCTGGGCGAGGACGGCTTTCGCCGGCAAGGCCATCGGCCTTTTCTCGAGCCTCTACGCCGGCGCGTTTGCGGTCATCGCCTTCGTCGCGGCGTGGCGAGCGCCGTCGCGCGGCGCCCGGTTCGCCCGTTTGTTTCTCGCACTCACGCTCGCGCTGTCGGTGCTGCCGAGCTTCGTCCCGCAAACCTGGCGGGACTGGCCGTCGCCGTTTCCGTTGCGGCATCCGGAGAAGTTTGTCGTCGGCGCCGGCTTCGCGCTGGCGCTCTGCGCCGGAATCGGCGTCGATCGCCTCCGCGCGAGGCGACTCAGGTTTCGCTGGCCCCTTCTCGTCGGCGGGGCCCTGGCGCTTTCGGCCGCGGCGGCGTGGGCGTTTCCCGCGGGGGCGGGCCGGCTCGCGACGATGCTCGTCGGCGCCGGGCCCGGCTCCGCCGGCACCGCGGCCGAGCGGCTGCCGGGAGCGCTCGCCGAAGGCGGCTTGCTGTGGATCGCGACAGTTCTGGCGGTCGAGGCTCTCGCGCGGCCCGGCCGAGCGTGGCTCGCCGCCGGTTTCGCGACCTTGACGCTCGTGCCGATCGTGGCGAATCGGAGAATCGCGCGAACCTTCCTCCAGGAGGAGGTCTTTGCGCCGACGTCCTTCAGCCGGTTCGTTGCCCGGCGGGACCCGGATGGGCGGTTTCGAACGCTGGGCTCCTCGGTGATGCCGCTGGCCAGCTCTCCGGCAGCGGGAAGCGACATCGCGTCGCTCGACTCGGCCCGTGAGACCTGGCTTTTCTTCACGCCAGTCCTCTGGAAACGCGGAGAGGTCTTCAACCTCGACGTGGACCTCGGCGACCTGTCGCGGGCCGAGAGCCTGAGGCGGTTCGCGCTGGCCGCGTGGCGCACGCCTGGCGCCGGCGCTTTCTTCGGCGCTTTCTCTTTGCGCTTCGGCGTGCGATACGTAAACGAACCGCCGCGCCCCGGCTTCAAGCGCGTCGGCGGAAGCGGCGTGCAGGAATGGGAGGAGAACGGCGAGGCGCTGGCTGACATCCGGATCGCGCCGAAGTGGGTGGAAGCGCCTTCGGCGCCGCGGGCGTTCGCGTTGATGACCGGTCTTTCGCCTCAGGAGATCGTCGTCGAAACGGGGCAAGAGCGGGCGGGGTCGAGTCAAAGGGGGACGGTGCGCGTGCTCGAAAAAAGCTCCGAAATCATGAAGGTCGAGACGGAGTGTGGGACGGCGAGCTGGTTGTTCGTGCTGCGCGGATACTGGCCCTACCGGCGGGTCCTCGTGGATGGAGAGAAAGTCGAGCCCGTGCCCGCGCTGCTGGCGTTTTCTGCGGTGCCTTTGCCGGCGGGCCGGCATCGCGTGGAGTGGGAAGAGCTTCTGCCCGGATTCGAAGTCTCGCGCTGGGGACCGGTTCTCTTCGCTCTGACGGCGGCGTTGATTTGGGTGCGCGGGCGGAGGTCATGAGACGGGCGGCTCCGGGAATCCTCTTCGCGCTGCTCGTCGTGGCCGTGTACGCGGACCCTCTGTTCTTCCGCCGCAACTTCGCGGGTCGCGACCTTCTGGCCTACCACCTCCCGGTCGAGTCGGCCATCCATGACGCCTATGCGCGGGGGCGCCTGCCGGTGTGGATATCGGAGATCTCGGGAGGCCGACCGCTTCTGCCGAACCCGAACGCGGGCGCTCTTTATCCCGTGAGACCGCTGCTCGCGCTCGTCTCGTTCCCGGCGGCGATGCGTCTGTTTCCGGTGCTGCACTGGATCCTGTCTGGTTTCGGAATGATCCTGCTGCTCCGCTCGCTCGACGCTTCGCGAGGCGCTGCCTGGATCGGGGCCGTGACGTATGTCTTCTCGGGTGTCGGCGTTTCCGAGAATCTTTACACGAACCTTCATCCGGGCGTCGCTCTGCTCCCCTGGATCGTGTGGGCCGTGCGCCGCAACGCGCCGCTCCCGCGCAAGGCGGTGCTGCTCGGCCTTCTGTTCGGCCTCGACGCCCTGGCAGGGGACGTCTTCACGACGGGCCTGGCTCTGGCCGCGGCGCTCTTTTGGATCCTCCTGGAGATCGAGCCCGGCAGTCGGCGGCGCGAGGCGGCGGCGCTGGCCGGCGGGCTCGGCCTCGCCGCGCTGCTCGCTTTGCCGCAGATCGTCGCCACGGCCCTCTGGGTGCCCGAGACGAACCGGGCGGTGCTCGGGATGAAGATCGGAGAAGTCGTGCGCTTCTCGATCTCGCCCATCCGCCTTCTCGAGTTCGTCGTGCCTTACCCGTTCGGCCCCACCTGGGCAGCGGACACGACCCGTCTGTGGGCTTCGCCGATCTACCACTTCAAGTTCCTGGGCTTCTACGCAACGTTCTTTGCCGGCGCGCTCGCCGTGATCGGGCTCGTTTCAGCCTGGAGAGAGCGGTCCGCCGGCGCTCGGTTCGGCCGGGGGTTCTTCCTCTTTTGCGCCGCGCTGTCGGTGCCGCCGAGTCTCCTCGGAGGCCGATGGCTGCAGCGGCCATCGCCGATTCCCCTGCGCTTCCCGGAGAAGTTCGCCGTGGGCCTCGTCTTCGCGCTCGCTCTGCTCGCCGCGCTCGCCGTCGACCGGCTGCGCCGGACCGCCCGGCTGCCGCGCTGGCCCCTCGCGGTGGCCGGAGCGCTGGCGCTCCTGGCCGTGCTGGCTCGGGCCTGGCCGGACAGGGCTGGAGCCTTCGCGGTGCGCTTCATCGGCGCAGACGGCGGACTGGCCGCGCGAGCGGGCGACTCCCTGTCTCCCTCCTTCGCGGAAGGGGGCCTGTGGTGGGTTGGCTCGATCGTGGGGCTGGAGCTGTTCCGCTCGCGCCGCCGCCTGCCGCCGGTGGCCGGCCTCCTGCTGCTTTCGGGGGCCGTCGTCGGTCCGAGCCGGAGGATTGCGCAGACTTTTTCCGAGGAGCAGGTCCTGCCGCCGACGGCCTTCGCGCGGCGCATCGCGCGGCTCGACCCGGCCGGACAGTTCCGAACCTTCGGCGAGTCCCTCTTCTCGTCGCCGTCCGCCCTCGAAGCTTCCGCGGCCGGCTCCGACCCCGGGGCTATCGACTCGACGCGCCGAGCCTGGTATTACAACACGCAGACTCTCTGGGGGCTCTCCACCGTCTTGAACCACGACTTCGACGCGGGCGACCTCTCCCGGCTAGAAAGCCTTCGACGGCTGGCGGGTCGCGCGGCCGGGTTCCGCGACTCCGGAGATTTCTTCGGCGCGCTCGCGCTCAAGTGGGGCGTCCGCTTCCGCGATCAGCCGGCGCTGGCCGGGTTCCGCCGGTTCGGCGGCGACGCGTTGCAGGATTGGGACGAAAACCCGAATGCGCTGCCGGACATTCGGCTCGTCGAGCGCTGGCGCGAGACGCCGGGCCCGCGCGAGGCGCTGGCGGTTCTGTCGGCGCTGGTGCGCGGAGAGATCGTGATCGAAACCGGGGCGAGCGCATCCGGCTCGGCGCGACCCGGGCGCGTGCGCGTCCTCGAGCGCAGTCCGGAGCGGCTCCTGCTCCTGGCGAGCGCTTCGGATCCGACCTGGCTTTTCGTGCTGCGCGACTCCTGGACCTACCGCACCGTGCTTCTCGACGGCCGGCCCGTGGAATGCGTGCCGGCGCAGCTCGCTTTTACTGCGGTGGTGATTCCCGCCGGAGAGCATCGTGTGGAGTGGATCGAAGAGGTCCCCGGGGGACGCGTGTCCGTTGTCGGGCCGCCGCTCTTCTTTCTGACGGCCGCCTGGATCGTCTTGAAGAAGGGAAGGCCGAGCCCGTGAAGACCGTCGCACTTCGCGCGATCGCCGCGCTGGTTCTGCTCGCGGCCTTCGGCTGCCGGCGCAAGACGGCCCCGCTCGTGCCCGAAGGGAAGGACCTGACGCGTCCGGCGGCCGAATGGCTCGCGATGGAACCGGTGCGGCTCTTGCGCGACTACGTGCGGATCGACACGAGGGTTGAGAACGGAGAAAGGGAGGGCGCGCTCTTCCTCCAGAGGCTTCTGGACTGCGAGGGCATCTCTTCGGAGCTCGTATGTCCCCAGCCCGGCCGCTGCAATCTCCTGGCGCGTCTGCCCGGGAAACGCCGGGACGGCGCGCTGCTGCTCTTGAACCACATTGACGTCGCGCCTGTGTACGCTCCGTTCTGGAAGGAAGCTCCCTTCGAGGGGACGATCAAACGGGGCTACCTCTACGGGCGCGGAGCCTTCGACATGAAGGCCCTCGGGCTCGCCCAGCTGCTGGCGATGCGCTCTCTCAAGCGCCGGGGCGTCGTGCCCGAGACGGACATCCTGTTCCTCGCCGAGGCAGACGAGGAGACAGGTCAGAGGCTCGGCTCGGCGTGGCTCCTCGAGCGCCGGCCCGAATGGTTCCGGGGCGTGGCCAACGTCTTGAACGAGGGCGGCACGAACGAGATCATCTTGCGAGCCGTCCGCTTCTGGGGGGTCGAAACCCTGGAGGCCGGCTACGGCGACGCCGAGCTCGAGATGTCGGAGCGGACACCCTTCGAGAAGCTCTCCGGGAGGTGGCCCCGGCTCGAGGGCCAGCCGGTGACGCCGCATCCGCACGTGGTCGAAGGATTCGACATGCTCGCCAACCACCTCGGACACCCGTTTACGGACCCGCTGCGTCACCTCGAACGGGCGCGGCGCGACCCGAAAGAGCTGGCGATCCTGCCCGACCGCTATGGCGCATTCCTCGAGCCCAGGATCAAGTTCTTCGGGCCGTATCCCTTTCCCCCGGAGTCGAAGGACCGCTTCCGAGGGGTCGCCGCTATTTTCACGCCGCCTGGCATCGACCCCGGTCCCTTCTTGCGGAAAGTCATCGAGGACGCAAGGCGCGGCGGCCTGGAGGTCGTCGAGTCTTTCTCGAGCGGCCCGACCTCCGCCAGCCCGTGGCGCGAGGCCGACGGCCGTCTGACGCCTTTCTTAGGCCTGCTCGAGAGGGTCACGCAGGCCCGGTGGCCCGGCGTCCCCTTCGGGCCGATCCCGACGTTTGCCGGCACGACCACGTCCATCTACTTCCGGCAAAGAGGAATCCCGGCCTACGGCTGGTCTCCCCTCCCGGTCAACATCACCGATAGCGCCCGACGCCACGGCAACGACGAGCGGATCTACCTGCGCGATTACATCAATGGCGTGGATCTCTATCGGGAGGTGATCGAGGAGTTTGCCGTCAGGTCGGGCGTCGAATTGTCACCTCCTTCCGGCAAAGACTGACATTCTTCGGCAGGTGGCTTTCCCGTGCCGGATCATAAGATCCTCTGTACAAAGGGCTTGCTGCTTGACCCACTTGGCCCCTTCCTTGCGACGACTGGGGCAGAGATTGAAGCGGACGACAAACCTATAGGAGGCCACTCTGATGAGAAAGCGGGAATCCGGTTTTACCTTGATCGAGCTGCTGATCGTCATCGCGATCATCGGCATCCTGGCGGCCATCGCCATTCCAAACCTCTTGAACGCGGTTCAGCGCGGCAAGCAGAAGCGCTCCATGTCCGACATGCGCGCCCTGGCGACCGCCGTCGAGGCCTACGGCGTCGACAACAACGTCTATCCGAACGGGACGGCTTGCAACCCGGGCCTGTTCACGACGGGCGACTCGCTGGTCAACCTGGTGTCCTTCTCGCAACTGTCACCCACCTACATTGCCTCGCCGCCGCGCGTCGATGGATGGGGCCGGTTCTACTACTACGGGTTCAACCCCGCCTCGGGCAACGACTACCTGATCCGCTCGCCCGGCCGCAACGCCGTGTCGGAAGTCCTGGTCTGTGGCACCACGACGGACTTCAACGACGATATCGCGTACTCGGACGGCACGTTCATCCAGTGGCCCGAGGGCACGCAGAGATAAGATCCGCCAAATTCGGTCACCGAGAAAAGGTCCCGAGCAATCGGGACCTTTTTGTTAGGACGATGAGAAGACAAAGCGGTTTCACCCTCATCGAGCTTCTGATCGTGATTGCGATCATCGGCATCCTGGCGGCGATCGCGATTCCGAACCTCATGAATGCCGTCCACCGCGGCAAGCAGAAGCGCACGATGGCGGACATGCGGGTGCTCGCGACGGCGATCGAGTCCTACGAGATCGATCAGGCTTTTTTCCCGTCGGCGGCCTGCGTGAGCGGTCTCTTCACGACGCTCGGCACGCCGCTCGACTTCACGTCGTTCGCCTGTCTGACTCCGACCTACGTGGCGCACCCTCCGCTGCGGGATGGCTGGGCAGTTCTACCTCTATTCGGTGGACAACGGCCGCGGGCAATACAACGTCCGGAGCCTCGGCCGCAACAGCGCCACCGACGGGACCCTGTGCGGGACGACGACCGACTTCAACGACGACATCCTGTATTCCAACGGCACGTTCATCCAGTGGCCGGAGGGCACGCAGAAGTAATCGCCTTACAATGACGGCGTGGTGGCGCGCCGCTCCGTTTCGCCGGGTTTCACGGCCGCGCTCGCCCTCGTCCCCGCGCTCGTCTGGCTCGCTCCGGCGCTGCTCGGCCGCCAGGCGCCTGTCTTCCGCGACCAGGGCGATTTCTTCTATCCGCTGAAGCTCTACACGGCCGATCGCCTGCTCGCCCGCGACATCCCGCTTTGGAATCCCCTCTCGGGCGCGGGCGAGCCCTGGCTCGCGAACGCGCAGTCGGGCGTCTTTTACCCGCCGACGATGCTGTTCCTGCTGCCGTCGCCGGCCCTGGCGGCAGCGCTCTATCTGCTCGCCCACGTCGCCCTGGGGGTCTGGGGCGTCTGGCGCTTCCTGCGCCAGGAGGCCGCCTCGGCCCCCGCGGCGCTCGCCGGCGCGGCGCTCTTTGCGGGCAGCGGGTTTGCCGCCTCGCTTTCGGCCTACTGGAACCACTTCGGCGCCTTCATGTACCTGCCGGCGATCGTGTCGATCGCGCGCGGAGGCCTGCGCTCGCGGCCCGCCGTCGCCGGTCTGGCGGCGCTCGTGGGGCTCCAGGCCATGGCCGGCAGCCCCGAGATCTCGGGAGCGACGCTTTTCCTCGCGGCTGTCTTCGCGCTGTTTCCCCGGCCGCCGCAGCCGACGGGCTGGGCCGAGCCGCCGCGTTCGCGCGCGCCGCTGCGGTTTGCTACCGGCGCTCTTCTCGGTCTCGCGCTCGCGGGCTGGCTGCTCGTGCCGATGGGGGAGCTCGCGGTGGCTTCCGACCGGCGGGCGCCGCTGCCTGCCGCCGACCGCGAGACGGGCGCCGTGACGCTCGCAGCCGTGGCCTCGCTGGCCAGGTTAGGCGGCGGTTCGAGCGGCACGTCTTACCTCTCCTCCCTGGCGATCGGCCCGCTCGGAGTGGCGCTCGTGCTCGCTGGATTCGCCGAGAGGCAGCGCCGGCCCCTCGCGGTGGCGCTTGCCGCCGTGGCCGTCGCGGGAGCCGTGGCGGCGGCGGCCGGGCCGCTGGGCGAGTGGTTGCGCGGCCTCCCGCCGCTCGACCGGGTCCGCTATCCCGCCAAGGCCCTGATCTTTCCCTTCTTCGCCCTGCCCGTGCTCGCCGGCCTCGGGTGCGATGCGTTGCGGTTTGCGCCCCGGTGGAAGCCGGCTATCGGTACGGCGCTCGCCTGGAGCGCCGCCCTCGTTCTGACGGCCTCGCTCGCGTTGGTGGGCCGGAATCTCTTCGCGTTCGTTCCGGAGGCGGAGATCCGCCGGCCTCCCGACTCGCTCGGGCCGCTCTCGCATCTGGCGGGCCGCGTGATGACGCCGCCCATGCGGGCCGTCGCGGTCTGGGTGCTCCAGTCGGCCCGGTTCGACGTGCAGACGCTGCGCCGGCAGCGGCAGGTCTTTCTCGGTTACACCAGCCTGCTCCAGGGCGTCCCGACCGTGCGGACGGCGGCTGCGCTGCCCACGGAGGCGGCCCGGGCGATTACGGAGGCAGCCGACGCGCCGGGCAGGCCCATGGTCGCGGCGGGCGCCGCGGGCGCACGCGTTCTCGTCACGACGTCGCCCCCGCCCGACATGGGCTCGCGCAAAGTGGGCGAAGTCTTTCGGGCGCCCATCAACCCGTACCGGCCTCGGCTTTCATTCGTTGCGGCCTTTCGCGTGGAGCCCGACGCCGCGAAGGCCTGGTTGCACGCCGCCCGCGGCGAGTCAGACTGGTCTCGAGAGGTGCTGCTCGAGCGGGCTCTGTCGCCCGCTCTGCCGCCTCCCGGGCGAGCGCGCCCGTCGCTCGTGGCGCGGCTGGCCGAAGACCGGCCGGAGCGCATCGTGGCGGAGATGACTTCTGATTCCGCCGGCCTCCTGGTGCTCGCCGACCTCTTCTACCCGGGCTGGACGGCCGAGGTCGACGGCCGTCCGGCCGAAATCCTGCGCGCGGACGGCGTCTTTCGCGCGGTGGTCCTGCCGCCCGGCTCCCACCGCATCGTCTTCCGCTACCGCCCGCTGTCGCTCTGGATCGGAGGCGGGCTCTCGGCGGCCGCGCTCCTGGTCATGCTGGCCTTGTCGCGCGGCGGCCGGCCGGAGTCCGCGTGAACGCTCCATTCGCCGATCTGAGCGTCTTTGGCGCGGTTTCCGCCGGCCTCTTCGGTCTGGTGATCGGCAGCTTCGTCAACGTCCTCGTGCACCGCCTGCCGCGGGGCGAGTCCGTCGTTCGCCCCGCCTCCCACTGCCCGGCCTGCGGCGCCCCGATCAGGGGCTGGGACAACATTCCGCTGGTCTCCTGGCTGCTGCTCGGTGCGCGATGCCGCGACTGCCGGGCGCCGATCTCGGTGCGCTACCCGGCGGTCGAGTTGACGAACGGCGCTCTCTGGTCGTTCTGTTTCCTGCGCGCGCCTTCGTATCCGGACTTTCTTGCCGCGGCAATCTTCGTCTCGGCCTGCCTGGCGCTGCTCTTGATCGACGCCGAGTTCCAGCTCCTGCCCGACGCCATCACGCTGACCGGGCTGGCCGCCGGCATCGGCCTCTCCTTCCTTTCGGCCATCCGCACACCGCTCTCCGCCGTGCTCGGCGCCGCGCTCGGCGCCGGCGGCCTCTGGCTCGTCGCCTTTCTCTACGAAAAGGTCGCGGGGCAGGAAGGGATGGGGCTGGGCGACGTGAAGATGCTCGGGATGATCGGAGCGTTCCTGGGGCCCGCGGGCGTCGTCGTGACGGTCCTGCTCGGGTCGCTCGCCGGCAGCGCCGTAGGCCTTGCTTTGATCGCCGCGCGA
>WNGF01001290.1_pt1 | contig 53309 bp, 42 predicted proteins | sample 5400641 | NCBI WGS metagenome assembly WNGF01 (sample SAMN13153371, study PRJNA577476) | soil metagenome | isolation source: 80 cm soil or saprolite under grassland replicate 2 | place: USA:California | collected 2016-06-15 | reverse complement strand
CAATCTTCAGCGACAGGAACGGAATCAAGCTGTACGACTGGAATCAGCTCAATGACAGGCGGCACGGCTACGGGTGGTACACCTATGCGCCGGTGGCCGTGCTGAAGCAGTATGAGAAATGGGCGCGCACGCATCCACGACAGCTGGCGACATTCGCCGAGCCGCGAAGCAAGGACAGAAAATGAGCGGGCAGGACAGAAAGCGCACCCGGCGCGATTTCATCAGGGACCTGTCGCTCGCCGCGGGCGCCGGTGCGCTGATGCCGGATTTTCTGGCGGGGTGTGCCCGGCGCGTGACGCTCTCGAATGGGGCGGCGTCGGGGTGGGATCAAGTCCCGGCGATCCTGAAGCGAATCACTCCGCCGGTATTCCCGGCGCGAGACTTTGACGTTCGGGATTACGGAGCGGTCGGTGATGGCGGGAAGGATTGCAGCGCCGCATTTGCCGCCGCGATAAAGGCGTGCAACTCCGCCGGTGGCGGGCGAGTCACCGTGCCTCCCGGAAAGTATTTCACCGGCCCTATCCATCTGAAGAGCAACGTAAATCTTCACGTCGAGAGCGGCGCGACGATCCTGTTCAGCACCGACCCGAAGGAATATTTGCCGCAGGTGCTGACGCGCTTCGAGGGCGTCGAGCTGATGGGCCTGTCGCCGCTCATCTACGCCATCGATTGCGAGAACATCGCGGTAACCGGCGCCGGCACGCTCGACGGCCAGGCAAGCAACGAGCATTGGTGGCCATGGAAGGGCAGAGCCGACTTCGGTTGGGTAAAGGGCACGCCGAACGGTGAAGTATCGCGCCTCCGGCTGTTCGAGATGGCGGAGAAGGGCGTGCCCATCGCCAGGCGGGTCTTCGGCATCGAGGATTGTTTGCGCCCTCCGTTCATTCAATTCTATCACTGCCGGAACGTGCTCATCGACGGCGTGACGATCGAGAGGTCGCCGATGTGGGAGATCCATCCGGTGCTCTCGCAGAACGTCACCCTTCGCGGCGTACACATCTCGACGCACGGTCCGAACAACGACGGCTGCGATCCGGAGTCGTGCAAGGACGTCCTCATCGAAAACTGTTTGTTCGACACCGGCGACGACTGCATCGCGATCAAGAGCGGGCGCAACGCCGACGGAAGACGTGTCGCGGTGCCGAGCGAGAACATCATCGTTCGCGGATGCGAGATGCGCGATGGACATGGTGGGGTGACAATAGGGAGCGAGATCTCGGGCGGCGTACGGAACGTTTTCGTCGAGCGATGCACGATGGACAGCCCGCGCCTGGATATCGCGCTTCGGTTCAAGAACAACGCCGCGCGCGGCGGACTGCTCGAGCACGTTTACATGCGTGACGTAACAATCGGCCAAGTCGCCGAGTCGGTTCTCTCGATCGATTTCTACTACGAGGAAGGGCCGAAGGGCGAATTCACTCCGATCGTTCACGACGTCGAGCTGAACCGCGTCACGAGCAGGAAGAGCAAATACGGACTTTACGTGCGCGGCTTCGAGGGGTCGACGATAGACAATGTTAACACTGTTAACTGCACCTTCGAGGGAGTGTCGAGCGGCAACGTGATCGAGCACGCGTCGAACGTGCGGTTCGTCAATACGAAGATCAACGGAACGCCGGTCAAAACGTGAAGCCCGGCTTTGGATTGCTCCTGTCGGCGATGGTTCCTCTGACTGCGCTGGCGCCGTCCGCTCTCTCGGCGCAGGCGGCGCGCGGGGCGCAGCGGGCGGAGGAATCGCAGGCGCGCCCTCTCTCTGTTCGTTTCGCGTCGGCGGTGATCGCGCGGAATCCGATCGTTCACGAGAAGTGGGATTACACCGCCGGTGTCGTTCTCCTCGCAATTCAGCGCGTCGCCGAGGTCGAGGACGTTCCGTCCATGCGCGCGTACGTGAAGTCGAACATCGACCGGCTCGTCGGGCCCGACGGAGGCATCGCCGGCTACAAGGCGGAAGACTACAGTCTCGATCAGATCGCGGAGGGGCGAGTGCTGCTCAATCTCGCGCGTCGCTCGCCGGATCCGCGCTACAGGAAGGCGGCGACGCGGCTTCGCAATCAGCTTCGCAGTCATCCGCGCACCGACGAAGGCGGATTCTGGCACAAGAAGATTTACCCGCAGCAGATGTGGCTCGACGGCTTGTACATGGCCGCTCCCTTTTATGCCGAATACGCGCGGACACTCGAGAGCGGAGTCGCGCGGGACTCGTCGTTCTCCGACATCACGCGCCAATTTCTGCTCGCCGCCCGGCATCTGCGCGATCCGCGCACCGGTCTCATGTATCACGGCTGGGATGCGACGAGGTCGCAGAAGTGGGCGGACAGCGCGACGGGGGCTTCCGCGACCCTCTGGGGACGCGGCATCGGCTGGTACATGATGGGTCTCGTCGAGACTCTCGCCTATCTGCCAGTCACGCATCCTGATCGCGCCGAGCTGATTCGCATTCTTCAGGATCTCGGCGCCGCCGTTGCGCGGGTGCAGGATCCGGTCACCGGCCTCTGGTGGCAGGTGGTCGATCAACCGAATCGAAAGGGGAATTATCTCGAGGCGTCGGCGTCGAGCATGTTCGTCTACTCGCTCGCCAAGGCGGCTCGGCTCGGCTACATCCCGGCGCAGTATCGCAAGGTTGCGCAGAGGGGTTTCGACGGGATTGTTGCGAACCTGGTGAAGACCGCGCCTGACGGCCGAGTTTCACTGACGAACATTTGCCAGACAGCAGGGCTCGGCGGCGCACCGCGAAAAGACGGAACGCCCCGTGACGGATCATATTCCTATTACGTGACCGAGCCGATTGTCGCCGACGATTACAAGGGAGTGGGTCCTTTCATCATGGCAGCTCTGGAGCTTGGGAGATGACGGCGAACGGATCGAAGCTGTTCTCGCTCGAGGGAGAAACAGCGCTCGTCACGGGCGCGAGCCGGGGACTGGGGCGCGCGATCGCGGTGGCTCTCGCGGAAGCGGGCGCGAACGTGATTTGCGTGAGCTCCAAATCCGGCGGCGCGTCGGAAACCGTCGCGGAGATAAAGAAGGCGGGAAGAAAGTCGTGGGAGCTTGCCGCCGATCTCTCGAGTCGCGATGCGGCGACCAGTCTCGCGAAGGAAGCGGCGAAGATTGCGCCGGCCATTGGAATTCTCGTGAATAACGCGGGAACGATCAGACGCACTCCGGCGATTGATTATTCGCTCGACGATTGGGACGCGGTTCTGAGAACGAATCTGGATTCCGTTTTCATTCTCTCGCAGGCGTTCGGCCGGCAGATGGTCGCGCGCGGGCGGGGCAAGGTGATTAACATCGCGTCGCTCCTTTCGTTCAGCGGCGGCATCACCGTGCCGGCGTATACGGCGAGCAAGCACGCGGTGGCGGGGCTCACGAAGGCGCTCGCGAACGAATGGGCGAAAGGCGGCGTTCAGGTGAACGCGATCGCGCCCGGATATTTCAGCACCGACAATACGGAAGCGCTGCGCAGCGACGCGACGCGGTCGAAGGAAATTCTTTCACGCATTCCCGCCGGAAGATGGGGAGATCCAAAGGACATCACCGGCGCGGCGGTGTTCCTCGCCTCGCCGGCGAGCAACTATGTGAACGGTCACGTCCTCGTAGTGGACGGCGGCTGGATGGCCCGATAACCCAAATGCAATCATGAGATATTTCCCCGATTCCGCCGCGGCGCGCACGATGACGACCGAAGAGCTGAGAGATCGTTTTCTCTTCACCGGTCTCTTCAAGCCGGGGCAGATCTCCATCGAGATAACGGATCTCGACCGTCTCGTCGTCGGTGGGGCGGTGCCCCTGGACAAGCCGCTCACTCTCGATGCGCACGCCGAGCTTCGCGCGCAGTATTTCACCGAGCGCCGGGAGATTGGCGTTCTCAACGTCGGCGGCGCGGGCGAGATAAGCGTCGACGGGAAGAGCTACGCGGTAGACAAGCGTGACGTTCTCTACATCGGTCGCGGGTGCAGGGACATCAAGCTCGGCAGCAAATCCTCGAAAGAGCCGGCGAAGTTCTACATCGTGAGCTATCCGGCGCACGCTCCGCATCCGACGACACTCGTCAAAGCGAGCGAAGCCATCGGCAACGAGATCGGCAGCGCGAACAGCGCCAACCTGCGCCGCATCGCGAAGTACGTGCATGCCGAGGGCGCGAAGAGCGGACAGCTCGTGATGGGAGTGACGCAGCTCTCGCCGGGAAGCGTGTGGAACACGATGCCGGCGCACACGCACGGCAGGCGGACGGAGATCTATCTCTACTTCGACGTTCCCGCCGACGGGATGGTCGTGCATCTGATGGGCGAGCCGACGGAGACGAAGAGCATCATAGTCCGTGACGGCGAGGCGGTCCTCTCTCCGGGGTGGTCGATCCATGCGGGGTGCGGGACCTCGGCGTATTCCTTCTGCTGGGCGATGGGCGGTGAGAATCAGGACTACGCGGACATGGATCCGGTACCGATTTCGGAGCTGAGGTGAGCATGAAGATGAAAATCAGTTTGTGCTTGGCGGCCGCGCTCATAGTCGCGCCGGTGACGATGCGTGCGCAGCGAAAGGCCGCCGCGCGTGTCGCCGTCACCGCGGAAAATCCACTCGCCATCGAGCGTCGCGACGAGACGATTGAGATTCCATGGGCGACCGTGGTCCAGCAGGTGCCGGCGGCAAAGCCGAATCAGGTGCGGGTCGTGGATGCGAGCGGGAACGAGGTCATCTCGCAGCTCATCGACAGCGATGCGAACGGTACTCCTGAATCGCTGCTCTTTCTGGCCAGCTTCTGGCCGAACGGGAAGCGCCTCTTCTATATAGAAGCGGTGGCCCCGGGGAAGTTCGAGCCCCGTGTTCACGTTCGCCACGACGAGCCACGCGATGACATCGCGTGGGAGAGCGATCGGATCGCCTTCCGCGTTTACGGCGAGGGACTCAAGAAGACTTCGTCCGCGATGTCGAGCAGCGGTCTCGACATCTGGGTGAAGAGCGTGCACGCGCTCGTCATCGAGAAATGGTACGCGAAGGGCCACGACTCATATCATGTCGACACCGGCGAGGGCGCCGACTTTTTCGACGTCGGGGAGACGCTCGGCGCCGGCGGCGAAGCGATTTGGGCGGGCGACACACTTTATCGCGCGGACAACTTCAAGGCGTACAAGGTCACCGCCGAGGGTCCGATCCGGGCGAGCTTCGAGCTCCGTTACGATCCCTGGTCTGGTGGCGGAAGAACGGTTTCCGAGGTGAAGCGATTCTCGATCGACGCCGGACAGAACCTCTACCGTGAAGAAAGTGTATTCAGCTCTCCGGCCGTCGGCGAGATCACATACGCGATCGGTCTCGTGAAGCGAAAGGGAATGACGGGAACGGAGAGCAAGGCGAATCAGTGGGGCTGGCTCAGCGGCTGGGGCCCGGTCGATCCGAAGAACGGCGGACACGGAGAGATGGGCGACGCCGTTCTTCTCCCGAGCTCGCGGATCACCGATTGGAAGGAAACCGGCAATCACTACCTCGCGATCAGCCACGCGACCCCGGGAGCTCCCGTCGTGCATTATATCGGCGCGGGGTGGACCTCGAGTGGCGACTTCCCGACGCCGCAATCGTGGTGGAGGTATCTGGACGATTTCGCGCGCGGCCTCGCGGCGCCGATCAAAGTCTCTGTAGGAGGCGCAACCGCCTCCAAGTGAGTGACGCAGTGAGAAAGATCGAAGAGTGGTTCAAGGGCTTCCGGTTCGAGAGAGCGTTTGCAGTTCTCGCCTCCGTGACCCTCGCCGCATGCGCCCACAATGCCACGTCCGGTACCACTACCCAGCCGATTTCCTATTCCGCGATCGTCGATGCGTACTTCCGAGGAAACGACGGTGACTCGATAGGCGGCGTTCCCGCATTCCACACGCTCGGCGCGTCGCTTTCCGCGGTCGCACCAATCAAAGGCAGCAAAGTCATCTTCATTCGCAACGGCCGTTACCACGAAAAGCTGACTGTGACGGTGCCCGGCGTCACGCTGCTTGGTGAAGACCGCGACAGCGTGTTCATCACGTTCGACGCCGCGTCGGACACGCCGAATCCCGCCGGCGGAACGTACGGAATGAGAGCGAGCTGGACATTGCGCATCGCCGCACCGGATTTCCGCGCCGAGAATCTCACGATCGAGAATGCATTCGACTACAACGCGAACGCGGCGAAGGACAGCTCTGATCCGACGAAGTTCAGGAATCCGCAGGGCGTCGCGCTGATGACCGACGTCGGGAGCGATCGGGCAACGTTCATCAACGTGCGGTTCCTAGGGCACCAGGACACGCTGTTCGCCAACGTCGGCCGGCACTACTTCTATCATTGCGAGATACAGGGCAACGTCGATTTCATCTTCGGCGCGGGGCGCGCTGTTTTCGAAGAGTGCGAGATCGTCTCGCTCGACCGACACAGCAAGACGAACAACGGTTATATCACCGCGGCGGATACACCCGACTCGGCGCGCTTCGGATTTCTGATTTTGCGAAGCCGGCTGCAAAAGGAGTCTCCGGCGATGGCGCCGAGCTCGGTGACGCTCGGCCGGCCGTGGCATCCGTTCGCGGATCCGCATTCATATCCGAGCGTGGTGTACATGGACACGTGGATGGACGATCACATCGGGACGAAGGGATGGGATCGGATGTCGTCGGTGGATTCGACGGGGACTCGAATCTGGTACGAGCCGGAAAGCGCGCGATTCGCCGAGTTTGGGTCGATAGGTCCGGGCGCGCGCGGTGGCGCGATGCGGCGGCAGCTCACCGGCGCCGAGGCGGCGGCGTGGACGCCGTTGAATGTGCTCGAGGGCTGGATTCCGCCGCGAACAACGACGCAGATCAAGAACAGACCGGGAGCGGGTGAGCCGGAAGAGCAGCACGCCTTTGGGAGGACGCTCGAGGAAATGTTCGCCGGAAAATATCCGGGGCTCGAGGTGCTCAGGCTTCCGGGCGGAGGGATCACGTTCAGGATTCGCGGGCCGAATTCGATTTTCGGACCGTCGGAGCCGCTGATCATCGTCGACGGAGTCGAGCTGCAGGCGGGAGGGGGAGGACTTCAGTTTCTTAGTCCGGAGGACATCGAGAAGATCGAGGTTATCAAAGACCCGGGGCTGACGGCGATCTACGGGTCGAAAGGCGGGAACGGCGTGATCGTGATAACGAGGAAGAAGGCTCGCTAAGGAGTGCCGGGAGCCATCCCTTACTGTCCAAGAATTGACACTATTGACAATATCAATGCCGTCATGCTAGCGTAGACGCGCTCCCAGAAGGGCTAACCTCTCCAAACCGCGCTATTCCGAGAGCGGCGCGGTGAAAAATCGGATTCCGCTTGAGCCTAGACCCCGGCGCTCCCACGCCGCTCTACCAGCAGGTCGCGCAGGACATTCGGCGGAAAATCATGTCTGGCGAGCTCGCCGTCGGTGCGCAGCTCGAGCCACACCGCGAGATGGCGGTGAGCTATGGCGTCTCGATCATCACGATCAACAAGGCGCTCTCCGGTCTGGTGAGCGAGGGCGTGCTGCACAGCCGAGTCGGGCGCGGGACTTTTGTGGCGGTCCGGCCGGCGCCGACGGAAGGAAATCGCGCGCCGGAAACGATCGGTTTCGTGCTGCGCGATCTCAGCAGTCCCTTCTTCTCGCTCGTCGCGCATGCCGCCCAGCAGCGCGCCGACCAGCTCGGGTACGGTCTCCTCTTCTCGTCGAGCTCCAACCGGATGGACCGCGAGGAAGAGCAGATCCGCCGCTTCACCGATCTCGGCGTGAAAGGTCTCATCGTCGCGTCGATGAGCCGCACGTACCGCATAAGCGAGCCGATCCAGGCGCTGCACGATCGCGGCTTTCCGTATGTCATGGTTTCGTACACTGCCGGTGACGACGTGCCGTTCGTCGGAATGGATCTCGAGAAGGCGGGTTACATGGCGACTACACATCTCATCGAGAACGGCCGGCGCCGCATCGGATACATCGGCGACAAGTTCGGAAGCATCATGTGCGAGCTGCGCGGAAGTGGATATCGAAAAGCGCTGGATGAGAGCGGGATCACCGCCGATCCGGCGCTTCTTTTTGACTATCCGTACGAAGGCGAGTGGAACGACTACCGCTCCGGCTACGCGACGGGCGAGCGGGTCGCATCGCTGACGGTGAAACCGGACGCGATGTTCGTCTTCAACGACCTTGGCGCGCTCGGATTCCAGGACGCGCTGCTCGATCGTGGGATCAAGGTGCCCGACGACATCGCCATCGTCGGACTCGACGACATCGAGCTCGCCGCCCGCGCGCGCGTTCCGCTCACGACAGTCCGCCAGCCGACGCCCCAGATCGGCGCGCTTGCCGTCGACACGATCCTCGAGTCAGGGGGAAGCGCGGGACGCGAGCCTGTGTCCGCGCTTCAGGAAGCAGTATGAAAATGTTCGCTACTCGAATCACGTCCCACTCCATATCACGGAGACCCACCATGAAGTTCGCATCACGTTTTTGTCTGTTCGCGTTGATGTTCCTTTGCATTGGCGCGGTCGCGCGCGCGCAGACCGGAACAATCACCGGCACCGTCACCGACAGCTCCGCCAACCAGCCGCTTGCCGGTACGCGCGTGACTGTGGTCGGTACGACGATCGCCACCCAAACCGCCGACAACGGCCGGTTCACACTTCGAAACGTTCCTGTCGGCCAGCGACAGGTGAGGATCCAGAGAATCGGATTCGCTCCCGTCGTGGTGCCGGTGACGGTCCGCGATGGTGAGACCGCTTCGATCGCCACCGCGATGGTCGCACAAGCGACCCGGCTAAGCACGGTCGTCGCCGTCGGCTACGGAACGCAGCTGGCGCGTGATCTCACCGGCGCCGTCTCGACCGTCACAACCGAGGGCATCGACAAGGCGCCGATTACGAGCGTCGATCAGATGCTGCAGGGAACTTCACCCGGTGTCGCGGTGACGAGCAGCTCCGGCGAGCCCGGCGGCGCGATCTCGATTCGCATCCGCGGAACTTCATCGATCACGGGAAACGCAGAGCCGCTGTACGTCGTCGACGGATTCCCGATCGAGAACGACATCGAAGGCTCGTCGGTCGGAGATGCCGGCCGGTCGCGCACGACACCGCCCAATCCGCTCTCGACGCTCAATCCGAGCGACATCGAGTCGATCAGCGTCCTGAAGGATGCGTCGGCGACGGCGATCTACGGTGCGCGCGGCGCCAACGGCGTCGTGATCGTGACCACCAAGCAGGGACGCGGCTCGAAGCCGCAGTTCAGTCTCGACTGGTACACTGGCACATCAACCGTAGCTAAGCGGTATTCCCTGCTCAATGCGTCCGAGTACATGGCATTCGCCAACGAATACGGCCGGAACGCCAGCACGCCTTATACGCCATTCCCCGATGCGGTCAAAGCCGATCTTCTCAATCAAGGCATCAACACCGACTGGCAGAGCGAGATTTTCCGCCACGGGATGTTCAGGAACATTCAGATGGGTGTGCGCGGCGCGACGAACAACGCGATGCCGACCAAGTACGCACTTTCTCTGAACCAGTTCGGACAGGAAGGAATCGTCGTCGGGTCCGGCCTGCGCCGTCTTTCCGGCCGGCTGAATCTCGACCAGATCATCGGCTCGCGGTTCGAGATCGGCGGTACGCTGACCGCTGCGCAGGTGCGGAGCAAATCCACTCCGACGTCCGGACAGCAGAACGGGAACGCTGGAGCGGTGAGCGCGGCACTGCAGTACGTGCCGATTCTTCCCGTCAAGAAGGCGGACGGGACATACACGTATCAGCTCACGGACCTCGGCGCGTACAACTCGCTGCTCGACGCGGCGCCGGCGCCGAATCCGGTGTCGCTTGCGCGGGAAGTAATCGACAGCCTCAGCGACACGAGATTGCTTGGGAATCTGTTCGGACAGGCTGATCTGACGAAAAACCTGAAGCTCAAGATCACAGTCGGCACCGACTACGCCGACCGGTGGCGGAACACGTACTATCCGCGCACGACGATTCGCGGCGCGGCGGTGAATGGTCAGGCGATTCGCGCGACGGGGACGACGTCCTCGATGCTCAACGAGAACACGCTGACATACAACAGAAAGTACGGATCGCAGTCGCTCGACCTTCTCGGTGGATACAGCTGGCAGCGGACGGACGCGGACGGCTCGAACATGACCAACTCGCAATACGTGAACGACATCACCGGCTACTTCGACATCGGGGCCGGAACGCAGGTGGGTGGGCCGACGATCTCTTCGCGCCACTCGGCGCAGACGCTGGCATCGTGGATCAGCCGCGCAAACTATTCGGCGTTCGACAAATACCTGCTGACGCTGACGTACAGAAAGGACGGCTCGTCGCGGTTTGCCGCGAACAAGAAGTGGGGAGATTTCCCATCGGCCGCGCTCGCATGGCGTGCCTCGTCGGAGCCTTGGTTCAAGAGCAGCCCGACTCTGAATGACCTCAAGTTCCGCTTCTCTTACGGGCTTGTCGGAAACCCATCGATCCGTCCGTACCAGTCGCTCACCAGTCTGAACAATACCGGCTACAGCTTCGGTGGAACGCCGGCGGGCGGTTATTTCATCGACGTCGTCGGCAATCCGGCTCTGACCTGGGAGACCACTCGCCAGCTCGACGAAGGAATGGACCTCGCCCTCTGGAACAGATTCAACTTCACGGTCGATTTTTACCGGAAGCGCACGAGCAATCTTCTGCTCCAGGTCAGCCTTCCGTTCGAGAGCGGCTTCGAGAGCGCGCTCGCGAATCGCGGCGCCATTGAGAACAAGGGCTTCGAGCTGGGCATCGACGCCGACGTCAGAAAGGCGGAGAAGGGCGGCCTGAAATGGCACACCAACTTCAACTACGCGAAGAACCGCAACAAAGTGCTCAGCCTCGGCGGCGTGAACAGCATCTTCGCCGACCTGATCACCACCGACTACAACCTTCCCGGAACGCTGATCCAGGTTGGCCAGCCGCTCGGAATGTTCTACGGGTTTAGAAGCAATGGCATCATCAGGGACTCAGCGGCGGCCGCGGCGATCACTTACAAGAACTTCAGCGGCTCGACCTTCAAGCCCGGCGACATGCGGGTTCTCGATATCGACGGCGACGGCGCGATCACGCTGAAGGACCGAACTGTCATCGGCGATCCGACTCCTGACTTCACCTACGGCATGACCAACACCTTCAGCCTTGGCGGATTCCAGCTGACCGGACTGCTTCAGGGACAGCACGGCGGAAAGGTTCTGAACGTCAACCGGATTCGCACCGAGAGCTCTCCCCGCGCGAACATCTCGAGCGAGAGATGGACGAATCGCTGGACGCTCTCCAATCCCGACGCGAAGTATCCGCGTATCGGCGAGAATCCGAACCAGGTGGGCACGAACAACTTCACCGATAATCTGCTCGAGAGCGGCTCGTATCTCCGCCTCCGGACGATCACTCTGTCGCGCGTCGTTCCGGCGTCTCTCTCGCGCAACATCGGCTTGACCAATGGGCGCATTTACGTGACCGGAACGAATCTCTGGACACGGACCAAGTACTCAGGATTCGACCCCGACGTCAGCGCGCAGTCGGTGGGCAACGTGAACCGCGGAATCGACATCGGCGCATATCCGCTCGCGAAATCCATCACCACCGGCGTCACCCTCTCGTTCTAACCCCCACGACCGCCATTCGAGATCAAACGAGGATTCTATGAAGAAGCATTTTCAAATGGGAGCGCTGCTTGCCGCATTGACGGCGATCACCGCCTGCCAGGACCACTCGCTGACGGAAGTACCGGCTGATTTCGTCGCTCCAACGTTTTTCTATCAAAATCAGGCCGACGCGATCGCCGCGCTTACCGGAGCTTACGCGACGTTCGTCGATCTGCCTTCGCCGCTCGGCAACGCTGACTACTTCGGACGAAACATGATGATGCTCATCGAGTATCCGACAGAAGTCACGACGAGCAGACTCAGCGCCGCCAACGAGCGCAGTCTCATAGGAGGCTACCACGCACAGTTCACTTCCTCGCATCCGTACATCCAGAGTGTGTGGGAAGCGGCGTACTTCGGCATCAACAAGGCGAACACGGTAATCGGCAGGGTACCGGCGATCAACATGGACCCGACGCGTCGAGATCAGATCGTCGGTGAGGCGAAATTCCTGCGCGCACTGCACTACTATTTCCTCGCCGGATTGTTCGGCGGAGTGCCGCTCAAGCTTACCGAGACCACCTCCATCGTTGCGGAGGCGCTTCCCCGTGCGACGGCGGCGGAAACGTGGGCGCAGATCGAGAAGGATCTGACGGAGGCGGCGGCAGTGCTTCCGACGAGCTGGCCGGCGACCGATTTCGGTCGCGCGACGAAGGGCGCCGCGCTGGCGCTTCTCGGCAAGGCATATCTGCAGTCGGCGGGTACGGGCGCGGGGAGCGCGGGAGACTACGTGAATGCCGCTAATGCATTCCGCTCCGTCATCGGGCTCGGCTACATTCTCGACCCGAACTACGCGTCCCTGTTCGACGGCACGAACGAGACGAGCAAGGAAATTATCTGGTCGATGCAGAACATTCGGGCACACGGCGCGGGTGGTTATCTCGACCAGTGGTACGCTCCGATAACCAGTCCTCAGTATTATCCGCCGATTGGCCAAAACCAGTTCCAGGCCGAGCGTCCGTTCTACGAGTCATATAACGTCAATGACATCCGCAAGGCGGGAACGTGGCTGACCTCGTTCACCAACAATGGAAAGACCAACACGTGGGTGTGGACGGCGACGAACACCTCGGGGATCACGGCGGCCGCGAACTACGGCTCGACTGGACCCGTGCCTCGCAAATATCTGGACATCGCCGCGCCGGAGAACGGCTCGGGAGGGTTTGATTATCCGTATCTGCGCCTAGGTGACATGCTGCTGGCCGCGGCGGAAGCGATCAACATGAGCGCCGGCCCGAGCGGAGAAGCATACGGCTACGTGAATCAGGTGCGCGCGCGTGCGCAGGTTCCGAGTCTCGTCGCCGGATTGAGTCAGGCGGCCTTCCGTGACAGCGTTTCGGTCGAGCGGCGTTTCGAGCTGGCGATGGAAGGACATGGCGTTTTCGACAGCCGGCGCAACTGGACGTGGGCGAAGGCCCGGGTCGAAGCGAACGTTGCTCGGATCTCGACTCTGAACAAGACTCCGTACACGAGCAGCGTCGAGAAGAATACGGCCGCGGCGCCGATCAATGACAAGTGGCAGCTGTACCCGATTCCCGCTCACGCGTGCGAGCTGAATCCGGCTCTGACTCAGAATCCGGGTTGGGCAGACGGAATCTGTAAATAACGACCTGAAGCCCGCGAAGCTCGCGGGTAACGGGCTCGTGGAATGAACTTGAGAACAAGACTTCGGCCGGTGTTCATGCTCGCGCAAGCGATCGTGGCGCCGGTCGTTGCCGCTCAGACGGCATCGACCGCGTCAGTTGTCGCTCCGGCGCCGACGACATTTCGCATCGAGGCACTCGCAGAAGCGCGGCGGCGACTACGTGCGGGCGACGAAACACTGCAGCCGGCTTTCAAGGCGCTCCTCAAGGACGCCGACAAAGCGCTGCTCGCCCCGATCGTCGCCGTCACCGACAAGCACACGCTGCTGCCACCGTCGGGCGACAAGCACGACTATTTCAGTCTCAGCCCGTACTGGTGGCCGGACCCGTCGAAGCCGGACGGACTGCCATACATCAGACGCGACGGCGAGACCAACCCGGAGAGCAAGCGCGATCTCGACCAGCCGAGGATCGCCATGATGGGCGCGAATGTCCGCGACCTCGCGCTGGCGTATTACTTCACGGGAAAGAAGGCATACGCTTCGCGCGCCGCGCAGCAACTACGGGCGTGGTTTCTCGATTCAGCGACGAGAATGAACCCGCATCTGCGTTTCTCGCAGCTCGTGCGCGGCAACGACAAGGAGCGGGGAAGCGGTATCATCGACTCGAGATGGTTCATCGAAGCGATCGATGCGACGGCGCTTGTGCGCGACTCCGGAAGCTGGAGCGCGGCGGACGATATGGCGCTTCGCGAATGGTTCAGACGGTATCTCGACTGGCTGCTCACGAGCGACAACGGGAAACACGAGCAGGCGGCGAAGAACAACCACGGCTCATGGTTCGCGGCGCAGACGTCGTCATATGCGCTCTTCCTCGGCGACACGGCGCGAGCGCGCGCGATCGCCGACTCGGCGAAGGCGCGAATCGACTGGCAAATAAATCCTGACGGTCAGCAGCCGATCGAGCTTGAGCGAACGCGCTCGATGCATTACAGCGGATTCAACGTCGAAGCGCTTTCGCGCGTCGCCGAGGCGGGCAGATTCGTCGGCGTCGATCTCTGGAATTATCGGGCGCTGCGTGGCGGCAGCCTTGCCGCAGCGATCGGATAGATGCTGTCACGCTCGATCTGATGCTGATCCATTTTCGCAGGGCGGATTACGCTTTGATGTCGAAGCGATACGAGCCGGTGTTGCGGAGATTGCCCGCAAAGGAAGTGACGAGAGACCGAAGTGGGCTGCTGTACCCTGATCCCCTGAGATAAAGTGAGGAATCCCGTGGCACGCTTGCGGCGCCTCGCCGTCGGAACTGCGATCGCGGCAGTGGTTTTCGCCGCGTTCGGACGTCCGCTCGGTGCGCAGACCCATCCGTCGATCTTCATCAGCAAGCAGGAAGGTGCAGCGATACGAGCATCGCTCGGAAAGTATCCGCTGCTCGATCGAGCAGTTGCCGAAGCGAGACAGATGGTGGACCGGGCGCTGTCGCATCCGATGGATGTGCCGCAGCCCGGTGAAGCCGGTGGATACGCGCACGAACGACACAAGCAGAATTACCGCGAGATGGAAGCCGCGGGAATTCTCTTCGTCATCACCGGAGACGCGCGTTACGCACACTTCGTCCGTGACATGCTCGATAAATACTCGGTGCTGTATCCGACACTAGGCGCGCATCCGATGGCGCAGAACCAGGCACCCGGGAAGCTCTTTCACCAGAGCCTGAACGAAGCCAACTGGCTGCTCGCGACGGCGATCGCATACGACTGCGTTTACGATTGGCTGCCGGCGGCGGAGCGAGTGAAGTTCGAGAAGAATGTCTTCCGCCCGATGGCGGACTGGCTGTCGGTCACACAGGCGAAGGAGTTCGACCGCATCCATAACCACGGAACGTGGGCGACTGCTTCGGTCGGAATGATCGGATATGTAATGGGCGACACGTCGTACGTGAATCGCGCCCTCTACGGAACGAAGCGCGACCGGACGGGTGGATTCCTGCGCCAGCTCGATCTGCTCTTCTCGCCCGACGGCTACTATATGGAAGGGCCGTACTACATCAGGTACGCGCTGATGCCCTTCTTCCAGTTTGCCGAGGCGATCAATCGCCGACAGCCCTCAGCCGGCATTTACAGCTACCGCGATCACATTCTAAAGAAGGCACTCTATTCGGCAATCGAGACGTCGTTTCCGAACGGCGTGTTTCCGGCGATCAACGACGCGTCGCGCACGATGGCGATCGACGCCCCCGAAGTCGTGCTCGCGCTCGACCTCGCCTACAAGCAGTACGGATCCGACGACCGCCTGCTCGGCCCGGCGGCGATTCAGAACGAAGTCGTGCTCAACGGCGCCGGACTCGCCGTGGCGCGCGACCTCGCGCGCAGTGCGACACCGCCGAAGATGACATTGAAGAGCGTCGAGTTTACCAACGGACCGACGGGTGAAGGCGGCGGACTCGGAATTCTGCGCACCGGTGAAGGCGCCGACGCGACGATGCTTCTCATGAAATACGGCGTGCACGGCGGCGGACACGGCCACTTCGATCAGCTTCACTTCGTTCTGTTCGACGGCGGCAGGGAGGTGATCCCCGATTACGGATTCGCGCGGTGGATCAATATCGAGCCGAAATCGGGCGGGCGATATCTGCCGGAGAACGACAGCTACGCGATGCAGACGATCGCGCACAACACGGTAGTCGTCGACGAGACGACGCAGAACGAAAACAGGGACGCCGCGGCAGAGGCCGCGCCGGCAAAGAGAAACTTCTTCGACGCGAGCGATCCCTTCGTTCAGGTGATGAGCGCCCGATCGGACCGGCAGTATGCCGGCGTGTCGATGCAGCGGACGATGTTTCTAGTTCGCGATGCACGGCTCGCGAGACCGGTGGTCGTAGATCTCTTCCGCGTCGTCAGTGACAAGCAGCACGTCTACGATTATCCGATTCATTTTCGCGGGCAGCTCATCGCGACGAACGTGAAATACGCGGCTCATTCGACCAATCAGACGCCGCTCGGCACCGGCGCGGGATATCAGCACATCTGGGGCACGGCTTCGGGCGCAGCGACCGATCCGGTGCGGCTCACATGGCTGGCAGGGAACCGCTACTACTCGGTGACGTCAGCGGCCGCGAAGGGAGACGAAGTGATCTTCGGTCGCACCGGCGCCAACGATTCCAGCTTCAATCTCGTCTCCGAGCCGATGCTGCTGCTGCGGTCGCGCGCGGCCACGCGGCTTTTCGCGTCGGTGATGGAGGCGCACGGCTATTTCAGCGAGCCGGAAGAAAGATCGGAGGGCGCGAATCCGGCGATCGAGGAGGTGTCGCCGGCGGAAGGTCGTATGATTGGACGGGGAATTATGCGCTTCAGGGAGCGCAGCGCCCGCATTGACCTGCCCGGTCGAGCACCGGCACAGCAGGGCTTACAAAACCAAACGGGGAATGCAGCCGGATGTATGAAGACGTGAAGGGGAAAGTCGCTCTCGTGACTGGCGGAGGTCGCGACATCGGCAGAGCGATCGCGATAGAGCTCGCCGCGAGCGGCGCGTCCGTCGTGGTCAACTACAATCAGAGCGCAGATGCCGCGAAGAAGGTCGTCGGTGAGATCGAGAGCCGAGGCGGGAAGGCGGTGGCGATTCGCGCTGACGTATCGAGCGGCGACGAAGTTAAGCGCCTGGTCGCCGGGACGGAAAAAGCCTTTGGCGCGCGTATTGACATTCTCGTGAATAACGCCGGCGGCCTGCTCGCGCGAAAAAAGCTCGAAGAGATGGACGAGAAGTTCTGGGACGACGTTCTGAGACTGAACCTCAAGAGCGTCTTCCTGGTGACGAAGGAAGTCGTTCCCCGAATGCCGGAAGGAAGCGCGATCGTGAATCTCGCGTCACTCGCAGCCCGTGACGGAGGCGGCGGCGGAGCGCTCGCCTATTCCGCGGCGAAGGGAGCGGTGCTGACCCTGACGCGCGGCCTCTCGAAGGAGCTCGCGCCGAAGAAGATCCGCGTGAACTGCGTATCGCCGGGCCTCATCGACACGACCTTCCACGACACATTCACGGCGCCCGAAGTGAGGAAGACAGTCGCCTCGCGCACTTCGATCGGTCGCGAGGGAAAACCGGAGGATGTGGCTAAGGCGGTCGCATTTCTCGCGTCATCGGCTTCGGCGTACATCACCGGCGAATCAATCGAAGTCAATGGCGGGATCTATTTCGCATGAGTGCAAATCCGCAGTTTGTTACGGGGGTGTCGAGCGAGTGGAAGACGATCGCCGAAGGCGTGAGGCGTCAGATCCTCGCACATGGCTCGGACCTGATGGTGGTGAGAGTCGAATTCGTGAAGGGAGCGGTCGGTGCGCTGCATCATCATCCACACCGGCAGGCGACATACGTCGCGCGCGGGAGATTCGAGGCGACGGTGGGAGGAAGGAAGGTGATACTCTCCGAAGGCGATACCTTTTTCGCCGCCGCCGACGTACCGCACAGCGTAGTCGCTCTCGAGGACGGCACCCTGATCGACACGTTCACACCCGCCCGGGAAGACTTTCTGGCATCGCGCGGATGACTGCGGCACTGGCGCGCCGCGAGCCGGGGAAGATTCCCGGGCTGAGATGGTGGATCATCGCCCTCATCTCGATGCTGACGGTGATCAACTACATAGACCGGCAGACCCTGTCCGTCCTCGCTCCGACGATCCGCGAAACGTTCGGAATGTCGAACACGTCGTACTCGCGTGTGGTGACGCTATTTCTGCTTGGCTACACGATCTCGCAGGCACTCTCTGGAAAACTTCTGGACAAGATCGGGACGCGGCGTGGATTCATGCTGTTCGTCGGGATCTGGACGTTCGCCTCGATGCTGCACGCGACGGCGAGAAGTGTTTTTCAGCTCGGGCTTTTCCGTTTTATCCTCGGAATCGGCGAGGCGGGAAACTGGCCGGGCGCGGCGAAAGCGGTGGCCGAGTGGTTCCCGGTGCGCGAGCGTGCATTCGGAATGGCGATCTTCAACAACGGCGCGAGCGTAGGGGCAGTGCTCGCACCTCCGCTGATCGCATACGTCGCGCTGGCCTACGGCTGGCGAAAGGCGTTCTTCATCGGCGCGTCGCTCTCCGCCGTCGTGATGGTCATCTGGTTCTTCTTTTACAGAACGCCGGCGGAGCATCCACGGCTGTCGGAGCGCGAGCGAGCTCACATTGCATCGGATCAGCCGCCGACGGATGAGCTCAACGCGGAATCCCGCCGGCCGTGGGCGTCGCTCTTCCGTCACCGTCAGGTGTGGGCTGTCGTCGCGGCGAGATTCCTGACCGATCCGATCTGGTGGTTTCTCATCTCATGGCTGCCCAACTACCTCAAGAGCGAGCGGGGATTCACGCTGGCGCTGATCGGCCTCCTCGCATGGATTCCATTTCTCTTCGCGGACCTCGGCAACCTGCTCGGCGGTGCGATCTCCAGCCTGCTGATTCGCCGCGGCTGGAGCGTTGATCGCGCGCGTAAAACCGTATTGTTGATCAGCGCGGTCATGATTCCGGTCGGCGTCGCGACCGTGGTCACCGCGCACAGCAATGCGATAGCGATTGCCGGAATCAGCGTGATCGCGTTCGGGTTCCAGAGCTGGATCGTGAACATTCACACCATTCCGTCGGATTGTTTTCCCAAGCAGGACGTGGGCTCCGTATTCGGAATCGGCGGAACTGCTGCGGGAATCGCGAGCATGTTGTTCACGCTTCTCGTCGGTTATCTCGTCGACAGGTTCTCGTACACGCCGGTGTTCCTCATCGTCGGCCTGATGGCGCCGATCGCCGCGGTCCTCTTCCTTCTGATCATGCGCCGCATCGAGCGCGTTCCGGCCCTGCTCGCTCAAGCCGCCTGACCGATGGAGATGACGTTCCGCTGGTTCGGCGCGGACGACCCGGTCACACTCGAGCGTATCGGACAGATACCGGGAGTAAGAGGCGTAGTCAGTGCGCTCGCTGACGTCCCAGCGGGCGAGGTGTGGACGCGAGAGGCGTTGGACGACCTTTGCGAGACGATCGATAAGGCCGGACTCCGCCTTTCGGTCGTCGAGAGCATTCCGGTTCACGAGGACATCAAGCTCGGCAGGCCGTCGCGCGAAGCGTTGATCGACGCTTACGCGCGGAGCGTTGAAAACGTAGGCGCCGCCGGAGTGCGCACGATCTGCTACAACTTCATGCCGGTGTTCGACTGGACGCGGACAAATCTCGCCATGCGTCTGCCCGACGGATCCACGACGCTGGCGTTCGATGAAGCCCGTCTGGCGCGGATCGATCTGTCGAAGGGGACGAAGGAATTACCGGGGTGGGGCGCAACGTATGATGCGGCGACGATGGGCGCCTTGATCGCTGCGTACGCATCCGTGAATGAAGAGCGGCTTTGGGAGAATCTGTCGTATTTCCTCGAACGCATCATTCCCGTCGCCGAGAGCGCCGGCTTGCGGATGGCGATTCATCCTGACGATCCGCCGTGGCCGATCTTCGGACTGCCGAGGATAATTGTCGATGCTGCCGCACTCGATCGCGTGATTGCTTTCGTCGATAGCCCCGCCAACGGGGTCACGTTCTGCACGGGATCACTCGGTGCAAATCCCGATAACGATCTTTCGGCGATCGCGCGCCACCTCGGCGGAAGAGGCAGAATTCACTTCGTGCATGCGAGAAACGTCAAAGTCACCGGTCATCGCTCCTTCCACGAGACGCCGCATCCGACCGCGTTCGGAGACATCGACATGCGGCGAGTGCTTGGCGAGCTGCATCTCGCGGGATTCGATGGCCCGATGCGCCCTGATCACGGACGCATGATCTGGGATGAGAAGGGGCGCCCCGGGTACGGTCTTCACGATCGCGCACTCGGCGCGATGTACCTCCAGGGCTTGTGGGAAGGACTTTCAGGAGAGTAGGAGAATGCATAGCAGAAAAATTGCAGCTGTCTTGACCGTAGTGCTCGGAGCGTCCGGCTCAATTTCGAGAGCTGCGTGCCAATCGCCGCGAACGATTCTCGCGCGCGACTCGGCGCTGCGGGAGGTGAAGAAAAGAATCGCCGCGCACGACCCGGCGCTAACTCCAGCTTATCGGGCACTCCTCGCGGCTGCGGAGCGCGCGATGGTGATGACTCCGCTCAGCGTGATGCAAAAGCACATGATGCCGCCGAGCGGGAACAAGCACGATTACATGAGCTACGCGCCGTATTATTGGCCGGACCCGACCAAGCCGGGCGGACTGCCATACATCAATCGTGACGGTGAGATGAATCCGGCGAGCCGGGTGGATCATGACGGACTGCGCATTCAAGCGACGACGGACGCGGTCGAGGCGCTGTCTCTTGCGCACTACTTCAGCGGAGACTCGAAATACTCGGTGCGTGCCGGAGAGCTGCTGAGAACCTTCTTCCTCGACTCGGCGACGAGGATGAATCCGAACCTGGAATACGGTCAGGCGATTCCGGGAGTGACAGTCGGGCGGGGGATAGGGCTCGTGGACACGCGCATCCTGCCGCAGCTCGTGGATGCGGTGTCTCTTCTGCGGGGCGCGCCAGGATGGAGTGAGGCGGACAATGCGGCTTTCACAGAGTGGTGCCGGCAATTCCTGACCTGGATGCGCCAGAGCAAGAACGGGAACGACGAGCACAAGGCCGCCAACAATCACGGAACCTGGTACGACGCGCAGGTGGTAGCGCTCGCACTGTTCACGGGAGATACCGCGCTTGCACGCAAAGTTCTCATCGACGACACGCGACGCCGAATCGGGGAGCACATCCAGCCTGACGGATCGCAGCCGCGCGAGCTGGCCCGCACGCGGCCGATTCACTACACGGTGTTCAATCTCGATCCCTACACGCAGCTCGCCGAGATGGCGCCGAGGGTTGGCGTAGATCTTTGGAACTATGAGGCGCCGTCAGGCGGATCGCTTCGAAGGGCGCTGGCGTTCGTCGCACCTTATACCGATACGGCTGTGAAGTGGTCGAAGCCGGATATCGTGCCGGTCACGTTCGACGACTTCATGCGTCCGCTCGTTCGCGGGTACGCGCAGTTCGCCGACGTCGCGCTCGCTCGTGCCCTCGAGAAAATCCCTGCGGCGGTGCGTGACACTTCTAGGATGGTGCTGCTCTATCCCGGTCTCGCGAAGCTTGTCGCTGCGTGGTCCCCCGGCAAGCGAGTTGCGGCCGTTGACTTCGATCGCATACTTCGGATGGCGTCGGACAAGCTTCGTCGTGTGGCAGCCGCGCTCGATCCGTCGAAGGGTTATCCTCGATCGACAGTTGCCGACGGACGGTGGACCCAGGTTACAGTCCAGCAATGGACGAGCGGATTCTTCGCCGGAATGCTGTGGCAGATGTACGCGCTCGATCACTCATCGGAATGGAAAGCTCTGGCAAAGAAATGGACCGACGGGCTGGAAGCCGACAAGAATCTCACGAATACCCATGACCTGGGCTTTCTCATCTTCGACAGCTTCGGGCACGGATATCTCGTGGGCGCGGGGCCTCACTATAAAGAGGTTGTGCTTCAGGCAAGCAGGTCGCTTGCGTCGCGCTTCAATCCGCGGGTCGGCCTGATCAAATCATGGGACACCGAGCGCGAACCGGATGACCGCGCGAGTTGGAAATATCCGGTCATCGTCGACAACTTGATGAACCTCGACATGCTCTTCTGGGCGGCAAAGCACGGAGGGGAAGAGCGTTGGGCCTCGATTGCGCGGCGGCATGCGCTTGCATCGACACGGATATTTCTAAGGCCCGACGGGAGCACTGCGCACGTCGCACTCTTCGATCCCGGGACCGGAAAACTCGAAAGAACAACGACCCGGCAGGGTTATTCGGACAGGTCAGCCTGGGCTCGAGGTCAGGCGTGGGCGATCTACGGTTTCACGCAAGCCTATGGGCGAACGGGCGAAGCCAAACTCCTCGACGCCGCCCGCCGCGCGGCAGATTTCTTTCTAGCGAATCTTCCAGCCGATGGTGTGCCCTACTGGGACTTTAGCGACCCCGCGATTCCAAGCGCCGAGCGTGACGCGTCGGCCGCCGCGATTGCGTCTTCAGGACTGTTCAACCTGGCGCGAAAATCTTCAGGTGCCGCACGAACGCGTTACCGAAATGCCGCTCAGCGAATCCTGGCTTCGCTCGCTACGAACTACCTTGCTCCCGAGAGCAGCGACGCGATTCTGATGCACGCTGTCGGAAACCGCCCGCAGAATTCAGAAGTTGACGTTGGTCTCGTGTACGCCGACTACTATTTCGTCGAGGCGATCGCTCGGATGAAGGGGATCTTTCTGGAGTAGTCAGGGGAACTGCAAAATAGGTCGTCCTGAGTTGCAGTTGCAGTCAACTCAGAACGCCAAGTGATCCCAGTTCGCGATCGCGTTCAGCGCCAGCGCGAAGCTGCCCTGTGATTCCCATCTCCATAGCGGCCTGATTCCGAACAGCACGACGTGACCCGAACCGACGGGCGCATCCACCACCGCGGCTTTTCCCGCGAGCTCGTCACCGCCGGCGAGGAGCCCGGACACGAGAAGCGAATCGGCCTTTTCGTGGAATCTCAAAATCGCCTTCGCCCGCATCCGCTCCTGCTGCTGGGCGATCGTGGGGTCGCGGCCTTCCATTACAATAGTATCCCTCGGCGCCACGCTCAGCACCGGCGTTTGACTGAAGTAGACGGGGAAGCTCGGTGACTCGTATCCATATAGTATCGGACTCGCGCCCGCACCGGGTGCCGGCTGCGCGCGCATCACCGAGCCTCGCGCGTTGAGGCGCGTCGTCGTGGTCACGCTTACCGACGGATTGAAGCCGAGGGTGATCGGAAGAACGCTGGAGTTCCCGGTTGTGATGAGAAGTCCGCCGCGCTCGACGAAATAACGGAGCGCCGCCGCGCCGCCGAGGCCCATTCCCGGGCGGATGTCGTCGGTCTGATCCCATAGATCGAGGTTAGGAGTAAGCGCGGATTTTTTCCACGGAATCGCCGGACCGACCATCGGCCTGCCGTTCACCAGCGTGTTCGCGCTCCCGCTCACGTGCGGGAAGATGACGACGTCGAACTTGTCGAGCGTGCCCGGCGTGCGCAGCGACTGGTCACTTATATAGGTATACGGAACGGCCATCTGATCGAGCGCGTATCGCACCCAACCCTCATTCTGCGTCTCGATCCAGGAATGCATCAGTGCGATGCGCGGGACCTTGATGGCGTGCTGGCGGGCGGTTGTGCCGCCGGCGACTGCCTTCATTCCGAGCGACTTGATCGCTGCGCGCGCCGCATCGCTCGCGTTACCGATGACATAAGTGCCAGCCGGATAGCTCGTGCCGCTCGCTGAGAACGGGTTCTCGGCGACGCTCACGCTGGCACCGGTTGAGGCGAGCTTCCATGGGAGAACGGCCGACCTCCAGTCGCCGAGGTGACGGACGATGAGAGTGGAGGCGGCCGGTGCGTCACCCTCAACGCGCGCATCGGCAGTCAGGAGCTGCATCGGTTTCGAGAAAATCTCCGGATCCGAGATCTTGAGCGTCTGTACGTGGCGCAGCTCGTCGAGCGTCCAGCCGGTGTCGTCGTAGGGCGGCGGGTCGTCGGCCTTGAAGTGCTGAATGGCCAGAAGGGTGCGAGCCGTCGCCGAATAAGGTTGATCGAGTCTTACAATCCAGTCGCCCTTGTGAACGGCAACGAGTAACGCGGAACGATCAAGCTGCGCTCCGGGCGCTCTGCCTTTTACAGCCGAGTCTGCAGGGATGGTTCGCGCATTCGGATCACTCGGCTCGCGGCGGACGGCAGTATCTGATAGCGTGCGGCGCGCTGCGGAATCCGCGGATGAGGGTCTCCGCGCGGAGATCGCCGGGCCCTTCAATGTGAAATCGCTCGTCGCGACGTGAATCTCCGTTCCCTGTGCGCGAAAGAGATTCACCATGTCGGCCGCCTCGGCTGCGTGACGCTGGCCGCGCGGAATGACAAACGCATAGGGCGCAGACGATTTTCCTCTCTCGATCATGCGTTCGGCTTTCGAAACGAAGTTCTCGAGGAACGTCTCGCGGTGATCGGCTGTGTACTTGAGCGCGATCAGCGCGCCTGACTGCTGGTAGTTGATGTTGCTTCGGATGCACCATCTGATCCCGTTCACCGGCGGATTCGGGCGGTCCCAGCGTCGGGCGGTGTCGGTCGCGGGCAGTCGCACGGTCGTGCAGTTCGCTCCACTTGACGTGTATGTCTCGTAAAAGCGACCGATCGCGTTATGAAGATTCGCGACGGAGAGGAGCGTGTAGTTCGGAGCCCATCCGTCGTAGAAGCCGTGCGTCCACACGCCGGGGAGGCCCCGCCGGGTGAGCTCGGTGATCTCCTGATATGCGAGCGTGTGCCATTCGTCGACGACGATCGGATCGTACTCGTCGTTGTACGGACCGGTTCCGGTGCTGGAGTAAAGGAAGGGAACCGACTCGTGGAGATCGTGGACGACGACCGGGTGCCAATAGAGAAACCCGCGGACAAAGTTCTTCGTCAGCGCTTGCGACATCACCATTCCGTCGCGGTTGTTGTCGTGAGCTGTGTACTTCCCCCAGTAGATGAGCGGGATGGAATTGTTGCCGAGCCTGAGCGCCTGCGATTCCTTGATGACATCCACCTCGCGATCTCGACCGTCGACTTCGGTTGCCGGCGTAATGAGGGTGATGACGTTGGAGCGGATGTCCTTGATGAATTCCGATTCATCGACCGTGAGGCGGTAGGTGAGCTCCATCAGCATCTCGGGACTGCCGGTCTCTGGAGAATGGATTGAGCCGCTCAGCCAGTAGATCGGCTTCGTGCTCCTGATCAGCTCTGCGCGGTCGGCGGCAGAGAGTCCGCGCGGGTCGGCGAGCCTGCCGAGGGCCGTCCGGTTCTGATCGAGAGCGGCGATGTTCGCTTCGTCGGAGATCGCCACGACGATCGTCTCGCGTCCTTCGTCGCTCTTGCCGAGGGAGAACTTTTTGACGCGATTCGGCGCTGCTGCGGCGAGCGCGTCGAAGTACCTGTTGAGATCGGCGACGTACGAGAGGCGGTTGAGCGTTCCCGGAACGTAGCCAAGCACTTTCAGAGGAGACGGAACTGTCGCCGACGCGGGAAGCGTCGAGACGAGCTCGGTCGTGTATTTCCAGTGTCCGCTGGGATCGACCGGTGTAAGCTCGCGGATCTGCGCGGAGTAGGCGGAGTCGATGGGCTGTTGGGCGCTGGAAAATGCAGGCGCGAGAAGCATGATGCCGAGAGCGACCGCTAATTTCTTCAGAGTCATCTGACTATCCGGAGTAGGCGACGGGATTGCGCATTAAAGCGCGCCGGGGATGTGGACGACCAAACATGAGGCGCTGCCTGTAGATTGGCGAGGGCGTACGCGGTCGATTCCGCTCGTATCCTGCAGGACAGGGCTTCGGCGCGTAACCACGGCAGCAAGCACGGGTGACACATGTCCTGGAGGAATGCCATGCTTTGGCTTCGCGCACTCGTCTTTACGATCGTCGCTCCTTACATGATAGGCGTCGCGGTCCCCCGCTGGATCGGTGGAAGCCAGACAGTGGAAGGTCCGTTCACGCTGGCCGGATTTGCGCTCATCGCGATCGGCTGGGCGATCTACTTTCTCTGTCTCTTGAGATTTCTCGTCGCAGGAGGAACGCCCGCAATCTTCTTCTCGAAGCCATTTCGTTTTCTCATCGGTGAAGAGCCGTCGAAGCTCGTCAGCACCGGTCCCTACCGACTCTCGCGCAATCCGATGTACGTCGGTGTCGGTTTCATGATCTTCGGCCGCGCGATCGTGGCTCATTCGGGCGAGGTGGCGATCTACGGCCTGCTCCTTTGGCTGATGTTTCACCTTGTCGTCGTCTACCTCGAGGAGCCCCACCTTCTCAAGGAGCGGGGCCCGTCTTACGCGGATTATCGACGGCAAGTACCGAGGTGGATCGGCATTCCGAAACGTTGGCGGCGAATCCGGCCCTAGGTAGTCGCCACGTCGATGTGTTTCTTTCTCGTCCAGTAGACGAGCACGACGAGAATTGCAGCAAGAACCGCAGAGGAGCCGATGGTTCCGAATCCGAAGCCGCCTTTCGCGGGGGTCTTGGTCAGCAGGTCGCCGAAGGTCGCGCCGAACGGGCGGGTCAGGACGAACGCCGCCCAGAACAGAGCGACCTTCGAGAGCGTCGTGAAATAGTTGAGCAAAACGATGATTAGAATGAGCGCCGCGATGAGGAAAGCGCCGCCCGCGAAGCCGAGGCCGGAGCTGTCCGCGAGAAAATCCCCGAGCGCGGTGCCCAGTGTATTGGAGAAGAGGATCGCGGTCCAATAAAAGGTCTCAGCTTTACGCGATCGAACGTTTGTCACCGACAGCGATCCCGTCGCGCGCTTCCATATGAAGAGCGTAGTGACGAGCAGAATGACGAGCACGGCGGAGCCCTTCGCGTAGCCGAGCCCGGCGGTGCGGTCCATGAAATCGGACATCGTCGTTCCGGCGGTGCTCGTCGCGAGGATGACCGACCAGTAGAGAAATGGAAAGAAGTGTTTCGTCCTGAGCTGCGCGCCGAGCAGGACCGCGAACCCGGTAAGGAGGATCACAGAGCTCACCGCGTAGCCGACGTTTAGCGTCATCGACAATAGATCCCCCGCCGTCTCGCCGAGCGTCGTCGCCGAGATCTTCATGATCCAGAAGGCGAGCGTGATTCGCGGCAGCTTGCTCACCGCGCGATCAGAAAATGTCGAGGTCGTGCGCGGAGACGACTCTCCCTCTGTAGAGCTTGTGCAGCTCGGCGAGCATGCTCGTCTCGGTGTCAGTCGAATCGCCGAACCACATCTGATGTGTGAGGATCAACAGGCGGGCGCGACCTTTTGTCGCAACCTCGGCGAGCTCTTTCGTCGAAGTGTGGAAGCTGCGGATGTACTGGCGCCAGCTCGAGTCGCTCTGCTGGTATCCCTGTTCGGTGTAGACCTCATGGACGAGAACGTCGCAGCCATTGCACGCGGACGAGACATTGTCGGAGGGACGCGTATCGCCGGACACCACGATCGTGCGATCGGCAGTCTGGAATTTGTAGCCGAAGGAGTACTTCCACGATCCATGCGGAACAGGGAAGGCGGTCACGGTAACGTTCTTGTCCTTGTAGATGATGCCCCCGGTAACCTCGTGCGCATTGATCACGTTGCCCGTCGTGTCCTGGCGCTCGAGACCGTTGATGCGGATGTCGTTGTCTTCCTTGTATGCTTCCTGAATGTGATGCACCATGGCGGCAATTCCGGGAGGGCCGTAAACCTCCAGCGGATCGAGCCGGTGGATCACCCACGGCGTGTACATGAGATCCGGCAGGCCAAGCGTGTGATCGCTGTGAAGGTGAGTGATGAAGACGCGCTTCAAGTTTGGCTGCTTCAGCGCGGCCACACCCGACATGGCGGCCTGCCGTGCGCGGCGAACGATTCCGGGCCCAGCATCTACTATGTAAGAGGCGCCGTTCACGACAATTGCGAGCGATGGTCCGGCGCGCTGGGGGTCTGGAAATGGCGTACCGGTGCCAAGGAAGACGATTTGCGTCTTCGTGCTGTCGTACTTGACCTGAGCGGGGAGCGCGGACGCCCCCGCAGTCATGGTGACTGCGGCGACGAGAGCGAGGCGGGAAGAAGTAATGTTGTTATTCATTCGGAACGTCCGGTCATGCGAGAAGTCCCGATAAGCTGGACGATCCGCGACGAATCGTCCAGCAGCTTCCCAGCGCTACTTCACGGTCAGCGTCTTCGTGCCCGCGGAAACGCCATCGAGAAGAATCTCGACTGTGTAGTCACCCGCCGGCCAGCCGGCGGTGTTCTCGACGTGGAACTGCGTCACCGTCGTCCCGCCGGACGCGCTGATTGTTCCCTCCATCTCCTTGAGCAGCGCCGCGCCCTGCATCCAGCGGGCGGCGAGGGTCGCGTTGCTCTCGGCGCCGTCCGTCACCACGGCAACAAACATCGTGTCGTGCGGTGCGAATGTCGTCGTCGCATTGGTCACGCGATGGTCGGGACCGGCCCGGTTGCCCAGCTGGATATCCGTCACCCGCATCCTCGAGAGAGCGGTGACAAGCGTCGAGCTGGCAGTGCCGGTGGTGTCGGTTGTCGTGGTCTCCGTTTTCTTGCAGCCAGCCGCGGCGAGCAGGATCGGAACGGCCGGAACAACGGACATGCGAAAGAGGATTTGCGGCGACATTGTGCGCTCACGGTTAGTACTGCTTGGAATGGCGGGCAGTAAGCGTGCCGACGGACTGCTTCAAGGCCCTGTTTGGAGGGGGTTAATGCGCGGCCCGCGTGGCGGCCGGCGGTTGCGCTCCTCCCGACGGGCGTTTACAATTCGTGCACAATGACGGTCTACACCACGCACCACCATGCGCACAGCCACCACGGCCTCAACGGGTCGCGGGGCGCTTTTGCGCGTAGACGCCATACTATATAGATAGCAGTCCGGCGTAGACTCTCGAAGCCCCTTCGGCCCGTCCCATCGGACGGGCTTTTTTGTTTTCAACCAACTATCACATGCTCAAGATCGCACTGCCAAACAAAGGACGACTCGCGGACGAAACGCGCGAGCTCTTCGGCGAAGCGGGACTCCCGGTCAGGACGAGGGGAGATCGCGCCCTCTCCGCATCACTCGGCGGGGAGTTCGAGGCGCTCTTCGTCCGAGCCCAGGACATTCCCGAATTCGTCGCCGACGGAGTCGCGGATGCCGGAGTTACCGGCTGGGACCTCGTCTGTGAATCCGACAAGCCGGTGAAGTCGCGACTCGACTTGGGCTTTGGTGAATGCCGGCTGGTCGCGGCGGCTCGAGACGAGAGTCCCATCACCTCGCTCGACGACATTCCTGCCGATGCGCGCATCGCGACGTCCTTTCAGCGAATCACCGGAGATTTCTTCGCGAAGCGCTCGCAGCGCGTCGAGATAGTCCCGATTTCCGGCGCCGCCGAGATCGCGCCGCTGCTCGGCATCGCGGATCTGATCGTCGACATCACGTCGACCGGTTCGACGCTGAAGATGAATGGACTCCGGGAAATCGGGACGCTGCTGGTGTCGAGGGCGCAGCTGATAACCAGGGACCATGAGTCACGAGACATGAGTCAATGGCCCGAAGGTGATATGCGAAAAGCCGAAGCTCTCGTGGAGCTCACGACAGCTCTGGAATCGGTTCTCCGGGCGAGAGGGACGCGATATCTCATGGCGAATGTTCCGCGAAGTGCGCTCGACGCGGTGAAGAAAGTCATTCCGGGAATCAACGGCCCGACGGTAATCGACATTCTCAACGGCGGAGACCGTGTCGCGGTGCACGCGGTCGTGGACGCAGCGAAAGTCTATCGTGTGATCGCGTCTTTGAAGGCATTGGAAGCAACCGGAATTCTGGTGACGCGCGTGGAGCGCCTGATGCCATGACGGCGATCGACACCGCCGTCTTTGGAATCTCGGGGAAGTTGTCGGACCTCTCCGCGCCTCAGCGAGAGACCCTACTGTCGCGCGCAAAGCAAAACGTTGGCGCGGTGCGGGAAAGCGTCTCGCGCATCATCGAGCGCGTTCGCAGAGACGGCGACGGCGCGCTTCGCGAGATGTCGCGTGAGTTCGACGGCGTCACACTTTCGGAAATCGAAGTGCCGCGCCCTGACGTGCATGCGGCGCTCGAGTCGATCGGCCCCGAGCTGCGTGCTGCCCTCGAGCGCGCGGCGAGGAACATTCGTACGGTGCACGAAGCTGCGCCCCCGAAGACAATTGAGGTCGAGAGCGAGGTGGGAGTAGTCGTCGGGCGCAGACCCGATCCGCTGTCCCGTGTTGGCGTGTATGCGCCGGGCGGACGGGCGGCGTATGCCAGCAGCGTCCTCATGTGCGCGGTGCCGGCAAGAGTCGCCGGAGTGCGCGAAGTCATAGTGTGCTCGCCCCCAACGGCGAGTGGATATCCGTCCGCGATAGTCTTAGCGGCATGTGCGATTGCGAATGTCGATCGTGTGTTCGCGATCGGCGGGGCGGGTGCTGTCGCAGCGATGGCGTACGGGACCCCCTCGGTTCCGCGTGTAGATCGAATCGTCGGACCAGGTAACGCGTATGTTGCCGAGTCGAAGCTTCAGGTGATGAGCGCGGTCGGCATCGATTCGCCGGCCGGGCCGAGTGAGCTACTGGTCATTTGTGACGCCAGCGCCAGCGCGAGCCGCATTGCAGCGGAAGCGATCGCCCAAGCCGAGCACGATTCCGACGCGTGCGTCGTCATCGTCGCCGTCGATGAAAGTGTTGCGGCGGAAATCGAAGGCGAGATATCGCGGCAGCTCGAGAGCGCGCCCAGGGCCGAGATCGCGCGCGCAGCGCTCCGCGCGAATGGCGCGCGGCTCGTTGCCGGCTCGACCGATGACGCAATCGAGTTCGCGTCGGCGTACGCGCCCGAGCATTTGCTGCTGGCACTCTCGAATGCGGACAAGTGGCTCGGCGCAATCCGGAATGCGGGGTGCGTCTTTGTCGGTGAATCGTCTTCGGTCGTATTCGGCGATTACATCAGCGGTGGCAATCACGTGCTTCCAACCGGCGGGCTCGCGCGCAGCTACTCAGGGCTCGGCCAGCTCGATTTCGTGCGCTGGACGACCTATCAGCGGGTGTCTTCCGACGCAGCGGTGAGCCTTGCACGCGATGCGGCGCTGCTGGCGGATGCGGAAGGCTTGCCTGGACACGCCTCAGCCGCGCGCGCATGGGAGGCCGCACGATGAGCGCCTCGAAACTTAGAGCGAGGGGTTCGTACGGCGACATTCGCCTGTACTCTGCGGACAGCGGAGGCGGGCGCTGCGATCTGGATCTCAGCGACAACACGAATCTCTGGGGCGCGCCTCCCGCCGCGCTGCGGGTGATCCGCCAGATAGCGGGTTCCGCCGTCACGAGATATCCGCTGCCGTACGCCGGCGATCTGCGCGTCGAGCTCGCGAAATACGCGGGTGTCTCGCCGGACATGATCGTCACCGGCTGCGGATCGGACGATGTGCTCGACGCATCGATTCGCGCGTTTTCGGAGCCGGGTGATGCGCTCGCGCACCAGGATCCGACGTTCAGCATGATACCCGTGTTCGCGCGAATGAATGGCGTGACTCCGGTCGCCGTGCCTCTGACCGATACGTTCGACATCGATCCCGAAGCATTGCTCGCGACCAAGGCGCGCATCACCTACATCTGCTCGCCGAACAATCCCACCAGCGTGGCTCTCTCGCGCGATGGCGTCGAGAAAGTTGTGGATGGTGCTGCCGGTCTCGTCATAATCGACGAGGCGTACTCCGAGTTTGCGGGAACGACACTGGTGGCTTTGGTCGCCAGCGGACGAGTAATCGTCACGAGAACGCTGTCGAAGGCATTCGGGCTGGCGGGCCTGCGCGTCGGGTATGGAATAGGCGCGCCGGAAATCATCTCGGAGATCGCAAAGGCGCGCGGACCTTATAAGGTTGGGGGCGTCGCCGAGCTCGCTGCTACGATCGCGCTCACACACGACCGGAATTGGATGCTCGACGGCGTTCAGAAATCGGTCGCCAACCGTGAGCGATTCGTCGGCGAGCTGGAACAACTGGGGTTCTCGCCGCTGAAGTCGTCGTCGAATTTTGTCCTGGTCCCGGTAAAGGATTGCGCGGCGGCCGCGAAAGCGCTCGCCGATAAGGGAATCGCCGTCCGGCCGTTTCAGAATCTGCCAGGCGTTGGCGACGCGATCAGAATCACAATCGCGCCCTGGTCGATGATGGACCGCTGTCTGGTTGCTCTCGACTGGTATCGAGCGCGCAGTAAATGAAGCGGATCACGATGTTCGACTACGGGGCGGGGAATCTGCATTCGCTTGCGAAGGCGCTCGCGCCGGCCGGCAACGTGCGGGTGACGACGGACATTCGCGCCGCGCTCGACACGGATCTGCTCGTTCTTCCCGGAGTTGGCGCGTTCAGCCAGGCGGCGTACCGCATCGGGTCGGCGCGCGACACGGTCCGCTCGGCGATCGCAGCCGGGCTTCCGACAATCGGGATATGCCTGGGGATGCAGCTGCTTTTCGATGAAAGCGAAGAAGGATCGGGCGCAGGAATCGGAGCGATTCCCGGCCGTGTGACGAAGCTGAGGGCGAAACGCATCCCGCAAATCGGATGGAACGACGTGGAGTGGACAGAGTCGAATTACCATTCACTGAGCAACGCATACTTCGCGAACACGTACGTCTGCGAGCCCGATGATCGAGCCTGCGTAAGAGCGTGGTCTACGCACGAGAATGAGCGGTTTGCTTCCGTGGTCGGAATTGCAAACACGGTCGGCGTTCAGTTTCATCCGGAGAAGAGCTCGCATGCGGGCGTGAGCTTTCTTCGTGATCTCGCCACGGAATTGATGGAATGCAAGTGATTCCGGCGATCGATGTGCGCGAAGGAGCGTGCGTGCAGCTCGTTGGCGGCTCGTATGCAAACGAGCGGATCCGGATCGAGGATCCGGTCGCAGTCGCGCGGCGCTGGGACCGCGACGGCTTTCGTCGGTTGCACGTCGTCGATCTCGACGCCGCGACCGGAAGGGGATCCAACCGCGAGCTCGTGCGGGATATTCTCTCGGCGACGTCGATGATCGTTCAGTGCGGCGGCGGAATCCGCGAGCTCGACACCATTGAGGACCTGATCCAGCTTGGCGCGTCGGCGGTTGTTCTCGGAACGAGGGCGATCGAGGATCGCTACTGGCTCGAGAGCGCGGCGGAGCGATTTCCGGGTTTCCTGATTGTCGCCGCGGATGTCAAAGAACGCCGCCTCGTGACGCACGGCTGGACGCGCATGACCTCGAAGCTGATTACCAGCTTCATCGAGGACATGAACGAGCTGCCTCTCGCCGCACTTCTGATCACGGCCGTGCATCGCGAGGGACTCATGGAGGGTCCTGATCTGCGCTTGATGACGGAGATCATGGAAATCGCGGACATCCCGGTGCAGGCATCGGGGGGTATTGCAAGCCCCGGAAATCTGCGCGATCTCGCAGAGGCCGGTGTGTCGGCTGCAATCGTAGGAATGGCTTTGTACACGGGTGCGCTCAACGCCCAAAACATCACCGAGGAGTTCGCACAATGAGTGTCGTAACGAGGGAGACAACCGAGACTTCGATTCGCGCCGAGGTGACGATCGGTGACGGAACGAGCCGCATCGAGACGGGGAACCGGTTTCTCGACCACATGATGACGGCGTTCGCGAGGTATTCCGGGCTCGACATCGATCTGGCCGCTCGTGGCGATCTCAAGCACCACCTCATCGAGGACGTCGCGCTGACGCTCGGCAGATGTGTTCGCGAGATCGTGCCGGCCGGAGCAGCGCGCTACGGATCGCGCACCATTCCGATGGACGATGCGCTCGTGCAGGCAGCCGTTGATATCGGCGGACGTGCGTATTATGAGGGAGAGCTGCCGAGCAGCCTGTATGAGCACTGGATGCGCTCCTTCAGCGGCGAGGCGAGAATGACGATTCATATCGTCGTAATTCGAGGCTCCGACCGTCATCACATCATCGAAGCGGCGATCAAAGCGCTCGGTCTGGCGATTCGCGATGCACTCGTCGATACGGGCGCGATCTTCAGCACCAAAGGCCAGGTCTCGGTGAAGGTGGATTGATGCTCTCGAAGAGAATCATCGCCTGCCTCGACGTGGCCGGCGGGCGAGTCGTGAAAGGCGTCGGCTTCGTGGATCTCGAGGACGTCGGCGATCCTGTCGCGCTCGCCGAGCGTTATGAGGCGCAGGGCGCCGACGAGATCGTCTATCTCGACATCTCGGCGACGAATGAGGCGCGCGGAACACTCCTCGATCTGGTGCGCCGGACCGCGGAGCGATTGTTCATTCCTCTCACTGTCGGAGGGGGTATTCGCACGGTCGAGGACATGGCGCTCGCGCTGCGATCGGGAGCGGACAAGGTCGGAATCAATTCGGCCGCCGTTCGGAATCCATCGGTGCTCAAGGATGCGTCGGAGAGATTCGGCTCGCAGTGCGTGGTTGCCAGCATCGATGCGCTGCGAAAAGGGAATACGTGGGAGGTCTACGTGAACGGCGGCAGGCAGCCAACTGGCCGCGAGGCTGTCGAATGGGCTGTAGAGTGCGCGATGCTCGGCGCCGGTGAAATTCTTCTCACCAGCATAGATCGGGATGGCGCGCGGAGCGGTTACGATCTCGAGCTGACCTCGCGTGTTGCGAATGCAGTTCCGGTACCGGTGATCGCATCCGGCGGAGCAGGGAGCGCAGGGGACATAGTCGCGGCGCTCACGACCGGCGGGGCGGACGCGGCGCTCGTCGCAGGGATTCTGCACGACGGCACGACGGACATCGCGTCGCTGAAGGCGGCGGTGCGCGCAGCGAAGATCCCAGTGAGGGCTGCCGCATGAGTGAAACGTACATGCAGGCGTCCGCGGAGGTCGCGAAAATCGCGGGCGAAGTCGCGCTCAAATACTACCGCAGGAATCCCGAGCAGCGGCTCAAGAGCGACGGCTCCCCAGTGAGCGTTGCCGATCTCGAGGCGGAGAGAGCTGCCCGGGAATGGATCGAAAAACGCTTTCCGGACGACGGCATCCTTGGCGAAGAGCTCCCTACGGTTCGCGAAGCCGCGAAGCGCCGATGGGTTCTGGACCCGATAGATGGCACGCTCACCTTCCTGCGCGGCGTTCCTTTTTGGGGAACGCTCGTCGCTGTTACGGAAGGCGACGAGGTACTTGCCGGAGCGGCAAGCTTTCCCGCAATCGGAGAGTCGCTTGCAGCCGCGCCCGGCGCGGGCTGCTGGCACAACGGCGCGAGATGCTCGGTATCGACCGTATCCGATGTACGCCGCGCGATGGTGCTGACGACGGACGCGCGATTTCTCCGCGACGCGAATCGGCGCGGTCGCTGGCTCGATCTACAGAACAATGCTCGCGCAATGCGGACGTGGGGCGACTGCTACGGATATCTGCTCGTCGCGACCGGGCGTGCGGACGTGATGGTGGACGACATCGTGAGTGTGTGGGATGCGGCAGCACTGATGCCGATCATTACCGAAGCCGGCGGAGTGTTCACGGATTGGAAAGGAAAAGCGACGCCATTCGGAGGCGACGCGATTGCGACGAATGCGGCGCTCGCCGGTGAGGTTCGAAACATTCTTGGAGCAAGGGCATAATGCTGAACTTCGATATGAATGCGCTGCGCTTTGACGCCGAACGTGGAACCGTGGTCGTCGTCGCGCAGGATGCAGTGAGCGGGCGGGTGCTGATGGTCGCGCACGCCGATCGTGAGGCACTCGAGCAAACGGTGCGCACCGGTGAGATGCATTACCGTTCCCGCACGCGTGGACTCTGGCGCAAAGGTGCGACAAGTGGCAACACGCAGCGCGTCATTTCATTGACGGCGGACTGTGACGCAGATGTCATTCTCGCGCGCGTCGTCTCGGGGGGACCCGCGTGTCACACGGGTCAAACCACCTGCTTCGGTGAGGGTAAGGATCTCGGAAGCGCGTTCTCGGCGCTCGGCGCTACAATAGAAGAGCGCGCGGTATCATCCGCGGTGAGAACAGGCCGGGAGAGCTACACGCAGAAGCTCCTCGGCGACAGAAATCTCCGGCTAAAAAAACTCGGTGAAGAAGCGGCGGAGCTGGTAGCGGCGTGCGCCGATGGCAACGCATCGCGGGCAGCGCAGGAAGCGGCCGACCTCATTTACCACATCGCGGTCGCACTTAAGGGCGCCGGAACCTCACTCGAGAGCGCGGGGGCGGAGTTGTTCCGCCGCTCGGAGGCCGGAAAAAGCGAAGATACGGCGAAGGTCTAAACCCAATTGTGACTTTTCGGCGAATCGCCGTAGTCACGTTTATGGCACGGATGTTCCAAAGCATGCCATAAGCGGCGGCGCAGTACGCGGACCGCCGCGAAAAGAGACCCAAACCGGTACCGATATATGCGGATTCTCAAAACTCTCATCTCGCGGCTGATGCCTCTGTCGGCTGCCGCCGTCCTTGTGGGCGCAGTGGCTTGTGGCGACAACGCGACCAGCCCCGGCACAGGCACGCTCCGGATGCAGCTCACCGATGCTCCGTTCCCGTTCGACTCCGTCGCGCGCGCGGATATCTGGGTCGTGCGCATCGACGGCAAAATCGCCGGTACGGATTCGGCTGAAGCCGAAGCCGGAAAGGACGACGACACGAATGGAGGCAATACGAATCCCAGCTCCGGCTGGGTGACACTCGCTACGCCGAATCAGGCGTACAACCTGCTCGACCTCCAGCACGGCGCCGTCACGAATCTCGGACAGGTCACGCTCCCGACGGGCAACTACAGGGGCTTCCGGCTGATCCTCGATACGAACAAGTCGAGCATTACGCTGAAGAACGGAACGGTTCTCACCGGAACCAGCTCGCCGGGCATCAAGTGGCCAAGTGCCGGAAGAACGGGCGTTAAGATCGTTCTCACGAACGCGATCAACGTCACGTCGGGCGGAACGGTCATGGTTCTCGACTTCGACCTCGGCACGAGCTTCGTGATGCGCGGCAACACGATCTCGCAGAACGGACTGCTCTTCAAGCCCGTGATCAGGGCGACGGCGACTGACATCACCGGCGGCATCAGCGGCAAGGTGACTGCGACGACCGCGACGGGTGCAGCGGTTGCGGACGCTACGGTTGAAGTTCTGAAGAACGGCACCGCGCTGACCGATACCGTTTCGGCCAACGTCGTTGCGACGACTAAGAGCGACGCCCTCGGCGCTTACAGCTTCGCGTTCCTGCTTCCGGGGACATATGCGGTTCGCGGCACACCGCCGGCGACCGCGACGACGCTGCACGCCGCGATACTGCAGGGGATTGTGGTAGCAACGGGCGCGACGACGGCAAACACGAACATCATTCTTCCGTAGCGGCTCTCCGCGAGAGGCTTCTATGGTTGGGGGGAAAAGAGTCGCGGAGAAATCCGCGGCTCTTTTTTTTGCTTGGCGGTCACGGAAGCAAAAAAATCCGCCTTGGTGCGGGGCAGACTGCGGAACTACAGCTTGGCGATGAGGTCGCTCGCGCTTTGGATGCGCGCGTCGGGATCTTTCTCCAGCAGCTGCATCACGAGCCCGGACAGATTGTGCGGGATGTCGGGTTTCAGGACGTCGGGTGGCTTCGCCGTCTCGTGTAGTACTTTCGCGATCAGCGAGATCGGGCTCTTCGCCTCGAAGGGCGGCCGGCCTGTAAGACACTCGTATAGTATGACGCCCACAGCGTAAATGTCGCTGCGCTCGTCTACCTGTTCGGCAAGAAGCTGCTCGGGCGCCATGTATGTCGGAGTGCCGACGGCCATTCCGACCTCGGTGAGGCCGGTCGTTCGATTGGCCAATCGGGCGACGCCGAAATCCATCACCTTCAAAGTGCCGGCGGAATCCACGAGAAGATTCTCGGGCTTGAGATCTCGGTGAATGATGCCCTGCTCGTGCGCGCAGGCGAGAGCGTCGGCGAGCTGGCGCGCGATCGCGAGCGTCGCGTCCGTGTCGAGCCGGGTCCGGGCGTCGAGCAGGGCGCGCAGCGTCATCCCCTGCACGTACTCCATGGTTACGAAATGCGTCTCGCCCGCGCTTCCAAAATCGTGAGTGCGGACGATGTTGCGGTGGGAAATGCGCCGCGCAAGACGGATCTCGTTCCGGAAGCGCTTCATCGCGTTTTCGTCCAACGTCAACAGCTCGGGGCGGAGCGTCTTCAAGGCGACGATCTCTCCGAGCTCCAAATCCTCGGCGCGATAAACCATCCCCATTCCGCCGGTGCCGACGACAGCGTCGATCCGGTACCGCCCGCCGAACACCTCGCCAATTGGAAGTCCGGCCGATGTTGATTGGTCGGTATCCTGCGGCTCCGCCGACGCGCCGGCAATCTCCTCGCGCAAATGCTCGATCTGCGCGCGCATGCGCGCCTCGCGCTCCTTCACCCCGGTCGCCATCGCGTCGAACATGCGGGCGAGAGTACCGAGCTCGTCACCTCGACGAGCAACTTCGTCGAGCTCACCGGGTGCGTATGCCCCGCGCTCCATCGCGACAGCGGCGGCAGTGACCCGCGTGACCTCGTGCAGGTATTCCTTTTCGCGATCGCGCAGCGCTTTACGGTCGAGGCACGCACTTATCCGCGCGCGGAGCAGCACGGGATCGAACGGCTTCGGGAGGTAATCCTCGGCGCCACGCTCGATGCAGCGGATGATGCTCGCGATGTCGTCGAGGGCGGAGATCATGATCACCGGAATGTCGCGTGTGTCCGGGAAGGATTTTATCCGGTCGAGTGTCTCGAAGCCGTCCATCTCCGGCATCATGACGTCGAGAAGGACGATGTCGAATCCGCCCTCCTTAAGTTTTGCGAGGGCGAGTTTGCCGTTCTCGGCACACACGACCGTGTGGCCTTCGCGCCGCAGCCGGCGCTCGAGCACACCGCGATTGGCTTCGATGTCGTCAACGACGAGAATGCGCGCGGATTTCGCTTCGCGGGATGTCGTGCCGGTAACGGCCGGCATCTCTACTGCAGTCGGGACGGGATATGTACCCGTCGGCTCTGCGCGCCGTCGATCCGTGGGAAGCAAGCGCTCGGCGGCGTCGCGAATGCGGCAGACGTCCGAGATGAAGGCCGCATCGCTCGTCGTTGTCGCGTGCACAAGCAATCCGCCCATCGCGTCGAGAATTCGCGACTGCGGCTTGTGAAGCGCCTCATAGAGCTTGACGATGCGTTCGCTACCGACCGATTTCAGATCGGAGGGCAAAGCGCGGTCAATCAGCGAGAGCGCTTCGCGAACCGCGGCGAGTGCTTCGGCGAGCGGCTGCTCGCGCTGTGAGTGTCCCAGGTCCCGCGCGTCCTCGAGAAGCATCTCGCAGTAGCCGACGATCTGATTGACCGGCGTGCGCAGGTCGTGGCGAAGATCGGAGACTTGTTCGCGCGAGATGCTGTCGCCGGTGCCGCCAGTCATGCAAGCAGCGCGTTGATTTTTCCGAGTAGCCTGTCGAGCTCGACTGGCTTCGTGTCGTAGTCGTCGCAGCCCGCCTTGATCGCCCTGTCGTGATCTCCGGACATCGCATGCGAGCTGAGCCCGATAACGGGAATCGATCTTGTCGCCGCGTCGGCCTTCAGCTCGGCGGTGGCGGTCCAACCGTCCTTCACCGGAAGACTCATGTCCATGAGAATGAGATCGGGCTGGAGCTCCTTCGCCTTATCGATCCCCTGCTGCCCATCGAGCGCGACGACGATTTCGTGCCCGCGCTTGATCAGACGTCGCGACAGCATGTCGCGATTCATCTCGTTGTCCTCGACAAGAAGTATTTTCGCCATTCAGAAAGTGCCTTGGCTCCGGCTCAGTTCATCGTTACGGGGAGGCGAACAGTGAAAGTCGAGCCCTTGCCGCGCTCGCTCTCGAGATCGACGACGCCGCCGAGCATCTGACAGAAATTCCGCGTGATGGTGAGACCGAGTCCCGTGCCGCCGTAGGAGCGGGTCGTCGACGCTTCGGCCTGCGTGAACGCTTCGAACAGTCGCGACATCTGCTCAGTCGTCATTCCGATGCCGGTGTCGCTGATCCGGAATACGATATCCGCGGTTTCGCGCGCGGCCTCGAGCGCGATCGTTCCGTTGTCGGTGAACTTGCACGCGTTCGACAGGAGGTTGAGAAGGATCTGGCGCACTTTGACGACGTCCGAGTGCATCACTCCGATATCGGCCGGGCAGACAACCTTCAGCGCGTTGTTGTTCTTCGCCACGGACGGTCGGATCGTCGTCGCCGCCTCGTCCACGATCTGCTTGATGTCGAATGTCTCGGCGAAGATCTCCATCTTGCCGGCCTCGATCTTGGAGAGGTCGAGAACGTCGTTGATGAGCGTCAGAAGATGTTTCCCCGCCGATTTGATCTTGTTGAGGTCGGGAATGAACGCATCCTGGCCCGTTTCGGCGGCCTCTTCCTCGAGAATCTCGCTATATCCGATGATCGCGTTGAGCGGCGTGCGCAGCTCATGGCTCATGTTCGCGAGGAACTGGCTCTTCGCCTGATTCGCCGCCTTCGCGTCGGCGTTCGCGCGCAGCAGATCGGTGACGTCGTGATAGAGAGCCATGATGCCGACGCGCTCTCCGTCGACGATGACGGGAACTCCGGCGAGTTCGACGTCGAGAAAGGTACCATCCCTGCGCCGGCGTTTGCCGATGCCGCGCGCAGTTTGCGAGGTTGCCTGCTCGGTATATGCGGTTGCCTCGGCGAGAGTTTCGGGAGTGTTGAGGAGCGAATCGAGCTCCTTTCCAATCGCTTCTTCCGGCGTATAGCCAAAGAGTTTCTCGAACGCCGGGTTGAAAGAGGTGATTACTCCTTTGAGGTTCAGCGTGACGATCGCGACCGGGCTGTTCAGGACGACTGCCTCGAAGTACTGCTTCTGCCGCTGCGCTTCATTGTAGAGCCGCGCATTCTGAATAGCGATCGCCGCCTGCGGCGTGAAGAGATTGAGCAGGCGCAGATCGTCAGCGCCGAAGATGCGCTTCGGGTCGGAGTGAACGCTGGCCATGGCGCCGACGAGCGTGTTGCCGATTAGAAGAGGAGCTGCCATCACCGACCAGATTGTGACGTCCGAATAGACCTGCGGCTTTCCGGCCCATGTGTCGTAGTCGCGGATGATGATCGGCTCGTGCGTCTGCGCGACCGTTCCCATTGCGCCCTGTCCGAGCTTGAGCCGCACTCCTGTCGAGTCCTTGCCGATGTTGTAGCTGGCGACGATTTCCAGCTCGGCGTTGGCTTCGTTGTAAATCGCCAGCTCGCCCCCGGTCACGCCGAGTAGATCGATCGCCCGCTTGAGAGTTGCCTGCAAGAGCTTTGAAAGCTCGCGCTCGCTCGAGAGGTCGGCCATCGTGTCGAGCAGCGCCTGTTGCTCGTCTGCGCGCTGACGCTCCGTGATCAGTAGCCGAGCTCTGGCGATGGCGATGCTCGCCTGATTCGCGGCCGCTGTGAGAATCTCGAAATCCTGCTTGTCGAACGCGTCGGGCTCGGCGCTCTCGACGACGAGTACGCCAAGGATTCCGTCGCCCGTCTTGAGCGGAATGTCCACTTCGCTGCCGGTGCTCAGGCTCGCGACGTAGTCCTTGTCGCGCTTGACCTGCGGGGTGTAGTGAAGCTGCCCGTCCTTGAGCGCGCGGTCGCTGAGACCTTTGCCGGCGGGAACCCGCCAATGATCGGGGATGTCACGCCATCCGCGGCTCGCCTGAAGAACGCGGTCACCGGTTTTCGTGTCGAGCATGAAGAGAGCGAGAAAATCGTAGCCGAGGGCGGGGTCGTGGAGGCCGCTTACGACGCGATCGCAGATCTCCGATTCGTCCTGAGCGGCTGCGACCGCCGAGCTGAGGCTGAGAAGCGCCGACTGCCTTCCGGCAATGCGGGAGCCGTTGGCTTTCGGGCGCGTCTCCGCGCGGCCGTTGGCGGGGGCCTTGGATTTCCTGGCTTTCGGGCGGGATGAGGAACTCGCTGGCTGCTTCTGCATGACCTCTTTTTAGTCGGGTGGGCCTTCATCAATGTAGGAATCGGGGGATGGGAACTGCAACAGGAACGACGCCGCTGCCCGCTGCCCGCTAATGGCCGCTGGTGGCTGCGCGCTGCGAACGTCGGGACGGTCTCGTAGTGCGGCTTGACTCTCTCCGGTTTTGGGTGAGTGTTGGTTCGTCCCCGCGCGAAAAATTTTCGTGCCCCGCATCACCCCGCTAAAGCAGGTTCCCGGATGTCGCAGTGGAAGGGCAGTCACACTCTCAAGAAGGGCACGTTCGTCTCGGGCGTGCAGTGCGCCAAGCGGATGTGGTGGGAGATCCACGACAAGGGCTGCGAAGAGCTCCAGGTCGACCTCGCCACCCAAATCCTGTTCGATCAGGGAAATGAAGTAGGCGCTCTCGCGCGAGAGCGCATTCCCGGCGGAATCCTGATCAGGCGCGACGGATCGAACTATCCGTCGAGCTTCGCGAAGAGTGAAGCTGCGGTTCGGAATCCGCGAGTTGGTGTCATCTACGAAGCAGGATTCGTCTCGCACGACACGCTCGTTTTCGCCGACATCCTCGTCCGCGACGGAAACTCGTTCACCTTGATCGAGGTGAAGTCTAAGACATCGGTAACCGAGGATCTGATCACCGATGTCGCCTTGCAGACTTTCATTCTTCGCGAAGCGGGCGTTCCCGTTTCGCGCTGCGAGGTCATGCACCTCAGTCGCGCGTGCACGTACCCGGATCTCAACGACCTCTTCCTCCGCGAGGACGTCACTGACGTCGTGACCGAGCGCCTCGCACTCGTCGAGAGCGCGCTCGACTATCTGCTCGGCGTCGCGAAGGGACCGCTGCCCGACGTCGCAGTCGGCGGGCACTGCTCGAAGCCGAGGGCGTGCGTGTTCATGGACCGCTGCTGGCCGGCGGTCGACGACGATAACATCCGCTATCTCTATCGACTCGGCCTCGAGAAAGCGGCGAAGTACGAGCGCGACGGACTGACGCGAATTCAGGATCTGCCGGAAGACCTAAAGCTGAGCGCGATCGCCGCGCGCCAGCGGAGGTGTCTGCGCGAGGGAGATCTGCTTGTCGAAAGGGAAGAGCTGATCGAAGCGCTGCGGACGATTGCGCATCCGGTCGCGCACATCGATTTCGAGACGGTGATGTTCGCCGTTCCGCGCTGGAACGGCTGCCATCCATACGACCAGATTCCGGTCCAGCTCAGCGCGCACGTCGTGGACGAATCGGGTAACGAGCGGCACCATTCGTGGCTCGCCACCGACTCGAGCGACCCGCGTCCGGCGATCGGAGAAGCAATCGTTCGCGCCTGCGACGGCGCGCGTACGGTCACCGCGTATCACGCCGACTTCGAGAAGAAATGCATCGAGCTCGTCGCCCAGGCGTGTCCGCACATCGAGCAGCGTCTGCTCGAGATCGCCGACGGAATCGTCGACCTGCTGCCGATGGTGCGCGATCACATCTACCATCGCGAGTTCCGCGGGTCGTTCATCCTCAAGAGCGTGCTGCCCGCGCTCGTTCCCGAGCTGACGTATGAAGATCTCGCCATCGCCGAAGGAATGACCGCGAGCGCCTATCTGCATCGGATGCTCTTCGGAGGGATCGCGATGAAGTCGGATGAGAAGGAGAAGCTCGTCGCGGATCTCATGGCGTACTGTCAGAGAGATACGGAGGCGATGATCGCTCTGACGAGGCGGCTGCGCGAATTGGCATCGTGAGCGAAGGACAACTACAAGACTGAGAACGGCGCCGCTGCCCTTTGCGAGAAGCCTGGCTGATCGCTACGCGCTGACTGCCACACCTACAGACCGTTTTTGCGTTAGCGCGGAGGTGGAGGGGGCGGCGGCAGCGGAAGTGGAGGTAAGCCGGGCATCGTCGACGGCATACCCAACGATTCCGGCGACGGCAGCTTGCGAGTCCGGTACCACTGCTGGCGGGCGAGATTGATCTTGTCGCCGCGCGCGATCCAGAGCTGCGTCGCGAGATCGTAACGCGCGAGGACGTTGTGAAGCCAGTAGGGACGATTCTCCTTCAGCCACATCTTCTCGTACTCGTCGCGGATGAGCGAATAGCCGTCACGTAAGTCCTGTGCGCGGCCATTGATGCCGGTGATGTCGGCGAGATCGCGCCCGGGCGACTTGTTCGCCGAGTCGCTCGCCCTCGCGTACATCGCGACAATGTCGTCGGCGAATTGGAATTTCATGCCAATGAAGTCGATCTTTCGCGCGCCGAGCGCGAGCGCGTCGAGCGCGTCCCGCTCCCTCTTCGCACCCGGCGCGACCTGCGCGATGAGAACAAGCGCCGACTCGGCGAGTATTCTGACGTCGCGATTCGCCGGGCGAATGCGCTGCGCGATGTACTTACCTTCGTCGCTCCACGGGTCGAGCCAAAAGAGGTAATCGCTCGCGTCGCCGACGCCCACCTGTCGAAGAGCGGCATGCGCGGCAGTAAGCTTTCGCTGCGCCTCGTCGATCCTGCCCGTCGTGTCGCCGTGAAATGCGCGGCCGTAGCTTGACGCAAACGCGTCAATATCGCTCGCGCCCGGCTGCCACGCGGCGGCGGCGCCGAATAGATCGCCATACCACGTCTGATTGAAGAGCGCTTCGCCGTCGTCGTCCCACGAAGTGTTCAGCATTCCCGTCGCGCCGAGCTTCTGGCCGTCGCGCACAAAACGCTGAATGTTCGGAAGCGCCATCGCGTTGTCGGGGTAAACGCGGTTCCAGTTGTTGACTCCGGGCGCGACCCACGTCTCGATTCCCGCGTTCGTGAACGGAGTGATGTAGCGCGTAAAAGAACTATCCGGATCGTAATTCCACGCGACTGCGACCAAAGATTTTGGCAGCGTCTTCACGAGGTCTGGCGAATTCATCGCCACGTCTCCCCAAAAAAGAAAGCGCTTTCCGCTCGGGCGCAGCGCGGTTTCGATCTGCTTGAGAAAATCCAGATAGACGGCGCCGATTCCCTCTGCGCGAACGCGCTCGCTCGTCTGCCCGCGTCCTAGCTCGAATGTCTCGTCGGCGCCCAGGTGGATGAAACGGCTCGGGAAAAGAGAATTGATCTCGGAGAACATTTGCTGGATCAGAGGCAGGGATCCCGGCTGTCCCGGCGCGAGGACGTGGCCGTGCGGAGTTTCGGCGAGCGGCGAATAAAGCTCGTATTTGAGTATGTGATGGAGGTGGCCGAAGGCCTCCTGCTCCGGAATCACGTCCATATGGTAGCGGGCCGCGTAGGCGACGAGCTCGCGGATCTCCGCCGGTGTCATCGCCCCGCCCGGCGGCGCCGCGAGCGGGTTCGCCAGATACTCGAGCGTATGCTCGAAGTACGGCGAGAAGACGTTGACCTTGTACGCCGCAAGAGTGCGGATCTGTTTTTTCTGGAAGTCGAGGGTCGGCATTGGGCCGCGCGAGAGGTCATCATGGAAGCCGCGATAGCGCATCGCGGGCCAGTCGCGTATGGTCGCCTTGTAAATACGCGCCGTGGCGCCTTCGCCGTCGACGAGCTGCTTCAGTGTCTGCGCTCCGTAAAAAACACCGGCGGCAGTCGCTGCGATGACAGTGACGCGATCGCCGCGACCGACGATCGCGTAGCCCTCGTCGCGCATCGCGTCGTCGAACACCACCTCATGAGTGCGGAAATACGGTCGCGCCGCGGCGGAGGCACTCCTGATCAGAAGAATACGAACCGCGGCGGGCCCTTCTCCAAATGAGGCATTTACGCCGCGCTGCTTCAGCGCGTCGACAAGATCCTGTGCGGCGAAGCGATCCTCTCCATTTGCGGGGCGCGCAATCGCAACGCCCCCGCGCAGGGAAATCGTTCCTGCAGTGGTTATCTCGCGGGGCTGGGGAATGAGTGCCGGTGAAGGCTGAGCGCCGAGCTGCGCGACAGGGGCGAAAACAAAGGAAGAAAGAAAAAATGAGTAACGCAGATGGGCACGCATCGTTGAATTCCGCAACTGTTGGCGACGCGTGAAACTTAGCGCGCGAAAGTCACGCTGCTGCCGGCTACGCGCTCAGCTCTGCCAGATCGTGGTCCGAGAGCTCGAGCGAAGCGGCGGCGATGTTCTCTTCGAGGTGATCGACTTTCGACGTGCCCGGAATAGGAAGCATCACCGGCGAGCGGCGAAGGAGCCACGCAAGCGCCACTTGCATCTTCGTCGCGCCGACGCGTTTCGCGACTCTCTCGAGGTTCAGAGTTTTGTTCGCGCCTTTGACGCGAAGGCCGGCGCCCAGCGGAGACCAGGGGATGAACGCGATCTTCTCCTCCAGACAGTAATCGACGACGTCGTCCGAATCACGGTCAACGATGTTGTAGCGATTCTGAACGGAAACGATCGGCACGACCTTTCGCGCGGCCTTTATGTCCTTGACCGGGACTTCCGATAGTCCGACGTAGCGGACTTTTCCCTCGCGGACAAAATCGGCGAGCATCGCGAACTGATCTTCAGCGGGATACTTGTCGTCGATGCGGTGAAGCTGCCACAGATCGATGCGGTCGAGCTTGAGGCGTTTGAGGCTTCCCTCGAGCTGTTTGCGCAGTCGCTTCGGATTGCAGTCGAGATCCCATTGATCGGGGCCGGGACGCGTAAACCCGCCCTTCGTTCCGATGACCAGCCCATCGGGATACGGATGCAGCGCTTTTGCGATCAACTCTTCGGAGACGTTCGGCCCGTAGGAGTCGGCCGTGTCCATGAAATTCACGCCAAGCTCGATGCAGCTGCGAAGGACCCGGATGCATTCATCCGGATCTTCGGGTGGCCCGAATACGCCGGGTCCGGTGATTCGCATCGCACCGAACCCCATTCTGTTGACGGAGAGATCGCCGAGGTTGACGGAGCCTACGGCCGCGGCGGGCCGGAACTCTCGATTTTTTGTCATTAGTTGAGAAGACAGCGCGGAGGGCGCGCCGCTATTCGCCGGAGTAGTACTCCTCGATGCACCAGACGCTGAGCTGATCGACAAGCTTGTCGAGCGCCCAGCGCGGATCGCTTTCCGGCAGAACAAAGTGCGTTTTCGCGGTGTGTCGCAGGTACGCTTTCATCGTGATGAGGACGCCTTCCGGAGTCATTCCTTCCCCCTTCAGCTCAGTGACACAGGCGCGCACCGCGGCGTGCAGCTCTTTCGCCGGAAATGCCGGTCGGACAGCGGCATTGGCGACGGCGTGTTCGAATTCCAACTGCGTCGCGCCCGCGAACGGGAAGGGCGGTGTCCGGTAGGGGGATTGTTTGTCCGGCATTCGGCAACTTTCCGGCCGAGCGACAGATCCCGGCGCGGCTCCTGGACTAAATCAGTCTCCAAGTATGCCGCCAACCGTTGCATAAATAGGGCCTCTATGCTCCAGCGATTTTTCTGAGTGCCTGGACCGCGTGTACGGCTTGCGGGCTGGGTGCCGCCGCCTTCCAGGTGGCGTTAACCAGCGCGTCGTCGCGGTCATACAAATCGTTGCCGAACATGAGCCGGCCGTTGCTCATATACGTCGTGAAGTAGACGATGTAAACCGGAATTTTTTGCGGCAGCGAGACACGATGATCGTCGTGACCGTGCTCCTGCTCGCGCACTCTGTCCAACGGCCAGCCGAGAACCCACTCGGCGAGCTCTTCCGGCTTCTCGAGACGGATGCAGCCGTGACTGAATGCGCGCACGTCCTTCTTGAACAGCTCGTCGTACGGCGTGTCGTGAAGGTAGATGTTGAAATCGTTCGGAAACATGAATTTGATCAGGCCGAGCGCATTCTTCTCGCCGGGGCGCTGGCGGATGCGCGTTGCTCCGTTCTCCGTGTACGTCTCCATGTTCTCGCGCGCGAGATAATCGGGACCTTTCGGAAAAATTTCCTTCGCCGCGATGTCCGGAGTGACATTCCAGTATGGACGGAAGACGACGAACTCCATCTGGTCGGCGAAGACGGGCGTCGCCTTATCCTCGTACTCCTGTCCGACGATGACTTTCATCTGTAGCGCGGTTTTTCCCGCGTCGTGCGCTTCGAGCTTGAACTCCGGAACGTTGACGAGGATGTAGCGCGCTCCGAGCGACCGCGGGAGCCAGCGCATCCGCTCCATGTTGGCCGCGATCTGCCCGAGTCGATATGCCGCCGGAAGATTTATCATAGCCATCGTCGGCGCATCGAGCACGCTGTCCACGGCCAGCCCGTGTCGCGACTGCCATTCGGCCAGCGCCGATGCGAGCCCGACGTCGAAGACTGCCGGATTGCGCGCCGAGTTCGAGTCGGCAGGAGCGGCGATCCCCTCGGCGACAAGGCGATTTCTCAGCGTGAGGAGGCGTACCACGTTGTCAGTCTTTCCCGGCTTGACGGCTTTCCCCCCGGGGATGGCCGGCCATCCGCCTTTCGATGCGAGCTCGCGGTATTGCCTGAGCGCGCGCTGCAGTCCGGCGTAGTCTTCATCCGTCGGCCGCATCGTGGCAATCGATTTGTCGAGCGCATCGATTCCGAGTCCGCGGACGAGCGCGCTATCGACTTTTTCATCTTCGGGATCGATGTGCCAACTCTGCGACATCGCATGCGGATCGACCTGACCGCGTATGAGATCTTCGCCGAGCGCGACGTAAGACGACGTGAGAAGAACGTCGGCTTCAGCGAGCTGATCCGCAGTCGGGTGATCATTCTGTTTGACGGTGCTAACGGCGCGGGCGAGATCGGCGACGGGATACGTGTCGATCCTCAGCGCCTCGTTCTCCGAAATGAGCACCGCGTTCATGAGAGCGACGGAGCGGAGCTTGTGAAGTCCGTTGGTCGTGAGCCAGAGAGGATTTCCGGAGAAGCTGCCGTAAATGCGGCGAACGTGATTCCACTTGTCTTCGTCGATCTGCGCCGGCCGCGCCCGCTTGAGCCGCTGCTGTATCGCGGCTTCGATCTGCCGGGATGGAACGCCTTTGACTGACGCGAGCTTTTCGGGCGCCCACGTTCCCGCGCCGCCATTGGCGTAGCTGCCCTTGCCGCACGCGGTAGTTATCACACCCGCGAGGAACAGCCCCAATGTCCTCCCGGTCCACTTCTTCATCCGGTTTCTCCTGCCGCTGCGCGTGATTGAGTCGCTTTCCCTACGCATAAGGCGAAATGCGGGCCACGCATCGTAGTGGCTGAATCGCAAGCCCGGAGATTGCACACCGGAAGGCAAAAGCGAACTGCCAAACGCCTTGCCACTGCGGCAGGGCAGGGGCCACCTTCTCAGCGATGACAACTCCACCGGACAGCGCGCCGAAAGCGCGAAAGCTGGAGATCACCACGGGCGATGTCGTGCGCATTCTCGCGCTCGCGACGTCCGCGTTCCTGCTCATCCGCCTGGTCTGGATCGCGCATCCGCTGCTCTTCCTCTTCTTCCTCGGCGTTCTCTTCGCTCTGCCGGTCGCGTCTGCCGCGGACAGTCTCGAGAAGCGGGGCGTCAGCCGGGCACTTGGCGTATCGATCGTGCTGACGGTTTTTTGCGGACTGCTCGTCGGCGGCGGAATCTTCATGGCGCCGATTCTCAGATCGCAATCGATCGAGCTCAAGGAGAGGCTGCCCGAAGCGATGGACAAGATCGACGCGTGGCTCGGAATACACGCGAACGGTTTTGCGAGTCTGTTCGTAACGTCCGAGGATATCGCGGACAGCGTGAGCGCCGTTGCGACCGATACCTCGGCGGTTTTGCCCGCGGGGACTCCGGCCGCTACGGCCGCGGCCGCGGGTGATTCCGTTTCGCTGGATTCGCTGTATCAGCGCGACAGCGCGGCGCACCATCGTCACGTCGTCATCGTCGGCAGCACATTGCGCCGCGAGCTCACGCGTCAGTTCCGCGGCGCGCAGCATTCCTTTCTCGGGGTTTTGCGGTCGACGTTCGCTGTCGGCGGCGGAATTCTTCTCGTTCTTTTCGTTGCCGCGTACATCGCCGCGGATCCGGGGCTGTACCACGGAATGCTCCTCGAGCTCGTGCCTGCCGAAAAGCGCCCGCACGCGGCGCTTACGCTGCACAGAGTCGGGGCGACGCTGAGACAATGGCTCAGCATGCAGCTGATCGCGATGATCGTCATCGGCGGAGTGACGACGATTTTCCTCTTCGCAATGCATGTGAAGGCGGCGCTGCCGCTCGGAATCCTCGCCGGTTTGATGAAGTTCATTCCCATCGTCGGCTCGGTGTTCGCCGCGATTCCGGCGATGGCGATGGCTTTCATCGACTCGCCGCACAAGGCGCTCGTGATAATGGTCGGCTACATCATCATCCAGCTGATCGAGAACCATTTGCTCATTCCCGTTCTGATGAAGGCGGGAGTAAACATTCCGCCGGCTCTGACGCTCGGAATGCAGGCTTTGATGTCGGTTCTGTTCGGATTCCTCGGATTACTGCTCGCCGTCCCGATGTTGGCGGCGATCATGACGATCCTTCGGACGCTGAACGCCGAGGAGATGAGAGCGCTGTCGCGCGACCTTTCCACCGTTCAAGAGGAACCCACGCCCGCTCGCGGGTAGCAATGGCTTGGAGACGGCGGGCGGTTTATACTCCACGCCCGTGAGAACAATCCAAAGACGCGCGAAGGCGCGCTACACTGGAGACTGAAGATGCGCTTTTCCAACGTTTCGAAGCTGTTCGCCGCGCTGGCGATTTTCCCTGCTGTGGCCCACGCGAAGCCGCGGTGGCATACCGTGTACACCGCAACAGGCCTCACGGTGGCGGTCGATACGGCCATCGTCGTACGCAACTCGGACGGTTCCTACACACTGTCGACCCGGTGGGACTACGCAAAGTCGCGCGTGCTCGAGAACAAGCAGTCGTACTCCCGGCTCGTCGAAAAAGTCCGGATCAAGTGCAACCCGGTGACGGTGAAGCGCGTGGCAACGACTCTCTATAATCGCGCCGGCAAAGTGATGGTCGAGCCCGACGAGGTCTCCGATTCCGACCTCGGGATCATGACGTGGGATCCGCCGCGCAAAGGCTCCGATGGAGAAAAGGTCTTTCCGGCGGTCTGCCGCTACGTCGAGAAAGTGAAGCCGAAACGCAGCTGATTTGGCTTTGTTCTTCGAGTCCTTTTTTGGGGACTCGAAATCGGCCCGCCCGAGGGAAAATCAACCCTCCAGCGGGCCCTTTTTTTCGCCATTTTGGCAGAGCGTTTGCTTCTTAATCGGGAATTAAGGCCATCCTGGGAGGGGCAAATGCTCAACCAGTTACTCGAATCAAAAAAATCAAGAAAAAGGTCGCCAGCGGGGACCTTTTTCAGCGTGATATTGCATTCGGTTCTGATTTTTCTCGCCGTTGTCGCTACGGCCCGCGCCAGCGGTCGCACGATTGAGAAACCGAAAGCGGAGAAGATCAACTTCATCGCGGTGAAGAAGGCGGAGCCGCCGGCCGAGAAGAAGCCGGAGCCGCCCAAACCGAAGCCGGCCTCGCCGAAGGTGCAGCAGCCGAAGGTCGTCAACCTGCCGCAGCTTCCGAAAGAAGTTCCGGTCGCACCCCCGCAGGGGTTCAAGGTTCTGACGGCGCCGGTCTCGGTGCCGGTGACGATTCCGAACATCGACATCACCGCGAAGGTGGCTGATGCGTCCGACTTCAGCGGAAGGGGGGTCGCCGGCGGGACGGCAAGTGGCGTCGCCGGTGGAACGGGTGACGCGACGTCGAAGGGAAGTCTCGCCGGCGTCGACTCACATCACGTTTTCACCGAAGACGAGGTGGAAACTCCGGCCCAAAAGATCGGCGGCGAAAGCCCGCCGTATCCGGAGTCGCTCAGATCGTCGGGAATCGAGGGCGAGGTAGTCGTCCAGTTCGTCGTCAACGAGAACGGCCGATACGAGTCCGGCAGTCTGAAGGTGCTCCGCTCGAGCAATCCCGCATTCACGGCGGCGGTAAAGGAAGCCCTTCCGAACATGCGCTTCGCCGCGGCGCGCGTGGGCGGACGCAAGGTAAAACAGCTCGTCGAGCAGCCGTTCGAGTTTCACCTGAATCGCTAACCGGAGGGGAGATGGGGGAATCGCCGCTCAACAAAAAAGCGCGCGGTTCCCCTGTGCAGGGAGGAAGATTTCCTTTGCGCGGGAGGACATACTTCACTAATAATGTGGGACTGATTTTCCGCAGAAAGTGTGAGACCTCCCGCTCCCGCGAACACGATGTCGCTGAATCCGAGAAAGCTCGTTCTTCTTTCACTCGGTACCGCTGTGCTCGCCATGCCGGCAGGCGCCCAGGCGCGGCACGCGCATAAGACAAAGTCCGCCGCTAAAAGGGAGCAGCCGAAAGTCGAGCCGCTTCCCGACGTCCGCATGCTTCCAGTCGATACTGTCGGCGGCGACTCCATTCGGACGATCGTCCAGCGAGATCTGCAGTACGGTGACCGGCTGCTGATGTCGGACAGCGCGACGATCGAAGTGAAAATTGTCCGCAGCGATGCGCGACTGAATGTCTCTCTCATGGACATAGTGACCGGCGAATCGAAGCGGAGCGGATCTTTTCCGCTTCCAGTCGTTCCCGAAGACAGATCGCAAGCCATTCGCGATTCGGCCGCTCGCGAGCTGGATATTCGTGCGCAGCTTGCGGTCACGACGCTCGCCCGAGATTCGATCGTCCGCGATTCGCTGCTCCGCGCCGCCGCAGCACCAGCGCCAAAGAAGAAAACGAATACAAAGGAGCGGGCAGCCGCCCGTCTGATCGCCGCGCAGCGCGACTCGGCGGTGAAAAACATCGAGGCGAGACGGCTCAACATCTTCGCGCAAGTGAGGCGCGACACTCTTCTACGCGATTCGGTGTTGCCAGTTTTGCTCTCCGCCGATTCACTCGAGCGCGATCGCGCCACGCGGAAATTGCGGCTCGCGCTGCATACGATGAGCGACGAGATCGAATTCTGGCTCACCGGCACGCGTGGAATCGCCTCGACGCGCGTCGCGTATACGCGCGACACGCACCTTCACATAGTCGACAGCGACGGCGCTTTCGACGACGTGATCTCGACGCCGCACGCGGCGTTGTCACCCTCGTGGCACCCATTGGCAAAAGCGATCGTGTACTCGGATTTCGACAATTCCGGGACACAGATCGGGGAAGTCGATCTCACGACGAACGACGTTCGCCTTATCTCGGCGACGAAGCGCGGGCTCAACATCACGCCGATCTTCACTCCCGACGGCGCGCACATCGTGTACGCAAGCGGCGGAGACATGCCCGCCGATCTTGTCGTCACCGGCGCGAACGACTCGACACCGGCCCGCCCGCTCGGTATCGGCGGATACGAGAACACTTCGCCGACATTCAGTCCCGATGGAAACCGCATCGCTTTCATGTCGCCGAGGCCGGAGCTGACGCCGCAGATCTACACGATGAATGCGGACGGAACGTCGGTGAAGCTTCTCACTCCCTTCGCGAAGGGAAAACGAAGCTATCGCACCGGTCCCGACTGGTCGCCGACGGGCGACGCGGTCGCTTTCGAGCAGCAGGACGGCGATTTTCAGGTGTGGATGATTTCGCTGAAAAGCGGCAAGATGACGAAGCTGACGACCTTCGCCGAGAACGAGGATCCGTCGTGGGCGCCGGACGGGCGTCACATGGCGATCACCTCAACGCGCGGCGGCACACGGGAGATCTGGGTGCTCGACACGAAAACCGGTCATTTCCGGCAGCTGACGCATTCGCCGGCGGGCGGCGCGCGGCTCGCCGCGTGGTCCCCCCCACTTCATCCGATGTTCAGCGCCGGCGCGCTCGCTGCCTCA
>WNGF01002057.1_pt1 | contig 53313 bp, 51 predicted proteins | sample 5400641 | NCBI WGS metagenome assembly WNGF01 (sample SAMN13153371, study PRJNA577476) | soil metagenome | isolation source: 80 cm soil or saprolite under grassland replicate 2 | place: USA:California | collected 2016-06-15 | reverse complement strand
GCAAGTGGACGGTACGCGCCGAGTCCCTTGTCTTCGATTCTCCCCACTCAAACCGCCCGCGGACTTCGACGACCTTCTCGTCGATCCGAATCGTCCGCACCTCGATGTCGATGTCGTCGCGCTTCACTCCCACGAGCTCCGACCACCGAAGGGAGGCATATGCACCGAGCAGCGCAAAGGCACGCCACGTTCCGGAAGGTTGGCGACGGCCTTCAGCTCCCACGGCTTGAGGACGCGGACGCGGGAACAATCTGTCGAAGGCGCCGGGATCCGCATGGCAGGGTTCCTGCCGATTAGCTCGTCGTCGAGCGCTCGGTTCAGAAGCATCCGAAGCAGCTTGAGCGCTTCATGCGCTTGCCGCGACGAGCGCTTCGACACCATATCGACGAGATCCCAAACGTCCTTCGTCGTGATCCCTACCACCGCTCGCCCGGCAAGCGATGGTGCGGCGTACAGGTCCCAGAAAGGCTGTGGTCATTGAGGTCCGGGAGCTGATCTGATGTCGTCAAGGCCGACGGCCAACCCTGCGGTGGAGCGGGTTCCCCCAATGACGAATGACGAGTCGCGCGGCTCGGGCCGGCTCCGGTTGATTGTCTAAACCCTGAGCGCCCTCCACTCAACTTCGGAGGGCGAGCTTCCGTGTGATGCTTCCAACAAATAGGCCGAGACTTGCTTCCGGAGCCAGGTCCGAATGCCCTGCCCACGAGCGTGAACCGAATAAATGCACCCCACAGGCACTTTTGAAGGATCTCGACGCGGGAACGCTCGCCGACGGCCGCCAGCCGCTCGAGGCGTACCTGTCGTCGGAATGGCTCCCCAAGGTGGCGCGCGTTAGCAAGCGGGGTCGGCCCCTCGCGCCCACCACGGCTCAGCGGTATCGAGACGCCTGCCGCCACGTCTCGGGCATCGTCGGCAAGGTGCGCCTCGCCGACCTTCGGCCCACTCACGTCGAGAAGGTTCGCGATCAACTCCTAGCCGATGGACTGGACTCTCAGACCGTCTCGGACATCCTTCGTGTGCTCTCTCAGGCTCTCAGCCGTGCGGAGGCGCGTGGCCTGGTGGGGCGCAACCCGGCCGCACCGGAACTCGTACACCGGCCGATCGGCGAGCGCGCAAGCTTCACCGTCATCGACGCGAAGCTCGGAGGGAGCATCCTCGAGGCTTCGGTGGGCAAGGATCCCTGGGACGTAGCCGTCCACCTGGCCCTCGGACTTGGGCTGCGCCGTGAGGAAGTGCTCGGCCTTCGGTGGACTGACGTGGACAACGAGGTACATATCCGTCGGACGCTCACGGTAGCGAACGGCGAGCTCCACTTCGGACTACCTAAGAGCAAGGCTGGCAAGCGGGATCTCCCGATGCCGGCGTTCGTCGCCGAGGCCCTGCATCGTCACCGCGTCGCTCAGGCCGAGCGGCTGCTCGCCATCGGGCTCCGGGAGCCTGAGTTGGTAGTGGACAACGTGATAGGCGAGCCATGGAATCCATCCACCTTCTCGAAGGCGTGGACGACATGGGCGACAGCTCACGGATTCCCGGGCATCGGCTTCCACGGCCTCCGCCACGGAGCCGCAACGCTCCTGCTTGCCGCAGGCGTTCCGGATACCGTGGCGATGCGGACGATGGGCCACGCCGATACGCGGATTCTGGCCCGGTACCAGGACGTCGTGAGCGAGCTCCAGCGGGAGGCAGCCGAACGGATGGACGCCCTGCTGTCACCCAGAGTGTCACCCGCCGACCGGCGGTGACCGTCGAAAACCGTCTCTGACCTGGAGCGGACGACGGGATTCGAACCCGCGACCCCCACCTTGGCAAGGTGGTGCTCTACCAACTGAGCCACGTCCGCACGCCCCCGAGGGGCACTCAAAGTCTAGGGACTGGGACTCTAGCCTTCAACGGCCGCCCCTCCGGCGCCGGTCAGGCGCCCGTGGAGCCAAACCCGCCATCGCCTCGGGTGGAAGGCGGGAGTTCGTCCACCCAGGCCGGGCGAACCGTGGGCAGCGCTACGATCACGAGCTGAGCGATCCGATCGCCCTTCCTGATCTTCACCGCCTGATCCCGGTCCAGGTTCACCACCGCGCAGGTGACCTCCCCCCGGTACCCAGCGTCGATCAGCCCCGGCGCGTTTGACATGGTCAGGCCGTGACGGGACGCGAGCCCCGACCGCGGTAGGACAAGCCCGGCGTGCCCTTCCGGTATGGCCACGGAGAGGCCGGTGGGGACCCTGGCCCGCTCCCCCGGCAGGACCTCGACGTCGACGGTCGAACAGAGGTCCAGTCCGGCATCGCCCGCGTGCGCCTGAGCCGGCAGCTCGGCACCAGGCTCCAGCCGCTTGAACGGCAGCTCCACCGGGTCAGCTTACGAGCAGCCGCTGGTCGAGCCGCACGACGGACACACGTAGCAGGATCCGGCCGGCTGCATCTTCGAGCCGCACGTGTAGCACAGCGGTGCGTCGGCGGCCTGGGCCCGGGGCCGTTCGATCACGTCGCCGGGCTGGGCCGGCACCACGGTCGTTGGCTCGGCGGGCTTCACCGGACCCGGCGAGCCGACCCCTTTGCCCTCAGCCTCGGCCTTCGCCGTTTCCTTGCGCTCGGCGATCGAGCGGATCCCAAGGGCCTCGCGCTTCTCGGGCGGGAGGTGATCGAGGGCCAGGCGCCGAAACACGTAGTCCACCAGCGAGGAGGCGAACCGGATGTCCTCGTCGTTGGTCATCCCCGACGGCTCGAACTTCATGTTGATGAACTTGTCGACGTAGGCCTCGAGGGGCACGCCGTACTGGAGGCCGATCGAGATGGCGATGGAGAATGCATCCATGATGCCGGCCAGCGTGGACCCCTGCTTCGAGGACTTCAGGAAGATCTCGCCGATCCCGTTGTCCGGATACGAGCTCGCGGTGATGTACCCCTCGGCGTCCCCCACCTCGAATTTCGTGGTGATGGAGGGACGGGTCCGTGGCAGGCGCCGGCGAACCGGCTCCGCCAGCGCTGCCGGCTCGGTCGCCTTGACCTTCTTGTCGGCCGAGAGCGGCTGGGCCACCTTGCAGTTGTCCCGGTAGATCGCCACGGCCTTCAGCCCCAGCCGCCAGGACTCAACGAACAGCTGCTCGACCTCCTCTACGGTGACGTGCTCGGGCATGTTCACGGTCTTGGAGATGGCCCCGGAGATGAACGGCTGCACGGCCGCCATCATCCGGACGTGGCCCATGTACTGGATGGCCCGATCGCCCATCGAGGTGTCGAAGACCGGGAGGTGCTCGGCTCGAATGTGCGGCGCCTCGGCAACCGAGTTGTGCTCGGAGATGTACGCGACCACGTCCTCGACCTGGTCGGGCCCGTAGCCCAGGCGAGCCAGTGCTCGGGGGACAGTCTGGTTCACGATCCGCATCGATCCCCCGCCGACCAGCTTCTTGTTCTTGACCAGCGCGAGGTCGGGCTCGATGCCGGTGGTGTCGCAGTCCATCATCAGGCCGATGGTGCCAGTGGGCGCCAGCACGGTGGCCTGCGCGTTTCGATACCCGTGCTGCTCCCCCAGGGCGATCGCCTCGTCCCAGGCCTGCCGGGCCGCGGACAGGACAGCCTCGGGAACCGCGTCGCCGTCGATCTCGTCGGCCCCCGCACGGTGCTTGCGCATGACTCGGAGCATGGCGTCGCGGTTCGGGGTGAAGCCGGCGAACGGCCCGATGACCTCGGCGATCCTGGCGCTGGTCCGGTAGGCCCAGCCCGTCATGAGCCCGGTGATCGCACCGGCCCACGCCCGCCCGCCGTCCGAGTCGTACGGGAGCCCCCGGGCCATCAGCAACGCCCCGAGGTTCGCGTACCCCAGGCCGAGCTGGCGGAACGCCTTTGCGTTCCGCCCGATGGCTTCGGTGGGGTAGTCGGAGTTGCCCACGATGATCTCCTGGGCCGTGAACACGATCTCGACGGCGTGGCGGAAGGCCGCGACGTCGAACGTGCCCTCGTCGTCCACGAACTTCATGAGGTTGAGCGACGCCAGATTGCACGCCGAGTTGTCCAGGTGCATGTACTCCGAGCAGGGATTGGACGCGTTGATCCGACCGGACGCCGGGGACGTGTGCCACTCGTTGATCGTGGTGTCGTACTGCATCCCGGGATCGGCGCATTCCCAGGCGGCCTGAGCGATCTCCCGCATCAGGTCCCTGGCCCGCACGGTCTCGAGCGTCTCCTCGGTCAGGACGGCCTTCAGCTTCCAGTCCCGGTCCTCCAGGTATGCCTGCATGAACTCATCGGTCACCCGGACCGAGTTGTTCGCGTTCTGGTACTGGATGGAGTAGCTGTCCTTGCCGTCCAGGTCCATGTCGAAGCCGGCGTCCCGGAGGGCCCGGGCCTTGTGCTCCTCGACGGCCTTGCACCAGATGAAGTCGTGGACGTCGGGGTGGTCCGCGTTCAGAACGACCATCTTGGCCGCCCGTCGGGTCTTGCCTCCCGACTTGATGGTGCCGGCGCTCGCGTCGGCCCCCCGCATGAAGGAGACCGGCCCGGAGGCGGTTCCCCCGCCGGCCAGCGGCTCCTTGGACGAGCGGATCCGTGACAGGTTGATCCCCGAGCCGGACCCGCCCTTGAAGATGGTCCCCTCCTCCACGTACCAGTTGAGGATGGAGCTCATCTGGTCGTCCACGGCCAGGATGAAGCACGCGCTGCACTGCTGCGGTGTGTTCGGCACGCCGACGTTGAACCACACCGGCGAGTTGAAGGCGGCCTTCTGGGTCACCAGCAGGTGGGAGAGCTCGTCGCCGAAGACCTCGGCGTCCTTCTCGGTGGCGAAGTAGCGGTCCTTCACGCCCCAGCCCCGGATGGTGTCCACAACCCGGCCGACGAGCTGGCGCACGCTGGACTCTCGCTCGGGCGTCCCGAGCGTGCCGCGGAAATACTTCTGCGCCACGATGTTCGTGGCGTTCTGCGACCAGCTTTTGGGGAACTCCACGCCGCGCTGCTCGAAGGCGTTGCCCCCTTCCTTGTAGTTCGGGATCACCGCGTCACGGGTCTCCCATTCGACCTCGTCGAACGGGCGAACACCGTCCTTGCTGAAGTGCCGCTTGAACGTCAGGCCGCTTCGCACGACCTCGACGTCCCCTTCCTTCGTCGCCACCGGAACGCCCCCTTCCCTACCTCGGGGAAGTCTCACCGCCGGAATTACAGCCCCGTGATTCTGCACCCGGCCGGGTCCCCGGTCAAGGGTCCTGCACGGAACATCTAGTGCTTTCTCACAGCCCGTACCACTACATGTAGTAGTTTAGCGGCTCCGGGGCTTCGCCGGCACGCGCTTCTGAAGAGCCCCCAACTCCCGCTCGAAATCCGTGATCCCCTGGAAGTCCTTGTAGACGGAGGCGAACCGCATGTAGGCCACCTGGTCCAGCTTCTGGAGCTGGGACAGCACCTCCACGCCGACCTGGTGGGAGCTGACCTGCGGCCCCTTGCGGCGCAGCCGCTCCTCCACCCGGTCGGCCAGCGCGGCCACCTGTTCCTCGGTGACCGGGCGGTTGACGATGGCCTTTCGGACACCCGCCAGGACCTTGTCCCGCACATACGGTTCCTTGGAGCCGTCGCGCTTCACCACCATCACGCCGACCTCCTCGATCCGCTCGAACGTGGTGAATCGCCGTCCGCAGGACAGGCACTGACGGCGCCGGCGGATGGTCGCGCCGCGTTCGCCCGGCCGGGAATCGACCACCCGATCCTCGCCGTGGCCACACCATGGGCATCGCACCTCAACTACCACAATATCTGGTGGGTCCCCGGATGCCAGCCTCCACATGTGGCCTCTCGGCGGGTCCTGCACGCGTGACTCAGCCGGCAGCCGGGATGAACAGGACCTCGCCGGGCACAAGGGCGCCCGGGTCGGCCCGGTTCGCCGCCTGGATGGCGTCCACCAGCGCTCGGGGGTCGCCGTCCTGGATCCCGCGGGCGATCGACCACAGTGTGTCGCCGGGCCGCACGACGTACCGGTGCAGTGCAACGTGAGCCGGTCCAGCGGCCGCTCCTCCGGAGGGGACAACCCAAGCCAGGCCGCTTGCGGGAAGGAGCAGCAAGATGATTAGGAGTCGCCTCCGAACGTACGTTCGCCTCATGGAGCCCATCCTATCGAACGCCTGTTCGAGGTCAAGAGGGGAAGACCGAACATATGTTTGTATCCCTTGCCGTCTCGTGCTAGCCTCCGGGAGCGTATGGGGAGGGTCTGACATGGCCGAGACCGACGACCTCACGCCGCGGCAGCGGAGGATCCTGCAGTTCATCGCCGACACGGTCCTCGACCGAGGCTACCCCCCGACCGTCCGCGAGATCGGCGAGGCGGTGGGCCTCACGTCCTCCTCAAGCGTCCACAGCCAGCTGGCGAACCTGGAGCGCAAGGGCCTGCTCCACAAGGACCCCACCAAGCCCCGGGCCATCGGGCTGGCCGATGAGAGCACCAGGCCCGAAGGCGTGGTCATCCCGGTCCTCGGCCGTATCGCAGCCGGAACGCCAGTCCTTGCGACCGAGAACGTCGAGGAGTACCTCACCGTGCCCGTTGGCTTCGCCAAGGGCGGGGAGCATTTCGGCCTCCGGGTGGCCGGCCAGTCGATGACGGGGGCGGGCATCCTGGACGGCGATGTCGTAGTGGTGCGGCGGCAGGACAGCGCGGGGGACGGCGACGTGGTGGCCGCCCTCCTGCCCGGCGTGGCGGAAGACGAGGCGACGATCAAGCGCCTTCGGCGGCGGGGTGGGAAGGTGACCCTGCATCCGGAGAACCCCGCCTTCCCTTCCATCCCGATGACCAACGGGCGGATCCTGGGCAAGGTCGTGGCGGTTCTGCGGAAGCTCTAAACTCCGCGCCGATACCTTTCATAAGGAAGGCGAAAGGGACCGGCGATGTCGCAGACGGCGCTGGAGAGCCAGATTCGTTCGCAACCCCAGGAGCTCGATCGCCTGGCGACGCATCCCATCGGCCATGATGTTATCGAGCGCTTGGCCCAGTGCCGGCGGATCTGGCTGGTGGGCACCGGCACGAGCTTTCATGCGGCCGAGCTCGGAGCGGCGATGCTGTACGAGGCCGGCCGAGGCGCCCAGGCCATCCCGTCGATGCACTTCGTCAACTGGGCACCGCCGGTCGACCGTCGCGACGGGATGGTGCTGATCAGTCACAGCGCGGGCCTGGAGACGGCCTACGCCGCCGCCGCGTATCGGCAGGCTAGGGATGCCGGCCTTCGCGTGCTCGCGATCACCCGTCAGAGCGCGGACCTGCCCGACGCCGTGGAGACGGTCCCCAAGGAGACTTCGCAGACCTACACCGTGAGCTACACGGCTGTCCTCCTGCTGCTGGCCCGAATCGCGAACGCGCTGGGTGCCGAGAGCCTGAGCCCCGACGCGATTGCCAAGGTACCTCAGGCGGTTGCGGAGGCGATCCGGGACCCGGGCTTGGACCGGATCCTCGCCCCCGGCCGCCTCCTCGTGCTCTTCGGGGAGGGGCCGGCCTCGGTCACGGCGCGAGAGGGCGCGCTGAAGTTGCGCGAGGCCTCACGGTTCCCGGCCGAGGGATACGACGTCGAGTACCTGCTCCACGGCTCTGCCGTTCCGCTCGGAAGCGACGATCACCTCGTCGCATTGTCACCTCCCGACACCGACGGGCTGGTCCGGGCCGTGGGTGATGTTGCCCAGCGTGAAGGGATACGGGTCACCGCTCTGTCGGAGCCGGCCGACCTGCCCCCACTCCTGGCACAGATCCCGCTCACGGTTCGCCTGCAGGTCCTCGCCCTGCGGTTCGCCGAGGCCCGAGGGCAGAACCCGGACCGCGTGATCACGGGTGCCTGGGACGACCCGGGACTGTGGGCCATCGGGCCGAAGTAAACCGGCGGTTCAGCCACCCATCTCAGCAGCTCAGAGGCCCGAGGCCCGGCGGCGCCGTGTCTGGACCAGGTAGTCCCCAACGGCGGCGAGCTCGCGGTCGCCCACCCGAGCCCAGACGAGCGTTCCATCGGCGCCCGCTTCCGTGCTCAGGACCTCGGCATCTCGGTAGAGGAGCGCGATCACCTCGTCCCGCCCGTATGGCACGAGGAGCGTGACCTCGACCGGGGGCCGCGGGAGCTCGAGGGCGACGCGTTCCAGGAGCGCCTCCGTTCCCTCACCGGTGAAGGCTGAGATGGCCACCGCATCCGGGAACCGTCGAGCCGCACGCTCCCGGTCCATCTCCGAGACCACGTCCACCTTGTTGAGCGCGAGGACTTCGGGGATGGCTCCCGCTCCAATCTCGCCCAAGACGCCCCGAACCGCTTCGACCTGTTGCCCGACCTCGGGTGACGAGGCATCGGCGACGTGCAGAACGAGGTCGGCCCGGGTCACCTCCTCGAGGGTCGAACGGAACGCCTCGACCAGGTCGTGCGGCAGCTTGCCCACGAACCCCACGGTGTCCGAGATGGTGGCGTGCCGCCCGCCGGGCAGTGCGATCCGCCGGATCGTGGGGTCGAGGGTTGCGAACAGCTGGTCAGCCACCAGCACCCCTGCCTCGGTAAGCGCGTTCATGAGCGTCGACTTGCCGGCGTTCGTGTAGCCAGCGATGGCGATCTGCTGGACGCCGGAGCCCTCGCGGCGGGTTCGCTTCACGTCGCGCGTGCGCGCCAGGTCCTTGATGTCCCGCCGGAGCTTGGAGATCCGCCGCTTAATGTGTTGCCGGTCCACCTCGAGCTTTGTCTCGCCCGGCCCGCGAGTGCCGATGCCACCTCCCAGCCGGGACATGGCTTCCCCCCATCCGCGGAGCCTGGGCAAGAGGTAATTGAGCTGCGCCAACTCCACCTGGGCCTTGCCCTCCCGGGACCTGGCGTGCAGGGCGAAGATGTCGAGGATGAGGGCGGTCCGGTCGATCACCTTTGTCCCCAGCCGCCCCTCCAGGTTCCGGAGCTGGCCCGGCGTGAGCTCGTCGTCCAGGATCACGGCGTCGGCCCCGGTCGAATGGACCGCCCGGTGGATCTCCTCGAGCTTGCCCTTGCCCACGAACGTCGCGGGATCGGGATCGGACCGGGTCTGGACGATGCGCGAGACCGGCTCTGCCCCTGCCGAATCGGCCAGGGCGGCCAGCTCGTCGAGGTCCGACGCGTCGATCCCCCGCCCCACCCCGACCAGCACAGCACGCTCCCGGACCCGAGGCGTCCACGTAGCCGAGAGGGGCGATTCGAGGACGGTCGTTCGGCGTCGTTTCCCGTTCCGCTGGGCCATCAGCCGAGCACCCGGGCGATGCGGTCCATGGCCTCTGCCAGCCGGTCGTCGGGGGCGGTCAGCGAGATCCGGACATAGCCCTCACCGCGTTGCCCGTACCCGTTGCCCGGGGCCACGAATACGCCGGCCCGATCAAGGAGCAGGTCGGCGAAGTCGACCGAGGACGTGCCGTCGGGCGCCGGCGCCCACACGTACACCGACCCGAGGGGCGGCTTGAGGGACCACCCGAGCGAGTTCAGCGTGCCCACCACCACGTCGCGCCGTCGCTGGTACACGGCGCGGAGCTCATCCAGATGGTCCTGGGGTCCCGTGAGCGCGGTGATGGCCGCCCGCTGGATCGCCGTGAACTGGCCCGAGTCCAGGTTGGTCTTGACCACCGACAGCGCCCGGATGGCCTCCGCACTCCCCGCGCACCATCCGATCCTCCACCCGGTCATGTTGTAGAACTTCGACGTCGAGCCGAACTCGAGCGCGACGTCCTTCGCCCCGGGAACCTGCAGGATCGACGGCGCGACGTAGCCGTCGAACGTGATCTCCGAGTATGCGGCGTCGTGGGCGAGCACCAGGTCATGACGGCGCGCAAAGGCCACCGCCCGCTGGAAGGTGGCCCCATCGGCCACGGCCGCGGTGGGGTTGCTCGGGTAGTTCAGCCACAGCATCTTTGTCCGGCCGGAGACGGGCGCGCCGTCGAGGTCGGGCTGATAGCCCTCCTCCGCGAGGAGCGGCAGTGGCACCGGCGTCCCGCCGGCCAGGCGCGTCGACACCCCGTAGACCGGGTAGCCGGGATCTGGGACGAGCGTTTCATCGCCGGGATCCACGAACGCGAGTGGCAGGTGGCCGAGGCCCTCCTTCGATCCGATGAGGGCGAGCACCTCGGCCGCGGGATCGAGGTCGACGCCGAACCGGCTCCGGTACCAGGCCGCGACCGCCTCGCGGAACTCGATGCTCCCCCAATAGGAGGGATACCGATGGGTGGCCGGATCGCGCACGGCCTCTCGCATGGCTTCCACGATATGCGGCGGTGTCGGCAGATCGGGATCGCCGACGCCGAGCGAAATCACGTCGATCCCCTCCGCCCGCTTCGCCGCGAGCTTCCCGTCCAACACCGCGAACAGGTACGGGGGCAGCGACTCGATCCGCCGCGCGACCCTCACGCCAGCCCTCGCGACCGCAGCCAGGCATCGTCGAGCGTGGCCTCGAACACGCGCTCGGCCGGTCCGGTCAGCAGGACGTCGTCGGCGGTGCGCTCCACGGTGACGGTGCCTCCGGGGAACCGAACCTCCGAACGGACGGGGACGAGGCCCGCCTCGTTCGCGGCCACGAGCGCGGCGCAGGCCCCGGTCCCGCAGGCCATGGTCTCCCCCACGCCTCGCTCCCACACTCGGACGCTCAGCCCGTCGCCGGCTACCGCGACGAACTCCACGTTCGCTTTCTCCGGGAACATGGCGTCGTTCTCGGCGGCCGGGCCGATCCGGGCCACGTCCGACCGGGCCGGGTCGTCGTCCACGAACAGGACGAGATGTGGGTTGCCCATCGACACCGCGCTCGCCTTGAACGTGAGGCCCAGCACATCGAAGGGCTCCGCAAGGTACGGCTCGTTGGCCGGGCCCACCATCGGGATCTGGGAGCGGGCGAAAGCCGGCGTCCCCATGCCCACGGTGACCGATCGAACCACTCCCTCACGTACATCGAGCGAGACGTGCTTCACGCCGTCGCGGGTCGCGATGTCGAGCTCGGTCTGGCTCGTGTGCCCCCGCTCGAACACGAACTTGGCCAGGCAACGCACGCCGTTGCCGCACATCTCCGCCACGCTGCCGTCGGCGTTCCAGTAGTCCATGAAGAAGTCACCATGTGGCAGCGCGGGGACGTCGGCGGAGGGGCGCGTCACACGGATCACCCCGTCGGCACCGACGCCGAACCGCCGGTCGCACAGCGCCGCGACGAGCCGAGAGGACAGGGGACGTTTGCCATCGAGGTTCTCGAGCATGACGAAGTCGTTGCCGGTCCCGTGGTACTTCCAGATCCGCAGCTCAGTCACCCTGGAGGTACTCCGTCACCTCGTCCACAACGCCGATCGCACCGCCCTCGCCGGCGGGGAACCACCGGATCCGGGGGTCTCGTCGGAACCAGACCATCTGGCGTCGGGCCAGTTCCCTCGTCCGCCGCACCGTCTCCGCGGTTGCATCCGCGAGCGTGATCTCGCCTCGGAGGTACCCCGCGAATTCAGCGTACCCGATGGCCCGACTGGCGGTCAGCCATCCGAACAGGCCTCGGTCGAGCAGCGCCCGTACCTCGTCGAGCAGGCCGGCGTCGACCATCGCTCGGACGCGCGCCTCGATACGACGGGCCAAGACGTCCCGTGGAATGTCGATCCCTGCGGCCCGAACGCGTTCATCCGGGTAGCGCTCCCACCGGACCGCGTAGCTCGAGAACGGGCGCCCGGTGACCGCGGCCACCTCGAGTGCCCGAACTTCCGGGTCGGTCGCAGGGAACTCGAGCTCATCGACGATGGCCCGGAAGTACAGGCCGGAGCCGCCGACCAACAGGACCCGGCGGCCTCGCGCATCGACGCTCTCCACGACGGCCCGGGCGAGCTGCTGGTACCGAGCCACCGAGAATGGCTCCTCGGGCTCGGCCACATCCACCAGGTGATGCGAGATCCCCGTTCGCTCCGCTGCGGTCGGCTTGGCCGTCCCAACGTCCATCCCCCGGTACACGAGCATCGAGTCCACCGAGACGATCTCGGCCCCCAGCCGCCTGGTGAGGGCCATGGCGGCCTCGCTCTTTCCAGAGGCGGTCGGTCCAACGAGCGCGAGGAACGGTCGCGCCCCGGGCATCAGCGGGCGGCCGCGGGCTCGCGGGGCGAGCCGGCCGCTGCGGACTCCTCCACGCGGATCACTTCGCCGCTCAGGTGGTGGGGGTGCGCCGCCACGATCCGGGCATCAAGGAACGTCCCGGGAGCGATCGTCCCCGGCACATGGACCACCTTGTTGGTCCGGGTCCGGCCCTGGACCCCACCCTTTCGGCCCACGCCCTCCACCAGGACCTCGAACGTGCGGCCGACCGTCGCCCGCATGCGCTCGAGCGAGATCGACTCCTGCACCTGGACGAGCCGGTCGAACCGCTCCTGGACGACCTCCTTGGGGAACTGGTGCGGCATCGTGGCCGCCGCGGTCCCCGGCCGAGGCGAGTACTGGAACGTGTACGCCTGGTCGAACCGGGCGGCGCCCACCACGTCGAGCGTTCCACGGAAATCCTCCTCGGTCTCCCCCGGGAAGCCCACGATGATGTCGGTGGTGACGGCCACGCCGGGGATCCCGTCGCGGATCCGATCCAGCCATGAGAGGTACCGCTCGCTCCGGTAGGACCGCTGCATGGCCCGTAGGATCCGGTCCGAACCCGACTGGAGCGGGAAATGGATGTGCTCGCACACCTTCTCGCACTCCGCCATGGCCTCGACGACATCGGGGGTGAAGTCGTGCGGGTGCGGGCTTGTGAACCGGATGCGGCGGATCCCCTCCACGTCGTTGACGGTCCGAAGCAGGTTGGCGAACAGCGGCTTCCTGCTGGACCCCGGCACCGTGAGGTCCCGCCCGTAGGTGTTCACGTTCTGTCCGAGGAGCGTGAGCTCCACGACTCCGCGACGGGCCAGGCCCTGCACCTCGGCCAGGACGTCGCCGATCTCCCGCGACAGCTGCGGCCCCCGGACCAGCGGCACGATGCAGAACGTGCAGTGGTTGTCGCATCCCATGGCGATCGACACCCATGCGTGATGGGCCACCTCGCGGCGGGCCGGGAGCGCGCTGGGGAACACCTCCGTGAACTCCCGGACGTCCATCTGGGGGCCCTCGGTCTCGGCTCGCAGCAGAAGCTCGAGCAATCCAGGCAACGCGTGGGTCCCAACCACCACGTCGACCCACGGGGCCCGCTCCTGGATCTGGCCGCGGTCCTTCTGGGCGAGGCATCCCGCCACCACGATCCGCAGGCGCGGGTTCGCCTGCTTCAGGGGCCGCAGGTGTCCGAGGTTGCCGTACAGCCGGTTGTCGGCGTTCTCCCGCACGGCGCACGTGTTCAACACGACCACCTGAGCCTCGGTTGCGTCCTCGGCTCGGACGTAGCCGTCGGACTCGAGCAGGCCGGCGATCCGCTCGGAGTCGTGCTCGTTCATCTGGCACCCGAAGGTACGGATCACATACCGGCCACTCATCGCCACCCCAGGCTACCCCCGCCGGGACCGCTGATCACCGCGCGAACTCGACCGCCCGGGTCTCGCGCACCACGGTGATCTTGATCTGGCCCGGGTACTGGAGCTCCTCCTCCACCTGTTTGGCGATGTCGCGGGCCATCACCTGAGCCTGGAGGTCGTCGATGTCGACGGGCTTGACCATCACCCGGACCTCCCGCCCGGCCTGCATGGCATAGGTCTTCTCCACCCCGGGGTAGGAGGAGCAGATCTCCTCCAGCCGCTCCAGGCGCTTGATGTAGGTCTCCAGGCTCTCCCGCCGCGCTCCGGGCCGCCCGCCAGAGATGCCGTCGGCGATCTGGGCCAAGACGGCCTCGATCGTCCGCTGCTCCACCTCGCCGTGGTGGGACTCGATACAGTGCACGACCTCGGGCGCCTCCCGCAGCCTGCGGGCGATCTCCGCCCCGATGATGGCGTGGGACCCCTCGACCTCGTGGGTCACCGCCTTACCGATGTCGTGCAGCAGCGCGCCCCGCTTGGGTACCCGCTGGTCCAGGCCGAGCTCGGCGGCGATGGAGCCGGCGATGTGAGCGGACTCGACCAGGTGCTTCAGGACGTTCTGCCCGTACGAGGTCCGGAACTGGAGCCGGCCCAGGAGCTTCACCAGATCGGGATGCATGTCGGTGACCCCGACCTCCATCACCGCCTCCTCGCCGGCCCGCTTGATCTGCTCGTCGATCTCCTTCTGGGAGCGCTCGTACGTCTCCTCGATACGGGCCGGGTGGATTCGGCCGTCGGACACGAGCTTCTCCAAGGTCATGCGGGCCGTCTCACGCCGGACGGGGTCGAAGCACGACAGGACGACGGCCTCCGGGGTGTCGTCGATGATGAGGTTCACCCCGGTCACGGCCTCGAAAGCCCTGATGTTGCGACCCTCCCGGCCGATGATCCGACCCTTCATGTCCTCCGACGGAAGGGAGAACACCGAGACGGTCGATTCGGCGGTCTGCTCCGAGGCCACCCGCTGGATGGCGATGGTCACGATCTTTCTGGCTCGCTGCTCTCCTTCCTCCCGAGCTTGGTTCTCGATCTCCCGAACGGTGGCCATGGCCTGGCGCTTGGCCTCGTCGACGACCTGAGTGACAAGCGCCTCTTTGGCCTCCTGCGACGTCATCCTGGCTACCGCCTCGAGTTGCTGGCGGTGCTGCTCCGCCGCCTGCTCCAGTTGCTGGCGCACCTTCTGGAGCTTCTTGTCGCGGTCGTCCATCTCCGTCGACCGCGTCTCAACGTCGGCGAGCTTGTTCTCGATCGCCTCCTCCTTCTGGGTGAGGCGCTGCTCCGAACGCTTCATCTCCTCACGCCGGGAGCGGACCTCCTGCTCCGCTTCCCTCCGCATGCCGCTGATCTCGTCCTTGACCTCGCCGAGCGCCTCGCGGGTGAGCTTCTCCGCCTCCCGCTCGGCCTCGAGGATGACCTTCTGGGCCCGTGACTCAGCGCTCAGAGCCTTGGTCTGGGCGAACGCCGCCCGGATCAGAAAGCCCAGCGCGACGCCGGACACAAAGACCATGATGACCACGAATGCAGATCCCATCTCGGTTGCCTCCAGGTATGAGAAAAAAGGCCGAACAGAGGCCGGTCAGGCCTCTGTTCGGCCGTGCGTCCGAATGGTTCGAAAGCTAGCTAGGGCGCTGGGGAACCCTCGGGTCCCTCATGCCCCCCAGCCGGAAAGCTTCGTCGTGGTTCGTGTCAGTCACGTCTAAGGCACAAGTCGAACAGATCGTTTTCCTGAAAGAGCCTCTCAAATGCACAATCTACGGCTTGGCGGCGTGAGACGCAAGGGGTTGCCCCGAGGTGCTACGCCTCGGAGAGCCCTTCGGCCCCCGGGTCCGGCCGTAGTGTTGAGGCGGCCGCCCGCCTGGCCACCGCCCCTTCGTAGCCTCGACGCGCCAGGAAGGAGACGAGGCGGCGGTAGGCCACCTCCGGGGCCAGGCCCCGCAGACGCGACGCCCTCGACCGGGCTAGCTCCACCGCACGGGCGTCCTCATCGCCCTCCACATCCTGGAGAGCCCGCTCGATCAGGGGGCGGGACACGCCCTTGGCCGCGAGCGAGGAAGCCACGCCTCGCCGTCCCGAGAGCCGACGGCTCAGTGCATGCTCCGCGAACTCCTGAGCAAAGCGCTCGTCGTCGAGCAACCCGACCTCTTCCAAGCGGGCGAGCTCCTCGGCCACCATCTCGGCGTCGAACCCTGCCGAGCGGAGCCGGGACTCCATTTCGCGGCGCGAGCGCGGCCGCACCGCGAGGAGTCGGAGGGCCCGGTCGTGGCATGAGAGCGGGCGCTTGGGGCGGCGTGAGCGGAAGGCCTCGGGCATCTATCTGACGGCGCGGCTTAGGAGGCCGGTGCGGGCTGCGCCTCGCGCTCCTTCTCCTTAGCCTTGGACTTGGAGGGAGCCGGGGGCTCGTCCGTCACCACCACGTCGGGGACGACCGTGACCGGGGCCTCGCCGTCCCCGAAGGCCGTGAGGCCCACGGCCTCCCGGATCCTCCGCTCGATCTCGCGGGCCATGTCGGCGTGCTCGGACAGGAATTGTCGCGAGTTCTCCCGGCCCTGGCCGAGCTGGTCGCCCTCGTAGGTGAACCAGGCGCCGCTCTTCTTCACGATCTCCAGGTCCACGCCGACGTCGAGGAGGCTCCCCTCCTTTGAGATGCCCTCTCCGTAGATGATGTCGAACTCGCACTGCCTGAACGGCGGGGCGACCTTGTTCTTCACCACCTTCACCCTGGTGCGGGACCCCACCACCTCGGTGCCGTCCTTCAGGTTCTCGATCTTGCGGACGTCGAGGCGGATCGACGAGTAGAACTTGAGCGCGCGACCGCCCGGCGTGGTCTCGGGATTGCCGAACATCACGCCGATCTTCTCCCGGAGCTGGTTGATGAAGATGGCGGTGGTCTCGAACCGCGACAGGGAGCCGGCCAGCTTCCGCATGGCCTGCGACATGAGCCGGGCCTGCAGGCCGACGTGGGAATCGCCCATCTCGCCTTCGATCTCGGCCCGGGGCACGAGCGCGGCAACCGAGTCGATGACCACGAGATCCATGGCCCCGGAGCGCACCAGGAGGTCGGCGATCTCCAATGCCTGCTCGCCGGAGTCGGGCTGCGACACCAGGAGCTCGTCGATGTTCACGCCGAGTTTGTGAGCGTAGGTGGGATCGAGCGCGTGCTCGGCGTCGACAAAGGCCGCGATACCGCCCATCCTCTGGGCCTCGGCGATGATGTGGAGGCACACGGTGGTCTTGCCCGACCCTTCAGGGCCGAAGACCTCCACGATGCGCCCCCGGGGGATGCCGCCCACGCAGAGGGCCATGTCGAGGGCGATGGAGCCGGTGGGGATGACCGAGATTCCCTGGCCGGCGGGATGCTCCCCCAGCCGCATCACCGCCCCCTTGCCGTACTGCTTCTCGATCTGCGTGAGCGCCATGTCGAGCATCTTGTCCCGATCCATCCGCGAAGCCTCCTTCTGACCCCTCGCCCACCGGCGCACGGCTCCGGTGAGCTCTTCCCCGATGTGAGGGCGCACGGTAGCGTGTGGGTCTGACACGGATTACACCTCTGTCATTCGGAACCTGCAACCCCGGATTGTCAATCGGAATCCGCAACCCGGGACCCTACCCGAACGTATGTTCGAGGTCAATCACCTCGGGATCCGAATGCGAACTCCCCGACGGCCTCGTAGATCGGCGCGGGACGTCGGAGGTGGCTCCGGTACACGACCAGCCGGTCGACGGCGAACGGCTCCGAGGCGACGTCCGCTGCCATGATCTCCTCCCCGTCGAACGGGACCGGCGGATCGAACCTGGCCACCGTGAGGTGAGCGGTAAAGCCCCGCTTCTCCGGCGTGAACTCCTTGGCCAGCGTCGCCTCGAGGTCGGCAGCCAGTGAGGCCAGGCGACCACCCGGATCGTCCAGGCCCGCCCACAGCACCCGGGCTCGGCGCGTCGAGGGGAACACGCCGAGCCCGGTGACGCGGGTCTCGAACGGCTCGCTCTGGCGAGCGACTGTCTCGACGGTCTCCGTGACCCACCCCACGAGCCGCGGCCACGTCCGGCCGAGGAACTTCAGGGTCACGTGCTGGTTCTGCTTCGGCACCCACCTCGCCCGGGGGAGGCGCTCGCGCCAGGGCCCGATCGCCTCCTGCATCCGGTCACGGACCTGCTCGGGCACGTCCACCGCCACGAACAGCCGCAGGGCCTTGGCCTCTGGTCGCGACGCTCGGTCCCGCGCCATCACGGCGGGCGAGGCCCGTTGGGCAAGGGCGCGCCCTGGAGGTGGCGGCGCACCAAGTCCAGCCCGGCCTGCTCCGCCCACCGCCGCACGAGGTCGCGATCGCCCGGCGAGCGCAGGCCACGCTGGTGCGACACGCCCTCGGCCTCCAGCGCCGCCCAGATCTGGCCGGGCTCCGCACCGGCGTGGGGCTGCGGTCCGGCCGCGCCGGTGAGCGCCAGGGCGACGTCGGCGCCGAACAGCCGGCGTGCTCCCGCAGCCATCTCGCGGGCGCACTCCGCACTGACCAAACCCGGCCCGTCGATCGTCTCCTGGGAGACGCCGAGGATCTCCCGCTTCGCCCGGGGCGAGTAGCACACTGCGGAACCGAGGAAGTAGTCGGAGGCCCCCGGCACCGACGTGATCCTGGCACCGAGCTCACCGCCCGTCAGCGACTCGGCGCAGGCGAGGGTCTTCCCCCCGTCGCGCAGCAACCGGCCCACGGTCTCTTCCAACTCCTCGTCCGTCGTCGTGAACGCGTGGTCCCCGAGCCGCCGAGCGACCTCCTCGACCAGTGGTTCGAGCAGCGCCTCGGCGTCCCCGTGACTTCTCGCTTTCGCCGTCAGCCGGACCTTCACCTCTCCGCCGCCGGCCAGGTAGGCGACGGTGGGATTGGCGGAGGCCCGGAACAGGTCATCGGTGAGCTCGGCGACGCGCGACTCCGGGATCCCGACGCACCGGACGACCCGTGACGCGATCGAGGCCGGCCCGGCCAGCGATGACAGCTCCCGCAGCACGGTCCCCTCCATCATCTCCCGCATCTCCGCGGGGACACCCGGGAGCGCGTACAGGCGCGTGCGCTCGATCTCGACCGCGAGCCCCGGCGCCGTTCCTCGATCGGGGGTGATCACGCGCGCGCCCTCGGGCACCTCCGCCTGGACGAGGTTCGACTCGCTCATGGTCCGTCCCGCCCGGGCGAACTTCGCCCGGATCATGTCCTCGAGCTCGGGACGGCGGACCATCCGGGCTCCAGCCACCCCAGCCACGGCCTGGCGCGTGATGTCGTCCTGCGTTGGTCCCAGGCCGCCGGTCACGATCACCACGTCGGCATGGGAGAGCGCATGCCGAAGCGCCTCAGCGATCCGTTCCGGGTTGTCCCCCACCACCTGGTGGTACAGGACGTCGACCCCGATCTCCGCCAGGCGCTCGGAGATCCACTGGGCGTTCGTGTTGGGGATCTGTCCGAGCAGGAGTTCGGTGCCCACCCCCACGACCTCGGCCCTCACCGGCCTCTCGCGTGCCTCGGCTGGCCCGCGCTCACGCCGCCGGTGACGGCGTGGGGCCAACGTCCCCATAGCTGTAGGTCTCGCGCCAGGGACGGTTGCGCCTTCCGGGGAAACCCTTGTCGTCGCCGTTCACCGTCACATGGGCGCTGGCGCCGTGGTCCAGCCGGATCGTGAGCGATAGGTCGGCCTCGAAGGAGCGGCTCTCGCCGGGCTCCAACGAGAACGTCTGCGGCGGCGCGGCGTCGATCGTCACGGTGACGTCGACCGGTTGCTCCGCGGCCACCAACGCCACGATCCCGGGGCCCAGTCCTGCCAGGCCCGCCGTGTCGGAGGACAGGTCGGCCGGGGGCGGTGCGGAGGCCCTCGTGGAGATGATCCCGAACGACGCCGCCAGGATCAGCAACGTCGCCGCGATCATGACGAACAGCAGGTGGCTGTCGCGACGGCGGGGTGCGCCGATGGGGTTCTCCGCTGCAGGTGGCCCCGTCGGCGCCGGCGCCTCCGCCGGCGCCGCGGCGAACCGCGCGTACGCGTGCACCATCTGGTCCGAGGGGAGGCCGAGGTACGTGGCGTACGACCGGATCGAACCCCGAACGTACACGTCGCCCAGGAGGCGATCGAAGGCCTCTTCCTCTAGGGCTACCAGGAACTCGCGGCGGATCCTCGTGTCGCGGCTGGCCTCGTCGAGGGTGACGCCGCGGGCCGCGCGGGCCCTTCGGAGCGCCGGGCCCACGCCGATCGTCGATCGCTGCACGCTTCCTCCTGGATCCGGCTTGTGGCGTGGGAGTATAGGCAGTGGCCCCACGGAGCGCCGGGGCTGACAAGGCGACGAGATGGCGCCCGGTTCAGAAGTCCCGGCGGCCCTCGAAGTGGGCCGCGACCTCGGGTCGGGTGAGCTGGTACAGGGCTATCCGTTGCCCTCCGGCCGTCCGGAAGGAACAGCAGGGTCCATGGGGGATCTCGAACGTGCCCGCCCGCTGCCATCCCCTGGACTGGAGCTCGGCCAGCGAAGCCGCAAGGTCGTCCACCCGATAGACGAGGATCGGCCGATCGCCCTCGACGTGATCCGCTAGCAGGAGGAGCGGCGGGCCGCCGGTCAGCCGGACCGCCGCGACCCTGGTCCCCCCGGACTCGATGGCGAAGACCAGCTCGCCACCCAGGACGTCGGTGAAGTACGAGGCTTCGGCGGCGACGTCGTCGCTCGGGCAATACAGGAAGTCGAGCTGCGCGAATGGTGCGGCCATCGAACCTCGAGCTCAGGTCGTGCGGGCCGAGCGGGACTCCTCCCACTCCTCCAGCGTGACCAGGACGTCGCGAGCCCGCGAGCCCTGGGAGGGGCCAACGATCCCCCGCTCCTCCATCAGGTCCATCAGCCGGCCGGCTCGAGCGAACCCCACCTTGAGCTTTCGCTGAAGCATGGACGTCGAGCCAAGCTGCGACCGGATCACGAGCTCAGCGGCTTGTTCCAGGAGCTCGTCGCCGGCACCGAGGTCGTCCTCGCCTTCCATCGGTGGGCGCCCCAGGCCCTCGACGCTGGCTGCGTACTCGGGTTCGCGCTGGGCTCGGATCCATTCGCACACCGAATGGACCTCCTTCTCGGTGACCCACGCGGCCTGAAGGCGCGTCGGCTTCGACGCGTTGGACGGTGCGTACAACATGTCGCCGTGCCCGACGAGCTTCTCCGCACCGTTCATGTCGAGGATGACCCGCGAATCCGCCTGTGACGATGTCATCAGCGCGATCCGGGAAGGGATGTTCGCCTTGATCAAGCCGGTGACGACATCGACCGACGGCCGTTGCGTGGCCACGACCAGGTGGATGCCGACGGCCCTTGCCATCTGGGCGATGCGGACGATCGTGTCCTCCACGTCGCGCGGTGACACCAGCATCAAGTCGGCCAGCTCGTCGATCACGACCACGATGTACGGGAGGTCAGTGAACTTCTCCTCCTGGCCGGCCGGGATCCGGAGCGTGCCCGATGCGAGGCCCTCGCGGTATCCGTCGACGTCGCGGACGCCCACCATGGCCAGGGCCTCGTACCGCTGCTCCATCTCCCGGACGACCCACCCCAGGGCCTCGGCGGCTCGCTTCGGATGCACGATGACCGGCGACAGGAGATGCGGCAGGTCGGCGAAGTGCGCCAGCTCGACCCGCTTGGGATCGACGAGCACCAGCTTCACCTGTTCGGGTGTGGTTCGCATCAGGATCGACGTGATGAAGCAGTTGATGAGGGAGGACTTCCCCGCGCCGGTGGCCCCAGCGATCAGCAGGTGCGGCATCTTCGTCAGGTTCACCATCTGAGCCCGGCCGTGGACGTCCTTGCCCAGCGCCACCGCCAGCGGGTGCCGGTCGTCCTTGGCCGCCGGGGCCCGAAGGACGTCGCCGAGCATCACGAAGTCGCGGACCTTGTTCGGCACCTCCACGCCGATGGCGGACTTCCCGGGGATCGGCGCGATGATCCGGACGTCGGGCGTGGCGAGCGCATAGGCGATGTCGTCGGCCAGGGACAGCACCTTGTTCACCTTGGTGCCGGCCTCCACCTCGACCTCATAAAGGGTGACGGTCGGGCCGCGGTGGGCCTTCGGCACGCGAGCCGCCACGCCGAACGTGCGGAATGTTCGCTCCAGGGCCGCGGTGGTCTGCTCCTCGTCCCGGGTGGAGCCGGCCGACGGGGGGGCCGTGCGGAGCAGGCCGATCGGCGGCAGCTTGTAGGCCCCGCCCTTCGGGGCCGGGGTGGGGACGAAGGTAGTGTCGGATTCCGTTCCGGACGGCGGAGACGAGGGCTCCGGCTCGGCCTCGTGGTCGCGGAGGTCTACCACGACCGGGACATCCTCCTCAGTGCGGCCCCGGCGATCGCGCTTGGTTCGCGCGGCCCGCCCCGGCTCGGCCTCTTCGTCAACGCCGGCCGCAGCCGACAGCTCGCGGACCCTGGCCCACGCTGCCGACAGCGGCGTGCCGGTGAAGATCAGCATCCCGAGTACCGTCACGCCGGCCCAGATGATGCCGGCGCCGAGTCGCGACACTCCGCGGGAGATGGGCCACGCGGTGACCGCGCCGACGAACCCGGCCGCGTCCCGGGCGCTCCCCGTGCCGGCGAACGGCGCGGGGTTGCCGTGCGTGAGCGACCACAGCGCGAGCAGGCCCACCGACATGAAGGCGAACCCAATGAACATGCGGGCCCGCACGTCCTCGGCCGTGCCCCGAAGGAGCAGGACCCCCCAGTACAGCGCGAGGAGCGGGAACAGCACCGCGGCCTGCCCCACCAGGGCTTCCAGCATGAGCTCGATGCCTCGGCCGACGAACCCCGCCGCGTCGAACCACAGCCCCAGCATCGAGATCAGGGCGAACACCATCAGCCCGATGCCCAGCGCGTCGCGGGCCCAGGGAGCGAGGTGCTGGCGGACCTTCGGGCGCACACGCTTTTCGCGGGTGGAGGGGCGCCGGCGCGCCGGCGCCCTCCGGTTGGTCTTCGCGGGCATTAGACCTCCATGATCACCGGCAGGATCACCGGCTTTCGCTGGGTGACCTCGTAGAAGTACTTGCCCAGCGTCCGCCGGATGTTCTGTTCGATCGCGCTCCGGTCGACGACGTGCGCCTGGGCGCTCTCCTTCAGGGAAAGCATGACGCGATTCCTGGCCTCTTCAAGGATGTCGCCGGAGGTCTCGATGAACACGAACCCTCGGTTCACGATGTCCGGGCCGGCCACGATCTCGCCCTGGTGGGCATCGATCGTGACCACCACGACCACCACGCCGTCGGCCGAGAGCTTTCGCCGGTCCCGGAGCACGACCTCGCCCACATCGCCGATCCCCAGCCCGTCCACGAAGGTCATCCCCGCCGGGATCCGTCCGGCGATCCGGACCCGCTCCCCCACCTCCACCAGGTCCCCGTCCTCGCAGATCAGCACGTGGTCGGCGGGGATGCCCACCTCGGCGGCCAGCTTGGCGTGATGGGCCAGGTGCCGTCGCTCCCCGTGGACCGGGATGAACCACCGGGGCTGGACTAGCGAGAGCATCAGCCGGAGTTCCTCTTGGGCGGCGTGTCCCGACGCGTGCACCGGCGCCGCCGGCTCGTGGTACACGTCGGCCCCCGTGCGGTACAGGCCGTCGATGACCCGGTGGATGGCCGGCTCGTTCCCCGGGATGAGCGAGGAGGACAGGACCACGGTGTCGCCCTGGCGAAGGTCCACGAACTTGTGCTCCCGGGCCGCCATCAGCGAGAGCGCCGAGTAGGGCTCGCCCTGGCTTCCCGTGCACACCACCACGACCCTCGATCGGTCCAGCTTGTCTAGGTCTTCGATCAGCACGATGTCGTCCTCCGGCACATGGAGCAGCCCCAGCCGGCGAGCGGCGTCGACGCTCTGGTGCATCGAGCGGCCCAGGACCGCCACCACCCGCTCGTTCGCCCGAGCGGCGTTTGCCACCTGCTGGATGCGGTGGATGTGACTCGAGAAGCAAGCCACCACGACGAGCTTGGGAGCCCGGGCGATGATGTCCTGCAGCACCGGTCCCACCGTGCGCTCGCTCGAGGTGTACCCGGCCTCCTCGGCGTTCGTCGAGTCGGACAACATGAGGTGCACGCCACCGTTCCGCCCGGCCTCCTCGGCCAGGCCGTGTAGGTCCGTGGGCCGCCCGTCGAGCGGGGTCTGGTCGATCTTGAAGTCCCCTGTATGCAGGATCGTCCCGAACGGGGTGTCGATGGCCACGGCCACGCCTTCCGGGATGGAATGCGTCACCCGCATGAACCGCATGGAGAACGGCCCCACGCTCGCCGCGCCGCCCGGCACCACGGTCTGGAATCCGGCCCTGTCCCGGACCTGGTGCTCCTCCAGCTTTCCCTCCAGCAAAGCGAGGGTGAACGCGGTCCCATAGATCGGCAGGACCCGCTCGAACTCGCGCAGCAGGTACGGGACGGAGCCGATGTGGTCCTCGTGTCCGTGGGTCAGCACCACGGCCTCGACCCGGTCGATGTTCTCCCGTACGTACTCGAAGTCCGGCAACACGAGATCGATCCCCGGCATCTCGGCGTGAGGGAACGACAGGCCGGCGTCAAGGATGAGGAGCCGGTCATCCAGCTCGATGCAGGCCATGTTGCGGCCGACCTCACCGACGCCGCCGAGGAATGCGATCCGAGCCGGCCCCCGCCCCGGCCCGCTAGAGGAGCCTGGCATCCACCAGCGCCTTCTCGATCCTGGCCCGCTCCTCCTTGGTCGCCGGGACGAGCGGCAGCCGAGGCGGGCCGGCCGGAAGGCCGAGGATCCCAAGCGCGGTCTTCACCGGGATGGGGTTGGTGGTGATGAACAGCGTGTTGAACAGCGGCGAGAGTTCCTCGTGGATCTTGCGGGCCGCTGGGATGTCGCCCCCCTCCACGAGGTCTGTCAGCTGCCGGATCCGGTCGCCTACCAAGTGGGAGGCGACCGACACCACGCCGACCGCCCCGAGGCACATGTAGCCGAACGTGGCCCAGTCATCGCCCGAATAGACCTCGAACGCGGGGGGCGCCTCGGTGATCAGCCGGGAGATGGACTGGAAGTCACCGGTCGAGTCCTTGACCCCGATGATGTTCGGGACCTTGGCCAGCTGGAGCAAGGTGTCGTGCTCGATCTTTCCCCTGCCCTTCGCGGCCTCGATGACCGCGCCGAACAGCTGGAGCTTCTCCTTGTGGCTGAGCGTGGGGGATTCCCCGGTCGACCCCGCAACCACCAGGGTGTCCGAGCCGTGGTCGAACAGGTGGCTCGCGAGCGTGCGCGCGCCGTCGAGATCGAGTGAGTGGTCGTCCCGGAACGGGGTGACCATGGCGGTGACGACCGCCCCGAACCTACCGGCCATGCCTCCTCCTTGCTGCCGGGTGCGGCGGTGGGCGGCGGCCCGCGAAAACCCACAGACGTCGGGCCGGGCGGTCGGGCCCCGCTCAGGCGTCCTGGCTTGCGCCGGCCGCCCCGGCCCCACGATTGGGGTCGCAGCGTATCACCGTGCCACTTGCCACACAAGAGCCACATGCGTCACATGTTGCACATCAGCCCCCTTTGTTGAGAGGGAACCAAGTACGCTCGCTGAGGCTCCGCTTGCTCCGAAAGGGTAGGTGCATCGGGGGGCCCTTGACCACAGCGTGGCTCGAGGTGCTGCCGAGCCTGCCGCTGAAAGCGTTCCACGGATTCACCTCTGCGCGCATGGCGTTCGAGGGTCACGTGGGCTGCGGGTTGCTCGGATGACGGTGGGTGTCGATCGGCTTGGCGTCGGGCACCGGATGCAACCGGTGGCGCCCGAAGCTCAAGCTATCCTAGCCGCGTGCCCAAGATCTACACGAAACGAGGCGACGACGGCACCACCGGCCTGCTCTACGGGGGCCGAGTGTCCAAGGCAGACCCGGCGACCGAGGCGTACGGCACGACCGACGAGGCGGTCGCGGTGCTCGGCCTGGTCCGCGCGCTCTCCGACGACGCTGCATTGAAGGAGGAGATCCTGGGTCTCCAGCGCGAGCTGTTCGTGGTCGGCGCAGACCTCGCGACCAATCCGAAGGAACGGGCCAAGCTCGAGCCAGGCGTGTCCCTCGTCACGGCCGAGATGGTGTCGCGCCTGGAATCCAGGATCGACGAGCTGGTGGCAGAGCATCCCCTGCCGAACGAGTTCATCGTGCCCGGCGCGAATCCGGTATCGGCGTCGTTCGACGTAGCCCGGAGTGTCATTCGGCGCGCCGAGCGGCATGTCGTCGACCTCCGCAACTCAGGTGCCGAGGTGAGCGATGAGCTGCTTCACTATCTGAATCGACTCTCGGACCTCCTGTTCGTCCTGGCCCGGATGGCGGGGGGCGAATCCGAGCCCGCGAGCCGTCGATAGCGACGTCCGTCAACAACTTTACTGTCGGGCGAAGGCGCCGTAGTTGTCGTGGCCAACCAGCAGGATCACCAGGCCGATGTCCTTGATGGCCAGCCCACCGAACGAGATCTTGAACGTCTTCGTCTCGCCGTTCGAAATTGAGGTCGGATCCTTCACCTCGCCACCCACCCGATCGCCGGTGCGGGCGTCGAGGATGTAGAACCCGGGTGGGGGGAGCTCGCGGCCGGTGTCGTTCTCGATCGCCAGCGTGCCCGAGTCGCCGTCCAGACTCATCGTAGCCAGCAGCCCGGGGTTCGCATACCGGTAGACCGCCGTCCCAGGAGGGCCGGTCGCCGTCGCTTCGGGGGTGACCGTATCGCTTCCGCTTCCGCTCCCTGTCGTTCCACTCGCGCGGGGCTCCTCGTCGGTGCTCGTGCACGACGCCACGACCGTCCCGGCCACGACGATCCACAGGAAGAGCACGCTACGGTAGGTAGTCTTCATGCGGTCGGGCATCATACGCGAAGCCCCCGAGGAAGGTTCACCGTTGAAGACGCTCGAGGTCCGCCGGCACGCTCGCCGCGATCCGGATGAGGACGCACTCTCGCCCGAGGGCCGGGTCCAGGCCGAGGACGTCGGCCGGACGCTGACGGCAGGCTACGACGTCGTGTTCGTCTCCCCGGCCAAGCGGGCCGCCGAGACCGCGGCCTGGTTCCTGCGGGCCGCCGGCCAGCAGTTGCCGGAGCACGCCGTCGTCGCCGGATTGGCGGGTGACGGAACCGACAACTCCCCGGAGCAGCTCGGCGAAGTGCTCCATGCGGCCATCTCGGCAATCCCGGAGGGAGGACGTGGCCTGGCCGTCGGACATACGCCCTTGATCGAGAAGGCGGTCCGGGGACTGACGAGCCGCGAGATCCGTCCGCTGGCCGAATGCGAGGGAGTCCTCCTGACCGATGACGGCGGCGAGATCCGGGTCAAGGAGCTTCGGCTCTCCTGACGTGGCGTCCGACCTCGCGCACCCCGTGGCCGCGTTCGGGCTGGGCGTCGCGCTGGGGGCATCGCCTGGCCCGGTGCAGCTGCTGGTGTTCTCGGAGGCCGCCCGGGGCGGCGCGACCCGAGGCCTGCGAGCGATGGCGGGAGCCAACGCCACGTTCTGTTTCATGCTCGTGCTGTTGGCCGCGGGGCTCTCCTCCATCGACCCCGGCCAGACGTTCCTGTCGGTCGTTCGCGTCATCGGCGGAGGGTTCCTCGTGTTCCTGGCGATCGACGCGCTCCGCGAGAACCGGCGGCGGCGGCAGATCCAGGCGGCGCCCGGTGGACTCCACCCCGCAGTTCGAGGGATCGTCGCGGTCCTCCTAAACCCCGGGGCCTACGTGTTCTTGGCCACGACGGGGACCGCGGTGGTGGCCGACGCGGCGCAGGACGGCGGACGTGGGTTGGCGTTCCTCACGGTGGCGGCGTTGCTGGCCGGGGTGTCCCTGATGGATTCCGGCATGGTGCTTCTCGGAACCGGGGCGCGCAAGGTGAGTGAACGCGCACTCAGGGTCCTGGGGGACGTGTTGGCCCTGGCGCTCGGCACCCTCGGTGTGTGGCTGATCGTCCAGGGGTTCGTGGGCTGACGGGCAGTCGAGCCGCAGCGCTTAGAACACGAAGGAGCACCACGGAGCAGGGTCCCAGGCGAACAACGCGTCGGCCCTGGCCAGCGCCCCCGACCGTTCCTCCCGTACCCGTCCGGCTCGATGCAGCTGCCGGAAGCTCACGCCGCCCAGGTACGCGGCGCCGAGCTCGTTCACGCTCATCACGAGATCGGGTTCGGCGTTCGTGGTGAAACACGACGCGCCATCCGGCCCGCCTTCGACCACGTGGCGGCCATCGTTCCACGGGCAGAACAGGTCCCGGACCTCGATCGTGATCCGGCCCTCGGCCGCATATCTCCGCGCTTCGAGCGACGCCGGAACGTCCACCGGCCGCACCCACAGCGCGTCCTTGATCCGGAGCCTGAGCCGGTCGGGTTCCTGGAGCACGTGGAGGAGCGGGTCGTCGATCGGCCGGTTCCACCCGGTGATCCGTTCGATGAGATCGACGTCGAACAGGTAGCGCCACATCTCCGCGTGGGCCTGAGGCGATGACGCCTGGACCTCCTCCACGGCAAGCCCGTTGCGGTGATCGCCATACTTGCCGTGTTCGACGCGGTAGACGGCGTACGCGTCCAGGCCGTCGGCGCCCTCGTGCACCGCGTAGAACCACTTCCGATCCTCCCCCCAGCGGGTCTCGGCGAACCGGTACGCGAACCACGTGGGATCGAGCTCGATCCCACCGGGCCGGTCCCGCCGAACCCGGTCATACAGCGGTCGCATGGCCGCCAGCGCGTCCTCCCGATCGAGCAGCCTGGTCCGACCCGAAGGGCGGTAGCCGCGGACGAAGGCCGTGCGCCCCCGCTCGACGTCCATCGAGCAACGGAAAGAGCCAAGCCCGTAGCCGAACCGGCCGTAGATGCCACCCTCGGAGGCATACAGGATGGCAAGCGGCTCGCCGTTTGCCCGGACGTCGTCGAGCTGCCGCCGCATGAGCGCCGAGTTGATGCCCTGCCGGCGGTGGGTCGGCTTCACCGCCACCCCAGTCACCCCCGCGGCACGGACCGAACCGCCCGGCACGGTCAGCGTGAACGACGCCGCGGACGCGCCGCCGACGATCTCCCTGCCGTCGAAGGCGCCGAGGCACCGGTCGATCTCGGCCACCATCCGTTCGCGCTCGATGTCCTCGGGCCGCGTATGGCCACCGAAACCCGCGGCGAGCGCGTCGACGTAGGCCTCGAATTCCTTGGGCGCGATGGTCCGGATCTCGACGTCCACGGTCCCCCGAGCTTACGCGCCCGGGAGTCCCTCGAACAGGTCGGACAGGACGGGGTGTCCCGGCGCCCGCTCGGGCCAGGCCATGACGAACGCCTCCCGGCCGAGCACCTCGGGCCACAGCTCGTATGGAACGTCCTCCAGCTCTCCCTGCGTCTTGTGTTGACGAAGGGCCTCCAGCTTGCGCTGGAAGATGGGCGAGCAGTCCACCATCACATCGATGGTCTGGTCGGGGACCCCGCGCGGCGCGAACGGCTCGGTCGGGTCGAGCGGCTCGATCCCTCGCTCATGCAGGAGCGCGTTCAACCGGTCCAGGCGCGACTGCGGGATCGCCACGTACAGCAGCCGAGCGAAGCCCTCGTCCGGGGACCGCTCCCTGGCCCGGTGGAACCCGGCCGTCGCGGCCTCGCCGATCGCGATGTGGTCCTCGTGGCCGGTGACCCCTTCGGGGCCGAACGTCACCACGACCTCGGGATGGGCCGCCGCGAGGAGCTCGGCGATGCGCCCGACCAGCTCGTCACGGGGGACCCCCCGGAGGCCACCATCGGGATGCCGGAGGAAGTGCAGCGAGGGCTTCACGCCGAGCTCGCCCCACGCGGCCCGCTCCTCGCCCTCCCGGACCTTGCCCAGGTTCTGCCGCGTTGCCAGGCTGGGGTCGAAGATCCGTCCGGCGTCCCCGCTGGTGGCTATGACCGCCGTGACCTCGATGCCCGCATCGGCATGCAGGCCGACGGTTCCCCCTACGCCATACATGTCGTCGTCGGGGTGGGCGAAGAGGGCGGCCAGGCGCCGGGTCACTTCGCCGGGAGGTCGAGGAGCGGTTCCAGGCCGACCGTCAGGCCCGGCCGGGTGGACACGGCCCGGATGGCCATCAGCACGCCGGGCATGAACGAGCTCCGGTCGGTGGAGTCGTGGCGGATCGTCAAGGTCTGGCCCTGTCCGCCCAGGATGACCTCCTGGTGGGCCACCAGGCCGGGGAGACGAACCGAGTGGACGCGCACACCGTCGACCTCGCCTCCCCGAACGCCCTCGATCGATTCCGTCGAGGGACCTCGATACTCGCCGCCGCGCTCTTCGACCAGCCGCCTCGCCGTGGACAGCGCGGTCCCGGACGGGGCGTCGGCCTTGCCGTCGTGATGAAGCTCGATGATCTCCGCGGCGGGGAAGAACCGGGCCGCCTCGGCAGCGAACCGCTGCATCAGCACTGCGCCGAGGGCGAAGTTCGGCGCGACGATCACGTTCGGCTCGCCGCCCTCGTCCTCGATCAGCTTGTGGATCTCATCAAGCTCGTCCTCCGACAAACCGGTGGTGCCGACCACCAGGTGGATGCCGTGCTCGATGCACCACCGGACATCGTCCATCACGACCTCGGGGTGCGTGAAATCCACGGCCACCTCCACCTCCGCCTCGAGCAGCCGATCCAGCTCGTCGGAGATGGGGACGTCCAGCTTGGGATGGCCGATCTGCGATCCGATCGACTGGCCCACCTTGGACCGGTCGATCGCGGCGACCAGCGCGAGGTCGGGCTCCCCGGCCACGGTTCGGCACACCATCTGCCCCATCCGTCCCGCAGCGCCGATGACGCCGACCCGGATCACGCCGGAGGCTCCCTTCCGCCCTTGAACGGACCGAGCATCGCCAGGGCCAGTGGCTGGGACAGGACCCGCTTGGCCACCCGGCGAACGTCGTCGAGCGTCACGGTCTCGATCCGTTGGAGGATCTGGTTCACGGTCAGGATCTCGCCGTGCGAAATCTCGGATTTGCCGAGGCGCGACATCCGGCTGCTCGGTTCCTCCAGCGACAGGACGAGCGATCCCTTCATGTGGCCCTTGGCCCGCTGGAACTCCTCCTCGGAGAGCGCGCCATCGGCCACGTCGGCCAGCTGTTCGCGAACGAGATCGAGCACCTCCTTGGCTCGGGCAGGGGTCGTTCCGGCGTAGGCGGCGAACAGGCCGGCCTCCGTGTACTGGGAGTGGTAGCTGTACACCGAGTAGGCGAGGCCCCGCTTCTCCCGGATCTCCTGGAACAGCCGCGAGGACATCCCTCCCCCGATCGCCGCGTTCACGATGCCGAAGGCGAAGCGTTCGGGGTCGTTGCGGGCCAGGCCGTTCGTCCCCAGGCAGATGTGCGCCTGCTCGGTCTTCCGCCGTTTCACCAGGGTCTGCCCCGAGGGAGCGGGAGGGTTCCCAGCAAGACGCCGGTTCCATGAGCTCGGGCCCTCCGAGCGGACGGGGCCGATCGACATGCCGGCGCCAAGCAGCTCGAGGAGCGAATCGTGCTCCACGTTCCCCGCGGCCACGACCACCAGGCTCCCCGGCACGTAGTGGCGCTTGTAGAACCGCCGCACCTGGTCGCGCTTGGCGGCGGTGATGCTCCCCACGGTCCCCAGGATGGGCCGGCCGAGCGGGTGGTCGGGCCACAGCGTCTCGTTCAGCAGGTCGTGGATGAGGTCGTCGGGGGTGTCTTCGTGCATGTGGATCTCTTCCAGGATCACCTGACGCTCGGCCTCGAAGTCCGACGTACGGATTACCGAGTTCTGGAGCATGTCGGAGAGGTGGTCGACGGCCATGGGCAGGTCGCGGTCCCGCACCCGGGAATAGAAGCACGTGTACTCCTTGGCGGTGAACGCGTTCACGTCGCCCCCCACCGCGTCGAAGGCCTCGGCGATGTCGCGCGCCGTTCGGGTCTTCGTCCCCTTGAACAGCAGATGCTCGAGGAAATGGGACGAGCCACTGATGGGCGGGGGCTCGTCTCGCGATCCCGCCAGCACCCAGAACCCCAGGGCCACCGACCGGACGCCGGGCATGCGTTCGGTCACGACTCGCAGGCCCGACTCGAATTCGGTCCGGCGGATGGGCATGGGCGAGAGCCTAGTGCGAGGGCCGGTCCCGGCGCTCGCGGTCCCTGGGCCGGCGGTCCCGGTCGCGACCGCGACCGCCCCGCGAGTCGCCGTCCCGCCGCTCACGGCGGGGCTGCTCCTCCACTTCCATACCCTCGGGGATCGCCCACTCCTCCCCCACCGGCTTCAGGCTGACCTTGCCCATCTGGTCGATCTCCTGGATCTCGACCTCCAGGGTGTCGCCCTCCTTGACCGCTTCCTCGACCGAGGACAGGCGCTTGCCCTTTCCCAGCTTGGAGATGTGTACCAGCCCGTCCCTGCCGGGCACGAGGTTGACGAACGCACCGAAGGTCGTGGTCTTTACCACCTTGCCGGTGAACCGCTCCCCGACCGAGAGCGGCCTGGGGTTGACGATCTCGTCGATCATCTTCGCCGCCTGGTCCGCGCCGGCGCCTTCCCGGGAGCCGATGAACACGGTGCCGTCGTCCTGGATGTCGATGTCGGCCCCGGTCACCGCGATGATCTCGTTGATCCGCTTGCCCTTGGGCCCGATGACCTCGCCGATCTTGTCGACCGGGATCTGGATGGTGAGGATCCGCGGTGCCTTGGCGTTCACCTCGCTCCGGGGCTCGGAGATCGTGCGGAGCATCGTGTCCAGGATGAACAAGCGGGCTTCCCGGGCCTGCTTGAGGGCTTGGGTCAAAGCCTCGGCGGGCAGGCCGGTGACCTTCATGTCGAGCTGGATCGCGGTGACCCAGTCCTTGGTCCCCGCCACCTTGAAGTCCATGTCGCCCAGCGCATCCTCCGCCCCCAGGATGTCGGTGAGCGTGACGTACCGGTCGAACTCGGCGATCAAGCCCATCGCGATGCCGGCCACCGGCGCCTTGATCGGCACGCCGGCGTCCATCAGCGAGAGCGTCGAGGCGCAGACGCTGGCCATCGACGTCGAGCCGTTCGACGAGAGAACGTCGGACACCAGGCGGATCGCGTAGGGGAACTCCTCCTCGGGAGGCACCACCGGCACGAGCGCACGCTCGGCGAGCGCGCCGTGGCCGATCTCCCGCCGCCGGGGCGAGCCGATCCGCCCGACCTCGCCGGTTGAGAACGGCGGGAAGTTGTAGTGGTGGATGTATCGCTTGGACTCCTCGGGGTCGAGCGTGTCGATCATCTGGGTCATCCGCAGCATCCCGAGCGTCGTCACGTTCAGGACCTGGGTCTCGCCCCGCTGGAACAGCGAGGACCCGTGGGCCCGGGGAACCAGGCCAACCTCGGAGGACAGGGGCCGGATCTCGTCGGCCTTGCGGCCGTCGAGGCGAACGCCATCCTCCAGGACCCGCTTGCGCATGATCCGCTTCTGGAGCTCCTTGAACGCCGGCGAGATCTCGGCGGCCTGGAGGGCGAATCCTTCCTCGCCCCATGTCAGCAGGAGGTGGGCCTTGAGCTCCTCCTTGATCCGGTCGATCGCCGCGTCGCGAGACTGCTTCTCCGGCAGGAGCGCGGCCTCGATCCGGCTCTCTGCGAAGTCCGCCACCGTCTGGTAGGTCTGCTCGGAGAACAGGACCTTGGGCTCGAACGGCTTCGGCGTGGCCTCGACCTCAGAGAGGAACTGGAGCTGGAAGTCGATCATCTCGCCGATGGCGCGCTTAGCCACCTCGAGCCCCTCCGCCACACTCTCCTCGGTCGGGGCCACCGCGGCGCCGCCCCCGGCGAGCAGGCTCCATGTGTTGTCGGGGGCTTCCCCCTCGATCATCAGCAGGTCGATGCTGCCGGACTCGTTCCGCCGACCGGCCACGACCACGTCGAACGTGGCCATGTCCAGGTCCTGGTACGTCGGGTTGATGCTCCACTCCCCACCGATCAGGCCGAGCCGGACGGCGCCCACCGGGCCGTCGAAGGGGAGCCCGGCGATCATCGTCGACAGGCTGGCCCCATTGATCCCGGGCACGTCGTACGGGTTGGCCAGGTCCGCGGAGAGCACCGTGACCACGACCTGGACCTCGTCGTTGTAGCCATCTTTGAACGTGGGGCGGAGTGGGCGGTCGATCAGCCTGGCGGTGAGGATGGCGGTCTCCGACGGCCGGCCCTCCCGGCGGAAGAACCCGCCGGGGATCTTCCCCGCCGCATACATCCGCTCCTCGACGTCCACGGTGAGGGGAAAGAAATCGATGCCCTCACGGGGCGCTGCGGTGGTGGTGGTGGCGAGGACCTGCGTCTCACCGTAGGTGACGACGACGGATCCCTCCGCCTGCATCGCGAGCTTGCCGGACTCGAGGGTCATGTCCTGCGAGCCGACGGTCTTCGTACGCTTGATGACGGCCACTGGCCTTCCTCCTTGGGTGCCTCCTGCGCGGTTTCTCCGCGAGGGCCGACGGGTGGTATCGGGAGGCGGGGAGGTTCGGCCAGTTGTCAGTGGTGAGCCTCCGGGGTCCGGGGACTCGCTACTGATAACCGACCCCCTCCTTCGCCGATCTCAGCTGCTCGTGCGCATCACCCCTTCCGAACGGGCGGCCTCAGGCCGCCGCCTCGTCGGTTACCGCCTCAGTCCCAGGCGGGCGATCAGCGTCCGGTACCGCTCGATGTCCTTGCGGCGGAGATATTCGAGCAGCCGGCGGCGGCGCCCGACCATCTGGAGCAGGCCCCGCCGGGAGTGATGGTCCTCCTTGTGGGTCTTCAAGTGCTCGGTCAGCTCGTTGATGCGTGTGGACAACACCGCGATCTGGACCTCGGCAGAGCCGGTGTCGTTCTCGGCACGCCGATACTCGGCGATGATCTTTGAGCGGGACTCCGTCGTCAATGCCATGACCAGGGAAAAGGCTACCAGACGCCGTCAGCGGGGCACCGGATGGCCGTCGGAACACGAACTGCTTCGCCTCGTTCGCGGGGCGCCGGAAGAGGACCCGTCGTGCCCCGCCCCTCATGCCGGCCGTGCCTCCGGCGCCGGGACGAGCTCGCTGGTGCGGCGGACATCCTCGGCCATGGCCCGGGTGAGAGCCTCGGGCGAGTCGAATCGCTCCTCGTCGCGGAGCCTGGCCCAGAACTCGACGGTGAGTGTCTGGCCGCGGAGCTCGCCTGCGAAGTCCAGTAGGTAGGCCTCGACGTGGACCGGTTCCCGGCCGAACGTCGGATTGGTCCCCACGCTGATGGCCGCGACGTAGGGGCGCTCCTGTATCGACGCGCGTCCCGCGTAGATGCCGGTCCTGGGCAACAGCACCCGGGGATCGGTCTCAAGGTTCGCCGTGGGGAAACCGAGGTCCACCCCTCGACCTGCCCCGGTGACGACGGTCCCTTCGACGGCGTGCCGTCGGCCGAGCGCCTTCGTCGGCCACTTCAGGTCGCCTTCCGCGAGCGCCTCGCGGATCGATGACGAGGAGACGGGACGGCCATCGAGCTCGACGATGGGGACCTCCTCGGCGGTGAACCCATGGGCCGGGCCGAGGGTGCGGAGGGTCTCCACCGTCCCCCGGGCCTCGTGTCCGAACGTGAAGTTCGCCCCCACGACCACGTGCTCGGCGTGGAGGCCCTCCGCCAGCACGCGGCGGACGAACTCCTCTGCCGGGACGAGGGAGAAGGGTCGGTCGAACGAGAGGACGAGGAGGACGTCCACACCGGCTGCCTCGATGAGCCGAGCCTTGCGCTCCGAGGTCGTCAGGAGCTTCGGCTCCCTGCCCGGGGTCAGGGTCTCCCGGGGATGCCGGTCGAAGGTGACGACAACGGATCCGAGTCCGCGCTCCCGGGCGACCTCGACAATTCGGCGGAAGACGGCGTGATGACCTCGGTGCACGCCGTCGAAGAACCCGACCGTCACGACTGTCGCGCCGGAGCCGAGCGGAAGCGACTCCAGTCCATGCCGCAGCTCCACGCGCGGCAGCCTATCGAACAATCCTCCCGGCTCCGGAACCCGCGGCTTTCGAATAGCCTTGGCCGGTCCCACGCCCGGAAGGAGGACGGTCGTGCTTCGGTGGCGGACCGCGATGCTCCTCCCGTTCCTGCTGCTCCAGGCGTGCGGGTCACCCCCAACTCCCCGGACGACCGCCCTCGACGACGGCGCGATCACCGTCGCGTCGTTCAACTTCTCCGAGAGCGTGCTGCTCGCGGAGCTCTACGGGCAGGCCCTTCGGTCAGCCGGCTTCCGGGTCGAGCTCGCGCTCGACCTGGGCGCGCGGGAACTCGTCCAGCCGGCGCTCCAGAAGGGATTGGTCGAGCTCGTCCCCGAGTACGCGGGAAGTGCGCTCGAGTTCGTGGCGGGGGATGGATCGGCATCGGCGGACGAGCGCGCGACGCATCGCGCGCTGGCGGGCGCGATGGCGTCGCGCGGCCTCACCGTTCTCGCTGCGTCGCCGGCGCAAGACCGGAACGGGATCGTGGTCACGAAGGAGACCGCGACCAGGTTCGGCTTGCATACCATCAGCGATCTCGGACCGGTGGCACCGCAGATGGCCTTCGGCGGGCCGCCCGAGTGCCGGGAGCGGCCCCTGTGCCTGGAGGGACTCGTGTCCCTGTACGGCCTGCGGTTCGAGTCGTTCGTGCCGCTCGACGAGGGAGGCCCGCTCACCGTGGCGGCCCTCCAGGCCGGGCAGGTGCAGGCGGCCCTGCTCTTCACGAGCGACGGACAGATCGACGCCCACGGCTTCGTCCTGCTGAAGGACGACCGGCATCTCCAGCCGGCGGAGAACGTCACGCCAATCATCAGGACCGACGCCCTGGCCAGGTTCGGGCCCAGGCTGGCGGAGGTCACCGACGCCGTCTCCGCCGCCCTGACCACCGAGGACCTGCAACGCATGAACCGCGACGTCGCCGCGGGCGAGGCATCAGCTGCGGTGGCCTACGGATGGCTCGCCGAGCACGGGATCCCAGACGCCCTGGAGTAGAGTCGGGCTTTCGACGATCGGGCGATCATTTGGACGTCACCGACGAGACCTTGGGAGGGGCCAGGGAGCAGCGGAGCCCTGGGCCCGGCCAGACCGGCAGGCGGCACCGGCGACCCTCCGGGGAAGCGCCCCCGCTCCCCCATGAGCTCGGTCGGAGCGGCAAGTTCTGGATCGTCATGGTGATGTACTTCCTCAGCGTCCTAATCGGCGTGGCGTTCTTCCAGCCGCTCGGTGGGATCTTCGATCGGTTCGACACCCTGCGGCTGCGTTGGATCGCGAACCTGCGGAGCGACTCGTTCACCGACGTCCTGCTGTTCGTCAACCTGCTGGCGTCGAGGTGGACGATCCGCGCGCTGCGATGGGGCACCATCGCCGCGCTCGTCGGGTTCCGGCGTTGGCGGCACCTGTTCGTGTTCCTGGCGAGCATCCTGGCGGCAGAGATCGTCGCGTACCAGATCTCGACCCTCCTCGGGCGGAGCCGGCCGCTCGGCATCACCATCATCGCGCCGTGGGAGGGATACTCGATGCCCTCCCGACCGTTGGTGGGACTGGCCGCCTCGCTCGTCGGCATCATGTACGCGCTCGTCGTCCAGGGTCGTTCCCGCGAGATTGCAAAATGGATCGTCGGCGGCCTCATCCTCTCGCTCGTGTTCGCCCGCCTGTACCTCGCGGTGGACCACCCCACCGACGCCGCGTTCGGCGCCATCATGGGCATCGCCATCCCTCTCGTGGCCTTCCGGTGGTACACGCCGAACGATGTGTTCCCGGTGACCTACCGTAGAGGGAAGGCCGCGCACCTGGACGTCGGCGGGCGGCGTGGGGAGGCCATCCGCCGGGCCGTCCAGGACCAGCTGGGCTACGAGATCCTCCAGATCAAGCCGATCGGCCTGGAAGGGTCGGGCGGATCCACGCCGCTTCGCCTGCGGGTCGCGGCCACGGAGGACGAACCCGAGCAGTACTTGTTCGCCAAGCTCTACGCGAAGACCCATGTCCGGGCGGACCGCTGGTACAAGCTCGGCCGCTCCATCCTGTACGGGGCGCTGGAGGACGAGACCCCCTTCCAGTCCGTTCGACGGTTCGTGGAGTACGAGGACTACACGCTTCGCCTCCTGTACGAAGAGGGGCTCCCCACTCCCAGGCCCTATGGCATTGTGGAGATCACGCCGGAGCGCGAGTACATGATCGTGATGGAGTTCTTCGACGGGGCGGTCGAGATCGGTGATGCCGAGATCGACGACGCGGGCATCGACGAGGGGCTCCAGATCGTCCGCAAGATGTGGGACGAGGGGCTCGCCCACCGGGACATCAAGCCGGCGAATCTCATGGTCCGCGATGGCAAGGTCCTGGTGATCGACGTCTTCTTCGTTCAGGTCCGGCCGTCCCCATGGCGACAGGCCGTCGACCTGGCGAACATGATGCTGGTGCTCGCGGTGAAGAGCGACGCCAAACGGGTCTACGAGCACGCGCTCGAGAGCTTCACGGAGGACGACATCGCCGAGGCCTTCGCCGCCGCTCGTGGTGTGGCCAGCCCCACGCAGCTTCGGAGCATGCTCAAACAGGATGGCCGGGACCTCGTGGGCGAGTTCCGAGCACTGGCCCCGGAGCGCAAAGCGGTCTCCATCCAACGGTGGAGCGTGCGACGCATCGTGAGGACGGCCGGAGTGCTCCTCCTCGCGCTGGTGGCCCTCCTCGTGGTCGCCAACAACTGGGCGGTGTTCGCGTGAGGCGGCGGGGGCGGCTCGGAGCCGCCATCGTCTCCTTGGGCGCGGCTGCCGTGCTCGTGCCGGCGTGCGGGGGCCTGTACCCGCAAGAGCCCACGTGCGGTGCCACGAACGCGAATGCGCTGATCCTGACGGCCCAGGCCGTGCCGTCTGCCACGCTCGTTCCCTGCATCGCGGAGTTCCCCTCAGGCTGGTCCTACGACGGCTCGCGTATCGGAAGCGGCTCGGCGCAGTTCTTCCTGAACTCGGACCGGGCCGGCTTCCACGCACTCGAGATCACGTTGACCGGTTCCTGCGATGTGTCGAACGCGGTCGAGGTGACGGCGGGGCCGGGGGCCATCCCCGGCGTTCGCGTCTACGAGGAGCCCATCAGCCTGCCGCCGACCTTCCAGGTCAACCGGTACCTTCGGTTCCCCGGCGGGTGTGTCACCAACCGGTTCCGGTTCGCCACGGGCGCTGCGGCGACGCTCGCGCTCGAGGCTCAGCAGGCCCTGTCCTTCGTCGCCCGCTCCGTGCTGGTGAAGCGGGCGAAGGAGGAGTCCGGGCTCATCCTGTGCGGAGCGGAGGCCCCGGCCTGCCCGGGATAGGCGAGGCCACGTGCTGAGCAACCACCGACGGACCTTCCTGTATTCGTTGTGCTTGCTCCTCTTCCTGGTCCTTCTGTTCATCGGCGTCGGACGCCATCCTCCCGGGGCCGCGCCGGCGACGACGTTCGCCCCCATCGGGCACCTCGACCAGTCCACCTACCGGGCTATGGACCACATCCGAAACGTGGTCCTGTCGGCGGTGGCCCGAGCCCTGAACGTGATCGGCGGCGGGTACGTGACGATCCCCATCCGAGCGGTGGTCTCGTTGTGGCTGGCATTCCGCCGGAAGTGGCGGGCCCTGGGGGCGTGGGTCCTCACCTGGGTCTCGGCCGAGGTACTCCTGACCGGGGCCAAGGCCTTCTTCCACCGCGGCCGCCCACCGAACGAGCTCGTGGCCATCACGGGCTACTCGTTCCCGTCCGGCCATGCGGTGGCCGCCGCGGCAACCGCGGTCGCGCTGGTGCTCGTGCTCATGCCCTCCGGACCGCGACGGCGCAAGTGGGAGGCCATCGCCGTGCTGTTCGCGTTCGTAATGGCCTTCTCGCGCGTGTACTTGAACGCGCACTGGCTGTCTGACGTGGTAGCCGGCGTGGTGCTGGGGGCCGGTGTGGCCCTCGGCTCGGCGGCCATGGCCACCGAGGTCCGCGATGTGGCCATGCGGATGCGCGGCTCCCCGGTCCGCGCCGGCGCGCCGCCCGAGGGTTGGGCGGGCACGACGCCCTAGGCGGACCCGCCGCCCGACGACGAAGCGGCCGCCTGCGGCTCGAGCTCCGCCTCCACGGGTTTGCGCCAGCTCTTGTTGAACCGCCAGATCAGGTAGGTGAAGGCTCCTATCGGGATCTGGATCCCGTAGGTGAGCGTGCGGAACACCAGGACGGCCGCCGCCACCTGCGCGTGAAAGACCTCCGTCGGCACGTTGGTGTGCGCCCTGCCCGCCAGGATCAGGCCGCCGATGTAGCTCAGCTCGACCAGGCCGAGGCCACCGGGCGTGAGGGGGAGCGCCGTCACCAGTCGCCCGAAGGCGAACACGCCGAGGACCTGGGCCGTGCTGATCTCGCTCTCGGAGACGCCGACGTGGCGGACCGCCAGCAGCAGGACCAGGAACAGCGCCAGGTGGCTCACGATGGTGGTGACCGTGAGCGCGATCCCGCGCTTGGACACCAGGTCGATGGTCTGCCGGCGGAACCGAACCGCGGCTTCTCCCCAGTGCTCTACGGCCGGCCTGCGGATAAGCCGCAGGAGGAACGAGACGGCCCGTCCCAGCGCGTCGCCGATGCGGCGGGCGAGCTCCTTCTTCCACAGCACCAGCGCGAACAGCACGACCCCGGCGGCCAAAACGGCCACCCCGACCAGCGAGGCCAGGACGAGCGCCCCGCTCGCCTGGCCCTGGACGGCGAGGATGGCGAGCGCGATCACCGGCAGCCCGAGCTTCATGAACACGTTCCAGATCCCGGTGACCAGCGCCGAGAGTGCGATGACCGATGTCGGGAACCCCCACGACCGGTACATCGTGTACCCCACCCCGACCGCGATGTAGCCGCCCCCCGGGATCGTGTCGGCGATCGAGGTCGTCGTCTGGTTGTTCACGGCTGCCTGCGGCAGCCTGAGCCCAGGGATCGACGCCATGTTCTGCCACCAGTACGTGAACAGGTTGAACACCGTCGCCACGACCAACGACGTGAGCTCCAGCAAGGTCATGTTGGTAAAGGCCTGCCACACCGACCGGTAGTCGGCGATCTTGGGGATCGCGTAGGCGAAGATGGCCACGACGAGCACGACGGAGATGAGGATCTGCACGACCCGCCAGATGAGCTTCTTGCGCGCCGCTCGAGCGTCACGTTCGTCCATGAGACCGAAGCCTACGCCAGGATGACCTGCGGGCGCGCCTTGGCTCCGTCGTCGCGATACACGCCGATGAGCACACGCTCCGGACCGAACACGGCATACGGTCCCTCGATCCCTGCCGGACCGAGGATCCGCCCGTGGGTCGCCGCGGTGGCCTCGTCGGGGTCGAGGTCGATCCGAGGAAGGTGCGCCACTGCGGCCTCGATGGGGAGCGGGTCGCCGGCTTCCCCCATGGCGACGGCATCCCGCACGTGGAACGGGCCCACGGCGGTCCTGACCAGTCGGGTCAGGTGAGCGCCGCTGCCGAGATCGGTCCCCACGTCGGCCACGAGGACCCGAACGTACGTCCCACCCGAGGTGGTGACGCGGAAGTCGAAGCGCGGAGGGTCGAACGCCAGCAGGTCGAACGCGTCGACCCGAACGGGACGAGGCGCCGCTTCCACCGCTTCGCCGGCCCTCGCCGCCTCGTACAGCTTGCGTCCGCCCACCTTGACTGCCGAATACGCTGGAGGCGCCTGCATCGATGCGCCGAGCCGCGCCGCCATGGCTCGTACCAGCGCCGTACGGTTGACATTCACGCAGGTGGACCGCACCATCTTGCCCTCGGCGTCGAGCGTGTCGGTTTCCACCCCCAGCACCCCGGTGCCCTCATAGGTCTTCGGGAGGTCCGCCAGAAACCGGAGCAGCCGGGTGGCCCGGCCAACGCCGAGGATCAGGAGCCCGGTGGCCATGGGGTCGAGTGTTCCGGCGTGCCCGATCCTTCGGATGCCGAGCGCCCGGCGAGCCGCGTCGACCACATCGTGTGACGTGACCCCCCTCGGTTTGTCGACCAGCAGGAGCCCCTCGACGAGGCTCACGGCTCCACGGGCTCGCCGCGCAGCGCGGCCTCCAGCCGCTCCACCGTCCCCGCCAGGCCGTGGTTCGAGGTGTATCCCGACGCCAGCCGATGGCCGCCCCCGCCGAAGATCGACGCCACCTTCGACACGTCGTTGCCCCCCCGGGAGCGAAGGCTGACCCGGAACCTGCCGTCGCGCTGTTGCTTCATCACCGCGGCCACGTCGGTCTCCCGCGCCGTCCGCACGACGTCGATGAGATCGTCGGTCTCACTGGGGTGCACGCCGGCTCCCGCCAGATCCGCCTGCGTCAGGTACGTCCATGCCAGGTCGGCCCCCTCGGCCAGCGTCATGCGATGGAGCGCGACCCCCAGAAGCTTCAGGTAGGCCGTCGCGTTGTCCTCGTAGAGCGCTTGGGCCACTCGCGTGTGGTCGAACGGATGCTCGCGGAGCTCCGCCGCAAGCCGCAGCGTCTCCGGCCGGACGGAGGCGTACTGAAACCTCCCGGTGTCGGTGACCAGCCCGGCGTACAGGCACATGGCGGCCTCGTCCGGCAGGTCCCCGCCCATGGCTCGGACCAGCCGGAAGACCATCTCGCACGTGGAGGAGGCCGACGGGTCGATCAAGGGGATCGTCCCAAGCCCCTCGTTGCTCACGTGGTGATCGATCCAGATCAGCTCGTGGGCCCGTGCCGCGTTGGCGCCCAGGGAGCCCAGCCGGTCCAGGGACGCGGCATCGCAGGTCACCATGACCTCGGGTTCCTTGGGGAAGGTGGCCGGCGGGATCAGCGCCTCGGTGCCCGCCAGGACGCCGGCCCACCGCGGAACCTCGAATGGCTCGTTGGCAAAGGAGGACATGGTGTGGGCTCCCCGCGATCGCAGGACGATCGACAGTCCGAGCATCGAGCCGAGCGCGTCGGTGTCGGGGTTCACGTGGCAGGCCAGCGCGACCTCCTTGGCGCCCGACAGGATCTCGGCCGCACGGGCCATCTGGTCGTTCACCCCTCCTCCTCGTGCAGACCGCGGATCAGTCGGTCGATCCGATCAGCGGCTTCGATCGACCGGTCCTCCTCGAACTGGAGGTCCGGAAGGGTCTTGATCCGGACCTGGCCCCCGACCACCTGACGCAGATGCGCCCGGGCCGAGCGGAGGCCCGCGGCCGTGGCCCTGCGCTCCTTCTCGTTCCCCATGGCCGTATAAAAGACCCGCGCCAGCCGGAGATCGGGGGTCACCCGTACGTGCGTCACGGTGACGAAACCGATCCTGGGGTCCTTGAGCTTCGGGATCTCCTCCGCCAGGATCTCCCGGAACTCCTCCGACACCCTTCCGGGGCGGGTCCCCTCAGTCATCGGGTGAATGCAAGGTGAGGTCCGCGTCGATGACCTCGACCTCGGCCCATCGCTCGACGAACTTCTCGACCTCGTGCATGACGCGCTTCGCGTGATAGCTGTCGCCGGAGACGGCCGAGACGGCGATGGTCGTCCGCTGCCATAGGTCGTGGTGGTCCACCTCTGCCACTGCGACATTGAACTTCGACCGGATGCCGCCGGTGAGCGTCTTCACCACGTGGCGTTTCTCCTTGAGCGACCCGCATCCGGGGATCCGCAGGTCGAACCGTTCCAGCGCAACGAGCATCCGGCCCTCCGGGCGGCGCTACAGCTGCCGGGCGACCTCCCGGACCTCGAACGCCTCGATGAAGTCGCCCTCGTGGACGTCTTGGAAGTTCTCGATCGAGATGCCGCATTCGAAGCCCTCCGCCACCTCCCGAACGTCGTCCTTGAACCGTCGGAGCGAGCCGATCCGGCCCTCGTACACCACCACACCGTCGCGAACCACGCGGGCCCGCGAATTGCGCGTGATGTTGCCCGACAGAACGTACGAGCCCGCGACCACGCCGACCCGGGGAACCCGGAACAGGGCCCGGACCTCTGCCCGACCGAGCTCGATCTCCCTCTCCTCGGGCTTCAGCATGCCTGAGAGAGCGCTTCGGATGTCGTCGATGGCCTCGTAGATGACCCGGTACAGGCGGACGTCGACGCCCTCGCGGTCCGCGAGCTCCCGGGCGTTGGCGTCGGGGCGAACGTTGAATCCCACCACGATGGCGTCCGACGCCACGGCCAGCGCGATGTCGCTCTCCGTGATCGCCCCCGCCGCCCCGTGGATGATGTTCACCCGGACCTCTTCCTGCGGCAGCTTCAGGAAGGCGTCCATGACGGCCCCGAGCGAGCCCTGAACGTCGGCCTTCACCACCAGGTTCAGATCGGGAACCTCCGCCTGGCGGGCCTGGGCCATCAGCTCCTGCAGCGTGGGGGGGCGGCTGGTCACGAGTTCGGCCGCCCGGAACTTGGCCTCGCGCTCCTGCGCGAGATGCCGGGCCTCGCGCTCGTCCTCGACCTCGCGGAAGTCGTCGCCGGCGTTCGGAACCGCCGACCACCCGAGGATCTGCACCGGCTTGCTGGGACCGGCCTGCTTCACGGGCCGCCCGTTTTCGTCCAGCATGGCCCGGACCTTGGCCCAGGCGCTGCCGGCGACGAGGGCGTCCCCCACGTCGAGTGAACCCCTCTGCACCAGCACCGACGCGACCGCTCCCCGGCCCTTGTCCAGGTTGGCGTCGATGACGGCGCCGCGAGCCCGACCCTCGGGATCGGCGTTCAGCTCCTCGAGGTCGGCGACCAAGACGATCGTCTCGAGCAGGCCGTCCAGGTTGGTCCGGGCCTTCGCCGACACGTCGACGAACTCGACGGTCCCACCCCATTCCGCGGGCACCACGCCGAGCTCCACCATCTGCTGGCGGACCCGCTGGGGGTCGGCCTCGGGCTTGTCCACCTTGTTCACGGCCACGATGATCGGCACCCCTGCGGCCCGCGCGTGGTCCAGAGCCTCAACCGTCTGCGGCTTGACCCCGTCGTCGGCGGCCACCACGAGCACCGCGATGTCCGTGACCTGGGCGCCTCGAGCCCGCATCGCCGTGAAGGCCTCGTGGCCCGGCGTGTCGATGAACGTGATCTCCCGCCCGTTCACGTGCACCTGGTAGGCCCCGATGTGCTGGGTGATACCTCCGAACTCCTGCGAAACGACATCGGTCTTTCGGATGGCGTCGAGCAGGAGCGTCTTGCCGTGGTCGACGTGTCCCATGACGGTCACCACCGGCGGCCGGGGTCGCAGGCGGCTCTCGTCGACCTGCTCCTCCTCCTCGAACTCCTCCTCGAAGCCGACGACCTCGGCCTCGTACCCGAGCTCCGTGGCAACGAGCGTGATGGCCTCGTCCGAGAGCGACTGTGTCGCGGTGACCATCTCTCCCAACGACAGGAGGATCTTCACGATGTCGGCAGGGGTCCGGCCCACCTTCTCGGCGAGGTCCTGGGCGCTGGAGCCACGGACGACCTTGAGCGACGGCAGCGTCGGCTTGGCCGGCGCGGCCGTCGGTGCCGGCTTCCCCGGGGGGGTGGCACCAACCGGGGGAACGGCGACCGTCGACGTTGCCGCCCCGTCGGGTCGAGCCGCGGCGGGTTCCGGTTTAGGCTCCGCCTTGGGTTCCAGTTCGGGCTCGGCCTTGGCTCTGGGCTTGGCCCGGGCCTTGGCCACCGGCTCCTCCCGGGCTGCCTTCGGCTTGGCGCCCGGGACGGCCTTGCCCCCCGAAGCCCGCAAGCGGGGAACGGCCTCGTCGGGGACCGAGGAGGAAGCTGTGCGGCCCTCGAACCCCATCGCGTCCAGGGCGGCGAGCAGGTCCTTGCTCGTCACCCCCAGTTCCTTCGCCAGCTCGTGAACCCTCATCGCCGCACGTCCCGTTCGATCTCCCGTTCGATCTCGTCACCTAGCCTAGCTGCTTCCTCCGCTCGAAGGCCCACCCGAAGGGACCTGGCCAGCGTCCCGCGCGCGATCGCCGCCGTCGCGCACGCCCGATCGGCGTGCACGTACGCGCCTCGTCCCGGCGCCGTGCCGTTTGCGTCCACCAGGACCTCGCCCCGCGGCGTTCGCACGATCCTGATGAGGTCGAGCTTGCCCGCAGCCTTCCGGCAGCCGACGCAGATGCGATCGGGCCCCATGCGGGGAGCCACGACTCAGCCCTCGACGGTCTCCTCGACCACGGCGGGCGCGGGTTCAACTGGGGCCAGCTCGTCGTCGACCTGGACGGGAGGAGCCTCCTCGGCCTCGGCCGTCTTCTCGTCGTCGGCCGCGGGCTCGGGCTCGGGTTCCACGACCGCACGGGTTTCCGGCGGGACCTCCTCGGCCGCTTGGATTGCCGCCCGAGGTGCGCGCAGCTCCTCCGCGTGCTGCGTCTCGCTCTTGATGTCGATCCGCCAGCCGGTCAGGCGAGCCGCCAGTCGTGCGTTCTGGCCCTCCTTGCCGATGGCAAGGGACAGCTGATAGTCGGGAACGACGACCATGGCTGTCTGGGTGGTCGGATCGGTGATGACCTCCTTCACCTTCGCCGGCTGCAGCGCGTTCGCCACGAACTGTGCCGGGTCGGCGCTCCACGGCACGACATCGATCTTCTCCCCCCGAAGCTCGTTCACCACCATACGCACGCGTGAGCCCTTGGGGCCGACGCACGCGCCGACCGGATCCACCGCGGGCTCCCGCGACGCCACGGCGATCTTCGAGCGGTGTCCCGGCTCTCGAGCGACCTCCTTGATCTCGACGATGCCCTCCTCGATCTCCGGGACTTCCATCTCGAACAGCTTGCGCAGCAAGCCGGGATGGCTCCTTGACACGACGACCTGCGGACCCTTCGTCCCCCGACGGACCTCCGTGATGTACGCCTTCACTCGCTCACCGTGGCGGACCTGCTCGGATGGAATCTGCTCGGTGTGAGGCAGCAGGGCCTCGACCTTGCCCAGGTCGAGCAGGATGCTCCGCCGGTCCCGCTCCTGGGCCTGGACGATGCCGGTCACCACGTCGCCCTCGCGCCCGGCGAACTCCTCATAGGTCATCTCCCGCTCGGCGTCTCGGAGCTTCTGGAAGATGACCTGCTTCGCCGTCTGCGCGCCGATCCGGCCCTTGAACTCGTCGGTGACCTCCACTTCCTTCTCCGAGACCACCTCGGGCTCGCCCTCTTCGGTCTCGGCCAGCTCCTGGATCCACACCCGCAGGTCCCCGGACTCGGGGTCGATCGACGCGCGCACGCCGAAGCTCTCGTCCTCCAAGTCGGGATGCTGCTGCTTCCACCACGACTTGTAAGCCGAGGCCATGGCCTCCTCCAGGCCTGCCAGGATCGTCTGGAACGCGATCCCCTTCTCCCGCTCCAGCTCCCGGAGTGCCGCGATCATGTCTGGATTCATCGTCTGCTCCTGTCGGCGCCCCACTCGAACACCGTCCGCGCCGAGGCGACGTTCTCGTAGGGGACGCGCAACTCTCCGCCGTCGGTGGCGAGTACGATCGCCTCCGCGTCGGCCGAGACCAGCGCGCCCTCGTACACCTTCGCGCCGTCGATGGGCTCCACCGTCTTCACTTTCACCTTCGCTCCCACGCTTCGCTCGAACTGTCGCGGGTGATGGAGCGGTCGCTCCAGGCCCGGCGAGCTCACCTCGAGCTCGTAGCGGCCTCGTCCGAAGTCCTCTAGGTCCAGGCGTCGTGATAGCCGCTCGGAGGTCTCCGAGATGGTGTCGAGATCGACGCCTCCCTCCCGGTCGACCACGACCCGCAGCACCATCCTGCCTCCCTCCTTGCGGAAGGTGGCCTCCCACATCTCCAGGCCCGCCGACTCGACCACCGGCCGAACCAGCGCCTCCACGTCCATCGCGCCCCTCGAAAAAGAAAGTGGGCGCGCGCCCACTTCCGGGTGAAACCGCTCCTTTGCGCTTCGAGTATACCGAACCGGTTGTTCCGAAGGGCCGCGAGTGAGGCCCTCAGAGGGCTCGGCGCTGGCCGCCGGGTCGGTTCCAGTGGTCCCGCCGGCCCATCCTCCTGGCCATGCGGGGATCGTCCCACCCCCGGTGCATCCGGATGCCGAGGGCTCGGCAGGCCGCCTCGGCCCGGGCCTCGGAGGGGAACTCGTCGCGAACCCAGTTCCCCTCGAGGTCGATCAGGAGCAGGTCCCAGGTCCGCAGGCCCACGTGCTGCAGGACTGCCTCGACCTCCGGATGGAGCTTCACGAAGTCCCTGAGCGGGCCGGGCGCGCCGACGGCCATCTCGCGAGGGTACCCGGGCTACGGTGCCGCGGCCAACAGCTCCGTGGCGGTCGATGCCGCCTGGTGAAGCGGCGCCGTGGATCGCTCACCCGTGGCCCGGAGCTTGAGGTCGACGGCCCCCGCGTCCACGCCGCGGCGCCCCACCACGATCTGCACGGGGAGGCCCATGAGGTCGGCGTCGGCGAACTTCACCCCCGCCGACTCGTCGCGGTCGTCGAAGAGGACCTCCACGCCGAGCCCGACCAGTTCGAGGTAGATCCGCTCCCCCTCCGTCGTCACCTGCTCATCGTCGCGGTTGGCCACGATCACCACGACCTCGAAGGGTGCCAGGGCCCTGGGCCACCGGATGCCGAGCTCGTCGTGGTTCTGCTCGACGGCCGCCGCGATGGTCCTGGTGATTCCCAGGCCGTAGCAGCCCATGACGTACGGGCGCTCCGTGCCGTCCTCGTCGACGAACGTCGCCTTGAGCGGCTCGCTGTAGGTCGTGCCCAGTTGGTAGATGTGCCCCACCACGATCGACCGCTCGATGCGGAGTGGCTGGCCGCAGTTCGGGCAGGGATCGCCCTCCCGGATCTGCACCAGATCGGCGTACTCGTCGACCCGGTAGTCACGTCCGACGTTGGCCCCGGTCACGTGGTGCTCCGGTTTGTTCGCCCCCGTCACCCAGTCCTTCCCCCCACGGACCGAGTGGTCGGCCAGGATCATGATGTCGTCGGGCAGGCCGTGCGGCCCGACGTATCCCTTGACCAGCCCGAGGGAGACGAAGTCGGCGTCCTCGAACCGACGGACCGGGGCAGGGAAGAACCGCCGAGCCACCTTGGTCTCGTTCACCTCCCGGTCGCCGGGGACGAGCACTGCCACGGCCTGCCCGCCCACGTCGAACAGGATGCACTTCAGCATGTCCGATGCCGGCCGGCCCAGCAGCTTCGAGACGGCGTCGATCGTCGCCGCCGAGGGCGTCGAGACCTCTGTGAGCGGCTCGAGCTCCGTGGTGTCGGCGGGCTCGGGCGGGCGGGGCATTGCCGCCTCCAGGTCGGCCAGGTAGTCGCCGTTCGGACACGCGACGTACAGATCCTCCCCCACATCGGCGTGGGCCATGAACTCGTGGTTCACGCCACCGCCGATCGTGCCTGGGTCCGCCTCCACGATCACGTACGTGAGCCCGCACCGGTCGAACACGCGCCGGTAGGCCTGGAGCATCGTGTCGTAGGACGCCTGCAACCCTTCATCGTCCCGGTCGAACGAGTAGGCGTCCTTCATCAGGAACTCCCGGACCCGTAGGAGACCGAACCGCGGGCGGTACTCGTCCCGGTACTTCCACTCGATCTGATACAGGTTCACCGGCAGGTCGCGGTAGGAGGGGAGCTCCCCGGCGACGAGCGGCGCCACAACCTCCTCGTGGGTCGGGCCAAGCAGGAGCTCCCGGCCGTGGCGGTCGGTCGGTGTGAATAGCAGGTCGCCGTAGGCCTGCCACCGGCCGGTGACCTTCCAGGGCTCGGCCGGAATGAGGATCGGCATGCGGATCTCCTGTGCCCCGGAGCCGTCCATCTCCTCGCGGACGATGCGCTCGATCTTGCGCATCGTCCGCAGGCCGAGCGGGAGCATCGTGTACACCCCCGCCATCACTTGGCGGATGTACGCGGCGCGGAGGAGCAACCGGTGCGATGGCGCCTCGGCCTCGCTCGGATCCTCTCGGAGCGTGCGAGCGAAGAGCCTGGACATCCTCATGGACGACCCAGGATACTGGCCTCCCCGTGCCCACACGGGGAGGCCGCACTCAGACGTTGCCGACCAGGTCCACCGTCTCCTGCCAGTCCTCCGTGGGACCGGAGCCGTCCGACTTCGCGTACTGGTTCACGACAGCCATCACGGCGGGATTCAGGGGGTCGCGGCTGATCGCGTTGAAATCGCCCCACCGCTCCGGACCGCGGACGGCCTCCATCCGGGCATCGCCCGCAGCGAGCAGCGCGATCTCGGCGATGGTGGATCCGGCCGGGATCTCCGCCACGTAGGCGGAGAGGTATTCCCCGGTGACCACGCTGGCCCGGCTGTAGGTGACGAACAGGGTGCCCAGCCCATCGGTGGCGACGACCGGCCATCCCGCATCGGTCTCCGGCGTTCCTACGATGCCATGTCGCGTGACCGCCGAGGCCTTCAGCGAGGAGCCGGGCGCGACCTCGTACCAGCGGATCACGGCCTCCTGGTACCCGCCGGTCACGGCATCGGGCTTCAGGTTCTTGAAGATGACGTGGGCGGCGTACACGCGCTGAAGGTCCGCATCGTAGAACGCGTTCACCAGGCGAAGGTCTCCGGGATCCCACCACGTGTTGGTGTTGGTGAGCCCGCCGCCCGCCTGCGTTCCGTATGGGGAGACGGTGGCCTTGCCGACCGGGATCGCCACCCGCGTCAATCTGGGGCCGCCCGTGGTCTGTCGGAGCCGCCACAGCACCAGGGCCGATCCGCCGGCCCGCGTTCGCTTGAAAGACATCAGGTATTGGTCCAATGGCGCCGTCCCCGCGCTCGTGGCCGGCTGCACGGTGAAGGCCCGGGTGCCGTCGGGGTTGCTCGTATCCGTGCCGCCGAAGACATCGAACTTCAGGGGCTGCGTGCAGTCGTACAGACCGGTCTTGTCGAACGACAGCACTTGCGCGTAGGCGAACCCCTGGGGTCCGGTGAAGTCGAACTGGTTGCTCGTGACGGTCACACGGTCTCGGTCGTAGCCCAGCCCCGGGTAGTCGGCCCACTGCTTCCCGTCTCGCTCCACCTGATCCGCCCTGATCTGGTGGACGCACCAGGAGGCCGGGTCCGAGGCGGTCGCGCCCGGCATGGCCGAGAGCACGATCCAGGACCGCTCGAGCCCGTCATGGATGGCCAGGAAGGCCAGCACGAACTCCTTCGCATAGGGGTCGTAGACGACCTTGGGGTCGAACACGTCGGTCCCCGGTGGAAACGTGCCCAACGTCTCGAACGTGGTCGGGGCGAGGAGCGCGACACCAGCCCGGTCGTACACCGCGATCGAGGTGTTCACCGCCGTCACGATGGCCGCGTCCCCGATGGCCCCCGACGGGTCAGCCGGCCAGTTCGGTCCGATCCTGGGGATCGCGTCGAAGTGCAGGGACGAGACCGGCGCCCTGGGGCCCTTCGCCGCCGCGAGTCCAGATGAACTCATCGGCACAGCCACCATCACCGCGATCGCCACCCAGACGCCGGCCCGACGGGCTGACCTCCTCACCGTCCAACCGTCGCGGCCAAGGGGGCTGTGGGCATGGCCCGTGAACGTATCGGAAACGGGGCCGGGATTCCACGAACCCCACTGCCGTTGACGTCCCCCGGCCGAACCCGCACAATCACCGCCACGATGGCGCGACGGGAGAACAGCTGGTCCTGGCCTTGGGGCTCGAAGAGCCCGAGGCCGCCGCGCATCTAGCACGTCCAAGCACCGAGACTGGATGGAGGCCCCGGGCAGCGACCCGGGGCTTCGTGTTTGAACAGGGAGGTTGAAGGCGTGAAGGTGCGGCCCGATCAGAACACGTTCGACGAGCTCGCCTCGTCGTGGGCGCTCGTCCCGATGTGGACCGAGCTGCTGGCCGACGTGTCGACTCCGGTCGGCGTCTTCCCCGCCCTGGCAGCCGACGGGCCGGGGATCCTGCTCGAGAGCGTCGAGCGATCCGAACGATGGGGACGGTACTCCTTCGCCGCGGGCGACCCTGCCGCGGTGGTCACCGCGGACCGCCGAGGGGTGGCCATCCGGGACCTCCGGCGCGGCGGGCTCCCCATCGCCGAACCGGAGCGGGACCAGGGCGTGCGGGAGCAGCTCCGGCGGCTGGCCCGCTCGTTGGCGGGTCCCAGGTTACCCGAGCTCCCCTCGCTCACCGGTGGGCTCATGGGCTACCTGGCCTACGAGGCGGCCGAGCTACTTGACGGACAGCCCGTCCCCAGCCCGGACACGGCGCCGTGCCCCGCCATCGGGCTCCTGGTCGTAGACCGGGCCGTGGTCTTCGACCACTGGCGCCAGCGCCTGCTGCTCGTGGCGCATGTCCCCCCCGGCGCGTATGAGGAGGGAACGTCCGCACTGGAGGGGTTGGCCGAGACCGTCTCCACCGCCACCGCCCCCGCCCCCACGCCGATCGACGAGGATCGCGATTCCGGCGCCCCGGCAGCGGGAAGCGGCCGGGCCAACATGGAGGACGCCCAGTACCGGCAGATCGTCTCGGGGTTCAAGGACCATATCCTGGCCGGCGACATCTACCAGGGCGTGCCGTCTCGGTGCGTCTCCTTCCCCGCACCAAACGGCGGCTACCCCATCTACCGGCGGTTGCGCGTCTCGAACCCGGCCCCGTACATGTTCTTCCTCCGCATGTTGTCGATGGAGCTCGCCGGGTCCTCACCCGAGCCGCTCGTTCGAGTGGAAGGGCGTCGGGCGTCCACCCGGCCCATCGCCGGGACCCGGCCGCGCGGCGCGACCGAGGTGCGCGACCGCCTGCTCGAGCACGAGCTGCTCGCCGATCCCAAGGAGCAAGCCGAGCACGCGATGCTCGTGGACCTGGCCCGCAACGACCTCGGTCGCGTCTGCCGGCCGGGAACCGTGCGTCCCACCGAGCTCATGGTGGTGGAGCGGTTCTCCAAGGTCATGCACATCGTGAGCACCGTGGAGGGCGATCTGGGCGAGGGGCAAGACGCGCTGGACGCGCTGGCGGTCACCTTCCCGGCCGGGACCGTGACCGGAGCCCCGAAGCGACGGGCCATGGAGCTGATCGCCGAGGCCGAGCCGACGGCGCGGGGGCCCTACGCAGGCGCCGTGGGGTACCGGACCTTCTCCGGCGATCTGGACTTCTGCATCACGATCCGCACGGCCGTGATCGCCGACGGACAGGCGCACGTCCAGACGGGAGCCGGGGTCGTGGCCGATTCGGATCCCGAGACCGAGCTTGGGGAGACGAAGGCCAAGGCCGCCGCGCTCATTCCGGCCGTCGCGGAAGGCGCGGACCCGACGGCGCGGATGGAGGACAGTGTGGAGACCCCCCGATGATCCTGGTGGTCGATCATTACGACTCGTTCACGTACAACCTCGTCCAGCTGGTCGAGGGTCTCGGGTGGGTGACCGAGGTGGTGAAGAGCGACGCCGAGCCGGCCGAGGCGCTGGCCGACCGGGACCCGGCCGCCGTGATCCTGTCCCCGGGGCCCGGGCGTCCCGAGGAGGCCGGCTGCTTCCCCGAGCTGCTGAGGGTCCTTCCCCCGGCCACGCCGGTGCTCGGCGTGTGCCTCGGCCATCAGGCCCTCGGCGTGGCCAGCGGGGGGCGGGTCGATCGAGCCTCGCCGGTCCACGGCAAGGCATCGCTCGTCTACCACGACGGCGCCGGCATCCTGGAGGGCGTGAGCAACCCGTTCGAGGCCGGCCGGTACCACTCGCTGGTCGTCGTCCGCGACGGCCTGCCGGCGGATCTGCAGCTCACGGCATGGACCGAGGACGGGCTGGTCATGGCCACCCAGCACCGCGAGCTTCCGCGGTTCGGCGTGCAGTTCCACCCGGAGTCGATCCTCACACCCGAAGGCCCCCGGATCGTGGAGAAGTTCCTGGCGCTGGCGAAACGCTAGGACCGGGCGGGCGCGGGATCAGTCGGGGTGGAAGAACCCGTTCCGCTCCTTCGCGATCTGCGCGAACACGCTCGTCGTCGGCCCGGTCGAGGAGTAGACGGCGCCGCCTGAGGACACGCTCCAGCTCATCGTCGCCATGCCCTGGACGAAGTTCAACGTGAAGTCGTTCGTGGCGTCGTCGACCATTCCTGCCGAGGACTTCCCGCTCCACTCCACGTCGAAGGACACCGTCGCCGGCACCGGGGTCGGGCCTCCGCCGAACAGGGCGTTCCCGATGTCGAAGAAGTCCATCTGGGTTAGGCCGCTGGCC